>JGI24723J26617_10000288_pt1 | contig 50711 bp, 48 predicted proteins | sample Cruoilmetagenom6_FD_26617 | JGI IMG/M metagenome (IMG submission 26617) | reverse complement strand
GGGCAGCACCGATCTCATCAAAAATGGTTGAGACAATGCGCTCAACATCACGCTGATAGAGATGTGGATTAGCCTGAGCGAGCTTGGCAACGAGTTCTGATTTGATCATGGCCAAACGCCCCCCTTCCGGCACTGGTTTTTATTTTGGTCTCTTTGATTTCCGGCCATCAAAGTTTTGCCCTCACGTTGGAGCGCTCAACAAGTGACAACCGAACTCAACGGGCCTGAGGTTGCCAAACACTGACCAGCCCGTCAAGCGTAAGTCCCTTTGTTGACAGTGTTTTTTCGCCTATCTGGGTGATGACTGTGGTAATCGCATGTCCCAATGCTTGTCCGGTAAGGCCAGAAAAATTGGTCTCTTCAGGGACACGCCAATCTTCTGTTGGAATTTCGCTATCCACATCATGCGCGTCAGCAAGCCAAGAGCGCGCAACATCTTCGCCACCGATCGCATCCACAAGGCCGTTTTCCAGCGCTTGCCATCCGGTAAAGACGCGCCCGTCGCCCAACGTACGGGCCGTTTCTTCATCCATGCCGCGGCGGTCAACCACCAGCCCGATGAACCAAACGTAAGACGCATTGATCATGTCTTGCATGGCTTTGGTGGCCGCTTCCGGCGTGTCTTCATACATGTTCGGTTGCGCTTTGAGTGGGGCGGATCGGATGATGTCCACCTCAACACCAAGAGTTTCCATAAGCCCAGAAATTTTCGTGAACTCCGCAAGCACACCGATGGAGCCGGTAATGGTATTGCCACGCGAGACAATGTGGTCTGCTGAAAGGGCTGCAATATAGCCACCAGACGCAGCAATGGTTCCCAGGACCGCGACCACAGGTTTTGTGTCGCCCACTTTGCGAATGGTCTCAAAGAGTGCCTCTGAACCCGTTGTCGTGCCACCAGGGCTATCAATGTAGAGAAGAAGGGCTTTCGCATTATCGTCTTCACCGATTTCGCGAATGAGGTCTTGTTGCGCTCTATCATCGACAATGATGCCGGAAAGCGTCACACGGGCGACATGGTCGCCTGTCGGCCCTAGCCGCGTATTTGGCAATAACGCCAAGAGAACAAGGCCAAGTGCCACAAGTGCGGCGAGGCGCCAAAGAGAAAGGCGGCGCTTGAGACGCCGCCTGTCAATAATGGTTTCGATGTCGAGTGACATGAAGATCTCCAAGAGTACAGACTGAACAGCAATGCCGCCCAGTCTATCTAGTTGAGACTTACTTGTCGCCTTCGTCGTCGTCGGGTTTGTCTTTGTTAAGAGCCGCTCCGAGAATATCACCCAGTGATGCGCCACTTGTGGACGAGCCATACTGTGCAACGGCATCTTTTTCTTCTGCAATCTCAAGAGATTTGATTGACAGAGAAATGCGACGTGATGCGCGGTCGATGTTGGTGATGCGAGCATCAACCTTGTCGCCAACAGCATAACGCTCTGGACGCTGCTCGGAACGATCACGGCTGAGGTCTGCACGGCGAATGAACGCTGTGAAGTCATCGTCGCCAACGTTTACTTCGATGCCAGATTCCTGGATCGCTGTAACCGTACAAGTGATCGTTGCACCCTTAGCCAGGCCACCAACAGATTCGAACGGATCACCATCAAGCTGCTTGATGCCGAGAGAAATACGTTCTTTGTCCGTGTCCACGTCGAGAACAACTGCGTTCACAACTTGACCCTTCTGGTAATCCTGAAGAGCTTCTTCGCCCGCGCGGTTCCAGTCTAGATCGGAAAGGTGGACCATGCCGTCGACTTCTTCGTCGAGACCAATGAACAGACCAAATTCGGTGATGTTCTTGATTTCGCCTTCGACTTTAGTTCCCTGCGGGAAGCGCTCAGAGAAGGCTGCCCATGGATTGTCCATGCACTGCTTGAGGCCAAGCGAAATGCGACGCTTAACGGGATCAACTTCCAGAACCTGCACTTCAACTTCCTGTGAAGTAGAAACAATTTTGCCTGGGTGTACGTTTTTCTTCGTCCAGCTCATTTCAGAAACGTGGACAAGACCTTCAACACCTGGTTCCAGCTCAACAAATGCGCCGTAATCGGTGATGTTCGTCACGCGGCCCTTGAAGCGGGCTTCCAGTGGGTATTTGGCTTCAACGCCTTCCCATGGATCAGCTTCAAGCTGCTTCATGCCGAGGGAGATGCGCTGTGTCTCTGGGTTCACCTTGATAACTTGGATCTTCACCGTCTCGCCGATTGTGAGGACTTCGGTTGGGTGATTGACCCGGCGCCATGCAATGTCGGTAACGTGCAACAGACCGTCGACGCCGCCAAGATCCACGAACGCCCCATAATCGGTGATGTTCTTGACCACACCGTCGCGGATATCGCCTTCTTTGAGCGTCTCGATGAGCTCCAGGCGTTGTTCCGCACGAGTTTCTTCCAGAACGGCACGACGTGACACAACAATGTTGCCCCGGCGCTTGTCCATTTTCAGGATCTGGAATGGCTGTGGAATGTTCAAAAGCGGTGTGACGTCGCGCACTGGGCGGATGTCCACTTGGCTGCCAGGCAAGAAAGCCACGGCGCCGTCGAGATCGACTGTAAAGCCGCCTTTGACGCGACCGAAAATGTGGCCTTCCACACGTCCGCCGTCTTCGAAGGCAGTTTCCAGGCGAACCCAGCTTTCTTCGCGCTTGGCTTTTTCGCGGCTGAGCACTGCTTCGCCCATCGCGTTTTCGATGCGGTCGAGGAACACTTCGACTTCGTCACCGACAACAAGTTCGGCAGGTTTGCCCGGTGTTGCAAATTCTTTGAGTGGTACACGGCCTTCAGTTTTAAGACCGACATCGACGATGGCAAGATCGTTTTCGATGGCAACGATACGGCCTTTAACGACAGAGCCTTCAGCTCCTTCGTTCGCCAGGAAGCTTTCTTCTAGAAGCGCGGTGAATTCATCGCGCGTTGGGTTGAGACTATCGACCAAAATTGGTTCTCCTAATGTCTTTGTCTATTCCTGCCGACGGTTGGCTCCGGCGGTCTTGCCTACGGGTCTGTTGATGCGCCCGCATGGCCTGTGGAAACGATGGTGAGTGTCGATGCAACAGCCGTTTTTACGTACGCCAAAAGGGGGTCATCTGCCGCTCACCAAAAAATCCCGAAAGATTTCTCAGAAAACGCCTAACCCCTGAATGCATCGATAAGCACGACAGCTGCGTCGAACGCCGCTTCTATAGACAAATTAGACGTATCGAGCAAGTGTGCGTCGTCAGCTGGGCGCATGGGAGAGCTGGCACGGCCCGTGTCACGGGCATCGCGGGCGATCACATCCTCTAGAACTTGTGTCTCAGAGAGGTCAGACCCCGATCCCTTGAGTTCCAGCCAGCGTCTGTTGGCACGAACTTCCGGGCTCGCTGTGACATAAAGTTTCACGTCAGCCTGCACGCAAACCACGGTTCCAATGTCACGGCCGTCCAAAATAGCACCAGATTGCCCTTCTGGGGGATGTGAGGCGAAACGGCGCTGAAAAGCCAGAATTGAGGCGCGAACCTTGGGTATCGCTGCAACAATCGAGGCAGCGTCGCTCACCTCAGGGGTTCTGATGGCAGTAGGGTCAATTTGGGCAGGATCAAGGGTTTTGGCGGCTTTCAAGGCGGCCTTCTCGTCTGCCGGGTCAGCGCCTGCTAACAAAACCGCGTGCGCAACGCCTCTATAGAGGGAGCCTGTGTCGAGATAAGCAAAGCCAAAGTGTGCGGCCAAGGCGCGTGCAAGTGTGCCTTTGCCAGCCGCTGCGGGACCATCAACTGCGATAATCATGTGTTGCTCGCAGATTGCAGATTGGCACCCAATCTCCGCATCAGAGGGACAAAGTCAGGAAAACTTGTGGCAATCATCTCGCCTTTATCAATGGTGACAGGTGCTTCTGCCCCGAACCCGAGGATGAGAAATGCCATGGCAATCCGGTGGTCCATATGGGTGATCACGTGTCCGCCGCCTGGAATACGGCTGCCCAGGCCTTGGTTAGCTGGGCCTTGACCAGTCCCGCGCACGGCCAAGCCATCGTCAAATTCGTCGACATGCAAGCCGTTGACCCGCAGACCGGCCACCGTTGCAGCCACGCGGTCGCTTTCTTTCACTCGAAGCTCGGCAGCGCCGCGCATAACGGTCGTGCCCTCAGCGTGAGCGGCCGCAACGGCCAGAATGGGGTATTCATCAATCATGGACGGAGCGCGCTCTAGGGGCACCTCTACACCCTTTAATTGACTGGAGCGAACACGAAGGTCAGCCACAGGCTCTCCGCTCTCTTCGCGCTGGTTCATCACCTCAATGTCGCCACCCATCTCTATCAGCGTCGTATAGAGGCCAATGCGGTGGGTGTTCATCATGACGCCAGCTACAACTATGTCCGATCCGGGTGTGGTGAGGGCGGCAACCACTGGGAAGGCCGCTGATGAAGGATCTGCAGGGACGATCACATCTGTCGGCGTAAGCTCGCTCTGGCCCGTGACCCGAATGACCGTGACGCCCTGAGGACCTTGTTCCACACTCACATCGGCACCAAAGGCGCGCAACATGCGCTCAGTATGGTCGCGCGTGGCGTGTGGCTCAATGACGGTTGTCTGGCCTGGCGCGTTGAGCCCAGCCAGAAGCACTGCGGACTTCACTTGAGCAGAGGCCACGGGCAAAGGGTAGGTAATCGGAAGGGGTGAGGTTGCACCCGTCAGCGTCAAAGGCATGCGTCCGCCGGCGCGAGCATGGAAGACAGCCCCCATCTCGGTTAGCGGCGTGATGACCCGGCCCATGGGGCGTTTGGACAGGGAGGCGTCGCCCACAAATGTCGCCGTAATCGGATGGCCCGCGACCAATCCCATGACAAGGCGTGCCCCTGTTCCGGAATTTCCAAAATCAAGCGCTGTTTCTGGTTCTCTCAAGCCACCAATACCCACACCCTGCACCGTCCAGGCGCCTTCGCCGGTTTGGGTCACCCTCGCCCCGAGTGCGCGCATGGCGTCTGCGGTGGCCAAAACATCCTCGCCCTCCAAGAGACCGCTAATGTGAGTTTCACCGATCGACAACGCACCAAAAATAAGGGCGCGGTGGGAAATAGATTTATCGCCGGGAACTGTTATATGTCCGTTCAGGGCGCGGGAAGGGGCTGCTGTGAGGGTCATGAAACTGCAACGATGGCAAACAAAGCGAAAATCGTTCGATTGGCCATCGATATGTGTCCTTTCAACTCGCTCAGCCAAAAAAAGGGCCAAAGCGTCGATTACATTGCGATTAGGTTTTGACAGTCGCGCCGGATCGTGGCAATGGAAAAATTAGAACTTAGATAACTAGGGGATTGCCTTGTCTAATCAAGAGTTGGGAACAAAGCGGGTGTGTGCCGATTGCGGCGCGAAGTTCTATGATTTGAACAGGAACCCGATGGTCTGTCCAAAATGTGGCCATGAAGAAGCTGTGCCTGTAACAAGGACCAAACGCAAAGCAGCTGCAGCGCCTGTCGTTGTGCCGGAACCTAAGAAGGCTAAGGTGGAAGAAAAAATCGCTGAAGAAGGCGACCTCGTTGTTGGTGCTGAAACCTCGCTTGAAGAATTGGCAGAAAAAGAACGTGCTGCCGACAATGATGATGGTGTCGATGAAGACCTTTTGCCTGGCGATGAAGAAGCAGAAGATCCGTTTTTGCCAAACGATGACGAAGACGAAGACGATGTTACCACATTGGTTCCTGGTGCCAGCAGTAGTGACGACTAGCGCAATTTACGCAGAGACATGAAATTTGTGCGCCTGGGGTCAAGTTTTCCTTGATCCTGGCGTGCGGGCGACATAGTTTCCGGCACCCGGGTGACGCCATTGCTGGTTCGTCCCTGCGTCCTTGGAGGCGCAAAAATGTTCGGTGCGATTAGCACCGTCAAGGTTGGGGGCCATAGCTCAGTTGGGAGAGCGCTTGCATGGCATGCAAGAGGTCGTCGGTTCGATTCCGTCTGGCTCCACCACCCTCTAGCTAACTGGCACTGTCAGACTAAGTGGTGTTTTGGAGAGTGCCACTTCGAGGTTGGGTGGTTTCATGTCCAAAAACCCATTTCGCTACTTCAATACGTCTCCCGAAATTATCCGCCTTGCGGTGATGATGTACGTTCGATTTCCGCTTTCTTTGAGAAACGTCGAAGACCTGTTTCACGAGCGGGGCATCGATGTTTGCCATGAAAGTGTGCGCCATTGGTGGAACCGATTTGGTCCTATGCTTGCCTCGGAAATTCGGAAGAAAAGAGCTCAATCCATGCGCTAGCATACCCAGTGNAGGTGGCATGTGGATGAGGTCTTTGTGAAGATAAATGGCAAGCCGCATTATCTTTGGCGAGCTGTCGATCATGAAGGTGAAGTTCTAGAGTCATTTGTGACGAAGCGCCGAAATCGCAAGGCAGCACTACGTTTCTTAAAGAAGGCGATGAGGCGATATGGCAATCCAGAAGTTATCGTAACTGACTGGTTGCGATCATATAGGGCTGCCATGAAAGAGATCGGAAACCAGGACTGACAAGAAACAGCAAGGTGGGCCAATAACCGCGCCGAAAACTCGCATCAACCATTTCGTCGACGAGAGCGAGCCATGCTTAGGTTTCGACAAATGCGAAGCCTACAAAAATTCGCCTCGGTCCATTCGTCCATCCACAGCCACTTCAACCACCAACGCAATATCGAACGCAGAACCAGGTTCAAAGATCTGCGCAATGCCGCCCTTGTCGAGTGGCGGCAGCTTCTTGCTGCCTGAGCCCCGCTGTCAGCTGGTAAACGCAGACCGGTTCGCATTAGTCTGACAGCACCAAGTGGTTGTAGAAAGCCGTCTAGCGGAGCAACCGCCAGCGCGTTAGCCGGGGATTCTGACCGGCAAGCTCGCATAGCCCTTAATGAGATTAGACGAAATCCGTTCTGGTTCACCAACGACTTCGATCGGCGTGTCGGGCCAGCGCTTCAGAATTTCTTCCCACACAACGCGCAGTTGCATTTCCGCCAGCCGATTGCCGACGCAGCGGTGGATGCCAAAACCAAATGACAGATGTTGCCGAGGGTGCGGGCGATCAATGATAAAGCGGTTGGCGTCTTCGATTGCCTCCTCGTCTCGATTGCCCGAGACATACCACATCACTATTTTGTCGCCCTTCATTATCTGTTTGCCACCCAGCTCAGTGTCCTGCAGCGCAGTACGGCGCATATGCGACAATGGCGTCTGCCAACGGATTATTTCCGGAACCATGCTCGTGATGAGGGCCGGATTATCTCGCAACTTTTTGTATTGGTCTGGATTTTCATTCAATGCAAGCAACCCCCCTGTGATCGAATTTCGGGTTGTGTCGTTGCCGCCGACAATAAGCAGTAGGATGTTCCCAAGATACTCCATCGGCTCCATATTCTTGGTCGCCTCTCCCTGGGCGAGCATAGTGATGAGGTCGCTACCCGGTTCGGTCGCATTCACGCGCTGGTTCCACAACTCTGTAAAGTAGGCCGCACACTCCAGGAGTTCTGCTCTGCGGGCCTTCTCTGCTTCCTCATCACCGTAAGATGTGCCAGCCGAAGCTACGTCTGACCAATGTGTCAGTTTTCGCCGCTCATCCCAGGGGAAATCGAAAAGAGTGGCAAGCATCTGCGTGGTCAATTCGATAGATACGCGATCAACCCAGTCGAAGGTCTCATTGATAGGGAGTGAATCCAGTATTTTGCCAGCGCGCTCGCGAATTGTGCCTTCAAGTATCGCCAAATTCCCAGGCGCAACGATCGGGCTCACGACTTTGCGTTGCGCATCATGCTTGGGAGGGTCCATCATGATGAACATAGGCAGGAAGAACCCTTCCGTTTGATCTCTTAGGGCTACGCCACCCAAAGTGGCCTCCGACGAATAGATGGCATGATTGGTGTCTACATGCATGATGTCTTTGTATTTGGTTACTGACCAAAACGGGCCATAGTCTCCCCCTTTGCAGTAATGAACTGGATCTTCATTACGCAACCGTTCGAAATATGGCCATATCGAATTAGTTCTGAAAAGCTCTGGGTCACTGACATCTATCTCGTCCAGTGGAATCTCATAAGCTTCCGCGACCGATTTGCTTCCAGCAGCTGTGATGGTCTCACTCATGATAGTATCTCCTTTGGGGTTTCTCCACGAATAGGAGCCGAATTGTTCAAACCGCAAACTGTCGGCCAGCAGACCCTCATCTGAGAATTCGTTACAAGCAAAATTTGATTGTCTGCCGGAGGATGTCGCAAAAAACTTGAGGTCATTGTCATTTTTTCAATCCTGGGAAAGTGACAACTAATTTCCAAACTTAAGTTAGGCACGAAACAGATTTCTCGCGCTGCCTACTGAGAAATTCCATGACAGCGCCCGAGAAGGCATCATTGCGGTCGCCTGCCACCATATGTCCGGCTTGGGCGACGTCAACAAACTCAGCATGGGGCACGTGTTCTTGGAAAGCCCGCACTGAGTCCATATCAATAAGTTCACTTTTCTTGCCACGAATGAGCAGCGTGGGAATGGTCAAGTTGCGTGCAGCGGCTTCAAGCCGGTCTGGATTTTGGCTGCCATTTGGTCGATTGTCGCCAGTAATGAAGCGTGGATCCCAGTGCCAATAGTAGCGACCATCGTCTTTCAGGCGCAGATTTTTCTGCAAGCCGGACAGGTCTTTCGGGCGGGGGCGGTTGGGCAGGTACCGTGCGACTGCGTCGGCCGCATCTTCAAGCGACGCGAAACCTGAATTCAGGTTTTCGGACATGAAGCCGACAATCTTTTCCACACCGTCCGTCCGCACCTGGGTCGCAATGTCGACCAGGACCATCGCAGAAAACCCGCGCGCGTCGGAGGGTGCTTTTTCTCCTTGCGCGATAAGGCCGACGATGCCGCCGAGCGATGCGCCAACGAGGACGGGTGGTTTGTCGAAGCTGTCAGCGACAAGCATCATATCTGCAGCAAACCTCTCAAGCCGGTAGTCACCGTTTGGCGCCCAGTCGCTCGCTCCATGGCCGCGCAGGTCGACTGCGACTGCTTGATAGTTTTGTTCGGCGAGGGCCATACATGTGTTCTGCCATGCATGGCGGGTTTGTCCGCCGCCATGGGCAAAAAGCACAGGATGCCCGTCCTTCGGACCAAAACTATCGGCGATCAGGGTTAATCCGTCGGGTGTACTAAATGTTAATCGGCCTGATTGACCAGTCATTGTCATAACTTCTTTGAGATTTTAGTTGTTCAGTGTTCAGTTAATTCATTATAATAGATATAGCGACTTGCTGTCGAGCGACGTCGGCACTTTCTCTTTTTTGAAAACGGGAAGTGGCCTCAAGCGTGTGCGGAATAAGGATTTGCAATGGTGTCGAGAGCGAGCGCGGTTGGAAAAGTAAAAGAAGGTCCGCGGCGTCATGGCACGAAACGGGCGCTGCGGGTTGCGCATCAGATCGTTGATGAGATTGGTCGCAGCGCACTTGATGTTGGAGACAAGCTTCCACCAGAGCAGGAGATGCTAATCCGCTATGGGGTGGCGCGTGCAACATTGAGGGAAGCGTTGCGGTTTTTGGAATTGCAGGGCGTGATCGACTTAAAACCCGGACCCGGTGGTGGACCCATAGTACGTGAGCCCAAGCCCGACAATTTTGCCAGCACGATGGCGTTATTGCTGCAGTTCGTTGGCGCCGATTTTCGGGCGCTCGTAGAGGTACGCCAAGCTATTGGGCCTGGCATGGCGGCGCATGCTGCTGAGAGGGCGACGGCGAATGACATCGACCTTTTGTGCGGTTCACTTGATCGGCTGCATGGCCTTGATGGAACTTCATCAGACTATGTTGAGGAGAACCGGCGGTTCCACGATATATTGGCGTGGGCAAGCCAAAATCCGTTGATTGGTTTTCTGGTTGTGGCCCTGCATCATATTACCAACGCTTCTGGTATCGGTATTACTTACAGCGAAGTGGAGCGAAACTACCAATTGAATGCGTACGACCGCATCCTATCAGCGATCAAGGAGCGCAATCCGGAATTGGCCTCAACGGAAACTCTGAGGTTTATGCGCCGTTCGGATAGCTATCTCGAAAAGCGTTATCCCGATTTGATGTCCAAATGTGTGCACTGGGATGATGCGGCTGCGATAATCCGCGATACGCGACCAAAGGGATAACGGGAAGAAATAAATTGGATTGAACTTCCATAATTGTTCAGGAGGAAACCTAATGGCTCTCAAAAGCCGCGTCTGCGAAATGTTGGGGATTCAATATCCGATCCTACTTGCTGGAATGGGCGGCGCGAGCGTGCCGCGTTTGGCGGCGGCGGTTTCCAACGCCGGCGGTCTTGGCGTTCTGGGTGCCGCGGCGTGTTCGCCTGACCAATTACGTGAATGGATCAAAGAGGTTCGCTCTCTTACGGACAAGCCGTTCGGTGTTGATACGCTGCTGCCGGCCTCGGTTCGCCGTGGTAGTGCGCCGCAATCGGGCGGTGGTGATATCGACCCGATGGAGATGCTCGGTGAATATAAGGATTTCGCCAGGGAATTTATGGACAAGGAAGGCCTTGAGTCAGTTGGCCGCTCGTCGATAATTGCTGATATGGCTCCTAGCAAAGGGCCACGCAGCTCCACCCAGGTTTTCTCGAAAGAGTTTTTCGAGGAGCAAATGAATGTCGTGATTGAGGAAAAAGTGCCTGTCTACGCAGCCGGACTCGGTAATCCCGGGCCCTGGATGGACCAGCTTCATGCCAACGGTACCAAGGTAATGGCTGTGGTTGGCGCGGTGAAGCATGCGGTGCAAGTGGTTAGTTCGGGCATTGATCTGATCGTGGCCCAGGGACACGATGGCGGCGGCCATAATTCCCCGATCGGGACGATGGCATTGATACCCCAAGTTGTTGATGCGGTAGCAGGACGTATTCCCGTGCTTGGTGCTGGCGGTATTTCCGATGGTCGTGGGATCGCCGCAGCGTTTATGCTGGGCGCCGAGGGAGCGTGGATCGGCACGACCTTCCTGGCAACCGATGAAGCAGGGATTGAGGACTATCAGAAAGACGTGATCGCAGAAAGCGGAGACGGCGACACAATGGTGTCACGATCTGTCACCGGTAAACCCGCCCGGGTTATCAGGAACAAATGGTCGCAGGCGTGGATTGACGAAAAGAAGGAGCCGCTTCCAATGCCTTTCCAGTCGATCGTTGCCGGACCGGTGCTTGCATCTGCCATGGCATCTAAACGCAAAGACATCGCGCCGGGGTTCGCGGGGCAAGGGATGGGACTGATCAAAAAAGTGCGTCCGGCCGCAGAGGTTATGAAAGACCTCGTGGCGGATGCCGAAAAGGCGCTCTCGGGCGCCAGCCAATACGCTTGAGGGGAAGATAATGGCCATTACTGCAAAATTGCCTGAATTCAATCAGGAAATCGCGGACGCGTTTATGGATGCCAGCAATTCAATGGCTGGGCTACCCGATTTTCTAGGGGTGCGGATTGTCCATGCGGAGCCCAGCATGATCCGCGCGGAAATGCCGGTGACCGAACAATTGCTCACACCGATCGGGAACATGCATGGCGGCGTACTGGCGGCGCTGTGTGATCATGTGCTTGGCTGCGTGTGTTATCCGCATATGAAAAAAGGCCAATGGGCGGCGACCACGGAGTTTAAACTCAATCTGCTCGCCCCGGTCAGCACGGGGATCGTTGTCGCGGAAGCCACGCTCATCTCCATGACCAAGTCGACCGCTGTGGTACGGATCGACGTTTCCAATGAGGGCCGCGCCTGTTGCGCCGCTCAAGGCACGGTACTGATCCGGGACCCCCGGCCCAAATAGGCAGGGTCTCATACAAATCAGGGTCTCAAACAAAGGACGGAGAATAGGTATGTCTGACAGCCATTTGAGAAAACGTATAAAGCCGATCGTCGCGCTTAAGGCGACCAGAACGCTTCTTAGGGATAAAGAGGATACTGCGCAGGTCTTTCGCATTGTGGATGCATTGTCCGGGAGCTCTCACTACAAGTCGTTCAAACGGTTTGTAAATTCACCTGGGGGTCGCGATATTGTCCAGCGTCGCCTTTGCCTTCTCGATACGTTGCGCGACCGGGAAGCACTGGCACAGCTTCCTGAAGGAAGTCTTGGCCGCGCCTATCTGGACTTCGTCTATGGCGAAGGCTTGAGTGCGGATGGTCTGGTCGATGCAAGTGAAGAAGGGTCGGCGCGCCATTTCCAAAGCGAGGACGGCGAACTGTTCCGCAACCGGATGCGCGACAGTCACGACTTGTGGCACGTTGTAACCGGCTATGGCCGCGACGGTATGGGCGAGCTTTGTGTGCTGTCCTTTGGCAATGGCCAAATGTACAATCGCGGGATCGCCTTTGTTGTGCTGATGGGTATTTTAAAAACCCGCCGCGAACAGCATCAATTGCCGGTCTGGCGGGCGGCATTCGAAGCGTGGCGCCGCGGCCGTAAGGCAGGCTGGCTCCCGGCGGTTATTTGGGAAGAGTGGCTGGTATTGCCGCTTATGGAAGTTCGCGAGCGCCTTGGCCTCAGCGAACCGGAAATTTACCGCGCGGCGGAGGCGGAGTCCAAGCGGGTTGAAGCGGAGTTCCAGGCCAAGCGTGCCAGTGCTGGGGATGAGTTGCCTGCTTAATCGCAGGCAACTCAGAAGCGACGGGAGAGTTAAGCAGCTTTGTGCCCAGCCCAATCTTTCAGCGCAGGCATAACGTGTTTGGCGAAAGTACGCATTGAACGCTCGGCCTCCTCATAGCTGATGCCGCCGAAGCGGAAGCACGGATTGACGTCGAAATCCCCCAGAAGATCGTGCCGCTTCTGGTATTTTTCGAGGATTTGTTCTGGCGTCCCCCATGCGGTGACGTCGAGATACCCTTCCGCCATGCCCTCTTTGCCGATTGCACGGATCGTTTCAACAGCGTCGCCATAGGCCTCGTAGCCTTTGGCATCCTTTAAGTGGTCACCGGCAAGTTCGTAATGGTCGAGCACGGTCAGTAGGTAGTTGGTTATGTATCTGCGGCCGAGTTCCGCGGCCCGCTCAGGATCAGTGTCGCAATAGGTAAAGTCGCAGATCATGATCGGCGGCGATTTCCGGTCGTGATGGTCCTCAAAGGCTTTGCGGTAAATGGCCACGGCTTCAGCCTGCAACTCCCAGGGGCGCTGGGCGAAGATCACCATACGCGCGCCGATCTTGGCAGCTTCCAGCACGGATTCCGGCGACATCGCCACCTGGTAGATCCGGCCTGCAAAACTCTCATAAGGGCCGGGCCTGATCTCGGTGCGAGCTTGCGGATAAAAGGGGCCGTCGCCCTCGATGAAGCCGGTCTCGATCGCTTCGAGGATCATGTCGGCGCTTTCGTCAAAACGGGCGCGTGCTTCGTCCATATTGATGCCCATGCCGGCATACTCCTTGCGCGCGAGCCCTCGGCCCATGCCGAACAATGTGCGGCCTTTGCAAAGATTGTCCAAGAGTACAACCTTCTCGGCTACGCGGATCGGCATGTTCCATGGCAGGATCACAGCACCCGTGCCAAGCTTGATCCGGCTCGTCCGGGCCGCCATGTAACTGAGGAACTGGGTATTGTCGGGGCAGAACGAATAATCTTCAAAATGATGTTCGACCGGCCAAAGAGCGTCGAAGCCCAGTTCCTCCGCCAGTACGCCAAGTTTTATATCCTCGTCATAAACCTGCGCATCGCTGACCTCACGGTTGAAGTTTTGAAACACCATCTGTATGCCGACTTGCATTGTCTTCCTCCCTTGTCCGGTTTTCAAAGACCGGTTTAGCGGCCTTTGTAGACCGGTTTGCGTTTTTCCATAAAGGCGCGCGGGCCCTCGCGTGCGTCTTCGGTTCGGAAGACAGGTGCTGCGAAGCGCGATTCCATCTTCATTGCTTCTTCTTCTGTGCGCCCTTGGCACTCGCGCGCCGATTTCCGGATCGCCTGGACCGCGATCGGGCCATTGGCCGCGATTTTTTCGGCCAGTTCCATGGCGGCCTCAACCGCTTGTCCCTCCGGCACAACCCGGTTGAGAAACCCGAGGTCATAGGCTTCGGCTGCCGTGATCAGATCGCCGGTCAGCAACAGCTCCATGGCACGCGCGTAAGGCAGTTGTTTGGGCAGGCGCACAGTCGATCCGCCGCCGGGAAAGATTGCCCATTTGACTTCCTGTACCCCGAGCTTGGCGGATTCCACACCAATCCTCAGATCGGTGCCTTGTGCGAGCTCCATCCCACCGGCAATGGCGTGGCCATTGATCGCCGCGATCACCGGCTTACCAGCATCGAATGTTCTTAGCAGTCCGTTGCCGATTAGGTCCGGTGCTTCCAGCGCTTTTCGGTCCCACTCATCTTCGGGCTGGCGCGCGCCGCTGATCAGCGGGATCAGTTTTCCGAGGTCAGCGCCTGCGCAGAAGGCTTTGTCACCTGCACCGGTAACGATGGCAACTCGGATTTGATCATCATTGCGCACCTCTTCCCACACGCCACCCAGCCGGACAAGCATCTCCGGGCTGAATGCATTACGTGCTTCCGGGCGGTTTAAGGTAACCAGCGCGACATGGTCGCGTTTCTCGAAAAGAACTTGCGGCATATTTCCTCACTAAAACATATATATGTTTCTCGTTTCACAGATGTGATTTTATCTGGACTATGTCTGACAATCCAGTGAAAATGAGGAAAAGTCAGCGTCCAACCGGTGGGAGGAAACACCATGCTCAAGCGTCCGATTTCAGCCGACTCGCACATTACCGAGCCACCCAATTGCTACATCGACTACATTGATCCTAAGTATAAGAGCACCGCCCCTCACATGACGACGATGGATAAAATCGGTGATGTATTTGTGATTGATGGGCTTGATACACCGATCCCCATGGGGCTCGTCGCGGCGGCCGGCAAGGACCCCGCTGAGATCACCACGGACGGTGTGAAATTCGACGACCTGTGGAAGAGTGGTTGGGACGCCAAGTTCCGGATCGCCGACCAGGAAAAAGACGGCATTGCCGCGGAGTTTATTTACCCGACGGTCGGCATGATGCTCTGCAACCATCCCGACTTCGACTACAAAAAGGCTTGCTTTGAGGCTTACAATCGCTGGCTTCTCGAATATTGCGGCGAAGCACCGGAGCGCCTTTATGGCCTGGCCCAGGTTTCCATGCGGACACCTGAGGATGGGGTGCAAGAACTGAAAGATGCCCATAAAATGGGCTTTAAGGGCGTGATGATGCCGGGCAACCCCGGGGTCGAAGATTATGACAGCGCGGTCTACGATCCGGTTTACGCAACCGCCGTGGAACTTAATATGCCGCTCTCCTTTCACATTCTAACCGGCAGTTCCGATTCCCTATCTGGCAAGGTGCGCGGTCCGAAAATTAATGGCTTCCTGTCGATTATTCGCGGATGCCAAGACGTGATGGGCACATTCATATTTGGTGGAGTGTTTGACCGTTTTCCCAACCTCAAACTAGTCTGCGTCGAGGCCGATGCAGGGTGGGTGCCTCACTACATGTACCGGATGGACCATGCCTACAAGCGCCACCGCTATTGGATGAAGGCACCGCCACTCAAGCGTCTGCCAAGCGAATACTTCCATGACAACATTTATGTGACGTTCCAGGATGATTGGGTCGCCTTCAAAATGAAGGACATGTGCAATGTACGCCGCCTGATGTGGGCGAACGATTTCCCTCATTCGGATTCGACCTGGCCTTGGTCGCAGTCGATGCTGGAGGAACATGCCAAAGATCTGAGCGAGCAAGAGCGCAACTGGATCTGCCACGATAACGTCGCGGAACTCTATAATCTCAACATCCAGTAAGCTAGCCGGAGGATAATTATCGATGGGATACGATCTGAAGATCGTCGGTGGTCGGATCATCGACGGGACGGGTACACCTGCGTACAAGGGAGATGTCGGCATCAAAGACGGAAAAGTCGTCGCGCTGGGCAATGCGCCTGCGGCGGCCGATGCGACCATTGATGCCGGTGGCCAAATTGTGGCGCCCGGTTTCGTTGACATCCACACGCATTATGATGCCCAGATCAATTGGGATCCGGTGCTGTCCATCTCTCCATGGCACGGTGTTACAACCGTGGTCATGGGGAATTGTGGGTTTGGCATCGCGCCAACACGTAAGGAGCACCGCAGCTTGATTGTGCGGACGCTCGAAAATGTTGAAGGCATGAGTGCGAAATCGCTTGAGGCGGGCCTCGGTGCCGATTGGCCATTTGAAACCTTCCCAGAATATCTCGATAATGTGGAAAAGGGCGGTTCATCAATCAATGTTGCCGCCCTTTTGGGGCATACACCGATGCGGCTCTATGTGATGGGTCCAGAGGCGACGGAGCGCGCCGCGACCGCTGAGGAAGTTGGCCGCATGAAAGACATCATGCGGGAGGGCCTGGAGGCGGGAGCGCTAGGGTTCGCGACGTCCAAGTCACCTACTCATGTTGGCTATGAAGGCCGACCCGTCCCCAGCCGTATGGCGGAGTTTTCCGAAATTCGCGACATTGCGAGCGTGTTGAAAGAGCAGGACTCTGGTGTCATCCAGGCGACGGTGGGGAAAGACTTGTCGTTCGACGAGTTTGCGGAATTGAACAAAGTATCGGGGCGCAATGTAAGCTGGACGGCACTTTTGGGCGGCGGCGGGGTTCTCAATGTCGGTTCCACGCAAGAGCAACTCGCCCGATCAACTGAACTTATGGAACAGGGTTATGGTGTTTTTCCGCAGGTTACCTGCCGACCACTGAACTTCGAGTTCCGTTTTGACCAGCCGTTTCTGTTTCAGAGCATGCCGGCATTTGCGCCCGTCAACCAGGCTGACCATGCCGGTAAACTGAAGCTCTATGCGGACGCGGATTTCCGCGATGGGTTCCGCTCGGCGGTTCAAGGGCCACTGCGGGAGGCGTGGGATAAAACGGTCGTCTCCTACTCTCCGCAAACACCGGACTATGAAGAGCGTCTCATTAGCGAAATCGCCAAAGAAAAGGGCATCGATTCACTCGACCTCGCGCTTGATCTATCGCTGGCTACCGATTTGCAGGCGCGTTTCCGTATTCCGGTTGCAAATGCCAACGAAGACGAAACTGCGGTCCTCCTTAAAAATCCNGCAACCGTGCTCGGCCTGTCGGATGCGGGTGCGCATGCGAGCCAGCTTTGNGACGCGTGTTTTTCAACACATCTTCTGGGACATTGGGTGCGTGAAAAGAAAGAACTGACACTGGAAGAAGCGGTGCGGATGTTGACGTCACGCCCGGCCGAAGTGTTCGGCATCAAGGATCGTGGTAGGCTTGAGGAGGGCGCCCCGGCGGATGTCGTGATTTTCGACCCTGACACCGTCGGCGCAAGTGCCTTGCGCCGGGTCCATGATTTACCTGCCGGGGANGACCGGCTGATCGCGGATGCGGCAGGCATTACGGCTGTAATNGTGAACGGCACCTTGATCCGGAAAGACAATAAGGATGTTCTGGATGCGAAAGATCGGCTTCCAGGTCGGCTGTTGCGCCACGGGTCGGCTTAAAAGGGAGAGAGACTGGGATGAGTTTGCAGGAACTTGCGACCGTACGGGAGATGTTGAAGGGCCTTGCCTCCGAGGAGGAGCGCAGCCTTGAAGATTTTCGCACAAACTATGATCAGGCCGGCGAAGCCTTTGGCATTCCAGAAGGTGTCACGGTGGAAAAAACGCAGATGGCAGGCGTGCCAGGTGAGTGGCTCACGCCAGATGGGGTGGGCGGCAAGGGCGCCCTGCTCTACCTCCATGGCGGCGGGTACGCGCTTGGATCGACACGTTCGCACCGTCACATGTGCGCTGCCATTGCGCTGGCATTAGGCTCCCCGGTGTTGTTGATAGATTATAGGCTCGCTCCGGAACATCCGTTTCCCGCAGCGGTCGAGGATGCAGTAGCAGTCTACCGGGCGTTGCTGGACAGCGGCTATGATGCCTCGGGTCTTGCGATCGCAGGCGATTCTGCGGGCGGCGGTTTGACCATCGCGACATTGGTCGCCGCGCGCGACGCTGGCTTGGCGATGCCGGCGGCAGCCGTTTGCATCTCGCCCTGGGCCAATCTTGAGAATGTCGGCAGCTCCTACAGCGAAAAGGCCGACATCGATCCGATGGTCAACCATGATGATCTTGAACGCTGGACAGGCGCCTATCTGGGTGGAATGGATCGCAAGGCACCGCTTGCCTCCCCGGTTCATGCCGACCTCAAAGGATTACCGCCGGTCCTCGTTCAGGTGGGGGAGGCGGAGGTGCTTTTGTCCGATAGCGAACTTCTCACCCAGCGGCTCAAGGCTGTCGGCGTTCCCGCGACCCTCAAGGTTTGGTCGGACATGATCCATGTTTGGCATTGGTTCGGACCAATTTTAAGCGAAGGGCGTGAGGCGACCCGCGAAATGGCTGACTTTGTCAGCAAGCGATTTTGTCGGTGAGCTGCTTGGCTAGAGCTCCTCAACGGTTCCGGTTGCGAGGGAAGCATGCACGCCGGCCTCGTCGGTATGCTTCGTGATGTACTTCTCAATGGCCTCAGCCACCAAATTGACATAGGCCTCTTTGCGTCCACGGAAATGGTCTTTGGGCGCGGCGATGCCGACAGCGACGGGCTCGCCGGCACGCGTCTCAGCTACCTGAACGGCTAGCATGGTCGCATTGGGCGTCACCAGACCAGTATAGAGTGCGTATCCGCGCCGTCTGATTCTGGCGAGATCGGCCACAATTTTCTCTAATGATGGTGTTGTCTCGGCACCGCCGCGTGAAAGGGCTTCTTCGATAAGCTCATGGGCCTTTGCTGGCGGCAATGCGGCAAGCAGCACGCGTCCGATCGTAGAAAAAGGCAGGAGACGCTGGGTGCCCGGCTTGACGTCAAAGCGAATAGGCGTCGTTCCTTGCAGCACTTTGACATATTGCACATGAACGCCTGACCGCATTGCCAGGATCACGGTGCAACCTGTCTCATCGGAAAGGTGCTGCATCAAGCGATGGATGTCACGTACCGGCAACGTTTCGGCTTCGATCCAATTGCCCAGAAGAGAAATGCGGATGCTGGGAAAGAACATTTTCGTCTGTTCATCGTGATCAAGATAGCCGAGTGCCGTCAAGCTCTTGAGCAGCGCTGCGGTACTAGAGTGAGGATACCCAAGCCCCTCGGCCACCTCGTGGATCGTGACCGGTCGGCGCGTTTCGTCAAAATATTCAAAGATCTCTAAGACACGCGCGGCCGACTTGACTGTCGCACCATGAGGGTTGGCAATATCTGGAGCTGCTTTTTTTGGCATGGTTCAGATCGATATCCGTTCTTCTACAATGTCAGAGCTAGCCGTGTGCCCTCTTCAAAGGCCCTCACGGCATCAAGTTCATTGGGGTCCTTCACGCCACCGACGCAGTGAACGGGAATGTCCAAAGAACGCAAGCCGGGAAGTAACTCGTCGGCGCGCTCCTGACCGGAACATAAAACAATTGTATCCACCTCGAAAGTGCGAAGCTCCCCGGTGATCTCAGTGTGCAGACCTTCGTCGTCAATTCTGCGGTAGGCCGCATCGGCAACCATCTCGACACCGCGAAACATCACCTCCAGGAAGCTTGCCCAACCGCGCGTTTTGGAGAGCCCTGCGCCGAATGTTGACCGGCTGCGCCGTTGCATCAGATAGACCTTACGGCGCGACGGCCATTTATGATTGGCGGGCAAAAGTGCACCGCGGGTTTCGTAGGTAAGGTCTATTCCCCATTCACGTGCGAAGCTCTCAATGTCCGGCATGCTTGGGTCGCGGGTGCCTTCGGGATGCAGAAGGAGCGCGGCGACATCGAAGCCGATCCCGCCTGCGCCGATAAGAGCCACCCGTTCGCCGACCTTTTCCGGATTAAGAATGGCCTGATCATAGGTCATCACTGAGGGATGATCTACGCCGTCAATATCGGGCAAGCGGGGATGCACACCGGTTGCCAGGATGATTTCTTTAGCGCCGATGCGTGAGAGTAATGGGATGTCTGCGGTCGTTTCCAGACGAACTGTTACGCCCAGATCCGTGAGGCGGTCTTCGTAGTAGCGAATGGTCTCAGCATAGTCCTCTTTGCCGGGAATACGGCGGGCCAGGTTGAACTGGCCACCAATCGCCTTGCTCGCTTCCAGAAGCGTGACTTGGTGCCCACGCTGGGCCGCAATAGAAGCAGCGGCCAGCCCCGCAGGGCCCGCCCCGACAATCGCGATCTTCCTAGGGGCCGTCGCCGGTTTGAGTTGCAACTCCGTTTCCCGGCACGCAAAGGGGTTGACCATGCATGTTGTGAGTTTGCCCGTGAAGGCGTTGTCAAGACAGGCCTGGTTGCAGCCGATGCAAACATTGACCAGCTTGCCTGCCGCCGCGTTCGCGACAAAGTCCGGATCGGACAGGAGCGGACGGGCCATGGACACCATATCAGCTTTTTCTGCCGCCAGTATTTCTTCGGCATGTTCCGGCGTGTTAATGCGGTTTGAGGCGACGACCGGAATTGTGATCTCGTCCTTGAGTTTCTCGACCGCCCACACAAAGGCGCCGCGCGGAACCATATGAGCGATGGTCGGCACCCGCGCTTCATGCCAGCCGATGCCTGTGTTGATGAGGCTGGCGCCCGCTGCCTCAATACCTTTCGCCTGGGCGGCGATTTCTTCCCAAGTGTTGCCGCCATCGACCAGATCCAGCACCGACTGCCGGTAAACGATGATAAAGTCCGGCCCCACTGTTCTACGGACCTGCTTGACGATTGCCAGCGGGAGCCTGCGCCTGTTCTCCGCCGACCCGCCCCAATCATCGTCGCGCTGATTGGTGCGCGGCGCGGTGAACTGGTTGAGGAGGTAGCCTTCCGACCCCATTATTTCGACACCGTCATACCCCGCTTCGCGGGCAAGCAAGGCCGCGTCTGCGAAATCTTTGATCGTTTGTTCGATCTCGTCTGCTTCAAGGGCGTGCGGTGTAAGAGGGTTGATGGCTGAGGCAATTGCCGAGGGCGCAACCAAATCTTCGTGCCGCCCATAGCGCCCCGCATGGAGCAGTTGGAGAACGATCTTGCTGCTCTGCGCGTGGACGGCATTGGTGATGCGCCGGTGGCCGGCGACCGCATCGGGGGTCATCACAGAGGCGTGTGGTGCCAGTCGGCCAGCAGCGTTGGGGGAGATGCCGCCCGTGACGATCAGTCCGACACCGCCTTTGGCGCGTGCGCCGAAGAAGGCCGCCTGCCGGTCATAACCGTCCGGCATTTCCTCCAGCCCCGTATGCATGGAGCCCATGAGCACGCGGTTGCGGAGCTGGGTGTGGCCCAGATCAAGCGGCGCCAGAAGGTGAGGATAAGCGGCGGCGGTCATTCGTCCGGTCTATCTCATGCGCTATAGGTGACTTTGGCCTGGGATAACACAACATTTCCCTTCTGTGTTTCGCCTTGAACGATTGTTTCACCCGCGCCGGTTTTCCAGATTTTAGTGACTATGGTGTCGCCGAAATAGACCTGGTCGGCAAACCGGCCGGTGAAGGATTTGAACTTCGCCGGATCATTGTCGCACAGGGCCTTGAGGGCCGCACGGCCGATAAAGCCATAGGTGCAAAGCCCATGCACAAAGGGTTTTTCGAAGCCGCCCAGCTTGGCGAAATCGGGGTCGATATGGATCGGATTGCGGTCGCCCGACAGGCGGTAGATCGCCCCTTGTTCGGGCCGGGTTATATCTTCAACGACAAAGTCGGGATCGCGGTCGGGCGGCATGTTGATCCCCGCCGATGACGGCCCGCGCTCGCCGCCGAAACCTCCCGCGCCGCGCACGAACAGCGTCGCATGGGTCTTGAATAACTCGCCATCGGCGTCGCTTGCAATGCTCTCGACGCCCAGTACGGCTGCTTTGCCCTTATCCCAAACTTCCGAGATGCGGCCGACCACCGACACGGTCGCTTCCGGCGGCAGAGGGCGATAGAGTTCAATCGATTGTTCGCCGTGCAACAGCATTTCGAGCTTCATTTCGACTTGGCCCATCATGCCGCCGAGCCCGATACCGCCGGGGATTACCGCATAGGTCGGCAANACTTTCGGTCCCTTGCCTTCATAGATGAAGTCCAGGTCGTCGTCGGGCCGTGCGCCGGCACCCAGCGCATACAGCATGGCGTCTTTTGCGGTCCAGGAGACCTCTCTGGGTTCAAACGTCAGTCCGACAAGGTCGTTTGAGATCGGTTTTTTTGTCATCGTATTTGGCTCTTTTTTCGTTGATTATGGTTCGCGGCATTACGGTTTTTTGCCGTCCGGTGGCCAGTCATCGACGCCGTCTTCAAGTGGAATCTTCAAACTTTTCAACAGTTGGGAGAATAGCGACCAGTTGCCGATGGCAACGACCAATTCAATCAATTCTTCGGGTGCCTTAATGCCCTTCGCGAGCTCGGCCCAGGTGGCATCCGAGATCATGCCCTGATCCAGCGTCTCATCCGTCGCCTTCATCACCGCCTTGTCCAGATCAGACAGGATGGAGGAGGCCTGCCAATCGCGGACCGCCAGAATATCCTCTTCGGAAATATCGAGCATGCGCGCGACCCGCCAATGCTGTGTCCATTCATAGAGCGAGGCGGTTTTCCAGCCGATACGCATAATGATGAGTTCGCGCAAGCGCGCATCCAGCTTGTTGCCGTCGAATAACAATGTGTTAAGCGTCGAGGCAAGCTCCTTGGCAAGTCCAGGATGCCTGAGTAGCACGCGGAAAACGCTCAGCGGCGCCATCTGCTCGGAAATTCCGTTCGCCGCGGCGACTTTTTCAGCCTCAGCAATTGTAAGCAATGGAACCCGTGCCCCAGTTTGATCCGTCATGACATCCTCCCTCAATGGCACGTCGAAGCTTTCACGGCGGGCCGACGCGTTTCGTTGATTTTTTCTTCCCGTCTTTGTACGGTTGCCTATATAACATATAGGCGCGATAAAAAACACATATATGTTTAAAGGGCAGNGCGCGTCAAGCAAACAGGGAGATGGCGAATGTTACCGAANAAGACCATGGCCATGGTTCAAACAGGTCCACGCAAACTGGAGCGGCGCGACCTGCCATTGCCCGATATATCGGACGACAGCGCGATCATGCGGGTCGAAGCCTGCGGTATCTGCGGTAGCGACTATGAGCAATATGAAGGTGTTCTCAATACGCCGATGCCTGTGATCCCCGGTCACGAGCCGCTCGGTATCATTGAGGCGATCGGCGACAAGGCGGCGAAGAAATGGCAGGTCGATGTCGGTGATCGTATCGCGGTAGAAACCATGTTGTCATGCCACTCCTGTGACACCTGCCTGTCAGGTAGCTATCATCTTTGCGATCGGCGCGAAATTTACTCTTATATCCCGCTGACCACAGAACCGGCCCTTTGGGGAGCCTATTCACAATATATGTATGTCGCTCCCAATGCCGTCGTGCACAAGATGGACAAATCATTGCCGGCAGAGATTGCGGTTATGTTCAATCCGCTGGGCGCCGGTTTTCGGTGGGCGGTAGAAATTCCTCAAACCCAGGTGGGCGATACAATTGTCGTCCTCGGGCCAGGGCAACGCGGACTGGCAAGCGTAATCGCTGCTCGCCATGCCGGTGCCGGAACCATCATCGTGACGGGGCTCGCTGCGGATGCGGAGAAGCTTAAACTAGCCAAATTCTACGGTGCGGACCACACTGTCGATGTTGACAATGAAGACGCGGTCGAGCGCATTCGCCAGATTACAAAGGGACGAGGTGCCGATGTTGTGATCGACGTGACCTCCTACGCGACCACACCGGTCCGTGAGGCGCTCAGCTACGTCCGCTCCGGCGGTACGATCGTGCTTGCCGGGGTAAAAGGGTTTAAGCCTATTCCCGATTTCGTCACCGACATGATTGTCATGAAGGAGATCACCGTCAAAGGTGCGATCGGCGTGACCTCCAGTGGCTACGGTAAGGCAATTGACCTTATTGAGAGCAACACGGTGCAGTTGGAGAAGATGCATACGCACAATTTCGCCCTGGAAGACGCAGAACTTGCGATTAAGACACTCGCGCGTCAGGTGCCTGGCGATGAATCAATTCATTCTTGCTTGATCCCCGAAGTTTAAGTTTTTGCAGGATGGGCGGCCCGAGTACATGGATAGACAGGACTAGGCGACAATATGAGTTTTAGCGATAAATCGGCGATCGTCGGGATTGGCCAGACAGAGTATGTCAAGGGCACTGAAAAGACGGCGGTCGCCATGATGTTGGAGGCCAGCCTATCAGCGATTGCCGATGCCGGACTAAAAGCTTCGGATATCGATGGAATGGTGACCCCACCCGTGTACACCACTTCTGAGGAGCTGGCGGCCAATCTTGGTATTGATGTTCTCAGGTACGCATCAACCGTACATATGGGAGGTGCGAGCCCAACGGCTGCCTTACAATCTGCCGCGATGGTTGTAGCTGCAGGCGTAGCTGATCATGTTCTGGTGGTTCTTGGTTGGAACGGTTACTCAGCGCTTCGGCCAAAACCTGGCCGCCCAGCCAGTCGCCCAATGAATATGAATACATTGGGAAACACCATCCGCGGTTACTATCTGCCATACGGCGTAATGTTGCCGGTGCAAATGTACGCATGGCTGGCGATGCGCCACTCCAAACTCTATGGCGTCGGCCCGGAGCCGATGGGCGCGGTGGCGTTGGCTTGCCGTCGCCATGCACAGCTAAATCCAAATGCTTTTACATATGGGAATCCGCTCGACGAAGAGCAGTATTTCAATGCCCGAATGATATCCGAGCCTTTCCGTCTTTATGACTGCTGTCTTGAGACGGACGGTGCATGTGCGGTGATCGTCTCAAGTGCAAAGCGTGCTCAAGATATGCCGCACACACCGGTTTTGATCGCAGGTGCCGCCGAAGGCCACCCCTATCCAGCGGACGATATTCCTTCAAGGCCTGACCCCTTTAAAATTGGACTGAGTTATGCCGCGCCGCGGGCATTTGAGATGGCGGGTGTTAAGCCACAGGATATGGATTTTCTGCAAATCTATGATTGCTTCTCCTATGTCGTACTGTTGCAGCTAGAGGCTCTTGGCTATTTCGAGCCGGGCGGCGCGTGGGATTTCGTCAAAGACGGACAAATTGAGTTGGGTGGTAAATTTCCGCTCAACACTCATGGGGGTCTTTTGAGTGAGGCGCATGTCTGGGGATTGAATCACACTTTGGAGGCTGTGCGCCAACTTAGGGGTGATGCCGGCGATCGGCAGGTTAAGGGTGCGCAAGTCGGGCTAGTGAGCGGTTGGGGTGATCTTGGCGATGGCAGCGTTGCAATTCTGAGGAAGGGTTCGTAATGGAACAACATGTGATGCCGAAGCCCAAACCAAGAGTACTCGACCAGATTGAACAGGAATTTTGGGATAAGTGCCAGGATGGGACTCTCTATTTCCAGAAATGCTCCTCGTGTGGTGTCTGGCGGTTCCTGCCGCGATACATATGTGCGAAATGTGGTTCATTTGAGTTTGAATGGACACCATCGAGCGGCAAGGGACATATTTTTTCCTGGACAGTGACACATCAGGCGTTCCATCCCGCGTTCGCAGCCGACATTCCCTATATCGCGGCAGTGGTTGAGCTGGAAGAGGGAGTGCGCATGGCAACCCGGCTCGTCGACTGCGCGCCGGACAAGGTGGCGCTCGATATGCCGGTGGAAGTTTACTTTGAGCGCATTGCCGAGGATTTCATATTGCCCTGCTTTCAGCCCGTGATCGAGGCCAAACAATAGGGTATTCATATAGCGTATTACTTGAAACGGAGTAGGCATGACATTGATTGTGGAAAAACCTCTAGATTGTGACCGTCTGAATATTGAAGACCTTCTAAAGCCCGGCATTTTTATAGACAGCGGATCTCGGGGTATTCAGCGGTTTACTCGTGAAGCGCTTCAGGGGTTGGAAAAATCCTCTGATGAACAAAAGGCCATGCGTCTCTTTGAGGTTGTCCGTGACAAAATCCGATATGATCCGTACAGCTTTTCCGTTGAACCCGAACAGTATCGCGCAAGCATAGTGGCTGATGCGGAAGCTGCGTTTTGCGTACCCAAGGCAATATTATTGACAGCCTGTCTTCGGGCGGCTGGCATACCAGCCGCAATTGGTTTTGCCGATGTTCGCAACCACTTAAACTCTGAAAAGCTTAAAGCTGCGATGAAGACAGACATGTTTGTCTATCATGGTTACGTACAGCTTTGGCTTGGCGAAAATTCCTACAAAGTGACACCCGCTTTCAATACTGAATTGTGTGAGCGGTTTGGTGTTAAGCCATTAAACTTTGATGGACACTCAGATGCGCTGTTCCATGAGTTTGATGCAAAGGGGCAGCGCCATATGGAATATGTGCTGGACCATGGAATTTTTTCAGATGTCCCGATAGAGACTCTTTTCACCGCTTACCGTCAGACTTATTCCGGTTTTGCAGATGACGTAGACGAACGCAGAAGTAGTGATGACGATAAGGCTTTCGCCCCTTCTAAGCCAAAGCCCCCCCAGGGAGACGTGTGATTATGGATGAATTCGATGTTGTTATAGTTGGAGCTGGGTTCAATGGGATCTATCAACTTCATCGACTGCGGCAAGAAGGGTTTTCTGTCTGTCTGCTTGAGGCGGCCTCGGATTTTGGAGGCGTTTGGCATTGGAACTGCTATCCCGGTGCGCGTGTCGATTCCCATGTGCCCATCTACGAGTATTCAATTGAAGAATTGTGGCGCGATTGGAACTGGACAGAAAAATTTCCGGCCTGGGATGAGTTGTGCCGATATTTTCGATATGCGGATGAAAAGCTGCAGCTTAGTAAAGACATCAAATTCAATACACGCATGACTGCTGCGGTGTTTGATGAAGAGGACCATCTTTGGGAGATACAGACGGCCAGGGGGGAGACGATGAGGGCGCGTTTTCTTGTGCCGTGTACAGGTTTTGCGTCGAAAGCGTTTATTCCCGATCTCAAAGGCCTGGAAAATTTCAAAGGTGAATGCCATCACACCGGCCATTGGCCACAAAAGGGTCTTTCTCTTAAAGGAAAACGGGTCGGTGTTGTTGGAACTGGCGCGAGCGGCGTTCAAGTCGCCCAGGAGGCGGGCCGGGAAGCTGCACACCTGACGGTATTTCAGCGCACGCCTATCCTCGCGATTCCAATGCAGCAGGAAAAGTTGGATACTGAAATACAATCGGAGATGAAGAAAAATTATCCCGAGATATTTCAAAAGCGTCGTGAGACCTCAGGGGGTTTCGATATCAGCAGAATAGATGCACCGGCTCTCAGTTATAGCGACGAGGATCGTCAGGCGGCCTACGAGAAGCTTTGGCAGCTCGGGGGCTTTCACTTCTGGGCAGGCACATTTGAGGACGTTCTTCTTGATGAAGATGCAAATCGGACAGCGTACAATTTCTGGCGGGATAAAACCCGTGCGCGTATTCAAGACCCGGTGACCGCGGAGAAATTGGCACCTATGGAGCCGCCGCATCCGTTTGGCGTAAAACGGCCATCGCTCGAACAATGGTATTATGAGATATTCAACCAAAATAATGTGGACCTCGTTGATGTGAGTGAGACACCAATTGAGGAGGTGGTGCCTGAAGGGGTTAGAACCGCACAAGGAGTCTGTGAGCTTGATATTCTGGTGCTGGCGACAGGGTTTGACGCTGCGACCGGTGGTCTTACCCAGATCGATATAAGGGGAACTGGCGGTAAGTCTCTAAAGGAGAAATGGGCGCAAGGTGCTAAGACTCAGTTGGGAATAGCGACATCAGGCTTCCCCAACATGCTGATGCTATATGGTCCGCAAAGCCCAGCCGGGTTTTGTAACGGACCGACCTGCGCTGAGTTGCAGGGCGAGTGGGTTGTGTCATGCTTGAAATACTTGCGCAACAAGGGCGTTAAGCGGATGGAGGCAACGGTCGAAGCGGAGAATGCTTGGACAGCTCACATCAGCGAAATAGCGGAAATGACACTCTTCCCAAAAGCGGACTCTTGGTACATGGGCGCCAATGTTCCTGGGAAGCCACGACAGTTACTGAATTATCCGAGTGTGCCTATGTACATGGAGTTTTGCGAAGCGTCAGCGGCTGACGGCTATTCTGATTTTGCATTGACCTGACGATGGCCATTTTACGTTATCGTCGCCTGCAGCAAATTTGGATTTGGTGTTATGCCAATCATTGTCCCTACCAAAAACCTCATCCGAAGTTGGTCGTCTGAGAATCGTGGCATGATTGATCACGATGGTCACGGCTGCTTCTTAGGTCTTGAGCCTGAATTGAGGCAAAGAATGTGGTCTTGCGTCAGCAACTTGGCGTCTTGCCTCGGAAGAAGGCTGTAAAACTGCGCCTGACCGATTGGGATCGGTTGGCCTTTGTCCTGTTGTATCGGTTGTTCCCAAAGACCTTGGACTCAATTGTCATTGTGAAGTCTGAGATATTTGTTCGCTTGCATCGAGCAGGCTTTCGAATGTTCTGGCGTTGGAAGTCCCGCAACGTCGGCGGCCGTCCGAAAATTGATCTTGAGACCCGCCATCTAATTCGACAGATCAGCAGTGAGAATCCGCTATGGAGTGCGCCCCGTGTTCATGAGGAGTTACTGAAGCTTGGCATCGATGTTTGCCAGACCACGGTGGCGAAATACATTGTCAAAGAACCAAAGGGGTCAAGCCAATCCTGGAAGACGTTTTTGGACAATCATATGAACGATATCGCTTCGATGGACTTTGTGATCGTCCCGACTATCGGTTTCAAGCTTCTCTATTGCCTTGTTATTCTGGATCATCGCCGACGGCGCATAGTTTCATTCGGCATCACCTGGCACCCGACATCAGAATGGGTAGCGCGACAGATTACTGAAGCGTTTCCATGGGAAGAGGCACCTGACTATTTGGTCAGAGATCGCGATGGGGCCTTTGGACACACGGTTCAATCGCGCTTAGAGGCTATGGGCATTCGAGATAGTCCCACGTCGCCCCGATCACCCTGGTAAAATGGATACGTTGAGCGGGTAACTGGTTCAATTAGACGAGAATGCCTGGACCATATGATTATCTTCAACGAAGAGCATCTTCGCCGAGTGGTGAGGGCCTACGTCTGTTACTACAACAAATCGCGGACCCATTTGTCGCTGGACAAAGATGCACCGANCGGGCGTCCGATCCAATTATGCGGCACCGTCAATTCGATCTCCCACCTTGGTGGTCTGCACCACCAATACGTTCGGATCTAGTTTCTGGCAGGGACAATGGCGTTCGGGTTGATCTCTCATCATTCACGCCTCAATAGTGAAGATGAACCAAAATCTCTCCCATAGGCAAACAACCTAATCTATTCCATTGGCGCTGACGGGGAACACTTGAACATAGTTTAGCATTCTGCTAAGCTGGCGCCGAACCACCAATATGGCGGCCAATATGGCGGATTGTCGGCAGCGTCCGGTTCTGGCGACCCTTGTCTATGCGGAGAACCTAATGACCGAGATTCAACCCTTACCGTCAAAAGCCGACTGGCGCGGCGCCGAGATGCGTCAAACGAACGAGTGGATCTACCGTCTTTCCGACGATGAAATCCGCGAAATCAACGCAGCCCTGAGACATGCCAAGAGTAAGGGCTTGTCCGGCATCCAGGTCACCCGTGAAGATTTTCCCCTGCCGACCTTGGCCGCAACCCTGGATAAGCTGACTGAAGAGCTGGCCAACGGCAGAGGATTCTTGTTGGTCCGCGGCTTCCCGGTCCTCGACTATTCAAAAGAGGAAGCAGGCACGGTCTTTTGGGGCCTCGGCACCTATATCGGTCGGCCGTGGCCGCAAAACGCGCAAGGCGACGTGTTGGGCGATGTCCGCGATACCGGACGCAGCATCATGGACCACACGGTGCGCGGCTATCAGACCGATGTGGCGCTGCCGTTCCATACCGACGGCTCCGATCTCGTCGGCCTCATGTGTCTGCGCACGTCCAAAAGCGGCGGCCTCAGCAGCCTGGTCAGTTCCATCGCCTGCCATAACGAGATGGCGCGCAACAGGCCTGACCTTGCTGCCCGGCACTACGAGCCGTTCTATTACGATTGGCGGGGAGAAGAGGAGCCCGGCACAAAGCCCTATTACGCGATGCCTACTTTCACTCCGCACAAGGATCGCCTCTTTAACCGCTATATTCGCGGTTATATCGATAGCGCCCAGCGGATTGAAGAAGTGCCGCGCCTCACTGAACATGATCGCGAGGCGCTTGACTATCTCGATGCGCTAACCGTCAGCGATGAGTTCCGCCTCGACATGAAGCTTGAGCACGGTGACATGCAGTTCATCAACAACCATGTACTGTTCCATTCGCGCACAGAGTTTGTGGACCATGAAGAAGCAGATAAGAAACGTCATCTGAAGCGGCTCTGGCTCGCCACCGACAAGATTGGCGACCGGCCAGCCGCCTTTAAGGACCGCGGTTACGACATGAATTCGTGGAAAAAAAACGCGCCCGCTGTGTCGGCTGCCAAATAGGCAGGTTGCACGACAAACACCGGAGAAAGCCCGCCCAGAAATTAGCTAGCGTCAACAAAAGCAGGCTGAGGGCGTAGCTCCGATTGCCGCCCAACCGCCGGCGTGGCGACCTATGCGCTGCTCCCTTGTCGCATCTGGCGTTTTCCTCCCTGACCAACCGGGTGCACAAAAAGTCTTTAGCAAAATGATAAATAGATTGACGGTCATGCATAATTCTATAAGTTTTTGAACTACATAAGAAGAGGCTAGCGGACGACATACCGCTAAGCGAATGCGAGGAGCGCGAGGGCATGGAATTGACGGCGGCCAAACAACGTCCCGAAACGGGTCAGATACTTTCGGACCTGGAAGCGATTGCAGCGGATTTCGCTGCCGATCGGAAGAATCGGCAGAAACGTACCCATCTTGAGCGCGCCGATTTTGACCGTCTCGCTGAGGCCGGCTTTCTGGGCACTGGCATTCCGGAAACCGCGGGCGGGCTGTGGAATGGCCTGCAAGGTTCCGTGCGACTCTACTCTGATATGATCCGCATTTTAGCCAAGGGCGACCCATCAGTCGCGCTGGTGGCAGCGATGCACCCGGCGGTCCTGGTGTCCTGGCTTGCTGCGGAAAAAGCACCGGGGCCGGAAAACGAGGCCTGGCAGGAGCAGCGCAACTGGTGCTTCGAAACCGCGCGCCAAGGCCATTTTTGGGGCACGGTCACTTCGGAACCGGGCAGCGGCGGCGACATCATGAAGACCCGCACGTTGGCAGAACCCGCTGGCGAGCCCGGGCTATTCCGGTTGACCGGCGAAAAGCATTTTGGGTCCGGGTCCGGCATCTCCTCCTACATGATTACCACCGCCAAGGCCGAACAGGACGCCGGGCCGACGATGTTCTTCATGGATATGCGCGATATGCCGTGGGACGGCTCGAAAGGCGTCACGCTTGCCAAGGAATGGGACGGCCACGGCATGAGCGCAACGCAAAGCCATGCGTTCCATTTTGAGGGCGTTGAGGCGCGCCGCCTCGTCTGGCCCGCAGGCCTGGTCGAAAGTGGCCCGGCAGCTGCCCAGCTCGGCGCCTGCATGTTCACAACGGTCGTCGTCGGCATCCTAGAAAGTGCGCTTGCCTATGCCCGCGAAAAGCTTGAGCCGCGCAAGGACGAGCTGCGCGCCTATGAACGCACCGAATGGGTCCGCGCGGTCAACCAAGCCTGGACCATTTTCCAAATCCACGAGGGTATGATTTCTGCGGTCGAGCACGGCGTAAGTGGCGTCACCGCCGCATCGCGCGGCAAGGCAGCTGTGGCCGAACTCGCCGAAGAATGTCTCGTTCGTATGAGCCGGGTCGTGGGCGGCGCCAGCTTCTCCCGCAGCGCCCCCTTCGGCCAGTGGGGGCAAGATGTGCGTGCACTCGGGTTTTTGCGCCCTCCCTGGGGTCTTGCCTTCGATCAGCTTTACTCCCTTTCGTGGAGCGACTGACCGATGCCTGACGCGGTGCACTCAACCTCTATCGACCCTGCCGAAGACGAAGAACATCCCACAGGCCGGGCGGCCAGCGAAGCAGCGCTGGAACAGGCCGCCCTCGCACTGTTGAAGGAAAACGGCGCACTGGCCGGGCTCAATCTACGCGAGGTTGCGGACAGGGCTGGGGTGAACCGCGGCCTTGTTTATCACTATTACGGAACGCGCCAGGACCTTTTGCACGCCGCCCTCAAAAGAGACCTGGGGGCCCGTCTTGCTGAAATCGGCGAAGGGGGGTCGCTGGACTTCCCCAAGCGCGCTCGCCAATTGCTCCGAACGCTAACGGGCCACGAAGACGCAATCCAACTGGCGACGCTTCTTCTGCTAGACAAGGATACACCGGTCACGCTGATGCCACTCCTTGAGGATTGGCGGAAAAACATCGAACGCGATCGGAAAAAGGGACGCCTGAAAGAAGGCTTCGACGAAGAAGCGATGGTGATGCTGATCACTTGCTTGGCTTATGGCTTTGTTCTTTTCCGCAGTCAACTCGCGCGCGAAACCGGCACGCCTCTGCCCGATCTCGATTGGCGTATCGATGAAGCGCTCGGCTTGCTCGTCGATGGGCTGGCCCCCGCGCTCGGCACGTCACAGTAGAAAAAGTAGCATTAACCCCGCGCATAGCAAACTTAGGACGAACTCAGCGATGGCAAGAAAAAAGCAGCCGAATATTCATCTTACGGGCTTCATGTTATACTGCCCGGCACCGCACATGATCATGTCCTGGGTTTACCCGGAACACAAGATGACGGCGGGAAAATGGTACGACACCGAGTATTGGACCTCAATCGCCAAGACGCTCGAACGCGGCAAATTCGACACGTTCTTCTTCGCTGACGGCTGGGCCGGCGGCGTCAATGATCCTGGTATCAAATACGCGATCCAATTTCCCACCCACGACCCGGCTTCGCTGGTGCCGTATCTGAGTGCGGTCGCACCTCGGCTTTCCTATGCCATCACCATGTCCACGACGTTCTACGAGCCCTACATGGTGGCGCGGAAAATGTCGACGCTCGATCATATCACCAAGGGCAAGATCGGCTGGAACATCGTCTGCTCGATCTCATCTGCCGAAGCCAAGAATTTCGGCATGGAGGAACTGCCACCGCACGACCTGCGCTACGAACGCGCCGACGAATTCATGGAGGTTTGTCACAAGCTTTGGAACAGCTGGGAGCCTGGCGCGTTGCTCATGGACATGGAACGCAAAATCTTCGCCGACCCCGAAAAAATCCACAAGATCAACCATGCCGGGAAATGGTTTAAGTGCCAGGGGCCGTTGACCGTCGCCCCGTCGCCTCAAGGCAGGCCGTACCTGTTTCAGGCTGGGTCCTCCGAGCGGGGGCGCGACTTCGCGATAAAACATGCCGATTGCATCTTTGCCATCGGCGCGGGCGCTGAGCAGATGCGCGCTTTCAGCGATGATATCAAAGCGCGCGCCGATCGCGCCGGGAGAAACCCGGACGAGATAAAGATTATCTGGGGTGCGCAGCCCATCATAGCGGACTCCGAGCAGGAGGCGCGCAACCGGATGAAGGAGATTAGGGCCCGCATTCCGTTGGAGGCATCGCTCGCACTGATGTCGGGGCACTTCAACATCGATCTGTCGAAATTCGATGTCGACACACCTGTGACCGAACTCAAAGACTTCAACGTTTCAGGCACCGTAGGCATGTTCGAGAGCTACATTAACGGCAACTCCAAGGTCACACTGCGCGATATCGCGAGCACCTATCTGTCGGGCAGCGACGACAACCCGATGGCGGGTACTGGCGATCAGGTGGCCGAATACATGATCCATCTGATCGAGGAAGGCGGCGGCCACGGCTTTCAGATCACGCCGTCCTACTATGCACCGCAGTTCTACGAAGATGTGGTGAACAACTTAATTCCGGCATTGCAAAGCCGCGGCGTCTACCGGACCGAGTATGATGGCTCGACGCTGCGCGATTATATGAATGGTTAGACCTATGAGCGAAGTAAAAATCAAAGTCGGCATAATGGGTGCGGGACTTACCGGCGTTCTGATGGGCATGCAGTTGCGCCGTGCCGGCATCGACGATTTCGTCATCTATGAAAAGGAGTCCGATGTCGGAGGAACCTGGCTGCGCAACACCTATCCCGGTTTGCACTGCGATGTTCCTTCTCATCTTTATTCCTACTCCTTCGCGCCCAATCCCGACTGGTCAACCGTCCATGCCAGCCAAGCTGAGATTCAGGCCTATATCCGCACTTGCGCCGAGAAGTACGGCCTGATCGAAAAAATTCGCTTTGGCGTCAGCGTTGATGAAGCGCACTACGACGAAGCCACGGCCACCTGGCGCATAACCACCAAAGATGGCGAAACGATAGAACATCGCGCCCTCGTCTCGGCCACCGGCGGCCTGACTGAGCCCAACCTGCCGCAGATCGATGGGCTCGATGCGTTCGAGGGACCGAGCTGGCACTCGGGAGCTTGGCGCGACGATGTGGACATGTCCGACAAGCGCGTGGCAGTAATCGGCAGCGCCGCCAGTGCCGTACAGGTCGTGCCCGAAGTCGCGAACCGCGCCAAGGAGCTGCACGTCTTTCAACGCTCGCCCAACTGGGTCATGCCGCGAAACAATGCGCCTTACACCGAAGAGCAGAAAGCCGCTTTCCGACAAGAATCGGCCCAACGCGCCCATTGGATCGATCTCTACCGGGCTTCGCTTTACATGTATCGCGTGACGCACAAAGACCCCCAGATGATCGAGTATTTTCGCCAAACCGTGCTGGGCCAGATGCGCAAGGTGATCGATGATCCTGCCATTATTGAAGCGTTGACACCGGATTACGATCCGGGCTGCAAGCGTATCGTGGTCTCCGACGAGTATTACCCGGCGCTCGGCAAGGCGCATGTCCATCTGCATCCCCATGCTGTAACGGCGTTGACCAAATCGGGCGTTGTCGCTGCCGACGGCTCTCAATCCGAAGTCGACATTGTCGTCTTCTGCACCGGCTACAAGCTCGGCGCGCGCGCCGATGATAGCCCTGCTGTTCTGGTTTACGGACGGAACGAACAGTGGCTGCTCGCAGCTTTCGCGAAACGCGCCGAATCCTATAGGGGCATCATGGTCCCCGGCTTCCCGAACTATTTCACGGTGTGTGGNATCAATGGCGTCGCCGCATATACCTCGCTCATACTCTCGGGGGAAATCCAGACAGAGCACATCGCACAGCGGATCAAGGATTTGGTGGAAGACCGTATCAAGTCCATAGAACCCAAAGCGGACGCCACGCGCGAGTACAACGACCTTATTCAGGCCGAGTTGCAAACCATGAGCTGGACTGGCCCTTGTACAAATTTTTACCGAGATAGAACCGGCAATGTCGTGTCGTTCTTTCCCGGCACGCTCGGCCGGATGCGCAGAGAGTTGCGTCATGTCGACCATAACGAATATGCGACGGAAATGTTCTGAACAAAGGGAAGTTGGCCATGGAACCGATTAAATATATCGAGGAGCTGAACAAATTCTACAGGGCGCAGGGCCATCCGCCCTATCGGTGGACGATCAATGAAACCGCACCTCTAACCCGATTAAAGAAGCCGCTCAGCGAGTGCACGGTCACGATGCTTACGTCTGGCGGCATCTCCCGTCGCTCCGCTGAGCCGTTCAATCCTTTGGCACGGAATGACCACCGGGTCGACGCGATCCAAAACGACGCGCCGTCGGACGATTTCCAGATTCACGACGCCTACTACGACCACCGGGACGCAAGTCGAGATATGAACTGTCAGTTCCCGATAGACCGTTTGCGCGACCTAGCGGTATCCGGCGAGATCGGCCGTGTCGCCGACCGCCTGTGGAGTGGTTTCATGGGCCGCACATACGATCGCACCAGACTCACGACGGAATCGGCCCCCGCTTTCATAGCGGAACTCAAGAAGGATAAGGTCGATTTGCTGGTCGCGGTTCCTGCCTGCCCGCTCGACCATCAGACCGTGGGGCTGGTTTGCCGCACCGCCGAAGAAGCCGGGATCCCGACCGTGTGCGTTTCCACAGGCCGCGACATCACCGAACAGACGAAACCGCCGCGGTCCTTGTTCGTCAATCACCCGATGGGCAATGCCTTCGGCGCCCCCGGCGATACCAAGACGCAGAGTGCCATCCTAGTCGCCGCATTGGAATTAGCGGCTAGTGCGGAGGAAGGCGGCGTACTGGTCGACGGGCCCTTCGAATGGCCCAGCGAGGTCGAGTTCGCACCTGGCAAGGCCAGCATGTGAGTACGGAATTGTCGTGGGAGCCACAAAGCCACGTCCGGCAGCGGTTCCAAGCGGAAACGCCAGAAAAGATTAGAGCCTGCCCTCAAAGGGCGTCCTTCGGAGGAATGACATGAGCCAACCATCGGTCGATCCGGCAATTGATCCAGACGAGATCAAGAAATTTTCGTTCAACGTCTGGAACTTCAAACAGGGCGAAGTCGTCTCCATGATGATCCATATCGGCGACCGCCTTGGCCTCTATCAAGCATTGGACGGGGCGGGGGCGGTAACGGCGGCGGAACTCGCAGAGAAGACAGGCCTACACGAACGCTGGCTCCTGGAGTGGATGCGCAATCAGGCTGCTGCCCGGTTGCTGGCCTACCATGATGGCGACAGATTCGAACTGACCCCTGTCGGGTCCGCCGTGCTTGCCGACGAAGAAGACAGTCTGGCCTACACCACCGGCGCCTTCACCACGATGACGGCGCTGGAGACGGTGGACAAGCTTGTCGATGCCTTTCGTACCGGAATCGGTCTCACCTATGAAGAACTCGGGCCCAACGCGGCACACCGGACGGAGCGCATGCTCGGCCCCTGGACNAGNCAGGCGCTTATCCCCCGGATCCTCCCGGCCCTCGACGGCGTGACAGCGAAACTCGAAGCCGGCGGCATAGCAGCGGACGTCGGCTGTGGCGGNGGGCTGGCTTTGGCCGCCATGGCCGAGGCCTTTCCGAACACACAGTTTCACGGCTACGACCCCAGCGCTCATGCGATTGCGCGCGCCCAAAGCAAAGTCGACGAGATGGGGCTAAAGAATGTCGAACTGTCGGTTGCCGGCGGTGCAAGCCTGCCGAAAGTGCCGACCTTCGACTTCATCATCACCTTCGACTGCATTCACGACATGCCGCAACCAGCCGAAGTCATCGATGCGATCCGGAAATCGCTCAAGGAAGACGGCACCTGGCTTATCAAAGACATTCGCAGCCACCCGGACTTCAGGCAGAATATGAAAAACCCGATGCTCGCCATGTTCTATGGCTTTTCAGTATCCGCGTGCATGTCTTCGGCGATGTCGGAGCCAGGCGGCGCCGGGCTCGGCACGTTGGGCTTTAACCCCGAAGTCGCGCGGCGCATGACGAAGGAAGCTGGCTTCACCCGATTTACCGAGCACGATTTCGACGACCCTGGAAATCTTTATTACGAGGTTCGGCCATAGCGGACCGGACCAGCGTCTTTGCGGCGTCGAGGGCCCGATCTGCGAGTTGAAGCCCGGCACGCGCCCGGCGGAATGACCTATTCCGCCGCCTCACGCCGCTCCTTGAAGAACGGCATGACCAGTCGGCCGAACCGCTCGGCCTCCTCGTCGTGGGGATAGCCCGACAGGCAGAAGTCCGTACAGCCGATATCGACGAACTGCTGCAACGTGGCTGCGACCTGCTCGGGATTGCCCACCACNGCNACCCCGGCNCCNGGNCGCACCACCGTAATNCCGCTCCANAGATGCGGCGCGATGCGGAACTGGTCGCCGCCGCCCAGGCGGCTTCTTCCTTCTCGCCTAGCGGCCNTATTTTTTGGTATTTCCGGACGGAAAACCATCACCCGCCCCAGGACAAGCTCCGCCCTCGGGATAAGCTCAAGGGCATGCTTTTCCTGAAAGCGCGCTAGCGCGACGGCCGACCGCCGACGATCGACACGCGCTCGCCGGCACGCGAATAGGGATAATAGTCCCACACCGCATGATGTTGGACGCAGCGGTTGTCCCAGAAGGTGAGAGTGTTCGGCTCCCACTGGACCCGGCATTGAAACGCCGGATTGGTCTCAAGATGCCGCCAAAGAACCTCCAACAGCCCGTTGCTCTCCTGCGTCGAGAGACCCTTGATCTGCGTGGTAAAGCCACGATTGACATAGAGCAGCTTGCGCCCGCTTTCCGGATGGCTTGGCAAGATCGGATGCGTCGCCCGCGGCCAGCCGCCTTCCGGCGGCGACATGCCATAGCCGCCCGAATAGGGCTTTGCACCGTCATGCACAGCATCAAGCCCGTCGAGGAACTTCTTCATCGCAGGCGAAAGTGCTTCATAGGCTTCATAGGCGCTCAGGAAGCAGGTATCGCCGCCGCCAATTTCNGGCGTCTCAGTAATATAAAGCATCGACCCGAACGGCGGGCTCTCGTCGCACGTCACGTCTGCGTGCCAACCCTCGCCCGCGACGTAGCGTGAATTCTGGTCCGCCTTTATCTCCAGAATTGCTGGATCGCCTGCAGGTTCGCCGGCTTTCGGCTCCTTCAGGTGATAAGGGTGGGTGTGCAGCGTGCCAAAATAGCGCGCGAACCGCTTGTGGTCCTCTCGCGTCAGTTTCTGGTCGCGGAACACAATAACCGAATGATCGACAAAGGCCTGCTTCACTTCCGCAAGTTGGGCATCGCCAACTGGTCGTGACAAATCGACCCCGTCGATCTCCGCTCCCAGAGTTGGCGTCAAAGTCGCCACGCTAATGGTCTCGTAGGTACGCTTCTCGTTACTGCGTTCGATACGCGGATGCATGTGAGTCGCCATGGGGTCCTCCTCCCAATTCAGAGCTTTTGTAGGTTTCATTACAGGAATTCTATGTCGAAAGGGCTTTCCCACCGAAACGGAAAGTCGCAATATTCCGTTGAGCGGAACTTGAGCCCCCCAAAGGAACGGTTGATGGCCAGCATTTCCAGAGCGCCCGTCGAACGGGCGCTCCATATTCTCGAGACGATGAACGGCGCGCCCGTTATGCCCATCCGGGAGATTGCAACGGCCACCGGCTTGCCGAAATCGAGCGTGGTGCGCGTGCTCGGCCAACTCGCCGCGGACGGCTATCGGCTGACCTCACGCGTGCGCCGCCTGTCCTGAGGGTTCCGGCTCGAGGATGTTGTGGTCGATGCGGCCAGCCCTTTGATGCGCGGCTTCACGCGGGTGCATCGCTGGCCGGTCTTCATCGGTACCACCGACGGCGACCAGATGATCGTGCGCCACGGGACGGTGGTCGAAAGTCCGGTGGCGGTGGATCCGCTGGTCTACGAGGCTCCCTCACCTTTCCTGATGAGCGCCATCGGCAAAGCCTATCTTACCTTCTGCCCCGACTGGTCTCGCCGTGCCGGTTCTATCCGCAGACAGGGTCATCGCATACCTGTCCCTAATCAAAACCTCCTCCGCCCGCGCGACACTGGTGGAAAGACCAACTGCCGCCGATGCGTGAGTGAGCGCCAAGCTCCTTGATATGGCATTATTGATCCCTGAAAACTTCCGGAAACTCCCTGTTCCCGATTAAAGGTAATTCCATGGAAAACTCAGGGTTTGTGCTGAAGTTTCGCGATGAAATTGGCGGGCGAGGCCCTCATATGCGGAATTTCCCTGTATTTTCCCTGTTAAACAGGGAAATGGGTAGAGACAGATTCGCTTGTGACGGCCCACACCACCACCCTTCTCTTTCGCTAGAGTTTCTGTGGTGTCCGACCGAGAGGCATATGCTTGTCCGCAAATTGGGACACAATCGTGGAACACATTGCTCTGCTTTCCTGGAGCTCTCGCCCAGCTCCACCTCTGGAATGATGATGGTTCTTCTTCCATCGGCATGTCTCTATGAAGCACACAAGGCCTTAGGCCACATTAGATACCCGAGCATGCGAAAACGTCTAACAGACTGATTTCATCAAAAAATCAAATAACATCTTTCACTATGAAACCATGGTGTAATAGGCTTCGCGCAACCCTGACGATCTTGCGAGTTGATCAGGGGTAGATAAGTGCGTGAAGGGTGGGGTGCGTGGACAGCGGATTGGGATGTATTGCGCTTTTGACGCAATACTATCGGCCCTGACTTACAATTCGGTGAATGGGTCGTTCGGTAATTACAACATCGGCTACACGGTGTCTGATGGTCATGGTGGCACTGCTAACGCTAATGTTGCGGCCAAAGTGTTGGATGTTAACGCTGCGCCAACAGCGGTTGATGATGGACCTATTGACGCTCTGTACAATTTGGGACTCGCGCAAAATGTACTTCTCGGAAATGAGACTGATCCTGAAGGGGACATCCTGACAATTGTCAGCGCCTCAAATCCAGTTGGTATTCATACTGTTTCTGTCGATGATTATGGAGTTCGATTTACATTCAATTTGGATTCAAGTATTTCCAAAACTGATTCATTTACTTACACCGTTAGCGATGGGTATGGGCATACCTCAACTGCGAACGAGTCCGTCAGCTACGCACCAATCGTCATCACCAAATCCATCGCATTTGATATTGATGGTGATGGCATTGAGCTTGTGGATGCCGACGGACTGAAAAAGCAGGTTGATCACGATACCAATGCAACAAATACCAATGGTATCATTTTGGCGGAGCGGATTGGTCCAAACGGTAAGCCTGAAATTGTTGGACTATTAAGTACAGTTGCAGGAAAATTATCATTCGCTCATGTCATTTCATGTTCCGCTCTCATTTTCTTCATTCAGCCTGATGCCAGAAACAGCCGCACTGCTATGATGCTCTTAAAGGCAATTGAAAAATGGACGATGAAAAGGCGTGCCAATGAAATTGCCATTCACGTCACCACGGGACGTGAAAAAGATGCGCGTGTCAGCGTATTGCTTGATCGATACGGCTTTATGAATTCCGGCGGGGGCAGCTATTTCAAAAGGCTATGATGAAGCATGTCAGCTTTCTCAATTCACAGAACCGTGGAAATTGGTACACATTCATGGTATACATCGCTCCTCCACTGAAGGTATTGGCTTCGCGGTGAGAGTTGAAGCAAGCGAAAGTCAGGTGCTGTATGTCCGTATATCTGCTGACCAAATTCGTGCAATTCCTCTTGTAAGGCATCCTCGAACACAATCGTGCCGTTTAGAAACTAATCGAGAGCCGCAATGGCAGCCACAGCTTTGATGGCATCGGCATCAAGGTGCCGGCGAGAACCATCCAGTCGCCCTTCAACGCCTCGAAAGAGCGAAAGTCCTTCCAGCAATCCCATAATAATTGTCGCGCGGCGCCGACGCGCGGCGCCCTGCAATTTTGGATGTGTGGTTCGAAGAACAGACTCGATATAGGACTTATACTCGGCATAAAAGTGGTTGAATACGGCGTTGATGTCGCTATCTCGTGCAGCCTGCGGCCATAACTCCCAAAACATCAGGCAGTAATCGAGTGTTAATTGTTCGTTCAACACAAACTCAACCGAACTTGCGAGATTCTCCGGATCAGGCGCATCACGAAGCTTTTCAATAGATCGCTGTAGTGACCTGTCAAAAAGCGCACAAAGCAAATCGCCTGGACCATTGAAATAGTATTGGACGCTACTGAGTCTCAGCCCCAACCTTTCTGCAACGCGACGCATAGAAAAAGAACCATAACCCTCGTTGACCAGAATATCAGTGGCAGCATCAAGAATGTTGCCAATTCGCCTTTGCCCTTTGGGACTTTTGGCCTTGTTCTGCACGGTTTCTCCCACTCTTCAGACGTAAATTCAAAAGCATCTAGAACTTAACAAAAAAAGGTCGCTTGACCAAGAATGTAAAATATGGTCACTTGACCAATAATTGAAAAACTACTGGCCGGTACGAAAAATGTTGAAGCAGGTACATCAATCCCGACGCGGGTTCTTGAAAGCAGGTGGCGCAACCGCTGCCGGTATTGCGATCTTGGGGGTCGCGGGTGTGGCCGCACCTGGCGGTGAGCACTATGACGCCTTTTTGGAGGGGGAAAGTCCAACGGCCTTGTCCAACAAAGAGTTCGCGGTCTTGACGGTGGCTTCTGAAACCCTCATTGGGCAGGCGGGAGACCTTCCTTCTGTGCGGGAAACACGAACGGCTGCGCGGATCGATAGGGAGCTTTCGATGGTCCAGGGGCGCCTTTTAACGGATGTAAAAGCATCGCTGTTGTATATCGAGTATGCGCCGATGCTAGCGGGGTTTGGCTCTCGTTTTACATGCATGGCGAGTTCCGAGCGGACGGCGTACATGGAACGACTGTCGCATACAGATGATGCTTTGGAACGGAGCATCTTCTTCGGTTTACGTTTCCTAACAATATTTTTCTTCTATTCAGACAATAGAACCTGGAATCATTTGGGCTATGGAGGCCCCTTGGTCGATGCAAAATTCTACTCAGCGGGCAATCGAATTGAAAATTTGGAGGGCCTCACATGATCATTGAAGGACATCAAGTTGACAGCGACCTCTATGAGGAAGTCGATGTTGTCGTTATTGGAAGTGGTTGTGGCGGCGCTACGGTAGCCAAGCATTTGAGCGAAGCGGGACACTCAGTAGTCATTGTAGAGCAGGGTGGGTATTTTACCGCTGCACGCGGCGATTTTGATCAATTGTCGGACAATATGCTTGCTCGTATTGATGGTGGTCGCGGGCTGGATACCAGTGTCAATGGCGAAATCGCACTGATGTATGGCAATTGCGTAGGAGGTGCGAGTGTCCATTATTGGGCGGACAGCTGGCGTTTGCCAAAAGACCGAAACGAAATTTATCAAAGCCTGGGTGTCACCGGTCATGAACACGAAGTTCTGGACCCAATTTTCACCGAGATTGAAAAAGACCTCAATGTTCATTTAGCTGACCCTGTCTATCACAATCGAATGAACCAATTGTTTTCCGATGGCGCGCGCAAGTTGGGCTGGCATGTGGAGGATGTGCCGCAGGCAAGGCGAGGCTGCGTGGCAAGCGGTCATTGCTATCAGGGTTGCTCTTATGACGCGAAGCAAAGTCAACTCGTGACCTATGTTCCAAGGGCGATCAAAGCTGGCGCCAAATTATATGCAGATTGCAGCGTCGAAAGTATTGATCAAGATATTTCAACTGGGCGGGCAACAGGTGTAACAGCACGAGTTCTGGATAGGTCAACCGGGAAACCGAGTGGCCATACGCTCAGCGTAAAAGCTCGCATAGTCGTGCTGGCAGCAGGTGGTTATGCGTCGCCCGTTATCTGGATGCGTTCGAAACTCCCCAATGGTTCTGGGCAGGTTGGAAAAAATCTTTTCACCAATCCCAATCCTTACCTTTACGCATTTTATGATGAGCCCATCTATCTTTGGGAGAATATTCCCGCAGCGGTGGGGACGTCGGATTTCCGTCTGGCCCGGTATGAAGATGGCGACTATGTTGAGGGCGGATATCTGCTTCACCCAAACCAAATTCAGGTTGAGTTCTTAGCTGCGACGCTCTCTGGTTTTGGAGACGATCACGCTCAACAGTTATCTCGTTTGCCGTATATAGGCGGTGCCGTTAGTTGGATCGATGACGAGCACGGTGGCAGCATTCAACTAAATGATCTCGGTGCTCCGGAGTACCGCTATAAACTAAAGGGCAACGACGTTCTTAAGGTACGCGACGCGATGAAAAAGCAAGCGGAACTTTTGTTCGCTAGCGGGGCTCGCGAGGTTCTCGTGCCAGATATGAAGCAGACACGTTTGATGAGTCCCGAAGACATCCCAGTGCTAGAAGCGATCGATGTTCAAAACGGGTCAATTTTGTTCGGGGCACCTCATCCAGCGGGTGCCTTACGTATGGGGAGTGATCCTGAGACATCAGTTGTAGCTAGTACGCATGAAGCACATGAGGTCCCAGGGCTATATGTCGCTGACCCGAGCGTTTTTCCAATGCAGCCTAGTGTGGATCCATCTCTCACTATCATGGCTTTCTCCATCATCGCAGCTCGTGCCATCGAAGAGGCATTGCTCTAAAAAGGGGGCCTCATGGTCTTGATTCCGTTCTTCTTGTGGCGCCTGTTTTTTTTGGCGTTATCCGCAAACTTTGCCCTAGCGGCTTTTGACATCGTTGATGGTCAGTTCGACGGTATTGGTCTACCTCCAGAAATGTTGACCATGGAAGCTGTTGCCAATGGTCTTGAAGCATTTGGGTGGCTCGTGGTGTTCGCTCTTTCGTGGACGTCTCGGCGATCAGCAAGTGCACGGATGGCGGTTTTTCTGGGTGGCTTTCTCTTCTTCGATGTGATCACCACCTTCGTTCTACCGATGCCGCTGCCCCCCTATTTTCTTGTCTGGGGCACGGTTCTTGTCGTGGTCCAGCTGTTGGGTGCGCGATATCTTTTCAAGGAGGATGCAGATGTCACAAATGTATAGAAAGAGAGACCGTGCCCTTATTTTCTTCTTTACGCTCGTGGGTCTTGTGTTCTGGCTAAATGTCCCCGGGCTTTACGCAGGGCTTTTCGACGATACGGGCCTTCCGCCTGAAGTGATACCACTCCACAGCCTTGCAAATGGCCTGGAAGGTACTGGCTGGCTTCTTGTTGCCGTCATGACAGGGTTGCGCCGATACAGAGCCGCCGCCTGGGTTGGATATTTCGTCGTTGGTATGTGGGCGTGGGATATGACCACAACGACATACCTACCCAATATGCCCGTGCCTCCATATCAATGGGCTTGGGGACCACTCACCGTCTTGATTTTGTTGGTAGGGATAGGGCGTCTTTGGCGCCGACCCGACATCGTCGTTTAACTGTTTCGATTTTCAAATAGGTGTCTCAATGAACGTCAAAAATATTCTGATCGTTGGTGGCTATGGTGTCGTCGGTACCAAAGTTGCTCATCTGCTGCGCAAGCGTCATCCCGAAGTCGGGATCCTCCTCGGGGGGAGAAATCCCGAAAAAGGAAGAGGCTTTGCGACAGAACTTGGAAATGCGCAATCTGTCCGCATTGACCTCATGGACAACGATCCTCTGTCCGCATTGAAGGGGAAAGTGGATATTGTTCTTGCTGTTGTGAATGACATTGATGATCACTTGCTGTTGAGTGCTGTGCACCACAAAATACCTTATGTGGATATTACTCGGTGGACGGAGCGTATGCGGAGCGCAATTTTGCGTTTGGCAATGTACGATACCTCCCAATCCGCTGTTGTTTTTGCTTCTTCTTGGATGGCGGCGTGCCCGGGTATTGTTGCCAAAGGGCTGGCGGAAACTTACGAAGAAGTGAATAGAATCGATATCAACATCCTTTATGCAAATCAGGATGATTCTGGGCCGAATTCGGTAGAATATATGGATCGCCTGGGGGTTCCCTACGAAGTTAGAGATTCAGGGGAAACGAAATTGGCTAGACCGTTTTCTGAAGCGGTGAAAGTTGATTTCCCAGATGTTGGCTCGTACAAACTCTACCGTTTTGATTCACCGGACCAGTTTACTTTGCCGCTTATAAGCGGCGCGCAGAGCGTTGCAGCCCGGATCGGTTTCGACGATGCATTTTCTGCTCCGACCCTGAGTTTTCTTGTGCGGTCCGGTATTTGGTCTCTCTTCAGCGGTGATCGGTTCAAAAACATGCGACATGGCCTTCTTCATAACCCGGGGCCTGGTGCCCCGCACTATGTGCGGATCGATATGGAGGGAGCGAGGCAAGGTAAGGGAAGTGAAAAGGAAAGCTGGTTGATTTCAGACCCAGAAGGACAGACACACCTCACAGCGACAGGAGCCATTATTCAATTGGACCGGTTAATGACATCGATTGATTCAGGCCAAGATTGCATTGGTGTACAAGTCGCAGAAGCGGCCACTGAAACAACTCGCGCGAAAGAAATTATGCAGGAAGAGGGCGTGGTAATTACCCGTATCGAGTGAGGGGCTTTGTCAAAAACTCGGACACTTTGATGATGTGGATCCGATAGTGTGATCAATTGATTGTGGGGAGTTCCTCAAACAGACAGACCAATCTCCCTTGCGAGGCGCGTCATATCGGCAGCATTTCGCACACCGGTTTTTGCAATAATGTTGCGTCGATGTGCGTCAATTGTTCGCGGACTAAGTCCCAGTTCATCGGCGATCACTTTGGTCGCCTTACCTGACGCGATAAGAATGAGGACTTCACACTCGCGCGACGAGAGCCCTGACTGGTTTCTCAGAGTTCGCCCGAGTAGGTTTTCTGCCACTAAAGCAGGGCCAAGGTAACGTTCGCCAGCCAATGTTCGTTTCACGGCAAATACAATATCGTCGAGTGAATCCTGCTTGGTAGCCATGCCTGTGGCACCAGCAGACAATGCGCGTTGCGCAAGGTGTCTGTCTTTGTGCATGGAAAGGATCAAGATGGGCTTATCAAAGCCGCTTGTGCGCATTTTCTCGACGAGAGTAATTCCGTCCATCCCGGGCATAGCGATATCAACGATTAGCATGTCGAAGAGGGTGCTCTCAAACACCGCAATCGCTTCTTCCGCGCTCCCTGCTTGTGCTATCTCGTGTATCTCGTCTTCTTTCAACAGCTCGTTGGCAAGCAGGTCACGCATCAAGGTGTGATCGTCAATGAGAAGGAGTTTCGTCATTTCAGAGGTACTCTGGCTCTAATCGTGGTTCCCTGGCCTGGTCGGCTTTCTACATTTAGCGAGCCGTTTAGTAACGCGAGTCGTTGTTGCATGGCGGTGAGGCCGATCCCGCGGATTGTCAGAAGCAATTCGGATTGAAAGCCGCTCCCATTGTCACGGATTTCCAGGGTGAGCATATTGTGTGAGCTGGTAAGGACAATCCTGATCTTGGTCGCTTCGCCATGACGCACAGCATTTTGAACTGCTTCTTGTGTGATACGAAGCAGATGGAGTTGTGCTTCCTCGTCTGGATAGTGACTTGCGCGGATGTTCGTCTCCACCTTAATGTCCGACATCCGGTTCCACCGCTCGGCGAAGGCTTGCAAGGCAATTTGAATGTCACCATCGGTAAGGCTGAGTGGACGCAATCCTTCAGCTATAGCGGCGATCTCTTCGCTCGAAGCACTCAGTTCAGCAATCGGTTCTTCCAATACGTCGTCGAGATTATTTGAATTGCGCAAAAGACTTTCCAGACGCATACGTGTGAGCGCCAGCCGGTGAGACAGGCCATCGTGAAGTTCACGCGCTAAACGGCCCCTTTCTTTTTCGCCTGAACTGAGAAGTTCTCTGGTCAGGGTTGACACCGCCTCCCTGTCCCATTTGGCATGGTCTGCAGCGGCAAGCGTTAGAATTATCATCCATATTACAAGAAGAAGTTCGGCGGGGTCCGCAACTAAATCCATCTGCTGAGGTAGAAAAGCATAAAGCGGCACAAATGCAACTAACCAGACGATGCTTGCATATGTCCAGGGAGATACGCGGGTGTCTGCGCGCATTGCTTTGAACGCGCCATACGAACAAAGACCGACAAGCACTACGGCAGATATAGTGACCACTGCCTCACGAGCGGTGACGAATGCGAGAGAGCCGTCCCACCATGCAAGTCCGCCTATGATACCGGCAAGAGTGGAGATCAATGCTGTTTGCCAAACTTCCCTTTCAACGCCCAGGGCTGCGAAAATATGTAACAGCAAGGCTAGATGACCCGGATAGCTATCGCCGATCCGGATCGTCAATGGTGTGACCCAGCCAAGGCTATAAAATAGGAAGGTCTGGTTTCCCAAAGACAGTAGTCCGAAAATCAAGACAAAGGGGAGCCATCTATCACGGCTCTGCGGGGCCCATCGGAAGCCGATACGAGAGAGTGTAAAAACAACTATTAGAAGCGAAGCCACAACCCAAAAGGACTCTACCGTAATCAGGTACTGATTGTTGGTTGTTACTGTCTCAAAGGCTGATCGTAGCGGCATAATTGCTCTTGGACCACGAACAGGACCAGGCCGATAGACGCGTGACTGTGCCCGGATTGTCAAGGCATAGGTCCCAGCCTCACTTATTGTCGACGGTATTAGGAATAGTTGCGTTTCCCGCCCCGGTGCAAAACCAAAATTATCTCTTGATTGATGGGAAATGAGACCAGATGCGCCAATCAGAATGCCGTCGAAATAGACTTCGCTGTTTATGTGAACCGGACCCAGAACAATGGCGTGAGGAGTTGCCAGATGTTGTTCGTTGAGTGGTACGGAAACCTGAAACAAGGCAACGTCCCCAGGCTCATATATTTTGATCAATGTTTCCAAGGCGTCATCGAATGTACCTTGTGTCAGAAAACCCTCACTGCCTTCTACAGAAACTGTCCATGTGAGCGAAGAAAGGTCCAGCGTGGTCGACATATCAACTGCCGCGCTAACACTTTGTGTGAACCAGGAAAAAACCAGGGTCCAGATTATCAAAACATAGGGTTTCATTAGTCCGTGGAACATTCCTAACGTTACATCAGATAATATCGTCTCACAAAAACCTTGCTAGTCTACTAGGTAGTTTTACCGATGGACTAGGTAGAAGTCGTGACTTGCTGATTACCCCCAAACATTGAATTTTCTTACAAAAGGATGGACCTGTTCCATCCACATTTGTGGGGTGTTTATGTTGTTTCTCCGTGCGACCAGCCTAATGCTGTCCCTCATACTTGTGGGACTTGCTCCCTGGAACCAACCAGCTTTCGCCGCGGCTGGTGATGACCCCGCAAGTGTCATTGCAACGCGAACTGGCCCCGGCGAAACGACCTCTCAATCTTGCGGCTCGAATGGTTTTATCATGGTCTCGTTTTTTCTCGGGTCCGTGCTCGTCTCATCAATCGAATCCGGGACGACATGTTCAGGTGGCGGCGGGGGAGGTACCTCAAATGCCACGGCACCTGATGTGCAATCGCAACTTGAGCAGGATTTACTGGAAGTGCAGCACAAACGACTCGTGGAGGTTTTTCTTAACAATCTTTCCGACCATGCGGATGTATTCGCCGCGCTCTCCGCGGAAGAGGGGGCAATAGAGAGCTTGGTTTATGGGGAGACCCCGCCAGACGCGAGTGAGGCTGACAGGGAGGCTCTTTTGACAAAGTATCTGTCGGAGTTAGCCAACTCCATGTCTGCCCTTGAGTTCAACAAGTTGGAGGGCATAACGTTGGAGATGCAACTCAAAGCACTTGGCGTGAAGCTTCCGCTGATGGAGGCAGAAAAGGATGCGGCCCGGCATGCCTATGAGCTTACCAAGTTGGTTGCTGAAACCTCGGTAGATGTCGCTGAAGCGCGAGCTGACCTCGAACTTTTTAATAAGGATGTTGAACATTGGGAACAGCTTATCGAGGAAGGGCGCTCGAGTAGATATGTAGAAAATAAACTGGCTGCTGCGCGTGTGCGCTCGGCGGTTGTAAAAGCGCGGCTTACCGAAGTGGAACAAAGGGAGGAAGCGAAGGTAGCGGCAGCAAAGTCACGGTATGATGCGGCAGAACGGCTGTATGATGATCACGTTGCCGAATTCGAAGTCCTCGAATATGGTCTACAAAGCTCGCGTCAATCGGTTGTGGAAAGTCGAGCAAGAATTTCCGAACTTGAAAGTCTCATCGCCGCGCTTGACCAACATAATCAATTTGCGGGACCATCTGCTGGTCCGTTTGACGCATTAAATACACGCGGTCTGGAATTTTGGTCGCGGGGAAGCTATTTCGATATAGAGGATACCCAGGCTGGCAGGGTTCAGCACGTTGTGCAAAAAGAACTGACAGTTGGCGTGCAGGCAAGAGTAAGTGAACGCACTATTGTCGGCCTAGCAGCTTCCTATTCCAACGTAGAGAATGTGGACCAAACCGGCGTGTCAATTTCCACTGATAGTGATGCCATATTGGTCGCCCCCTATTTTGCCTACCAGATGAGCGAAAATTTGGCGGTCGATGCGGGTGCGGTTTACGGACATACGGAAGTAGACGTGACGCGGGCGCTTGCAGCGACCGGCAGCTACGATTCCGAGACTTATGGTGGGCAGGTAGGTGTGAGCATGCGCCACCGGCTCAGCACGGTGATCGAGCTGACGGGTCGTGTAGGCCAGTCTTATGTCTTTACGGAAAGTAGTGGCTACACCGATACAGGTGGTGCCACGGTTGCCAGTTCAAACAGTGAGCAGGCGACGTCTTCACTTGCGGGTCGGATCAATGTCACCACCGATCCGGATTGGCGCTGGTTTGCAACCACCCAGCTTCAGTATCAAGCTATCGACCCAGGCAATGGCATTGACCGGCTCCACGGCGGCCTTGCGAGCGGTCTTGAATATGATGCGGGAAGTTTCTCGGTTCTCGGACAGGTGAGCCGCTCGATCTTCTGGAGCAATTATCAGGCGACGGGTTTGACCCTTCAAGTCCGTGTCCCACTCTAATCGCCTCTATGCAACGCTCCTTGCTGTGTGGTTTTTGACAGGGTGCGCGTCACTGGAAGGTCGAACAGCAGCGAATATGCCTGCGGTTTCGGTGCTCGTAACACTCGTGGAAGATTGGCCGGAAGGGTTTGTCAAAGAGCAGCTTGCAAACGCTGAGAAGCGTTTTGCTGATTGCCATGTGTCGCTCGTCTTTGAACGGGGGGCTGTCAGCGGTGCAACTCAGTTTGACGTTCGGTTCATCCAACGCCTCGCCGCGGTTGGTGGCAAACCGATTGAAGGGCGCTCGTTTAACATTGGGACGAGACAAATTGTGGAGATTGCATGGGCGGACGCAAAGGGAGAACCACTCGACCACAAACAAACGCTCGCCCATGAGTTGGGGCACGCTTCAGGACTTGGCCATGTGCCGCTTCACACAATTAACCTCATGGCACCCCATGGCTGTATCTTCTGCCATTTCAGCCAATCACAATGCGCGCGGATACAGCGATCGGTGGCCTCGTCTTCTGGTTAGAGCCACTTTCAA
>JGI24723J26617_10000271_pt1 | contig 52389 bp, 51 predicted proteins | sample Cruoilmetagenom6_FD_26617 | JGI IMG/M metagenome (IMG submission 26617) | reverse complement strand
GGCGGCGTCGCGGTGATCACATTTTTGTCTGGCCTAACCTGCAAGGAGTTTACTGCCACGCAGTATGCACTTTTATCCGCGCTTTCTGGTGTCGGGCGCATGATTTTTGGCAGCACTTCGGGCTACATGGCCGAGGCCTATGGCTGGAGCGACTTTTTCATAATTTCCGCACTAGCTGCCATACCCAGCATTGCAATGCTGTGGTGGTTGCGCAAAAAGGGGTGGGGTGGAATGCGGGATGCCGCATCGAGCGATAAAGATAAAGCGACAAAGAGCGCTTAGGTTTAGCCTGAACCGCCACTTGGGCCACCGTCTTTTGGTGCTTTATTTTTCTTGCGGCTCATAAGTTGATTAATAATGTAAACAGGCACCACAATTGCCGCGCCCACCAATATATATTGAATGCCCGTTCCGGAAACCCAGTTCCAAACGGTTGCGAAGCTATCAAAGAGCCAACCCCATACATCTTTTGGGGTCCAATCTAACCAATAAAGCAAGCCGCCAACTAAAAAGCTCCAAATAACTAGCTTTATAATAACGCGGGAATCAAATTTCATGGCTGGTCCTTTACTTTATTGTTCGCTTATCTCAACAGGCATCAAGCCCGCCGCAGTTTGCGGTGCATTGTCTGTTTCGTCAAGGGCGGGCTCGGCAAGCCATCCGTCTGGCAACTGAAGCGCGAGGCATGCTTTTGTGTCATATGCGCTACTATCCTTGCTGCGCGCCGAGATATAACCAGCAAGATACGGCGCACCCGCGTCATCTGCATAATAAACCACATCCAAGACACACGCCGCAGTCTCAAACAACATATGCTGCACGAGGTTATCTCTGCGGACAAGGGTTGGCGTGCCAACCATTTTCATCACCTCTGCTGGTGTTTTGCCCATTAAAAAGTTAGGCGCAACATCTAGCTTCATGGGGGCTGGGGCGATCTCTTCAAGCGATGTCTCGACAACCTCTTCCATCGCCACTGGGGTTGGTGCTGGCGCAACCTCCATTGGCTCAGGGCTTTGGTTGCCACCACAGGCTGTCAAAAACACCGCGAAAGAGAGGGTAAAATACCGCATTATGAAGACACCTCATTGTTGAGTGCTGCATGCACCATGTGTGTCATCAACGCAGCGCCAAGTACGGGGGCTGCCAAGTTAAGCCCGGGCACTAAAAACATACCCGCCACCGCAACGCCACCCATAAAGGCTTTGTCACGATTATCGCGGCGCATGTGCCGCGCATCGCGGGGGGTCATAAAGCGCACGGCTACCATATCAAAATATTCGCGCCCAATAAGATAACCGTTGAGGGTTATGTAAAAGGCGGCAGCCAACAGCCCTCCTGAAATTAAGAACAAAGGAATATAAATCACCAACGCTAAAACATTAATTACCAGCACAAGCAAGCCCTGCTTAAGGGCTATTATGGTGTTTTCACCGAGGGTCACTTTTCTTGTAGGTCGTCGATCTGGGTAATGTTCGTCTTCTACCGCCTCAATCACCTGATCCAGCATGACACCCATAAAGACCATCGCAACTGGCGGAAACAAAAAATAAGAGCCAATACTTGCAAGCACCGCGAACATTGCCCACCCCAAAAGCCATTGGTCCAACCACTCCCAGCCCGTTAAAAAGCCTTCGGGCCACTGCATTCGCATCGCAATGATGCAGGCCGCGAGCGCCACAGCCGCCATTAAAAGGCCTAAAAAAAAGACCTTTCTAAAAGTAGGGTGTGGCACCTGCCCCAAGGTTAATTTAATTGCGTTTGATAACATTTTTCTATCCCTGTTGCGGCCGCTTCTTGTTTGTTTTTTATTAGAGTAGGCCGACACCGACAAAGTTGCAAACCCCTCTTTACTGTGGCATAGCTTTTTTAAGTATTTATCAAAGAAAGGCCCCTGTAGTGGCAAAAAAATATCAAGTGCTGGGTGTGGGTAACGCAATTGTTGATGTTATAGCACGTGTCGATGATAGCTTCCTTGAAGAACATGGCAGCGAAAAGGGTTCCATGATGCTGGTTGATTCAGCACAGTCCGCCAATATATACAACAGCATGCCGCCAACAGAAGAACATTCAGGGGGTTCGGCCGCCAACACCATGGCTGGCATCGCTGGCCTTGGCGGTAGCGCTGCGTTTGTCGGCAAGGTTAAGGCTGATCAACTAGGTAGCATCTTTCGACATGATATAAAGGCAGTTGGTGTTGAGTTTTTATCAGCCCCTGCAGTGGATGGCCCAGCAACAGCTAATTGCATGATTTTAGTAACCCCAGACGGGCAGCGCACAATGCACACCTTCTTGGGTGCTTGCGTGAACCTTAGTACCGACGATATCAGCGTACGCGACATCGCCGAAGCTGATGTGGTGTATTTTGAGGGGTATCTTTGGGATATGCCACAAGCCAAAAAAGCTTTCGTTGAAGCAATGGAGATTGCCTACGAAGAGGGTAGTCAGGTTGCGCTTACGCTGTCTGATAGCTTCTGTGTTGGGCGCTTTAGAGAAGAGTTTTTGGACCTTACCAAGAAACATGTGGACATTCTCTTCGCCAACGAGGATGAGATCAAGGCCCTCTATAAGGTAGAAACCTTTGATGAGGCGCTAAGCCTTGTCCGTAAAGATGTGGCGATCGCCGCCATAACGCGCAGCGAAAAAGGCTGCGTGATAGCAACCGAAGACCATGTTGTCACAGTGGCTGCTGAGCCGACGCAGGTTGTTGACACAACTGGCGCAGGTGACTTGTTTGCAGCAGGCTTTTTGTTTGGCCACACCCGCGGCTATAGCCTTAAAAAATCAGGTAAAATTGGCTGTATAGCTGCGGCTGAAATTATTAGTCACGTTGGCGCACGGCCAATTGAAGACCTTGCAGCGCTTGTTAAGAAAAAACTTAACGACTAGCTTTTTCATCGTGACCAGAAACACCTTCGCGGCGGTCAAGTTCTGCCGCGACATCATCCAAGCTAAGGTCTGCATCTTCCAGCAACACCAAAAGGTGAAACATTAGATCAGCGGCTTCGCTGGTGATTTTGTCTTCTTCACTTACGGCTGCTAGTGCGACCTCTAGACCTTCTTCACCAACCTTTTGAGCAATGGTGCCGCGCCCTTTTTTAAATAAGCTCGCAACATAACTGGCGCCAGCATCGCTGGTGCGACGGGCCTTAATAGTTTCAGCAAGTCTTGCAAATGTTTCTGCGCTATTTGTCATGTCAAACCTCTCTAACGGGAATACCCGCAGCTTTCATGTGGGCTTTCGCCTCAGCAATTGTATATTCCCCGAAGTGAAAAATAGATGCCGCGAGCACAGCGCTTGCGTGACCTTGTTTAACACCATCAACCAAGTCATCTAACGTGCCCACACCGCCAGATGCGATCACAGGCACACCCACACTATCTGCAATGGCGCGGGTGAGCTCAAGATTAAAGCCTTTTTTGGTTCCGTCTCGGTCCATGCTGGTTAGCAATATTTCGCCGGCGCCGAGCGACGCTACTTGCTGCGCATAGGCAACAGCATCTAACCCTGTTGAGGTGCGGCCGCCGTGAGTGAACACTTCCCACCTGCCTGGGCCAACCTCTTTGGCGTCCACCGCTACCACGATGCACTGGCTGCCAAACTTTTCAGCAAGTTCGCCCACGACTGCAGGGTTATGCACCGCAGCGGTCATCAAAGATACCTTGTCTGCGCCAGCGAGCAACAACTTACGCACATCGTCTTCTCCGCGCACACCGCCGCCAACCGTAAGTGGCATAAAACAAGCATCTGCCGTGCGCGCAACAACGTCTAAAATCGTATCGCGCTTCTCGTGTGATGCGGTAATATCTAAAAATGTAAGTTCGTCTGCGCCAGCCGCATCATAAACCTTGGCTTGCTCCACAGGGTCTCCCGCGTCAACAAGGTTAACAAAGTTTACCCCTTTAACGACACGACCACCTTTAACGTCAAGGCATGGTATGATGCGCGCTTTAAGCATTAAGCAACCTTACCCGCTGAAATTTGTAGTGCTGTCTTAAGGTTCATGCCGCCGTCATATATGGCACGACCTGTAATAACACCCTCTAGGTTTTTGGTGTCACGCACCGCGCGAATGTCATCAAGATCCTTCACGCCACCGGAGGCAATGACAGGGATGCTCACCGCAGCTGCTAGTTCGCTGCTCGCGGCGGCATTAACGCCGCCAAGCATGCCGTCGCGATCAATGTCTGTGTGAACGATGGCGGCAACACCAGCATCTTCAAACTGTTTAGCAAGTTCGATCACACCAAGCGTTGAGGCCTCTGCCCAACCCTCAACCGCAACCATGCCGCCGAGCGCGTCAATCCCAACGGCGACCTTACCAGGGAACAATTTACACGCTTCTTTTACCAGCGCCGGGTCTTTCACCGCAAGGGTGCCCAATATAAGCCTTGAAATACCCGCGCTTAACCAGCGCTCCATCGTGGCGATGTCTCTGATCCCGCCGCCCAGTTGCACAGGCACGTCCACTGCAGACAAAATGCCTGTTACAGCATCTTCGTTTACAGGCTTGCCGGCAAAAGCGCCATTAAGGTCTACCAAATGGAGCCATGTGCAGCCCGCATCCACGAAAGCCTTGCCTTGTGCTGCTGGGTTGTCGTTAAAAACCGTGGCGGCGTTCATGTCCCCCTTTATAAGGCGTACGCAATGTCCGTCTTTTAGGTCAATCGCTGGGTATAATGTGATCATATTTGCCACCTTAAAAATTCTGTTAACAAAGCAAGGCCAACCGCCTGACTTTTTTCAGGGTGAAATTGAAAGCCCAAAATATTATCGCGACCAATAATCGCCGTAAGTGGCTCGCCGTAATCAACGGTTGCTAAAAGAGCGTCACCACCTGCTAGTGTCATATGGTAGCTATGGACAAAATAAGCGTGATCTTCGGTGCTGAGAATGCCCGCGACGGGGTGTGTGGCGCCAGCCTCGCTCAACGTCATTTGGTTCCAGCCCATATGCGGTATTTTTAAGCTCTTGTCTTTTGGCTCAATCGGGTCAACGACAGCGCGCAACCAACCAAGGCCTTTTTTTGTACCGTGTTCATGGCCTTCATCTGCAAGCAGCTGCATGCCCACACAAATACCCAAGAAGGGTTTTTTGTTAGTAAGCACCGCGGTCTCCAGCGCCTCGACCATGCCGTTGGTTGCTGTAAGCCCCGCCATGCAGTCGCCGTAGGCCCCTACACCAGGCAAAACAACGCGGTCTGCGCTCAACACATCAGCAGGGTCGTTGCTAACAACAACCTCTGCCGCAATGTTCGCGTCAAGCGCCGCACGCATAAAAGCCTTCTCCGCAGAGCGAAGGTTGCCTGAACCGTAATCAATGATGACAACTTTATTGGTCACCGAGCGTCTCCCGCTTAAAGCGTTCCTTTGGTGGAAGGCACTGCACCTTTTTTTGCAGGATCAATCGCCACGGCTGTTTTAAGCGCGAGCGCCAAGGCCTTGTATGCGCTTTCAATAATATGGTGGTTATTGCGACCATAGAGGTTTTCCATGTGAAGCGTAATGCCAGCGCCAAATGCGAAGGCGCGGTACCACTCCTCAAACAGCTCCGTGTCCATGTCGCCTAAACGGTCTTGTGAAAAATCGATGAGCCACACCAAAAACGGCCGCCCAGAAATGTCAAGCGCGGCACGCGTGAGGGTCTCATCCATTGGTAGATAAGCGTGGCCATAGCGCGTGATTCCAGCCTTGTCGCCAAGTGCTTTTTTAACCGCCAAGCCCATGGCAATGCCAATATCTTCTGTGGTGTGGTGACCATCAATATGCAGGTCTCCCTTACAGGTTACGGTAATGTCGACACCTGAGTGACGTGAAAGCTGTTCTAGCATATGGTCTAAAAAGCCTATGCCTGTTTCAATGTCATACGAGCCCGTACCATCAAGGTTGATGGTGGTGCTAATATTGGTCTCGTTTGTTTTGCGTTCAATTGTTGCAATACGCATTACTTGTCTCCTGCTGGCTCGCATCGCCCTACTGGCTTGCGAATCGTGATGCGATCATACAGCCTAAACTTCATTTGAAAAGGCTGGATTTCATAGGATATGGCCTTTCTCTCTCTTGTAAAATAGGTTTAATGTCATATATCCAGATTAACAGGAACAAAGAAGGCGGGCAAAATGTCACAAAACCATGATTATGCAGACGCATCCAGCTGGCGCGGCACCACCATTATCTCTATCAGAAAAGGCGATGGTGTTGTTGTAGCGGGTGATGGACAGGTAAGTGTTGGCGACACAGTAATGAAGGCCAATGCCCGTAAGGTTCGCTATTTGGGCGGCGGCAAGGTGGTGGCTGGCTTTGCTGGCGCAACCGCTGATGCCTTCACGTTGTTTGAGCGCTTAGAGGCAAAGCTTGAACGCCATCCCGGCCAGCTAACGCGTGCGGCCGTTGAGCTTGCAAAGGATTGGCGGACCGATAAATACTTACGCCAGCTTCAGGCAATGTTGATCGTCGCCGACAAAGGCACAAGCCTAATTATTACAGGCAACGGTGATGTGCTCGAGCCACAACACGGTGTAATGGCTATCGGCTCTGGTGGAAATTATGCCTTGTCAGCGGGCTTGGCCCTTTATGATCTTGACCTGTCCGCCGAAGAGATTGCCCGCAAGGCGATGAAAATCGCCAGCGAAATTTGTGTCTATACCAATAATAATTTGACCGTTGAAACGCTTGAGGCGGACATCACGGCAACGACAGAAGAGTAAATATTATGTCCTTAGCTAGTTTTACCCCAAGAGAAACCGTGTCCGAGTTAGATCGCTATATTATCGGACAGTCTGACGCTAAGCGTGCGGTGGCTGTTGCGCTCAGAAACCGTTGGCGCCGTCAAAAACTAGACGCGGATATGCGGGAAGAGGTGTTGCCGAAAAACATTTTAATGGTTGGTCCAACAGGTGTTGGTAAAACCGAAATTTCTCGCCGCCTTGCCAAACTAGCTAACGCGCCCTTCATTAAAGTTGAGGCTACCAAGTTCACTGAGGTAGGGTATGTTGGTCGCGATGTAGAGCAAATTATTCGTGATTTGGTTGAAAGCGCCTTGTTGATGATCCGCGAAAAGAAGCGCCGCATGGTCTCCGCCGATGCTGAGCTGCTAGCCGAAAACCGTGTGTTAGATGCGCTGTGTGGTGAAAACTCCAGCGACAGCACGCGACAAAAGTTTAGAAAGATGCTCCGAGAGGGTGAGCTTGCGGACAAAGAGGTTGAATTTGATGTAGCTGATAATGGCAGCTCGCTTGGCCAAATGGACATTCCGGGCATGCCGGGCGGCTCGGTTGGTATGGTCAACCTATCAGAAATGATGGGCAAGGCCTTTCAGGGCCGCACGGTTCGCAAAAAAATGAAAGTGAGCGACGCCTACACCGTGTTGATGGCTGAAGAGGCAGACAAGCTCGTCGACGAAGAGGCAATAACGCGCGAAGCGCTGGGGTTGGTTGAAGAGAATGGCATCGTTTTCCTTGATGAAATTGATAAAATTTGTGCCCGAGAAGACGCTCGTGGTGGTGAAGTTTCTCGTGAGGGTGTCCAGCGAGACCTGTTACCGCTCATTGAAGGAACGACGGTTTCGACCAAGCATGGCACCATCAAAACCGACCATATTTTGTTTATAGCGTCAGGCGCGTTCCATCTGGCAAAGCCATCTGACTTATTGCCTGAGCTGCAGGGTCGCTTACCAATCCGTGTGGAGCTACGCGCGCTTAGCGAAGAAGACTTTCGCCGCATTTTAACCGAGCCAGACTATAGCCTCATACGTCAGTATGAGGCGCTGCTCGGCACCGAAGATGTGACGCTTAAGTTTACCAAAGACGGCATCGCGGAGATCGCGCATGTGTCAGCCCACCTTAATGAAACAGTTGAAAACATTGGGGCGCGACGCTTGCACACAGTGCTGGAGAAGGTGCTAGAGACGGTGAGTTATTCCGCAAGCGAGCAAAGCGGCAGCGAGGTTACTGTCAATGCAAGCTATGTGCTGGATAACATGGGTGAACTAGCCAAGGGCGGCGATGCCGACCTCAGCAAATTTATTCTGTAGCTAACCGGCTTTTGGCGCGACTAAATTAAGGGCTTTGCGGGTGGCGTCAACGTCTGCAAAGTCCGCCAGCCAAACGGGCGCGTCTTTTACTTTTTCACCAACGCCAATAAAACGCCAGCCGAGTTGAGCCGTTGCGGCCACATCCCACTTTGCGTCGCCCAAATAAGTAATGGTCTCGAACTGTTCAACACCACTACGCTCAATCGCGCGCTCGTATGACGTCATCATAATCTCGGTGCGCTCGGCCTCGTCGTCACCCGTGGCCATTACTAGGTTTTTAATGTCGTAACCAGCGGTGCCAAGCTTAAGCGCTGCACCCGGACCCCATGCGCCCGTTGCCACAGCAACCTGCACATTGTCGTCCGCCATCAGCTCGTTAAACAACGCAAGTCCGCCCTTGGTCGCGGTAGCAGTGTCTGGTTTTTCCATTATCGTGTCGAACAACAGGTCGCTGAAATAATCCCGCACCGCGTCATATTCTTTTTCGCTCAAGGTTCGGTTTTGCTGCTTATGCACCACCTCAACCAAAATGCCTGGGTCAGTCACATGAACACAGTCTGCCCAAGCATCACCAACATCAATATCAAGGACATCTTTGATCGCCTTGTTATATAACATTGCTTCAACATGGTCGTTGTCAACCAAGGTTCCGTCCACATCAAACATTACTAAGTGCATGATACTTATATCCTTTGTACAAGAAAGCCCGCCTTAAGCTTTTGAGACGAGCTTCCTATAACTAAAATTGCTACAGCAATTAATTGTTCATTTGATCGAAGAAGTCGTCATTGTTTTTGCTGTCTTTCATCTTGCCGAGCAAAAACTCCATCGCATCCACAGTACCCATCGGAGTGAGAATACGGCGAAGCACCCACATTTTAGCAAGTGTGCCAGCATCAACAAGTAGCTCTTCTTTACGTGTGCCGGACTTAACAATATCAATTGCTGGGAACACGCGTTTATCAGCCACTTTGCGGTCGAGAATAAGCTCACAGTTACCTGTGCCCTTAAACTCTTCAAAGATAACCTCGTCCATGCGGCTACCTGTTTCGATAAGGGCGGTCGCGATGATAGAAAGGGAGCCACCTTCTTCGATGTTACGGGCCGCACCAAAGAAGCGTTTTGGGCGTTGAAGCGCATTGGCGTCCACACCGCCTGTGAGCACTTTACCCGAGGACGGCACCACAGTGTTATATGCGCGCGCAAGGCGGGTGATACTATCAAGCAGGATAACCACATCTTTGCCGTGCTCAGTGAGGCGCTTAGCTTTTTCAATAACCATTTCAGCAACCTGCACGTGACGCGATGCTGGCTCATCAAAGGTAGAGCTAACAACCTCAGCCTTCACGCTGCGTGACATATCGGTCACCTCTTCAGGGCGTTCGTCGATCAACAGCACAATCACATAACATTCGGGGTGATTCTTGGTGATGCTTTTGGCAACGTTTTGCAAAATCACTGTTTTACCCGTACGCGGCGGTGCCACGATCAGGGCGCGCTGGCCTTTGCCGATTGGCGCAACAAGATCAATAACGCGTGGCGTTTTGTCTTTAATGGTTGGGTCATCAGGATCAAGTTTGAAACGCTCTTCAGGATAAAGCGGTGTTAGGTTATCAAAGCTTACGCGGTGGCGAACTTTTTCAGGGTCATCAAAGTTGATCGTATTTACTTTTAACAGAGCAAAGTAGCGCTCTCCATCTTTGGGTCCACGAATTTGACCCTCAATTGTATCACCTGTGCGCACACCAAAGCGGCGCACCTGACTTGGACTTATATAAATGTCGTCAGGGCCCGGTAGATAACTCGCCTCTGGTGAGCGAAGAAAACCAAAACCGTCTGGTAAAATTTCAATAACACCGCCACCGCCAATTTCTGTGCCGTCTTCAGCCATTTTTTTCAATATAGCGAACATGATGTCTTGTTTGCGCATGGTAGAGGCGTTTTCAACGCCAATTTCTTCAGCTAAAGAAACAAGGTCTGCCGGTGATTTATCTTTAAGTTCTTGTAAGTGCATTGAAACTTCCGATATGCGAGGAGCGTTAAAAGGAGTGAGCGCTCAATTTGGTGAAATGATAATAATATAGATTTTGACTGGATTATTAGCACGAGGGAAAATTTTTTGACAAGGGTTGCCCCTTGGTGAGTGTTTAAAATATCATTATTTATAACTTAGTCAAGCTCTGCGAAATTTGATCAAAATGGGCGCACAACCACCATGATAACAATTAAGATAATTACGATGGATGGTACCTCATTCACTACCCTATAAAATTTTTCAGGTTTTTCTCTGACGCCAGTGGAAAATTTACGGCGCCACCCTATCATCATCACGTGTAGGGACGTAAGCGTTACGAGGCCCAGCACTTTCACCAAAAACCACGGCTCCATCAAAATACCTGTTAGGTGCATCAACATAAGGCCAAAAAACCACGATAGTATCATGGCTGGGTTGGTGATTATGCTTTGCAAGCGTCGCTCACGGTTTCGCCAGGCTTTATCTTCGGTGCTGCCCAGTTCGGTTTGTGTATGATAAACAAAAAACCGCGGCATCATCAACAACCCAGCACACCAAAAAATTACAAAAATAATGTGAGCCGCTTTAATCCATAAATAATATTCAGCCATGATGTATCCTTCTATCGCCTAAATTCATGAACAAATTTAGAAAGTACAGCAACGTTTTCAACGGGTGTTTCGGGAACAAAGCCATGTCCGAGATTAAAAACATGTGGCCCTTTACTCAGGGCTGTCAAAATGCGCTCTGCTTCATTGAGCATCGCTTGACCGCCAGCAACTACCAGCTGTGATTCCATATTACCCTGCACACACACTTTACTTTGAAGTTTTTCGGCTGCATATCCCAGCGGTATTCCGCTATCAAGCGATACTGCATTTACGCCCGTTTCGGTTATATAGTTTTCATACATCATACCCGCTAGGCGTGGAAAACCAATGATGGGAGTGTCTGGGTGCACCGCTCTAACTTTATCGATAATTGCTTTAGTTGGTTCTATGACCCATTTATTAAACATTGGCTCTGGCAGCGCCGCTGACCAACTATCAAAAATTTGAACAGCATCAGCGCCCGCATCAATTTGTTTAATAAGGTATTCGCTGGTTGCATCCACCAAGATATCTAAGAGCCGTTGGAATTTTTCGGGCTCGCTATAACCCCAATATTTAGCAGCAGCATGGTCTTTACTGCCTGCGCCCGCAACCATGTAGGTAGCCACTGTCCACGGCGCGCCTGCAAAGCCTAAAAGGGTGATGTGTGAAGGAAGAGCTGCTTTTACACGGCGCAAAGTTTCATAGACATTACCAACTTTAGTGTGAAAGTTTTTTAAGGATAACGTGTCTAACCCTTCGCTTGTGGTTATCGGATCTAATTTTGGTCCAAAACCTGTCTCAAACCATACATTTTGTCCAAGACCATCAGGCACCACCAAAATATCTGCAAATAAAATAGCACCATCCATATTAAATCGATGGATCGGCTGCAATGTTACTTCGGTTGCTTTATCTGGTGAATAACAAAAATCCATGAAGCTTTTAGTGGTGGCACGTACTTTTTTATATTCACTCAAGTATCTTCCGGCTTGCCGCATAAACCAAAAAGGTACACGTTCACCAGGCTGACCTTTTAAAGTTTCTAAAAGTAGTTTTGTCATGAAATATCCTGTTTGTTCAGATGTCTTGCATATGAGATATGACACAGGATGAGCATACTACTTAATAATATATTTACTTAAGTTAGTAGTAAGTAGAGCCTGTTAATTATGGGGATAACTTGTTATCCACAAAATTATACACATAAGTGCTATCACTTATTATGCAGGTCTAATACTGTATTTTAAAAGTGATGAAAACCTTAAAACATATGCAAGAGATTAGTTTTTGATGGTGATTATAATAAAAAATTTTAAGCGATAAAAATAATTATCCCCAGAGTGTTTTTTTATGGATAGAATTTATAAGTTCAAGGAGGAGAGCTATGATAAAGTTATCCTAATTTTCATCCAGAGAGATTTGACGGGGTTATCATAGACTTTATCCACAAAGAAAATGTTGGTTCATGATGCAAGATAAAAAGTTTTATATTCATTTAGTTTCCGATTCGACAGGAGAAACTCTTGAGGGTATTGCAAATGCAGCTCTGTCGCAGTTTGAGGGAGTGAATGTATCGCGTCATTATTGGCCGCTTATGCGTACATCTATGCAAATGGAGCGTGTGATAGAAGATATCGCAGAGCAACCAGGCCTCGTTATGTATACGCTTGTTAATGATGATATTAGAAGCACTCTGGAAAGTTGCTGTAGTGAACGTGATTTACCTACAATTAGTGTGATGGATCCTCTTATAAACTTACTTGCCACATATTTTGGTACTAAATCTGCGGGTAAGCCTGGTCTTCAACATACGATGGATAGCGAATATTTTAATCGTATTGAAGCGGTGCAATATACTATGAGTCATGACGATGGCCAGCTATCACATGATCTGAAAGACGCTGATATTATTATTTTAGGTGTCTCGCGAAGCTCGAAAACACCAACCAGTATGTATCTCGCAAACAAAGGGTTTCGTACGGCAAATATTCCGTTTGTGCCAAACTGCCCGCTGCCTGATGGTTTTGATACTATCACTGATAAATTTGTCGTGGGATTAACAACCAGCCCTGATCGATTGGCGCAAATTCGTACCAATCGCCTGCGGAGTATTAAGGAAGAATCAGAAACAGATTACACAGATATTGATCTTATAAGCGAAGAAGTGTTGGCTTGTCGTCGTTACTGTAATGAACATGGTTGGCCTGTGATTGATGTAACACGGCGTTCTATTGAAGAGTCTGCTGTGGCTATTTTACATAAGTATTTTGCATGGAAAGAAGCACATAAAAAAGAGATGGGAGTAAGTCAGTAATGCAACGACTTATTCTTGCGAGTGAAAGCTCCTCTCGGCGAGCAATGTTAATAAATGCCGGCGTTTCTTTTGAGGCGATACCAGCTTATATTGATGAAGAAAGTATAAAGGAAAGTATTTTAGCTGAAGGAGGAAAGCCAAAAGATGTTGCTGATATTTTAGCTGAAATGAAAGCAATTTCATTATCTAGACAACATCCAGAGGCTTATGTATTGGGCTCGGACCAGGTTTTGGTTTTGGAAAATAACCTTATGAGTAAGGCTGCAAACCGCAGCGAAGCTAAGGCACATTTATTATCGATGAGCGGGAAAACACATAGTTTGATAGCGGCCGCGGTGATAGCAAAAAACGGTCAGGCAGTTTGGCGCGGGATGGAAAGAGCAAAGCTGACAATGCGAACCTTAAGCGAAGGTGATGTCGATAGATATTTAGAAGATGTCGGCGACAATATTTTATCATCAGTTGGTTGTTATCATATAGAAGGAAAAGGCGCACAGTTATTTGACCAAGTGAAGGGTGATTTTTTTACTATTCTAGGGTTGCCTCTTTTTAAAGTTTTGGCTCAACTGCGTCTTTATGGAATGATGGTGTAATGCAAAATATGGAAAAAAATAAAGTGAAACTAGGAGTGATGGGGTGGCCGATAGAGCAATCTTTATCGCCTGACCTACATAACCACTGGATGAAAGCATCAGACATTAAAGGCCGCTATAAAAAACTAGCCTGTGAACCTGAAAATTTAAAAGGGTTTATAGCGGACCTAAAAGAAAAAAAATATCTCGGTTGGAACGTTACTATTCCACATAAAACGGCGACACTTTCATTGTTAGACTCTGTCGATGAGAGAGCTAAAGTTTTGGGTGCGGTAAACACGGTTAAAAACGAAGACGGTAAGTTGTGCGGGTATAACACTGACGGTGAAGGCTTTATTCAACACTTGAATAATTCAGCAACAAACTGGCGCCGCGACAAACCGGTTTTGGTTTTGGGTGCTGGTGGTGCAGCGCGAGCTGTGATTATGGCGTTAAAAGACGCAGGCGTGCCAAAAATTTATCTATGTAATCGCACCAAGGAAAAAGCGGACACCATTAAAAGAGACTTGGATATTTCCAACATTGATGTGGCAAACTGGGATGAGAAAAGCGGCATCGTATCTGAGGTTGGTTTGGTTGTTAATACCACATCTCTTGGAATGGATGGCTGCCCACCCCTTGAAATTAGTCTTAATCTCGCAGATTCTGATGTTGTGGTTTATGACATTGTTTACAAGCCCTTAGATACAGCTTTGATTAAGGCAGCAAAGGACAGAGGGCTTAAAACTGTAGATGGTTTAGGTATGCTTTTTCACCAGGCTGTGGCGGCATTTGAAATTTGGTTTGATCGTAAGCCAGACATTAATGATGGCTTGTTAGACGAGCTTCGCGAGCAGTTTCTATGATTATTATTGGGCTCACAGGGTCTATCGGCATGGGAAAAAGTGAGACGGCAAAAATGTTTGCTGCACACAACATTCCCATCTTTGATGCTGATGCTATTGTAAGGGCGGCCCAGGCAAAAAACGGCGAAAGCCTATCGTTGATAGCCGAGGCCTTCCAAGGCGTTGTGGTTGACGGAGAGCTAGACAGAGCCGCGCTGGGTAAGCAGGTTTTTGGAGACAAAACAGCCTTGAAAAAGCTTGAAAACATCATGCACCCAGTCGTAGACCGTGAACGTAAAAATTTTTTTGAAAATGCCGAAAAAAACAATGCAAAGTTTGTGGTTTTAGATATGCCGCTTTTGTTTGAAACCGGCGGTGAAAAAGGCTGTGACTTTACGGTGGTCGTGAGCGCACCAAAAGAGGTGCAAAAGGCGCGCGTTTTAGCAAGACCTGACATGACAGAAGACAAATTTGAAGACATAATCGCCCGGCAAATGCCAAGCGTAGAAAAAAGAATACGCGCAGACTTTATTATAGAAACAGACAAGGGTTTGGATGCGGCGTCTAATGATGTTAGCGCGATATTAAAAAAATTAAACGACAAAACCGCCAGAGCATTTAAAGGTTTTTGGCAAGAAAGCTTATATGATGCGTGAAATAATTTTTGATACAGAAACAACGGGCTTTGACCCCCTAAGCGGTGACCGTGTTATTGAAATTGGTTGTGTTGAAATGGTCAACAAGGTGCTTACAGGCGAAACCTATCATGTTTATGTAAACCCTGAGCGCGAGGTGCCAGCGAGCGCATTTAAGGTGCACGGAATCAGCACAGACTTTTTGCAAGACAAGCCATTGTTTTCAAGCGTCGCGGATGACTTTTTGGAGTTTGTTGGTGATGAGGCCGTCCTTGTTGCGCATAACGCCGATTTTGATATGAAGTTTATCAATTGGGAGCTAGAAAATGCCGGTAAGCCAGTTTTGCCGCAGCCACGCTTTAAAGACACCCTGGCGATTGCGCGAATTAAGTTTCCGGGCGCAGCGAACTCGCTGGATGCGCTCTGCAAGCGCTTTGGCATTGATAACGCGAGCCGCACGCTGCACGGCGCACTGCTTGATAGTGAGATTTTGGCAGACGTTTATATTGAGCTTGAAGGCGGACGACAAGCAGGCATGGACCTTAGCCTTAACCCAAAAAAAGCCGTTGGTAACAAAGCCGCAAAAAAAGCACGTGAGCCGCGACAGTTCTCGCCGAGCGATGATGAGCTCAAGGCACACGAAGCCCTCATTGAAAAACTAGATAACCCCCTCTGGAAACAGTAGTTAACCGAGGTGTTCCTTAAAAAAAGCGGATGTACGCTCATTCGCGAGTTTGGCGGCGCCCTCGTTTAAGTTAACACCGTCTGGCCGCGCAAAGGCGTGGTCAACACTAGCGTAATCATGGATGGTTATTTGCGTCCTGAGGTCCAGCGCAGAGTGAATGGTGGCCTGGGTAGCCTTGTCAACAAAGCTATCTTCTTCAGCCATGTGCATCAAAAGGGGTGTCGAAATATTGGCGGCCTCGCCGAGTTTTGTCTCTAGACCAACGCCGTAAAAAGAAACCCCGGCGTCAACATTGGTGCGGGCAGATGTGAGATATGCCAGCAGCCCACCAAGACAGTAGCCAACAGCACCAACCTTACCCGTCACCTCTGACATTTCATGTAAACAAGCAAGGCTCGCCGCTATATCTTCAATGCCCTTATCCACATCAAAGCCCTGGTATAACTCGAAAGCCTTGTCCCACCCCTTTTGGGATTTGTCGGTGATTTGAATACCCGGCTCTTGGCGCCAAAACAGGTCAGGGCACAGTGCGACATAGCCTTTGGCTGCCAGGTCGTCACATATTTGACGCATGCCGCAGTTTACGCCGAAAATTTCTTGTATGGCGATCACCGCGGGCCCGCCACCAGATTCGGGCAGCGCGAGATAGCCCATGAAGCTGCCTGTGCCATCCGCGGCGTCTATGATAATTTCTTTGTTCATAATGTTGTCCTTCAAGCTTATAGATTATTCATAAAACGAGGGCACGTCAAATGCGCCTTCAAGCGCCAACAGCGATGTCTTTGTCACCGTGCCGCCCTCGCCGCTATAGCCGCCTAGGGCGCCGCCAGCACCGACCACACGGTGGCAAGGGATGATGATTGGTATCGGGTTGCGCCCACAAGCAGTACCAACGGGTCGCGCGCCAGAGTTTAGCGCCAAAGCAATGTCGCCGTAACCCTTTGTTTTACCATAGGAAATATTAACCATGGCTTGCCAAACCTTGTTTTGAAAGGCGGTGCCGTGTGGTGCCAAGGGCAGGTCAAATTTGGTGAGGGCCCCATCAAAATACAAGTCAAGTTGGCACTTTGCTTCTTTTAAAAGAGGCGTTGGTTCTTGTTCTTCTACCCAACCCCAGTCTAGCGCGATTATAGCACCATCGTCGTTATCAAATACTGTCAGGTCCCCTATTGGGGTGTGCAGGGAGAGTATACCCATAATCTTTGATCTATCCCTTCTTGGTGCTGCGGGTTATTCTGTTGCGAAACCTCGCGATGAGCAATAGGCTACGCCAGCCAGCCGCGACGCTCAAGGATTTAAGCGACTAAAGTTTTTAGGAGAATGTATGGCGCATGATGATACAATATTTGCTCTGTCCTCAGGCCCCGGTGTGGCGGGTGTTGCTGTCATTCGTGTCTCGGGCGTCAAGGCGGGGGAGCTGCTAGTCTCACTCACCAAAAAGCCGTTGTCTGTGTCGAGGGTTGCGACCTTGTCGGCTCTTTATAACCCTACAAGCGATGTGCTTTTAGACCGCGCATTGGTTCTGTGGTTTGCCGCCCCCAATAGTTTTACAGGCGAAGATGTCGCGGAGCTACACGTGCACGGCGGCACGGCTGTTGTTGAGGGGGTTATGGAGGCGCTGTCTGGCACCCATGGGGTGCGGGCCGCGACCGCAGGTGAGTTTACCCGCCGTGCGTTCGACAATGGTAAGATGGACCTGACCGAAGCCGAGGGTCTCGCGGATCTTATTCATGCCCAGACGTCCGCCCAGCGTGAACAAGCTCTTAGGCAGATGGATGGTGCCCTCAGAAGGTTATATGAGGGCTGGCGCAGTCGCATAATCGTACATTTGGCGCACCTTGAGGCGGACATAGACTTTCCCGATGAGGATTTACCTGAGGGTGTGGCGGGGGCGGTTAAGCCAGAAGTTATGGCGGTTTCCGCCGAGATCAAGGAACATCTTAGTGACGCTGTGCGCGGTCGCGCCATTAGAAACGGTTTTCGCATCGTCATTTTGGGTGCGCCGAACGTGGGCAAGTCTACGCTTTTGAATGCACTGGCGAAGTCTGATGTGGCGATTGTTTCTGAAGAGGCGGGCACCACACGCGATGTTATCGAGATACAGTTAAACCTTGGCGGCTTTCCTGTGCGGCTGGTTGACACCGCTGGCTTACGCGAAGGCGGAGGCGCCATTGAGCAAGAGGGTATGCGCCGCGCGAAGTCTCACGCAGAGGATGCAGAGCTTAGGCTTGTTTTGTCGTCTGCGGGCGACAAGGGTTTAGACGAGGTTACAACCACACTTGTGAATGAACAAACGCTGCTTGTGCTGACGAAGGCGGACACTGCAAACAGTGTGGACCCCAAACCTAAAGAGCATGGACAACTAGCAACATTGGTGACCTCGGCTGCTACGGGTGACGGCGTTGAGGAGTTGCTTAGCTGGCTAACCAAGCATGTTGTTGCGACTATGGGTAAACGTGAGGCGGTAACGCTTACGAGACTCAGACACAAAGAGGCGCTTTATGAGACGGTTGAGCACCTAGAGCGCTTTGCCGAGAACGCGGGCCGCGACCCAGTGCTTGCGGCGGAAGATGTGAGAATGGCGGTGCGCTCTCTAGGTAGCATTACAGGCCTCGTACACATGGACGACATACTAGATGTTGTGTTTTCTGACTTTTGTATAGGTAAATAAGCTATTTAATTCAATTGCTTGCTGTTTTTGGTCCTATTACTCTCAAAATGTTCCACGTGAAACATAGGGGTGAATTTTTGTTGATGTTGGTGGAACTAACGCTTTGCTTTGACATGGTGCGTGCGCAGCACTATGTTGCGCCAACAGCGGAAGCGTTGAGGTAATGCAGAGTGTGTGGTGAATGGTAGATAAGAATCAATTTGATGTGATCGTTATTGGTGGAGGGCACGCGGGCTGTGAAGCGGCTGCTGCATCAGCGCGCACCGGCGCGGACACCCTTTTACTCACACATAAACCAGAAACAATCGGTGATATGTCATGTAACCCTGCCATCGGCGGCCTCGGCAAAGGGCACCTGGTGCGCGAGATTGATGCGCTAGACGGTGTCATGGGTGTGGTAACAGATCAAGCGGGCATTCAGTTTCGTATGCTCAATCGTCGCAAGGGGCCTGCTGTGCGCGGCCCTCGCGCGCAGTGTGACCGAAAACTTTACCGCGAGGCGATGCAGCGCACGTTAAACGACTACCCAAACCTAACGATTGTCGCAGGCGCGGCCGATGACATTACACTGGTTAAAAATGGCGAACGCCCCATCATTCGCGGCGTTAAAACTGAGGATGGTCAAGAGTTTGTGGCTGAGCGGGTGATTTTGACAACAGGCACTTTTTTGCGCGGCATCATCCACATTGGTGAGGTGCAATACCCTGCTGGGCGAATGGGCGAAGCCCCATCAACAGGCCTTTCTGAGACGCTGATGTCTGTTGGTTTTGAGTTGGGGCGCTTAAAAACAGGCACCCCTGCCCGATTAGACGGGCGGACCATTGATTGGGATAAGTGTGTTGAGCAGCCAGGTGATCACCCAATCACGCCGTTTAGCTTTGTTAATGATGACGTTACTGTGCCGCAGGTCAGTTGCTATATTACGCAGACGACAGAAGTAACGCATGAAATTATTCGTGGTAACCTTGAGCGTGCGCCGATCTATTCAGGGCAAATAGATAGTCGCGGCCCGCGTTACTGCCCCTCTATTGAGGATAAGGTGGTGCGTTTTGCGGACAAAACATCACATCAAATCTTCTTGGAGCCCGAAGGGCTTGACGACCATACCGTTTATCCAAATGGAATCTCGACAAGTTTGCCGGAATCTGTTCAAAAACAACTGGTTGCGAGCATACCAGGCCTTGAAAATGCTGTGATTTTACAGCCCGGGTACGCGATTGAATACGACTTTATTGATCCACGAGAACTTAAAAACACCCTTGAGACTCGCCGTGTTGATGGTTTATATCTCGCAGGACAAATTAATGGCACCACAGGTTATGAAGAGGCTGCGGCTCAAGGATTGATGGCGGGTGTAAATGCGGCGCTGATGTCGCTAGGCAAGGAAGAGCCATTTTTATTAGACCGTGCTGACGCCTACATAGGCGTGATGATTGATGACCTTGTGACACAGGGAACGCGAGAGCCTTATCGCATGTTCACCAGCCGCGCAGAGTACCGCTTGATGTTGCGCGCAGATAATGCTGACCAGCGCCTCACCCCAAAAGGCATTGATTTGGGTATTGTATGCGAAGAGCGCCGTGAAAAATTTACCACCAAACTAGAAAAGCTTAGTGCGGGGCGCATGACGTTAAGGTCGCTCATGCTAACACCTAACGAGGCGAAAAAACACGGCCTAAAAGTAACGCAGGATGGTGTGCGCAGAAGCGCGGAAGTGTTGCTGAGCTTCAATTCCATCAGCTTTCAAGACCTTAAGCTTGTCTGGCCCGAAGGGCTTGGGTTTGTTGAGGCGGAAACCGCAGAGCAGCTTGAAATTGATGCACTTTACAGCGCCTATCTCTTGCGCCAACAAATAGACATTGATGCGTTTCGCAAAGATGAAGCGCTTGAGATACCCGCGGAGTTGGAATTTGACTCGATCCCGGGCCTTTCTAATGAGCTCGTTGAAAAGTTTTCTGCTGCGCGGCCCGCAACACTTGGTGCTGCTACGCGGATTGCGGGCGTTACACCGTCTGCATTAACACTGCTATTGCGTCACGTACGNCGCGCCGATAAGCGCAANCGGGCNTAAGGCGGATGGCGTTTTCAAAGGAAGATTTTAACGGGGTTGCTAATGTTTCACGTGAAACATTGGAGCGGTTAAATGTTTATGCTGCGATGCTCGCTAAATGGCAACCAGCAAAAAACTTAGTATCAAACAGCACTATAGAAGACATGTGGCGACGACACTTTCTTGATAGCGCGCAACTCTTACCCTTGATACATAAGGCACACGGCAGTGCACCCTTAAATATACTGGACATCGGGTCAGGTGCTGGCTTCCCTGGATTGGTGCTGGCTATTATGGGTGTTGGCGGCGTTACTATGGTTGAATCGAACGGCCGAAAGTGTGCCTTTATGCGGCAAGTTGCGTTAGAAACAGACACAGAGCTAACAATATGCAACGAGCGCATTGAGGCGCTTGATCCTATGCCTGTTGATATTATTATGTCACGCGCCTGTGCCACGATCACACAGCTGCTGAGCTGGGGAGCGCCGTTCATTGGGGATAACTCAGAATTTTGGCTTTTAAAGGGGTCAATTGCAGATGAGGAATTGACCAACGCGTCTGAACTATGGATGATGCAAGTTGAGCGCCACAAAAGCCTAACTGACGAAACTGGGGTTATATTAAGGCTTTCGGACGTAAAAAGACGATAAGTCTCTGATGTTGCTGAACTATACCAGTTGACCCAGGGGTTGGGGTGTTAAAGTAAAGCTTGAGAAAAGATACATAAGGGGCTCTTAGGGCATGGCTGGACATAGTGGACGAATCATTTCAATTGCGAACCAAAAAGGCGGCGTTGGCAAGACCACAACCGCAATAAACTTGGCAACCGCGATGGCCGCTATCGGCAAAAAGATACTTGTTATCGACCTAGACCCACAAGGAAACGCATCAACAGGATTTGGTGTAGAAAAGGCTGAGCGGGTTACAACCATATACGATGTTATTTTGGGCGAATCTCCCGCTCAAGAGGCGACCATAGACAGCAATGTTCCAAATTTGGATTTAATACCAAGCACGATTGATCTGTCAGGAGCTGACCTTGAATTAAATAGTATGCCACGCCGCAACTTCCGTATGCGGGATGCCCTAAAAAACTCTAATATATCAAGCGACTATGACTTTATCTTCATCGATTGCCCCCCCTCCCTCAGCCTGCTAACAATCAATGCTTTTGTGGCATCNGATAGTGTTTTAGTGCCGCTTCAGTGTGAGTTTTTTGCTCTTGAAGGGCTCAGCCTTTTGATGAAAACCATTGAAATGGTTAAAAATGGACACAACCCTGATCTGGTTATGGATGGGGTCGTGTTGACCATGTACGACCGGCGTAACAATCTTTCAGAACAAGTTTCTGATGATGTTCGGGGTTATTTGGGTAACCAGGTCTTTAAAACGGTGATTCCGCGTAATGTGCGCGTTTCGGAGGCGCCATCGCACGGTTTGCCGGCCCTGATGTACGACTTAGGTTGTGCGGGCTCTAAAGCATATATTAAATTGGCAACAGAACTTTTGCGGCGCGAAAAGAAGCGATTAGCGGCGTAATTTTATTAAACCTAAGAGACAAGAGATTGAAATGGCAGGTAGCAAAAAACCATCAGGGCTAGGTCGCGGATTATCCGCGTTGATGAACGATGATATGCCGGCAGTGGCTGGGCGTGAAGTGACTAGCGCACCGCGCGCTGACCGTAGTTTGCCCATAGGACAGATAGCACGCAACAAAAGTCAACCACGCCATGTGTTTGAAAAAGAGGCTTTGGTGGAGTTGTCGCAGTCGATCCGTGAAAAAGGAATTTTACAGCCTATCTTGGTGCGGCCAACTGGTAGTGATAGCTATGAAATCGTTGCTGGTGAACGACGTTGGCGTGCTGCACAACTCGCGGGTGTACACGATATACCCGTTGTTGTGCGCGAACTATCAGACAGTGAAACGCTTGAAATTGGTGTTATTGAAAACATTCAACGCCGCGATCTGACGCCGATTGAGGAAGCAACAAGCTATCGTCGACTGATGGATGAGTTTGACCATACACAGGACGGTGTATCTAAGGTTGTTGGTAAAAGCCGTAGTCATGTTGCCAACCTTCTTCGCCTACTAACCCTTCCTGTGGCCGTGCAAAAACTTGTCGACAGCGGCAAACTTACGATGGGCCACGCGCGCGCACTTGTGGGCTCCAGCGATGCGGCAACGCTCGCCAGAAAAATTATCAGTGGCGGCCTAAGTGTTCGTCAAGCCGAGGCGCTACTAGTTAAAGACAAGGGCGCCAGGGCCAAAGGGGCTGGTCGCGCCGGAGGTCTGCGCCGCAAGGACGCCGATACGGTTGCGTTGGAGAAAGACCTTATGGCGGCCCTTGGCGGAATGAAGGTGGCGATTGACCACAAAGGCAATAAAGGGTCGCTGCAAATAAATTACCGCGACCTTGAGGAGCTAGATGAGCTTTGTTCTAAGCTGGGTATCTGTGGGCTTTAATGTGTTGGGTGAGTTGATTTTGATAATATAGCGCTAAACAACTTTTTATATTAAAGCGCTGTTTGTTCAATAAAAAAGAGCGGCTTAACCGCTCTTCTTGAGGTAAATAATTAAGCGCCCTTAAACCAAAGAATCTACGGTCTCATAGCTCATATTGCCAGGAATAATCATCACTGGTACAGGCATGTTGCCCATGGTTGGGCCAGAGAAATAGTCCACAAGCGGTCCAGGATCACCATCTGCATTAGCGCCTAATATTAGCGTGAAGAGGCCGTCGGTGACATCCATGTATTTTTTAAGCTCTTCTTGTGGCTCGCCCTCAACGATGACAATTTCCGCCGAGACACCACAATAAGCGTAAACGCGCTCTGCAATTTCACTCAATAAAATCTCTGCTTCTTCGTAAGCCTCTTCGCTCATGCGGTCGGCAACAGCTATCCAGTGTTGAAAGTCGCTGGGTTTGACACAGTGAAACAACACTAACCCGCCACGACTAATGTGTGACGCACGTCCCGCCGAGAATCGAATAGCGACTTTTGATTCAGGGGTTTCATCCACCACAACAACGATTTTCCGCTCGCGGTCTGCGATTGGAAGGTGAACCTTTGAGGTGTTGTTTTCTAGTGTAGCATCAGTCATGGCCTGCTCCCTTTTGTCGAGGTTACAGGGTGTCAGCAACTTGCAATTTTCGCAAGTTATTTGAGTAAAATGTTTGTTATTTCACGCATCTGTGTGCGGGCCCGAAGCAAATGAAAGCCTTGTGTTGCAAGGTGGTTGGCGAGAATTCCATCTCTTGAGCCGTTGGCAACGACTGTCGGGTTTAGGGTGACGACAGCTTCCATAGAGCGAATTAGCTCATCAAACAACGTGGTGATCTCTCGTGTTTCTATGAGGTCAGTGAAGTCAACACGCAGCGCTTTTAAAACTTCTGTGTAGGCATAGCTTTGGCCTTTGGTGCGATAAAAGATGTCGTCTGCGCCCCGGTCGGGCAAAAACCCGCCCGCATTTTTTGCAATATAACCGTCACTCACCGCAGACGATGCCCCAAGGTCAAGTGCAATGCGGTCAAGGGTTGCGAGTAGATTGTCAGTGCGGCGTTCAAACACAGCTTCACCCGCGGCAAGGCGGTGGTTATATTGCTTTAGCTGCTCCGCTGCTTCGGCATAATATTTTTCACTAGCAGTGGTTGGCAGGAAGCTCGTGGAAAAATTAATGATCCAGCGGTCAGGTTCTTTTGCTAGGTTGCCAGCGGCACCCTCAAGATCTGTATCAACAGCCGATGACCCTCGTGAACGACCAAGCTGGTCGCGCATCTCAAGGCTTACACGGCTAAGAGCATTCATAATGCCTGTTTGATAGCTAGGTGTGTTGTCAATCCACCAACCGGGCATGAAAAATGGATCATTTGGAGTCCAGCGGTGGTCCACAGCCTCGCGCTCAACAAGTGTGGCCATCACCGCGATTACGTTTGCGCCACCTGCAGGTTTGCTAGAAAGGTCAATGGGCTCATCGTCAATGCGGTGGGTGAAACCAATACCAATAAGAATATAAAAAATAAAGATGAGTGGTATGGCAACAGCGATGCGCCGCCAAGCGCTAGCGGAAAGACTTTTCATAAAAGAGGTGAGGACAAGCCAGCCACGTTTAATCCATAGGGTTACCCAGCGAAAAAAAGCAGACGCTTTTTCTTTAATCCATATCCAAATTTCTTTACCCATGACACTTCCTTGTTGCATACCACAAACTATAGATGAGTGTTTACCGCCTCAATTTCAAGTCTAAGCATAAATAGGGCAAAAAAAAGGGCGCCTACAAGCGCCCGATTTAAAAAAGCTGAATGTCGCGCTAGCCTTTGTCTTTCTCAATCAGTATATGTTTGGTTTTCCCAGATTCGCCAGGGAAGTCTGTGAACATAGCTTCCACAAGATACGGCATCATCTCAGCCAGTTCTTTTGAGCGGTTTTCAGCAATTACCGTGCCTTCGTACACGCGCTTGCCGTCGCCGTCATCAATTAGAAGCTTAAGTTCATGGGCATAAACCGTCATAATCATGACATCACTGCGGTTATCAAATGGAGATCTATAAAAAGGATCACTATAACCCCAAAAAAACCCCAGGCTACTGTTCCAGTATCTCTGATCAGCACGCCCGCCGTGCATAGAGCGCATTTTATCACGACCCTCTGAGCGAGAATAATCTAGGGTGGCCACAAGATCGCTATCACCGTCTTTAATCTCATAACCCTGACCCTCGAGCGCNGTCGCAACCAAAANTGCATACTGACCAAACTCAATTCCGTCTTTGTTCTCTTCTTTGAGCGCAGTAATGCTAATGGATGCGCCATTAGCTGCTGGTAGGTCGTGGAAAACGGCGACGTCGTTGCGCACATTGCTGGCGCATGATGCGACAAATAGACTTAGTGCGATCAGTGTAAGTTTTTGAAAGTGTTTCATGTTTTAATCCCCTGTCGGTAAAAAGCCTAGGACTCACCCAATGTTACGTCAAGTATAGATAGCCGTGTCTGAATAAAAGATGAACAGACTAAGACGTGATGAACCCAACGGTCTCGCGCACCTCTTTCATGATAGGTTCAGCTATTGCGCGTGCGCGCGCTGAGCCACTCGCTAAAATAGCATCAATTTCAGCGGGGTCCTTCATTAAGCGCGCCATCTCNCTGGTAATTGGGGATAGGTGGTTTACAGCAACATCAATCAGAGCCTTTTTAACGTCAGCAAAACCCTTACCCTCAAACTCAGCACATATATCATCGCGGCTGCGGTCGGTGAGAGATGCAAAAATACCGATAAGGTTTTGTGCTTCAGCGCGGCCATCTAGGTCAGTGGCGAGAGCAGGAATAGGCTCAGCGTCCGTGCGGGCCTTACGGATTTTTTTTGCAATGGTGTCCGCGTCGTCTGTTAGGCTAATACGAGACAGATCACTTGGGTCTGATTTAGACATTTTTTTTGTGCCGTCACGAAGCGACATGATCTTCGCACCCTCGCTCATGATAACAGGTTCAACCTCAGGGAAGAGGTCTGTTTTAAAATCATTGTTGAATTTAGCTGCGATATCGCGCGTTAGCTCTAGGTGTTGTTTTTGGTCTGCGCCAACAGGCACGTGGGTCGCCTTATAAAGAAGGATATCCGCGGCCATTAGGTTTGGATAAACATAAAGACCCGTTGAAACATTTTCACGGTTTTTCCCAGCCTTGTCTTTAAATTGGGTCATACGATTTAACCACCCAAGCCGTGCAACACAGTTGAAAACCCAAGCGAGCTCAGCGTGACCAGCCACCTGGCTTTGGTTAAACAAGATGGATTTTTTTGGATCAACACCAGAGGCTATATATGCGGCGGCGGCTTCACGAATTTGGTTTCTCAGTGCGGCGGGGTCTTGCCAAACCGTAATCGCATGCATATCAACAACGCAGTAAAGACACTCATAATCGTCCTGCAGGGAAACCCAATTGCGAAAAGCGCCAAGGTAATTACCAAGATGCATGTCACCAGAGGGTTGAGCACCAGAAAACACGCGGTTTGTAACAGTCATGATGTTGTCCTACTTTATATCGTTCGTTGGCTGGTTTTATGGCAGGGGCAGCGGTGGGGGTCAAGCGCTGCGCTTTAGAAAAGCACGCATTTCTGCTCTTGGAATGGTTTTAAAGAGTGCGGCAGTTATAAAATACACAGCAGCACCACCAAGAATGAGCGCGGTAATTGATAGAAACCGCCACAGCCCACCATCATGCACAAGCGGCGTTGCCCATGGCTCAATGTAATAGAGCGCCATGACGGTGACGGCTGTTGCTGCGAGGGCTTTAGCCGAGCGCACAAAGAGCTGCTTGTCCGCGACGAAATTGCCGTGATGCCTAAGGTATAAATACAGCATCACAACATTTAACCAAGCTGCGATGGAGGTTGCAATGGCAAGCCCCACATGACCGTAAGGCTTATATAGCAGCAAGTTAAGGGCTACATTTACCACGAGTGAAACTATAGCAAACATCACTGGCGTTTTGGTGTCTTTGCGGGCAAAAAAGGCTGGTGTTAATATTTTCACCATAATATAGGCTGGCAAACCAGTGGCATAAGCGACAAGCGCCGCTGCTGCGGCCAGGGTGTCGGTTTCAGTAAAGGCGCCGCGCTCAAAAATGGTGCCAAGAATAGGCTCTGCAACCACCATAAGCCCTGCTGCAAATGGCAGCGTTAAGAAAAGCGCAAACTCCATCGCACGATTTTGTTCGTTGATAGCTGTTGCTTTGTCACCTGCGCCCAATGCCCTGGATATGCTAGGCAAAAGCACTGTTCCTACCGCCACGCCGATCACACCTATGGGCAACTGGTTAAGACGGTCCGCGTAAAAGAGATAAGAAACTGACCCTTCAGGTAACAAGCGTGCCGCGATTAAAAGNTCGATGAGTAGGTTTATTTGCATAACACCAGCGCCAATGGCGGCAGGCGCTGCAACGCGGAGCATTTCTTTAACTCCAGGTGTTAAGCGCGGGCGCGGTAAGCGAATAACAATCCCCGCCTTGCGTGCAGAAAACACCAGCCATAAAAGCTGTAACAACCCAGCAACCGCTATGGAGGCCGCAAGCGCTTCAGCGGTTATCATCGGGCTATCAACCCAAAATAAAAGCGCGGTAATCATTGAAACATTTAGCAACATGGGAGCCGCTGCCGCGGCGGAGAAACGATTAAGACCGTTCATGACACCTGAGTATAACGTAACCAAAGATATCAGCATCAAGTAAGGGAAGGTGAGGCGGCCTAAATGTACAACCAGCTCAAATTTTTCAAGCTCACCATCAGCAAAGCCGCCCGTTAAAACATACATGACAGCGGGCATNGCGAGCTCAAACAGCACTAACACAATAAACAATGTTGGGACAAAAACNCCAAGTACTTGGCTGGCAAAGTTTAATGCACGGTGCCTGCCGCCGCCATCGCTGTTCGCGCCAAGACGGCGGGCAAAAAGCGGTACGAAGCTTGCGCTAAAGGCGCCCTCTGCAAACAAGCGCCTAAAAAAATTTGGTAGTTTAAAGGCGATAAAAAAAGCATCGGATGCTAACCCAACGCCGAGCGCAGACGCCATCAGCACATCACGAAACATACCAAGTACACGCGAGCCGAGGGTTAACCCCCCCACATTCATTATGCGCTTTACCATGGACATTATGTTGTTGTTCCTTTGGCGGCTTCCGCCAGCTTTGTCTCAATGGTTTTTAAGCGCGTTTTGCTTTCAACTTTCTCACCGTTCATGTCGCGCACATAAAAAACATCGACCGCGCGCTCACCATAAGTGTCAACATGGGCAGAAAATATGGAGAGTTTAAGGCGGTAAATTGCGTAAGCCACATCGTAAAGAAGACCTGCACGGTTCAGTGCGTTAATTTCGATTACTGTGGAGCGGTTAGAGGCGCTGTTGTCAACAACCACCATAGTTTCTACTTCAAAACTACCCGAAGACTGACCTAGCACGCGGCGATTTCCTAGACGATCTTTTAGTTTCACACTGCCTTTCATCGAGTCTTGCAGGAGAGCTTCTAATTTTGATCGCTGTTCGCGGTTTTCATATGCTTTGCCCGCCGACCCCTGTAGTGTGAAGTTATCGATTGCCCAACCATCTAGCGATGTATGGATTTTTGCGCCGACAACGTTTGCGCCCGCNACCCCCATCGCCCCTGCTACCCTTGCGAAAAGTCCACGCACATCGGGNGTGTAGACACTTGCCTGGGTACGATCCTTAAAGTCGTCTGAAACTAATTTATAGCCAATCCCTTTACCACCGTGGGTTACGCTTTGCATTAATTCAGCATTTAAAACGAGCGTTTCGAGATCTTCTGCTATCCAATAAGCATCATCAAAACGCTTTAAATGTTGTTTTATCTGTGTCTGTGACCAACTACTATTAAGCGCATTGGCCAACGCTTCCTTCTTCTCACTTACGCGGCCTGCGCGGGCAACGCCTGCGTGACCGGAAACCATTTCTTCTTCAGCTGATTGGTAAAGGTCTCTCAGTAATTGGCCTTTCCAGCCATTCCACACATTTGGTCCTACCGCACGGATGTCTACGACAGTTAGCGTTAGAAGCAGGCGTAGGCGCTCAGGGCTTTTAACCTGCTCGACAAAATCGCGAATTGTTTTTGGGTCCATCAGGTCGCGCTTAAAGGCCACATGGCTCATTAATAGATGGTTTTTAACCAACCATGCCACAGTTTCAGTTTCAGCTGGACTTAGGCCAAGTCGCGGGCATAGTTCTTCGGCCACCTTTGCGCCAAGCTCACTATGGGGGCCGTCACGGCCCTTAGCGATGTCATGCAAGAAAACGGCAATATAAAGCACCGTACGAGATACCACTTTATGAATAATTACACTTGAAAGAGGGTGCTCTGCATCAAGGTGGCCAGCCTCAATGGCGGCGAGCAAACCAATAGCGCGGATCGTGTGTTCGTCCACAGTATAATGGTGATACATGTCATATTGCATCTGTGCGACAACGCGGCCGAAATCCGGAATAAAGGCACCAAGCACACCTGCTTCGTTCATGCGGCGTAGTGTTATTTCGGCATTATGCTTGCTAGACACGATCTCAAGAAACAACTTGTTTGCTTCAGCGTCTCGACGGAAGCCCCCATTAATTTTAGTAAGGTGTGACTGTATTAAACGCAGTGCATCTGGATGAATGTCGAGGCCTTCACTGTCTGAAACATGAAAAATGCGCAGAATATCGACAGGGTCCTTAAGAAGCGTTTTTTCATTAAAAAATGTCAGTCGTTCGCCATCCACCTTAAAGTTTTTAATGCGCTTACTGCGCTTAAACCGTTCTAAGAGCGGCTTTTTAACTTCATTGCTTTCAAGTACAGAACAGAAGATGCGGGTCAGGTCACCAACCTCTTTTGCTGTGAGAAAATAGTGACGCATAAAACGCTCAACACCCGTTGCACCAGCGCGGTCTTTATATTGTAGTTGTTCTGAAAGCTGTCGTTGCCAATCAAAAGTTAGGCGCTCTTCAGCGCGGTCAGCCAGATAATGCAAGGTGCAGCGCACCGTCCATAAAAAACTCTCAGCTTTTCTAAAGGCTCGAAATTCCTTTTCAGTGAGGAAACCTTTGCTTATTAGGTCTCTTGGCTCTCTCACATTATAAAGATATTTGGCAATCCACCATAGGGTTTGCAGGTCGCGCAAGCCGCCCTTGCCGTCTTTTAAATTAGGTTCCACCACATAGCGGGTGTCGCCCATACGCTTGTGACGNTTATCTCGTTCATCAAGTTTGGCCTCNACAAAAGCACGCCCAGTACCCTTAATAACCTTGGCCCAAAACATACGACTTGATGCTCTAAATAGTTTGTCATCACCCCATAGGTATCGCCCCTCTAAAAGGGAGGTTCTAATGGTGATATCTTCCTTGCCGTAGCGCACGCATTCTTCTGGTGTTCGAATGGCGTGTCCAACCTTCCAACCCAAATCCCACAAGAAGTATAAGATATATTCACTGACATTTTCAGTCCAAGGGGTGCCTTTTTTTGCAATAAGAAACAAGAGATCTATGTCAGAGTAGGGTGCCAGCTCTTCGCGGCCGTATCCGCCGGTGGCAACGAGGGTTAGGCACTCGCTTTTGGTAGGGTTGGCAAGAGGATATTCATAGGTGACGGTGTAATCATGAATGATTCTAATGAGTTGATCGGCGAGATAGGAATTTGCATTGGCGGCCTCCGGGCCCTTGATGCCGTCAACCATGTGACGGTGCTCAACTTCTTTATAGCCTTTTTGAAAAGCATCCTTGATGAGGGCAAGCAACTCTTTGCGCCACTCAGTTTTGGGCTTGTCATTTACCAGCACTTCAATCGCAGCCATCAAAGCTTTGCGATCTACTATCTTACGACGTTGTTTGACCTCTGCCATGACCTATGTGCCTCCTTCGCCTGCTAGTAATTTAAGCTTGTATAGTGTTTCGAGCGCCTCACGCGGGCTCATTTCGTCAGGGTTGCTGTCAATGAGCGCCTCTAGTGCTGGGTTGGTTTTCGCAGAAGTAAGCGCAGAGCCAGCCCCCTTGGGCACAGCCGTGAACAGTGGCAGGTCATCAATTAGTCCGGTGATTTTGTCGCCCTTGTCAGCGCTTTCAAGGTGGTCGAGCACTTGGCGCGCGCGGTTCACCACTTGGCCAGGCAGGCCAGCGAGCTTAGCTACTTGAATGCCGTAGGAGCGGTCCGCGGCACCCTTACCTACTTCGTGTAAAAAGATTACATCACTTTGCCACTCTTTCACCTTCATGGTGTGGAGCGAAAGTGCGTCGAGACTTTCGTTAAGCACCGTCATTTCATGATAATGGGTGGCGAAAAGCGCACGGCTCTTGTTGTTGTCATGGAGGTTTTCAACGGCGGCCCATGCGATCGATAGCCCGTCGTAAGTTGCCGTGCCGCGTCCAATTTCGTCCAAAATAACCATTGAGCGCTCACCAGCCTGATTTAAGATTGCAGCGGTTTCTACCATCTCGACCATAAAGGTCGAGCGGCCATGGGCCAAGTCATCCGATGCTCCGACACGGCTAAATAACTTGTCCACCACGCCAATGTGAGCACTATCTGCTGGTACAAAGCTGCCCATCTGTGCAAGCACCGCGATGAGCGCATTTTGCCTTAGAAATGTGGATTTACCTGCCATGTTGGGGCCGGTTAAAAGCCACAAACGGTTGTCCGTGGTGAGATGACAGTCATTAGCCACAAAAGCGGTGTCTTCTTTGTTTAACGCGGCCTCTACAACAGGGTGCCTGCCACCATCGACAAGAAAAGTGAGGCTGTCGTCTATTTCAGGTCGAGCATAACGCGCGTCGCCCGCAAGCTCTGCTAGCGCGGATGAAACGTCAAGCGTTGCTAGTGCAGTAGCTGCGTCAGAAACCGCATTTGCTTTAAGAAGAAGTTCGCCAACCAGTTGCTCAAACAGGTCATGTTCTAGCGCCAACGCACGGTCGCCCGCTTCTGATATTTTACCAGCAAGTTCTGCCAAGTCAGATGATGAAAAACGCACAGAATTGGCTAGGGTCTGGCGGTGGATAAAGGTTTCGTTAAACGGTGGGGCAAGCAACTTTTCAGCGTGGCGCGCGTTAACGTCCACATGATAACCAAGCACACCATTATATTTGATTTTCAAATTATTGATGTCGGTTAAGTCACGGTAATTAGCCTCTAACCCCGCGATCAATCGACGGCTTTCGTCGCGTAGTGTGCGAAAGTCATCAAGGGCGGCATCAAAGCCTGCGGCAATATAGCCGCCATCTCTAATGATCATTGGTGGTTCGTCAATAAGCGCTGCCATTAGTAGATCGATGAGTGCATCGTGGGANCCAAGGCCTTCTAGCGCATCTTTTAACTCAAGCGGCAGTGCATCAAACACATCACGATCTTGGCTCAGGCGGCCTTTTATATTACGCGACGCCAACAGCCCAGATCGCACAGCACCAAGGTCCCGCGGTCCGCCGCGCCCAAGCGCCAAGCGCGATAATGCCCGTTCAAGATCNGGACATTNTTTAAGCGCGCTACGAATATCNCTGCGTTCGTCGCGGTGAGCGGTAAAATAACTAACACTGTCCAAGCGGTTGTTGATTTGCAGAGCATCTGTGAGCGGCCCTGCAAGCCGCGCACTAAGTAACCGAGCGCCAGCGCCAGTGACGGTGCGGTCGATCACATTTAATAAACTACCCTTAGTCTCACCAGTTTGTGTGCGGGTTAACTCCAAAGATCGCCTGGTCGCTGCGTCGATCATCATACTGGCACCCGCACGGCGCAAATGAGGTGGTTGCAGGCGAGGCAGCGTTCCTTTTTGGGTTTCTTCCATATAGGCAACCAGCGCACCCGCGGCTGCGAGGTCCGCGCGGGAGAAGTCGGCGATACCATCCAGTGTGGCTACATCAAATAAGTTTTTAAGGCGTTTTTTACCAGCTGTACTGTCAAAATCCTGACTTGGGCGCGGCGTTAAGGTCTCGCGCCAATCAAAAAGGGCTGCCGAGACACCATCATCGTCCAACATGCTGTCAGTTAGCAACAGCTCACCCGGCGAAAGACGCGCTATGTTGGCGTCTAGGTGGTCAAGGCTTGTAGGCATTATAAAAAAGACACCTGTAGAAATATCAGTTACCGCGATGGAGAGAGTATCTTGTGCGCGACCAATTGCCGCTAGATAATTTGATGCGCGGGCGTTGAGCAAGCTTTCTTCCGTGATGGTGCCGGGGGTGACAAGGCGCACCACCTCGCGGCGAACAACAGACTTAGCTCCGCGTTTTTTAGCTTCAGATGGCGCTTCGGTTTGTTCGCAGACGGCAACGCGGTGTTTGTTTTTAATAAGGCGCGCCAAGTAATTTTCAGCGGCATGAACAGGCACACCTGCCATTGGTATGTCTTCACCGTTATGCTTGCCGCGTTTGGTGAGGGTAATATCGAGTGTTTGGGAGGCCTTGACCGCATCATCAAAAAACAATTCGTAGAAGTCGCCCATACGATAGAAAAGCAAACAGTCAGGGTGGTCTTTTTTAATGGATAGATACTGTTCCATCATTGGGGTGATGCCAGCTTTAGCGGCCCCCTTTTTGGTGCTTGATGTAGAGGCCTTTTTTGCCTCTTCTTTCTTCAAAGCATCACCTGACATTGCGTTCCCGTAAGTGTTTCTGTGCAGTCTTGATTATAGTGTGGCGTCACATAGCCATTTTCAAATGCAAATTTATGTACTAAAAGCCTTTTAAAGCATTCTGTGGCGCTCGGCTAGAGNCTCAGCACCAGTAAAATGATTTCTTTTGTTATTGATAGAAAGACAGACCCCTCATGTCGACTAAAAGCTCAAAATTTACTGATCAAGAAGCCCTTCTCTACCATTCACGTGGCCGACCAGGTAAAGTTGAGGTGGTACCGTCGAAGCCAATGGCAACCCAGCGTGACCTTTCTCTCGCTTATAGTCCTGGTGTTGCAGTGCCGGTGAAGGCGATAGCTGAGAACCCTGAGCTTTCTTATGATTATACAGCCCGGGGCAATATGGTTGCGGTTATCTCAAACGGCACAGCCATTTTGGGACTGGGTAATTTGGGGGCAGCGGCGTCTAAACCAGTTATGGAGGGGAAGGCGGTACTCTTTAAGCGGTTTGCCGATGTAGACTCGATTGATCTTGAGGTGGACACACAGGACCCAGAAGCTTTCATCAACTGTGTGAAGCTGCTGGGCGAAAGCTTTGGCGGCATTAACCTTGAAGATATTGCGGCACCAGATTGCTTTATTATTGAGCAGCGGCTACGCGAGTTAATGGACATTCCTGTGTTCCATGATGATCAACATGGCACCGCGATTATCACTGCTGCAGGTTTTATTAATGCGCTGGACCTAACGGGGCGTAAAATGTCAAAAACTAAGGTGGTGGCACTGGGTGCTGGCGCGGCTTGTATCGCCTGCATTGAGCTTTTGAAGGCAATGGGCTTGCCGCACAATAATGTTACGATGGTTGACCGAACAGGCGTTATCTATCAGGGTCGTGAAAAGGGTATGAACCAGTGGAAATCTGCTCATGCAATTAAAACTAAGGCCCGCACGCTAAGCGAGGCAATAAAGGGCGCGGATGCGATTATTGGGCTTGCGGCAGCAGGGACCCTCTCTAAAGACATGGTTAAGTCTATGGCGAAAAAGCCGATCATTTTTGCGATGGCAAACCCAGACCCAGAGATCACCCCAGAAGATGTGAAGTCGGTACGCCCTGATGCGATTGTTGCTACAGGCCGTTCTGACTATCCTAATCAAGTAAACAATGTTTTGGGCTTTCCTTATATTTTCCGTGGTGCTTTGGACGTGCGGGCAACAACCATCAACGAAGAAATGAAGATTGCGGCCGTGGAAGCCTTGGCCGAGTTGGCGCGTGAAGATGTACCAGATGAAGTGGCGGCGGCTTATGGCGGCACGATGCCAAAATATGGTCCTGAATACATTATTCCAGCTCCATTTGATCCGCGCCTTATAGAGTTTATCCCTGCAAAGGTTGCCGAAGCTGCGATGAAAAGCGGTGTTGCCCGTAGGGAAATTGAAGATATGGAGGCGTATCGTTTGAGTTTGCGGTCGCGCCTCAACCCAAGCGTTGCAGCCCTCACGCGCATGTTCTCTGAACTGAAGAAAAAACAGCGCCGCGTAATATTCGCTGAGGCTGAAGAAGATAAAGTGCTACGCGCCGCGGTGTCTTTTAAAAACGAAGGGCTTGGTCACCCAGTTTTGGTGGGTTACGAGGCCCCCATTCGCGAGCGACTTATTGAGATGGGGGTGGACCACACCCAATTTGAAATTGTTAACGCGGCAAACTGCCCGCGCCGCGCCGAGTATATTGATTTTCTATATAAAAGACTTAACCGCCGCGGGTTTTTGCACCGCGATATCGTGCGCTTCGTTAATCGGGACCGAAATGTTTTCTCAGCTTGTGCCGTGGCGCTCGGCGACGCAGATGCTGTGGTCACTGGTGTTACAAGGCAGTTTTGGCGGGCGTTTAAAAACATTCGCCGTGTTCTTGATCCGCTTCCAAATCACGTGCCTTTTGGCTTGTCGATGATGGTTGGCTCGGGCCGGACAATTTATATTGCGGACACTACGGTGAACCAAAAACCTACACCAGAAGAGATGGCTGATATCGCCGAACAGTCTGCGCGTTTTGTGCGCCGTATGGGCCATACACCGCGCGTGGCCTTTTTAAGTTTTTCAAACTTTGGTAATCCGCCATCCAGCGAGACGCGCCGCGTTCGTAGCGCTGTTGAAATTTTGGACGGTCGCAATGTTGATTTTGAGTATGATGGTGAGATGCAGGCGGATGTGGCGCTTAGCGAAGATGTTCGCGAACTTTATCCGTTTATGCGCTTGTCTAAGCCGGCCAATATTTTGGTGATGCCTGCGCTGCACTCAGCAAATATTTCTTATAAGCTTCTTGCAGAGTTTGGGGGCGGTCGTGTGATCGGGCCACTCCTGCTTGGAATGTCTCATTCGGTGCAAATTGCCCGCATGTCTTCTACATCGGGTGATTTGTTGAACATGGCGGCACTTGCCGCTAGCTCAGCGATTGATCTTGAGCTCCAGCGTGAAGAAGAAGGCCTTAGCCANCGGAAATTGCCACTTTAGCTTTGCCAGCTTTTTATTTTTCGGTAAAGGGTGCTGGGATTAACGCCGAGCGCCTTCGCCGCCTTGCCAATGCTGCCATTTTTAACTGTNATGGCGCGTTTAATAATCGCACGTTCAGCGTCTTCAAGCGGGATAATTACATCTTCAGCCAAGGTCACCGCATCAGGTTTGGCACGAACCGCAACCTCGCTGCCATCGCTTTTGATATCCAAAAGTGGCGGCAGCATAATGGGCGTTAGTTCCTCGCCATCATTAAGCACAACGGCTGACTGGATCACATTACCAAGTTCGCGCACGTTGCCAGGCCAACCATGTTCGCGGAACATGGCTTCAGTTGTTGGGGAGAGTTTTTGAAACAACTTTCCCTCTTCGCTAGCGTAGCGGCGTAGCAGGGCGTTGGCGATTTGGATGACGTCATCACTGCGGTCTTTAAGCGGCGGCAGCAAAATAGGGATTACATGTAAGCGGTAGTACAGGTCTTCCCTAAAGCGTCCTGCCCGCACTTCAAGCCATGGGTTTCGGTTGGTTGCACAGACAAACCTTACATCAACATCACGCGGTTTACCGTCGCCCACCGGTGTGATTTGCCCTGTCTGGATAAACCGTAGTAATTTAGACTGTAAGTCTATCGGCATTTCACAAACTTCATCAAGAAAAAGCGTGCCCCCATTCGCACGCATGGCTGCGCCTACACGGTCCTCTGTGGCNCCAGTAAAAGCCCCGCGTTTATGGCCGAAAATTTCGCTCTCAATTAAACTTGAAGGGATGGCNGCGCAGTTAAGGGCAACAAAGGGCCCGTCGCGGCGCTTACTAAGTTGATGAATGTTTTCAGCGCATAACTCTTTACCTGTGCCTGATTCTCCCACAACAAATACGCTGGCGTTGGATGGTGCTGCGTCGTGGATCATGCGGTAAACAGACTGCATGGCGGGACTGTTTCCGATGAAACCACCCATATCGGTTTCTTGTTTTGCCTGTTGATAATGCTCAACCAGATTTGTGAGTCGTTGCATTTTTATAGCATTGTTCACGGTTGTTAGCAGGCGATCAGCGTTAAATGGTTTCAATAAAAAGTCGAAGGCACCTTCTTGCATTGCCTCCACGGCAACAGCCACTGAACCGTGCGCAGTAATGACAATTGTTTGGGTATCAGGGGCTTCTTTTTGAACTTTCTTGAGGATATCCATGCCGTCCATGTCAGGTAATTTAAGGTCTAAAAGAAGAAGGGCAGGCGTAATTTTTTCTAAAGTTTCAAGTGCATCTTTTCCGTTAAGTGCTGTTAACACCTCAAACTTTAGGCTCTCAAGGTAGGCGCCGTACGTCATATTGAGTGTTGGGCTGTCTTCCACAATTAAAATGGTGGCGTTCTTTTTCATCGGAAGACTCCTAAAGCATTGCATTTGAAGTGTTTTTTAGAAAAATTTTATCTCCAAAGCCATTGTGCAGAAAAGAGGCTTCTCTCACAAGCGCTTTGTTGCAATTTGCAATAAAAACAAAATATTCGGGCATTTACTTCGTATTAACAATTTTGTACTTTAATACAGGTACACGAGATTGGGGTCACGGCGAATATATCTCGTAAACGAAGGAACCAAACGGCTAAGTTTGGTCAGGTGTTGTTATTTGGGGTAGTTATGTCAGAAAAGACAATGGAAATTAAAACGTTTAGACCGCCAGCTGACAAAGGTGCCGGACGCATGTTGCGCCGCCGTGCTGTGCTTTGGCCGGCGCAGATCATTATTAATGGTCATTCTTTTACCTGCCAAATTCGCAACCTTTCACTGGGCGGCGCTAAAGTTAAGCTTGCTGTGCCACTCAAAGAGGGCACGATCGTTACGCTGGACATTCCAGCGCGGGATATTTCTTTCCGATCAGAGGTGGTTTGGCAAGCAGGAGACCTGATTGGCCTCATCTTTCAGGAAACACCAAGCTATATTCGCAAATGTTTTGGCACGCAGGCTGATATTTTGGGTCTGGCCGACGTTGTTATCGAACAGCCTTAAGGCACCTTCATGAAACCCCGCATTTATACGGACCTTTGGGTTAAGGCCCATGTTCGCGCGTGTCATGTCAACAATGTTCCTGCTTTTGTCGTGACTAGGGGCGACGCTGAACGTGGCGGAATTTTATTAAAAATTAATCGCTTTAAAGACGGCGTCACCTTGCTACAGCCAACAACCAATATGGAGGGTGACCGGATCTGGATGCCTGTTATGGGCAGTGGTGCCGTAGATGAACCATCTGCGGACGCCGCGATCGCTAAACGGTGCAACATGGACCCTGACCTATGGGTCATTGAGGTGGAAGATATGGATGGGCGCTATGACCTAGGTGAGCCCATTGATGGCTGATCTGGTTTATAAAATATTCACCAAAGACCAATGGCAGAGCTTTTTAAGGGATGGTGTTTTCAGGGGTGCGCCTGTTGACCTGGCAGATGGATTTATTCATTTCTCCGCTGCGCATCAGGTGGCGGCAACCGCAGCCAAACATTTCACTAGGGTTGAGGGCTTGGTCTTGGCATCCATATCAATTAAGGACCTTTCTGTTGCGGCACTTAAGTGGGAAGTGTCCCGCGGCGGTGACCTTTTCCCGCATCTTTATGGTGTGCTGGACGGAAAGGCTGTGGTACAAGGCTGGCAACTGATTTTAGACAGTGATGGACGGCATATCTTTCCCGCCGAGGCGGGCATAATTGAGGTTTCACGATGATTGATCTATTCCCGCTTTTGCGCCCATTTATTTTCCAAATGGAGAGTGAAAAAGCCCATGATTTAACAATTAACCTTCTTAAAAAGGGTTTGTCCCCTACGTTTTTTAACGGCCAAGATGATCCTGTACTTGCCACAGATGCTTTTGGGTTTCATTTTGATAACCCTGTCGGTCTTGCTGCTGGTTTTGACAAAAATGCCGAGGTGATGGACGCTATGCTCCGTGAGGGTTTTGGTTTTGTTGAGGCTGGCACGGTTACACCGAAGCCACAAGGAGGCAACGATAAACCCAGACTATTTCGGCTCAAAGAAGACCGCGCTGTGGTTAACCGTTTTGGCTTTAACAATGAAGGCCTGCATGTTTTTGCTGAGCGTATGCGTGCGCGGCAATCAAAGCCGGGCATAGTTGGTGCTAATGTCGGCGCAAACAAAGACGCAGCGGATCGCACAGCAGATTACGAAACCTGCATTAGGCACCTCAACGGCGCCCCGAGCTATTTTACGGTTAACATCTCCTCGCCCAACACGCCAGGTCTCAGAGCTTTGCAGTCAAAAGACGCACTTGCGGACCTGCTTTCACGTGTTATTGAGGCGCGCAGCGAAGGGCCCTCAACTCCAATACTGTTGAAGATAGCACCTGACCTAACCGACGAAGACAAGGAAGATATCGTTGCCGTAGCGCTAGCCTCAGGCATTGATGGTTTGATCGTGAGCAACACAACGATCGAGAGACCTGAAAGTTTAGCCAGCGCTCAAGCCAACGAGGGCGGCGGTCTATCTGGGGCGCCGTTATTTGCACCATCTACCAAGGTGTTGTCTGATATTTACCGGTTGAGCGACGGCAAAATCCCGCTTGTAGGCGTTGGTGGTATTGCAAGCGGCAGTGATGCTTACGCCAAAATAAAAGCAGGCGCGAGTCTTGTGCAGATCTATTCAATGATGGTTTACGAAGGTACAGGGCTTGTTACGCGTATTAAGCAGGAACTAACTGAGTGCTTAAAGGCAGATGGCTTTGCTTCGGTTAAAGATGCAGTTGGCGCAGATCACAAATAACAGTACTTCGAACAATTAATCACTCAGGCTTTTTGCGGTGTTCTCTATAGCGCTCAGACCTTTTGCGCAATGCAGCACGGTGTTCTTTTTCTTTGTTTAACAAAACCGTTAGATGCTCTTTTCGGTCTTCAGCACTTACTTTTGGAAGACTTTGTGTCAGCATAAAGCGTGCTGGTAAAACGGTCATGAGACGTGCTTCGTCTAGCTCTGTGAGCGCAGCTTCTACAGCTTCAACGTCATAAGTATCGGCAACTAATAGCGTAAAAAGTTCGATCCGAGCATTAAAGAGCCTATCGTAACTCTCGCGCCGATCAGGGAACTTTTCGCGCATAGTGGCAACGATATCACCCATATCTTCACGGCTGATTATGCCGCGTAACTCGCGCAAAATAGGTAACTCGACATCACCACCATTTCTGTTTTGACCTAGCGCTTCTCTTGTGCGCTCTCTTTGTGGTGGCTCTTTGCGTAATAGCTTACCTTTGCCAAGCATATGGCCCGCAAGGAAAATGTTGATCACGATGGAGGCAAATAAACCAAAGGCTAACCATTTTACAGTTTTCACGCTCATTGTTGCTTCTCCTCAAGGGCCTCATCCAATAACAGGTCGTCTAAATTGCTATCCGCTTGCGGCGTTAGCTCTAGGAGCGCTAACTCTTCATCAAAAGGCGTTTGTTCAGCAACCGCCTCTTGTCCGCCAACCCAAACACCAAGGACTAAAGCCGTTGCAAGCGCTGTGCCTTGGGCTGAAAGTGCCCCAGGTCGTAGCCAGTTGTTTAGCTCAGGAATGCGCCACCGTAGTTTTTCCAGCAAGCTTGCGCGCGTCACTGATGATGCGGCTTTTACCTGTTTTGGCAAGGCTTGAAGTTTCGCCAAAAAGACTTGGCTCGCAGGCGTTGGAGCGGGGACTATGTCGAGTGAAGCATCTAACGCAAGCGCGCCGCGCAGAATTTCAGAACCCTCTTGGGATGCGGCAAAATCTTCGCAGCTGTCACGCATGTCAGCAGGCCAGTGCGCAGCTTTAGCACCGTATGCCTCAACGATTTCTTTAAAAATTTTACGTTCTATTGTCCTCATCTTGCGGTCCTCATTTTATAGCAGCTCACTTTTTTGCGTTGCTAACTGACTTTTCATGCTTTGACGCCCACGGGTGAGCAAGCTCTCTAAAGCCTTAATATTTATATCCATTACCTCAGCGGCCTCTTTGTTACTTAATTCTTGATAGTAACAAAGCGTGATCGCTAATTTTTGCCTCTCAGGCAGCCTATCGAGCGCGCCTTTGATCGCATTTTTTTTATCTCGCTCTAAGAGGCTGGCATCTGTTTGTGCCTTTTCATCCTCTTTGTCATAGCCCTCGGGCAGTGCAGCAGGCCTTTTGCGTCTTAGCTCATCTAGGCAACGGTTTGATACAACGCGGTAAAACCAAGTAGTGAAACGCCCTGCCTCCGCATTAAATTTATCCGCGCTCGTTAAAAGCTTGATAAACGCTTCTTGCACCATATCTTCGGCGTTTACTTGGTTGCCCATCAACCGCGTTGCAACACTTAAAAACCTATCAGCATGTCGTGTAACCAGCGCAGCATAAGCTGTCTGGTCGCCGTCTACCAAGGCCGCCATCAGCGCCTCATCACTTATGCTTTCATTAGGGTTTGTCACCCATTAACTTTCTTTTTATCATTAGCACCAAATGAGTTGCTGTCACCGCACCAACAGGCTTCTAAGGTTTATACGGCTGAGCGACTTGGTACCCTTCGATTTTTTCATGTTTTATGGTTTATAAACACGGTCTTGTTATCTCACTCATGATAGGGCAGCATCACATTTTACAAAAGCTCAAACATTAGCGATCGAAATTTAGCATGGCCAAACACTCCGAAAATTACGCGGTTAGTGACTTTAGCGCTCCCCATTCGCGAGTTTGGGCGATTGCTGGCCCAGCAATTTTGGCCAATAGCTCAGCACCACTCGTAGGTCTTGTCGATACTTGGGCTATCGGTCACATACCAGACCCAGTTCATTTGGCGTCAGTCGCGGTTGGTTCTGCTGTTTTTAGCTATATTTTCTGGACATTAGGGTTTTTGCGTATGGGTACAACGGGCTTTATCGCACAAGCCCACGGTCAAGGTGATGTGGGCCTTATAAGCAGAGAGTTGGTGCGCGCAACTTTATTAGGTTTGGCTCTTACTGTGTTGATTTTACTATTACAGGAACCTCTAAAAAACGCGATGTTTCAGCTTCTAGAAGTGCCTAGTACAGTCAGCCCGCTGGCGGAAAAATATTATGATATTCGTATTTGGGCAACTCCCGCAACGCTGTTTTTCTTGGCGCTCAATGGCTTTCTCATTGGCACAGCCCGCACCAAGGCCGCTCTTTTATTACAGTTAGTGCTTAACATTAGTAACGGCTTACTTAATGTATGGTTTGTGATTGGCCTTAATATGGGGGTCACTGGCGTAGCGCTTGGCACGGTTATCGCTGAGTGGCTTACTGTGATTGTCGGTATGGTGATGATTGCACGTTATATTGGTCTTTTCGCTTTCCTTAAAACATTTATCAGCGAAAAAACATGGCAACTTTCTAGGTTTAAGCGCCTGTTTAATATCAACGGTATGATATTTTTACGCACACTTATGCTGCTAATTGCATTTGTCATGGTTACTATAGCATCCGCACGCATGGGCGAGGAGGCGCTTGCGGTTTCATACGTTATTCAACAATATTTGATGTTGATGTCTTTGGGTTTGGATGGTTTTGCCTATGCGGGGGAGGCTTTGGTGGGGGCGGCTTATGGCGCGAAAAACCAACAGGCTTTCACGCGCTGGGTGCGCCTTACTTTCTTTTGGGCTCTGATATCGGGATTATTTTACGCCATTATTTTTTGGGCATACGGTGAGTGGATCACGCGTTTTTTAACAGATATCGAGGTGATCCGCGCGGAGATAATCCACCTTATGCCGCTTGTTGTTCTTTTGCCGATAGCGTCGCTCTGGTGTTATCAGTTTGACGGTATATACATTGGCATGACCGCATCAAATGCGATGTTTGGTACTATGGCGGTCGCGCTGGCAGTCTATTTGCCCGCGCATTATTATCTTGGTGAATTGTATGGACTAACAGGCCTATGGCTNGCCATCATTGTATTGATGATCTCGCGCGGNCTCNCCCAGTTTGTTTGGTATCAGCTAAGATTAAAGAATTTCTAANACGCTTTCGGGTGGGCGGCCAACCCGCGCTTTATTNCCAGCGATAACCACGGGGCGCTCAATAATTTTTGGTGTCGCCACCATGGCGGCAATTAGGGCGTNAGGGTCAACAACTGCACTCAGGTTCTGNGTCTTGTAGTCGTCTTCTCCGCTGCGCATCAGCTCTTTTGGTGTGCAGCCAAGCATCGCCAAAACTTCTGTGATTTCATCTGCGTTAGGGCTATCTTCCAAATAAAGTTTTATGGTGGGGGTTATGCCTTTTTCTTCAATAAGAGCAAGCGTTTGGCGCGATTTGCTGCAACGAGGATTGTGCCAAATAGTGATGGTCATAACGAAATATCCTTTAGGTTATTAATTTGGAGCGGGTGAAGGGAATCGAACCCTCGACACCAAGCTTGGGAAGCTTGTGCTCTACCACTGAGCTACACCCGCTGTGTTAATTTGAGCCAAGACTAAGCCTGTGATTTTGTAAATGCAACATAGAGTTTGTCCGCTCTAACGCTTTTGAGGCTTGACCAGCAGGCACTTGCGCCGCATAAACGCGGGATTGCCATCAGCGCAAGGGTACACAGGAGAAAAGACATGAAAAGTAAAACCGGAATTGATCGTTCAATCACATCAAAGTGGGCGCGCCAAACACAAATGGTGCGTGCAGGAACGATGCGTTCAGAATTTGATGAAATGTCTGAGGCGCTCTATCTGACATCTGGTTTTGCTTATGCAAGCGCCGAGGAGGCCGAAGGTCGCTTTGATGGAAGCCGNAAAGGTTTTGTCTATTCTCGCCAAGAAAACCCAACAGTAAAAATGTTTGAAGAGCGCATGGCGCTTTTAGAGGGTGCTGAATGTGGTCGTGCTACGGCAACAGGCATGGCAGCTATGGCAACCGCGCTTATGTGTTCAGTGTCTGCTGGCGACCATGTTATTGGTGCAAAGGCTTTGTTTGGCAGTAACCGCTGGCTCTTAGATGTGCAATTGCCGCGCTACGGTGTTGAAACCACTGTGGTTGAAGGCACAGACCTTGCCGCATGGGAAGCGGCCGTCCGCCCCAATACGAAGATTTTGTTTATAGAAACCCCAGCTAACCCAACACTTGAGACCGTGGATATTGCGGCAGTGTCTAAGATTGCCAAAAAGGTGGGAGCAAAGCTTATCGTGGATAACGTGTTTGCAACACCAGTGTTGCAGCGCCCTATGGATCTCGGCGCTGATATCGTTTGTTACTCAACGACCAAACACATCGACGGGCAGGGGCGCTGTTTGGGTGGAATTATCCTTTGTGACAATGCTTTTGATGAAGAGTTTTTATACCCCTACTATCGACACAACGGCGTTGCTATATCACCCTTTAATGCGTGGGTGATGCTCAAAGGGTCTGAGACTATGGGGCTTAGGGTTCATGCTATGTGTGACAATGCTGAAAAAGCGGCGGCTTTCATCGCAACCCGCGTTGAAGACACGCGCCACCCAGCACTGAAGAACTTTCCTAATCGTGAGCTTGCGCTTACACAAATGGAACGCGGCGGCACTATGGTGACCTTCATTTTGCCCGGCGGTAAAGAGCAAGCGTTTAAGTTTTTAAATGCATTAGAAATTATTGATATCGCTAACAATTTGGGCGACAGCCGCAGCATCGCGACTCACTGCTGGACCACAACTCACAAAGCGTTAGCAGAAGAAGACCGATTGGAACTTGGTATTACCCCCGGCCTTATTCGCCTATCTATTGGCCTTGAAGATGCTGATGATTTGGTTGCTGACATTTCGCAAGCGCTTACAGCCGCGGGCGCCTAAATAGCTACATATAAAGTGTGAAGGCTCGGCTCAAGTCGGGCCTTTTGCATTTCTTCCTATTTGAGTGGCTAGACAGCCCAGCTGCAAGACCCTATCATGCTTTTGAAGTGGGAGCTGAGCTATGANTTTTTCGTCTGAACGAGACCTAGGGCCAGTGTTTGAGGAGACGACCAGCGCTGTGCGTGTGGGTGTGCGCACTCAGTATCTCGACGACCAATCTAAACCTGACGAAGGGCTGCATGTTTGGGCTTACTTCATCAACATTGTCAATGAGGGCGTGGCTCCAGTGCAACTGATTAACCGTTACTGGCACATCACTGATGCTTTGGGTGTGGTGCAAGAGGTACGCGGTGAAGGTGTTGTTGGGGAGCAACCTACTATTAAACCAGGCGATGAATATCGTTATGTTTCAGGTACTCCGCTCAATAGTGCCTCTGGCTTTATGCGCGGGAACTATGAAATGCTCAACGAAAAGGGCGACCTTTTTTCGGTGAAAATACCCGCCTTCTCGCTTGATGACCCACACCAATTAAAGGCGGTGAACTAGTGATCAATATTAGGCCGGCTCTGCACGTACTTGGAATGCTTATTGTCATGTTGGCAATTGGTATGCTCGTACCTGTGATGGCTGACCTTGCCGTTGGTAATGAAGATTGGCAGGTCTTTTTGCTCGCTTCGGTACTAACCGCGTCGCTCGGAGCAATGCTCTTTTTAGCGAACCGAGGCATGGCGAATGAGTTGAAGCTCAGGCAGGCTTTTTTACTCACTACATTTGCATGGATGTTCTTGCCCGCTTTCGCAGCCCTGCCATTTGTTTTTTCCGAGCTAGATCTTAATTATACAGATGCCTATTTTGAGGCTATGTCTGGACTCACCACAACGGGTGCCACAATTTTAAGTGGGTTGGATACCGCCCCACCAGGCATTCTCATTTGGCGCAGCTTACTGCAGTGGTTTGGCGGCATTGGCGTGATCGTTATGACTGTTGCCATCTTGCCCATGCTTCAAGTGGGTGGCATGCAGCTGTTTAAAACGGAGAGCTTTGACACCAGTGAAAAGATAATGCCGCGCGCGGAACAGATATCCAGCGCGATTACCGGTATTTATGTGGCCCTAACCGCAATTTGTATGGTGCTATTAATGCTCGGCGGTATGGCTCCTTTTGATGCCATTGCTCATGCGATGACCACCATCGCGACAGGTGGCTTCTCCACAAAAGACGCATCCATCGGGCATTTTGACAGTGCAACCATCGACAGTATCGTGATCTTTTTCATGATCCTTGGTAGCTTGCCGTTTGTTTTATATATTCAGTTTTTGCGAGGTCGCACTCTGGCGCTTTGGCGTGACGAACAGGTCCGAGCTTTTCTTGGTGTGGTACTTTTCTTGGTGGTGATGGTTACATTATGGTTGATTATTTTTAAAGACTACGACACTGGCAGCGCGATGCGTTTCGGTAGTTTTAATATTATTTCGGTGCTGACAGGAACGGGCTATGCCACCTTTGATTACGGCGAATGGGGGTCTTTTGGGGTTACCATGTTCTTCTTTGTCATGTTCATTGGTGGCTGTGCTGGCTCAACCAGTTGTGGGATTAAAATTTTCCGTTTTCAGGTGATGTTGAAGGCTTTTTCCACATGGAAAGCTCGCATGTTGATGCCTAACGGTGTTTTTCTCGCACGCTTTAATGGGCGCACGATTAGTCCGCTCATTATCAGCTCTGTTATGTCGTTTTTCACCTTCTTTATTATCAGCTTTTTCGTACTGAGTGTTGCGGTTGCTGCAACGGGCGTTGACTGGGTAACCGCTCTCTCAGGTGTTGGTTCCGCCATCGCGAATGTTGGGCCGGGCCTTGGTAGTACCATTGGCCCCGCAGGTAATTACGCGCCACTTCCAGATGCGGCAAAATGGATATTAGCCTTCACCATGTTGTTTGGTCGTCTTGAGCTCTTCACGATTTTGGTTATTTTCACTCGCGCCTTTTGGAAACATTAATGCGAAGTTTCGCGCTCGCCATTTTTATGATTTTCACTATTACAGCAAGCGCTGGCGCTGATGATGCGCTGACATCCTTTAATCAAGGGGACTATGCCGCTGCTATACGCCTTGGTGACGCTGAAACCACTCCCGGTGGCATAATGGCAGCCGCCCGCGCTCATATGGTTTTTGGTGGTTTTTACGAAGAACGCGAAGCCGCTCTTATAGCACTGTCTCGCGCGAAGGTGCTGGTGGATAAAGTTTTGGCAGGAGACGAAAATAACCTTGAAGCTCGCACCACCATGGCGTTGATTCTTGGTTTTCAAGCGAAGGCCAAGATGTCACTGCGTGGCGTAACGCGGGTTAAAAAATTGATCTTAGAAACGTTGGCACTACACAGAGATAGCGGCTTGGCCCACGGCGCATTGGCTGGTTGGTACAGCGAAGTATCGGCGGCAGGTATACTGCCGCGTATAGTTTTGGGGGCATCGCGTAGAAGGGCGGCAGTGGCTTTTAATGATGCATTACAGCGTAGCCCTAGGGACTTTGGTCTACAGTATCAATACGGTAAGTTTTTATCGCGGGGAAATAAGGCAGAACGAGCAGAGGCCATCATTGTTTTTAAGGGTATTATTGCTGCTAAGTCTGAGATCGCCATAGAGAAATTACTGCAGGAAAAATCAGCCATAATTCTTGCCGCCCTGCACAGTAATAGTAAACGAAAAATAAAGAAGGCAGTGAAGGAAAATTCTGCTTTTTCAGTGCTTTAAAAGGTTTTTTGGCGTGCCGCTACACCGCGTTCAATCGCCGCTGCTGTTAAGCGGTCAATGTCGATATAATGTCTTATCATTTCCAGCAAACGCAGTTCTTCCTGGGTTAAGGTGCCGTCAGAGGCTGCCACTTCACAGGCCACGGCATAAACCAAGTCTTTAAAGCTGTCAGGGATCGCTTCAGTGATTAATCCAAGCACAGCCTCTAAGCCTTCTTCAGAGTTGATCAGATCAACACAAGCGCTGGTGTCCACGCGCAAGCGTTCAATGTTATAATTTTGGAAGGCAGGCATATAACCGATCATGCCGGTCATTCGGGTAATCTCGCTGTCTTGCATTTCCGCATCCGAGATAGACACGAGGACCATGGTGTAAACCAGCGCTGTTTCTGGGCTTATAGTGGACATTCTTTTTTCTCTTTTGTTGTTCTATCTTAACTTAGGCGTGCACCGCGATAATCTCAAGTGCCGAGAAAGTTTTTTGTTAGGGTGATGGCTTCTGCTAGCCCGACTCGTTCAACCGTCACTCCTTCGGGCAGTACGCTCAAAAGGCGTGAAGGGGTTTGAGCATCGAGCATAATGAACACACCCTTGTCTTCTTCGGTGCGAATCAATCGACCAAAGGCCTGGTTTATTTTTAAGCGCGTAAGCATTTCATCGTAGGCTTTACCACCGAAAGCAGCCCGCCGCGCACGGTGCAGCAGTGTGGGGCGCGGCCATGGTGTGCGGTCAAACACGATCATTCTGAGCGAAGTACCAGGCACATCCACGCCGTCGCGAACAGCATCCGTCCCTAGCAATGTCGCATGCTCCTCGTCGCGGAAAATATCCACGAGCGTTGCTGTGTCTATGGGGTCAACATGCTGTGCGTAAAGTGGGATATGGGCAGCCTCTAACGTGCTAGCTATTTCGTTGTAAACGCCGCGTAAGCGCGAGATAGCAGTGAATAGCCCGAGTGCTCCGCCGCCCGATGCCAACATCAACTCGCGGTAGGCACTTGCCACTTGAGCTGGGTCTTGCTTGTTAACATCAGTCACCACAATCACGCGCGTGTTCTTTGCATAATCAAACGGGCTTCTAACGCTCAAACGCTTTGTCGGGGTGAGCAGATGCTGCACGCCTGTGCGTATATCCGCGCTGCTCCAATCATCCTCTTCGCCGCCTTTGTCTCTAAGCGTCGCACTCGTAATCACAACCCCTTTTGCGGGTGCTAGTACTACATCGGCGAAGGGTTTGCTTGGGTCAATGAAGTGACGGTGCTGGCCAATATCGCGCTCGCTATTGCCGTAACGTTCCACTTCAAACCAGTCGACAAAATTTTCAGGGACGGGTCCTCCGGTGGATGATGCCATGCTCGCCCAGTGCTTAACCATATCTGTGCGGAGCACTAACGAGCGCGCGGCGGCTTCTAAACGCCCCCGTTCGTTACTGTCTAAGCTATCGCTTTCTTCGTCGAGTTTGGCAACGAGCCTCGCAGCTAAGTGGGTCATGGGGGCTGCGAGATCGTTTAGCATTTGAGCAATGCGGCTCGCGGCTTCAATCAGGCCCTCTATTGGGTCGTTGACAGGGGTCTCTAGCGAGTGAGCGCCTCGCGTATCTGCTCGTGCCATCACGTGCGCGCGTATTTTTGCTAGAAAGGCTTCAAAGTCACCGTTGGGTGCCATGCCAGCAACGCGTGCCATCCAGCTATCAGCAGGCAATAACCGTGCAGCATGCAAAACACCATCCAGCGCTTGGCGGGCTTCGTCGTCATCACTTATTAATTCTTCCACACGGTTTTTAAGACCGCGNGCGCGCGTGCTGCCACCCTGTTCCTTGCCGCGCAACCACCGCCTAAGCTCNGCGCCTTCCATTCCTGAAAGCCTAAGTGAAAATGCGTTATCAGCCGCGTCAAAAACATGGTGCCCTTCGTCAAAAACTATCCGCTGGGGCCGCTCGGGGTCTTCGGGTCTATTTGCTGCCTGCGCCATTACCAGCGCGTGATTGGCAACCACAAGGTCGGCAACCTTGGCTTTGCGCACTGCTTTTTCAATGAAACATTTTCTATAGTGGGCACAGGCAGCGTAAAGGCATTCACCGCGGCGGTCCGTGAGGCCTGAAATGCGCCCTTGACCAAAATGGCCACCAAGCCAACTAGGGAAGTCGCCGCCGATCATATCACCGTCGCGGCTATAGCGTGCCCAGCGCAGCACCAACCCCATCAACACACGGTCACGACCACCGGCGCGGCTCATCACCGCACGCAATGTTTCATCCATGTTGAGTAAGCAAGCATAGTTCTCACGGCCCTTACGGATAACCGCTTTTTTGGCCTTGATGCGCGGATCTGGCCACACACGGCTAAGCTCCTGGTCAATTTGCCGTTGAAGGTTCTTGGTGAAGGTTGATAGCCACACAGGTGCGCCGTTCTTCTTTGCCCACAGAGCTGCGGGGGCGATATAGCCCATTGTTTTGCCGGTACCAGTTCCCGCCTCTAACAGTTGCGTGTTGGGGCCATCTGACATTTCTGTGGGTGAAAAGGCATGGGTCGCCGCTTGTGCATAGCGCTTTTGTTCGGCGCGGTCCTCAGCGTCTTCACCTAGCATTTCAGTGAGAGCCGCTATTGCCTCATCGCCGTTGACCGACTCATTACCCGGAGGCCCGCTTGGTGGTCCGTCCTCCCACTCAGGCAGCGTCATCCATACAGACAGGCCATCTTCTCGGCTATGATCAGCATAAGTTTCAGCGGACTTAAGCGCGATCGGTCCCCACAGCCAGTTGCCCTTTGCCATAAATGTAAGGACAGCAGTCGCGCCTGCACGATAGCGGTATGTCTCAGCCGCTAGTTCGCTAATCAAGTGCTTGGCAACAGCTGCAGCTGCAATCGCTTGATCCTCTATGCTCTCCACTGGAATATTTATCATTAGTGCCGCACATAAGCCCGATACGGTTGGTAGGCAGTAGCGCGCTGGGCGCGTAAAGGCATAAAGCTCGAGCACATCATAGGCTTCATGCTGAGACAGTCCTAATCGCCGCGCGATCATTGGGGTGTTGACCATTATATGCGGACGTTCAGTTGCTGCCAGCATGGCTTCGTCGTGGGTAAGGTGCTCCAAGCTGCCATCGCATGTTAGCACAACAGCGTCCGACGGCCCTACCGCGAGGGTGGGTAGCATGTGGAGCTTGATACTCTCCGCGTCTGCTTTTATCACTAAATCTTCCATATAAAGACAGACTAGCGAATGTGGGCGATATGAAAAGCCAAGAAACGCAAAAACTGGATAAGATTTAACAAGCGACTATAGTGAGGAGCCCTTGCGAGGCTTTTGCTTGACGAAAGCCCGCAAAATGCATAGGAACCAAGCCTATTATTTTGAGTTTAAGGAACCAACCATGACCGACAATGCAGCTATAGCCCTATCATCCAACGCCTGGCCTTTCAAAGAAGCCGAAAAGTTGGTGAAACGCTATAAGAAAACACCGCCTGAAAAGGGCTATGTGCTGTTCGAAACTGGCTACGGTCCGTCGGGCTTGCCGCACCTTGGCACTTTCGGCGAGGTTGCGCGCACATCTATGGTAATCCGAGCCTTTCAAGAACTGTGCGATATTCCTGTTAAACTCATCTGTTTTTCCGATGATATGGACGGACTGCGTAAAGTACCAACCAATGTGCCAAACCAAGAGCTTTTAGAGCCAGCACTCGGCATGCCGCTGACCAAGGTGCCAGACCCGTTTGGCACGCACGATAGCTTTGGCGAGCACAATAACGCACGGCTAGTGGCGTTTTTGGACCAGTTCGGCTTCACGCATGAGTTTTATTCGGCAACTGAGTGTTACAAGTCGGGCATGTTCGATGAGGCACTGATTAAAATTTGCGCCAACTATGACAAAGTGATCAATGTCGTGTTGCCAACCCTTGGTGAAGAGCGCCGCAAAACATATTCACCGTTTTTGCCACTTTGCCCAAAATCTGGTCAGGTGTTGCAAGTACCTGTTGATGTGGTGGATGGCGAAAAAGGCCTTATTGGTTTTGATGATATTGAAGGCGAGCGCCAAGTTGTGTCTGTTACAGGCGGCAACGTCAAATGTCAGTGGAAAGTTGACTGGGCCATGCGCTGGCTTGCGCTGGGCGTTGACTATGAAATGGCTGGAAAAGATCTGGACGAATCAGTAAAGCTCAGCACAATTATCTGTCGTGTTTTGCGCGGTACACCGCCAGAAGCACTCAGTTATGAAATGTTTTTGGACGCTGAAGGCGGCAAAATATCCAAATCAAAAGGCAATGGCTTGTCCATCGAAGAGTGGCTTGCCTATGCGACCCCTGAAAGCCTATCGCTTTATATGTATCAGAGTCCGCGCAAAGCAAAGCGCTTGCATTTTGATGTCATTCCTAAAGCGGTGGACGAATATTATACCTTTCTCGAGAAGTATCCGAGCCAAGAGCCTATTGATCAATACCGTAACCCTGTGTGGCACATCCACGCGGGTGACGTACCNGAAAGCCCACTACCTGTAAGCTTTGCGTTACTACTAAATCTTGTGGCAGTTGCGGGCGCTAACGGCAAAGAAGGCTTATGGAGTTTTGTTAGTCGTTACGTTGAGGGTGCGACCGCGGAAACTTATCCTGTTTTGGACGGCTTGATGGACTTTGCGCTGCGGTATTATGACAACTTTATTTTACCGACCAAATTATACCGCGCACCGAGCGAGCAAGAAACAATCGCCTTCAAAAGCTTGCGGGAGCGTCTATCTGCCCTCAGTGGCGGCGAAACGGCGGAAGAGATCATGACGGAGGTTTATTCAGCAGGTAAAGACGCTGAGTTTGAAAATCTGCGCGATTGGTTCAAGGCTTGTTACGAGGTATTGCTTGGCCAAAGCCAAGGTCCACGCATGGGTGGGTTTATTGC
>JGI24723J26617_10000270_pt1 | contig 52434 bp, 38 predicted proteins | sample Cruoilmetagenom6_FD_26617 | JGI IMG/M metagenome (IMG submission 26617) | reverse complement strand
GGGGGGCTAGGGGGGATTTGAGCATTGCAGGGACACAAAATCTCCCTTTTTCAAAGGGGGGGGGAGGCTGGTTAAATTGCCTAATGGATTATCCGGGTTTATTAAGGCGATCAACAAGCTTAGCAAGTATGCTTACAGCATCTTTTTCGATAGAAATTAATATTTCTGGAGTCATTAGTTCCTTACAATAGACATGGTGGTATTCTGAACCGTATTCTGCTACTACTGTAAATTTACAATCGAGATTCGATAGGCACTCAAATCGGTTTGCAAGTGAACGAAAGCCATCATTAAAATTAGAGAAAAAATAATTATCCAATATGTCATGATAATCATAAAATTCTACTTGGAAAAATTCATGAAATTCTGGTTGAAACACAAACTTAAAATATGTATGCTGATCAAAGGTTCCTTCAATAAGCCTTTGTGCTAATTCCTTTGTTATCTTCCCATTCACCGCCCCGACCTTAATTAAAGAGCTTTTAATATGTGGGATAGCAAAATATTTTGCAAAACGGTATTTATCAATATAGGCAAGAAAATTCAGTACGTATTGCCATTGTTCCCAGTTAGGTGCAATTGCCTCATAGATGCGCAACGATTGCTCATCTGTGCAGTTTTTAATAAATGCGGCTGGAAAATAATCCAATAAACTTTTATGAACAAAACTTGTATATAAGCCATCTTCTTGCAGTAAGCAGGCTACCTTTATAACATCGTGTTTAAATCCATCAAGCGTGCAATTTTCTCCCGAAAATGTAAGTGCATCGTCAAATACGGTTTGGAGTTGGTCATTCTTTAAGTTAACGGAATAGTTCCGACGCAATACAGCAAAGCAGAATGCTTCAAAGCAACGTTCAAGCTTGCGTTCATTTAGTCCAGATTTAAGTTGGCGATTAAATGCGGGCTTTGTTCTATCGTGCTTAATAAAAACCGTATTAAATAACAGTTTAAAAAATTCGGGTAATTCATTCGGAATAACCCCTTGACTTTGATAAACCATTATTAGCAGTGTTAAAAGTAAAGGCGTGGTTAGTAATTCACTAATTTCATTGGGACTTGCCTCAATTGCAGTTATTAATAGATTTAATTCTTCCCCTTTTACTCCAATCTTAGCAAGAAATGGTCGGTGTTCATCTTGAGTTAGAGGGGCTAATTTAATAATAGTGAAATGATTGGATTTTTGTATTTCTCCCGCTGGCCTAGAGGTAATAATGAATTGCATCAGAGGAAATTTAAGTGCCCAAAATTCCAAAGTTGTAATTGTATTATTAACAAGACTGGCATCAATTTCATCAAAGCCATCAAGCAGAATGACTAACTTGCCAGATTTTGCATAGCATTCAAATAAATCATCAGTTATCTGAAATCCTAACGACTCAAGAGTATTTTTAAGCGCTTTTTCTATATTTAAATTTGAATCGAGTTTTTTTAACTCAAAAAAAATTGGGATTCTGCCGCTCGCGTGAGATGATAATTCCTGAATGCAAAGGTAGCGTAGCAATACTGATTTACCCTGTCCGACAGTACCTTGAATAACTACGCCTCCCGTTGGAGGGAAAACATTTAGGCTTGAAGCGGTTTTGGTAATGCCAGTATCAAAACTTACCTTAGCAGGATAATAAAATTTAGATAACTTAACTGCTTTGTCTCGTTGCCAAATAGTTTTTACCTGTTCATATGCTGAAACTTTAGTAGCCAATAATTTGACATTTTTTGAGTTAACCAACTTTGACAACTGGTCTTTGAATTTATCTTTCCCAAATTCATACAGATCCTTTAACGGAGCTGTCAATGCAGCAACTGAAGCGGCTACAGCAATGTTGGTTGGCATTTATTTAAAATCCATTTGTATAGTGAAATGTTCGGAAAAAATCAAACGGCTGAAGCTAGCGAAGTTTAGATTCAATGACAGCGTGTGAATTTTGGCACTGTACTATAACGTAGCCAGATTGTAACTGGATGCTATTGTTTTATGGCTGCTCGAAGCTTTGTGTAGCTGCAAATGATATTGGCGGACGTTGCAGGCTATTGATAATAAATGAATTAAAATTACATGCAGCTTCTACGAACCAAGGGGTCGGGCGTTCGAATCGCTCCGGGCGCACCAGTAAATCAAAGGGTTAGGCAGAAATGCTTAGCCCTTTTTCTATGCTGGCTAGCATCAGGCTAGCACCTGAGTGGATAGTTGCAAGCACCTCATCCAGTAGCAACGCTCAAACTTCATTTCAAAATGAGCAGCATAATGAACGCTACTGACTAAATGTCGCTTTCTTACTTCGGAAATTATATCCATTACTATCACTCCAGAGATCTCCGGCAAAAAGCCGGTAACTTTATCATCTCAGAGAGGAGACTTCTTCAACACTATTTTCCACTCAACTCTGGATAGAGTTTCACGTTGATTGTCAAACATGTCTACTGCAACCAGTTGCACTGCAATCTGCTTCCACAAGTTATTTTCTATATCTCCATTCCCAAGATGACACTGGAGCCAACAGCCCAAGTTTAGCGGTCTTAAATTCGTTTTCAGCGTTGTCTATCAATAACAGACTGTGTGCACTCATTTGCTTTGTAATGCCATGCATGTGCGGCACATGCTCAAGGTTCACATCTTTGCCACTAGCAAGCACTTTGCCCAATTCCCGACCGTAGCGAACACGCTTGACGGTATCCACAGTCACGGTTTTATAAAACCCATATCGCTCACGCTGTCTGCGTTCAGCACTGTGATGTTTCGCCATCCGTTACGCCGACAACATAGCCAGTAATGTCAGCCCATGCTGGGTAAAAAAGAGCCATTGCGAGGATAACGATGAGTATCTGTTTCATTTTGGCAATTTAGCGCCGACAATCAAGATCAACAACACCAACACAAAGGTTCTGTGGTGAAGTGCATTGAGAGCGGGTAGTTGCGTTTTGAATATCCGCTTACTGGTAGTGTACGTATATCTCCTAGATGTAATTTTCAGACGGAGAAAATATCATGGGAGAGTGACCGCATTTCGGCAAAAACCGGACTATGGCGATGTCATGAAAAGGCTGCTGGTATGGCCTGCCGGAAAATCCGCTTGCAACCTTTATTAGTTGGTTTAGGGCGAGCAACGCAGCCGCGCGCGAGGAAACGGCGAAGTCAGTCAATCCACAAAGTCTGTTAGGATTCGACTTATGAGCAAATGCTTTTTCGGCTTGGCCTGACGAAGATAAGTTCAGGGAAGTTTTATAGCGATAGCTACAACGAATAACATACAGAAACCAAGCCGAATGTCACAACTCCAGCACATCGAAGCCATCGAAAAACGCCTGTGGAAAGCCGCCGACACGCTGCGTGCCAACTCAGAGCTAGCCAGTAACGAATACTTCATGCCTGTGATGGGGCTGATTTTTTTGCGTCACGCCTACAGCCGTTATCTGAATGTCAAAGACGATATCGTTAAAGGCCTGCCCAGTCGCGGTGGAAAAACCCGTGCGCTGACCAAGGAAGACTTCTCCCAGAAAGGTGCGATTTTTCTTAACGAGGCCGCGCAGTTCGATCAGCTGGTTAGCCTCAGCGATGCCGACGACCGCGCCGAAGCGCTCATCACCGCGATGGAGTCCATCGAAAAAGACTATACCGGCCTCACCGGGCAGCTACCCAAAGAGGATTACCGCAACATCCCCAACGACGTACTGGGCCAGCTATTGCGCACCCTCAACCCGGACGAGTTGAAAAAGGCGGATGGCGACATCTTTGGCCGCATCTACGAATACTTCCTCACCCAGTTCGCCAATCAGGGCGCACATGATGGCGGCGAGTTTTTTACGCCCATTTCGCTGGTGCAGATGATCGTCAACATCATCGAACCCGGTCACGGCAAGGTGCTCGACCCCGCCTGCGGTTCCGGCGGCATGTTTGTGCAGAGTGCGCATTTTGTTGAACACCAGCACAAGAATCCCGGCACCGAGCTGACCTTCTACGGCCACGAAAAAAACAAAACCACCACCCGCCTAGCCAAGATGAACCTGCGCGTACACGGGCTGGAAGGCAACATCGCCGGTGGCGTGCTCACTTATTACGACGACCCGCACGATGGCCTGTGGGGCGATGTGGATTTCGTCATGGCGAATCCGCCGTTTAACGTCGATGAAGTGGACGCGGGCAAAATCAAAACCGACCGCCGCCTGCCTTTCGGCCTGCCCGGCGTCAACAAAGGCGGCAAAGTCTCCAACGGCAACTACCTGTGGATTTCCTACTTCTACAGCTACCTCAACGCCACAGGTCGCGCCGGATTTGTCATGTCCTCGCAATCTTCCAGCGCCGGAGGGGGCGAGGCCGCCGTGCGTCAATCACTGGTCGAAACCGGGCATGTGGACGCGATGGTCGATGTCCGCTCCAATTTCTTCTACACGCGCTCCGTGCCCTGCCAGTTGTGGTTCCTCAACAAAAACAAACCCAAGGCACATAAAGACAAGGTGTTGATGCTGGACGCGCGCCATGTCTACCGCAAGGTCACGCGCAAAATCTACGACTTCAGCCCCGAACAACTCGCCAACCTCAGCAGCATCGTCTGGCTCTATCGCGGCCAGCGCGAACGCTTTATTGCACTGGTACAGAGCCACATCCAGAACTGCCTCGACCACGCTTGGTATGCCTACGTCATGGAGGTTGAGCAAGACGGCGAGACGCGCGAAGTGCGCCCCATGGGCGACTGCATCGAAGTGCTGCAAGAGATTGAACAAGCCATCACGCCGTTTTATAAAAAACAAAGCGCCGAGCAGCGCGCCCATCTGCAAGAGTTCAGCACCACGCTGGCGACGCTCAGTGCAGACAGCGCAGCCTTCGACAAGGCCATCGACAAGGTCGTAGCCAAGTGGGAAAAGGGCGGATTCGACAGCGCCAAACACCTCACCAAACTGATCGAAAAAGGTGGCATGGTCGAACAACTGGCCGAGACCAGCCGCGATCTGATTAAACAACTGGACCTCGCCTATAAACTCGCCAGCCGTTTGATCGAAACCGCAGAGAAAGAACTCAAGGCCAAAGAGGCCGACAACTGGGACGGCAAGCACATCAGCGCCGGACGTGACAGCCTGAAGAAGCAAGCCGAGGCCACCCGCGTCGAAGCGGTGGAACAGCTCAAACAACTGCGCTACTTCTACAAACAGGCTCAATGGCTGTTAAGCCGCTTCCCCGATGCCGAGCTGGTGGATGTGGAAGGGCTGGTCAAACTGGTGGACATCAAGGAGATCAAAGCCAACGACTGGAGCCTCACCCCCGGTCGCTACGTCGGCGTCGTCGCTGAAGTGGAAGACGAGGACTTCGACTTCGAAGAAACCCTGCGCGATATCCATGTCGAGCTGCAAGGATTGAATGAAGAGGCAGTGGGGCTGGCGGAAAAGATTGCTCAGAACTTTCGGGAGTTGGGGATATGAGTTCAAGTACGGTTTTGCTAGGTGAACTTGCGAAAGTAATATCTGGCTTTGCCTTCAAATCAAAAGACTTTGTTGAAGATGGGGTGCCAGTACTAAAAATCGCAAATATAAAACATGAACACGTAGTTTTTGATCCTATTCAGTATTTGCCAATCGAATTTCTAAGCATTGATGATAAGTTTAAAGTTAAAAATGGTGATGTAATGATCTGTCTCACGGGGTCGCATCTCTCTCAGCCAAATTCTGTAGTAGGAAGAGTGGCAATGTATCGGCATGAGATTGCCGCACTTCTAAATCAAAGGGCTGGCCGGATAGTTGTTCATGAACCGAAGAGGCTCGACAAGGATTATTTGTATTACTTTTTACGTCAGGAAAAGGTGATGCATGAACTTGCTTTGAACGCGGGAGGTGCCGCTAATCAAGCAAATATAAGTCCAAAAGATGTAGAGCGAATAGCAATGCCAAAGTTGTCATTAAAAATCCAACAAGACATTGCTAGAACTTTAAAGAATTACGACGACCTGATCGAAAACAACCGCCGCCGCATTCAGTTGTTGGAAGAGTCCGCCCGTTTGCTCTACAAGGAATGGTTTGTGCAACTGCGCTTCCCCGGTCATGAGCATGTCAAAATCATCGACGGGGTGCCGGATGGGTGGGCGCGTATCAGATTGGTGGACTTAGCAGATTTAACGATGGGCCAAAGTCCTCAATCAGAGTACTACAACGATGTTGGAGAGGGGCTTCCTTTTCATCAGGGAGTGACTAATTATGGCTTTAGGTTTGTAGAACATAAAACCTATTGCGCAAAAGTAACGCGTATTGCTGAGGTGGGGGATGTTCTTTGCAGTGTTAGAGCCCCCGTTGGCCGCTTAAACATAACGCTGGACAAAATGATATTGGGAAGAGGTTTGTCGGCTATTAGAGCAAAGTCAGGGCATCAGTCATTTTTGTTTTACACGCTGCGGACTTTCTTTTTCAAGGAAGACATCATGGGGAGCGGCGCTATTTATGCATCAGTGACGAAAAAAGATATGGAGAATATCGAGCTGCTTATTCCTGCACCTACTCTGGAACAGCAGTTTGAAGAGTTTGCTTCTGAGATTGATAGTCAAATTGTGAACCTGTCTAAGCAAAACAAACAGCTTTCAGAAGCCCGCGACATCCTCCTCCCACGACTGATGAATGGAGCACTGGTCGTATGAGCCTCCCGGCGATATTCCTGACGATGCTGCAAACCCGCGCCGCTTTTGCCATGAACGAGCGCCGCCCCAATGATGCGAAGGAGTGAGTGATGAACCGAGCGCAAGCCGAACAGTTGTTGCAAACCGCCTTGGACAATCCGGCGGCGCGATTTCGCGAAGGGCAGTGGGAGGCGATCGACATGCTGGTTAATCAACGGCAGAAGCTGTTGGTGGTGCAGCGTACCGGCTGGGGTAAAAGCTCGGTTTATTTCATCAGCGCCAAAATATTCCGCGACCGGGGCATGGGACCGACCATTATCATCTCGCCATTGCTGGCCTTGATGCGCAACCAGATTGAGTCGGCCCAGCGTCTGGGCATCGTCGCGGAGACCATGAATTCCACTAATACGGAGGATTGGCAGGCGGTGACTCGGCGTATTCTGAACGATGAAATCGACTGCCTGTTGATTTCGCCGGAGCGTCTGGCAAACGATGGTTTTATAGAAACGGTGCTGCAACCGATTGCGGATCGTATCGCGTTGATGGTGATCGACGAGGCGCATTGTATTTCTGACTGGGGTCATGATTTCCGCCCGGACTATCGACGCATCGTGAATATCCTGCGCCAGTTGCCGGCCAATACGCCAGTGCTGGGCACGACGGCAACGGCCAATGATCGGGTCGTTGTCGATATTCAACAGCAGATCGGCAATATTCAAATTCAGCGTGGCCGCCTTGGACGCGATAGCCTGAGCCTGCAAACGCTGGTATTGCCCGATCAGCCTTCGCGTCTGGCCTGGTTGGCGCAGGTGATATCCACGTTGCCGGGAACCGGGATCGTCTATGCCTTGACGGTAAGAGATGCGGAGCAGGTCGCCGATTGGCTGGCGCAAAACGGCATCGTTGCCAAGGCTTATCACGGCAGTGTCGAGGGGGAAGGCTTTGAGAACAGCAATAGCTACCGCCAGTATCTCGAAGGGTTGTTGCTGGTCAATCAGCTGAAAGTGCTGGTGGCTACCACCGCGCTGGGCATGGGTTACGACAAGCCCGATTTGAGTTTTGTCATTCACTATCAGGCACCCGGTTCGATTGTGGGCTACTACCAACAGGTGGGTCGTGCCGGGCGCGGGATCGATCAGGCACTCGGGGTGCTGATGTCCGGCACAGAAGATGAGGATATTCATGAGTTTTTTCGTAAGTCGGCGTTCCCTTCTGAAGAGCATGTAAACGAGATTCTGCATCTATTGGCGCAATGTGATGGCTTGTCGATACGTGGAATCGAAGCACAGAGCAATCTAAGGCATGGCCAAATAGAGAAGGTATTAAAACTGCTCAGCGTGGAAAACCCCGCACCAGTGCTTAAGGTAGATAGCCAGTGGCGCAGAACGCCAGTGCCTTATGCCATGGATCATGCGCGTATCGCCCATCTGACGGGGCAGCGTGAACAGGAGTGGGCGCAGGTGCAGGCCTATGTGTCCGAATCCGGCTGCAAAATGGTTTATCTGCGGAGTGCGCTGGATGATGTCGATGCAATGCCTTGCGGTAAGTGTTCTTCCTGCTTAGGGCAGCCTGTGGTGGATGTCGCAATTGATGCCGCACTGGCACATCGTGCCGCAAGCTTTTTGAAACAGGCGGAGATGGTTATCAAGCCCAAAGTCCAGGTTGCCGCCAATGCGTTTGTTGAGTATGGATTTAGCGGTAATTTGCCTCAGCATCTTCGGGCGAGTGAAGGTAGAGTGTTGTCACGCTGGGGGGATGCCGGATGGGGCGGAATGGTTGCGCAACACAAATACGCTAATCACTTCGGAGATGAACTGGTGGAGGCGATGGCTGAGATGATCCAGCAGCGCTGGCAGCCTGAGCCCGCACCCACTTGGGTATGTTGCGTACCCTCGCGCAACCATCCTGAGCTGGTGCCAGATTTTGCGCGGCGTCTTGCGGCTCGTCTTGCATTGCCTTTTGTTGACCTGGTGGCGAAGGTGAGAGATAACCAGCCACAAAAGGGTCAACTAAACCGTTTTCACCAGTGCCGTAATCTGGATGGCGCTTTTGCGATAAACCAGCCGGTGCCATCGGGGCCGGTGTTATTGGTTGACGACATTGTCGATTCAGGTTGGACATTGACTGTGTTGGCCGCACTATTAAAACAGGCAGGAAGTGGTGACGTTTTTCCGGTCGCCTTGGCCTCAGCCTCGGTAGGTGATTCATGAATTTATCTGCAACTGCTCAAGCCACTTTGTTGCTCACCTGCTACTTCAGCAAAGCAGCGAATGAAGATGCCAAGCCCCTCACCAATTCGGAGTGGGGGCGCTTTGCTTTGTGGCTGAAAGAAAAAAATACCACCCCCGCCGATCTGCTCATCGCCGAACCGCTGCCCTTGTTAAGTGGCTGGCATGATGGTCAGATTAGCCAGCAACGTATCTTGTCTTTGTTGAGTCGCGGCCATAGTTTGGCGCTGGCTGTGGAAAAGTGGCAGCGAGCCGGACTGTGGGTGATTACCCGTTCGGATGCGGAATATCCGATACGACTCAAGGCTAGATTAAAAACAAATTCCCCTCCGGTGTTGTTCGGTTGCGGGGATAAGTCGCAGTTAAATTCCGGTGGTATTGCCGTGGTCGGCGCTCGTAATGCCTGCGATGCGGATTTGCTGTTTAGCCAGCAGTTGGGTGCTAAAGCCGCCGCGCAAGCTGTGGCGATTGTTTCAGGCGGTGCCAGGGGAGTCGATGAGGCGGCAATGATGGGCGCGATGCAGGCTGGCGGGAATGTTATCGGTGTGATGGCCGATAGTCTGCTTAAAGCGGCAACCAGTGCCAAATGGCGCAATGGCTTAATGGATGGCAGGGTTGTTCTGGTGTCACCGTTCTATCCCGAGGCGGGTTTTAATGCTGGCAATGCCATGGCGCGCAACAAGTATATTTACTGTTTGGCGGATAGCTCGGTGGTGGTGTATTCAGGCAAGACGGGCGGGACACTCAGTGGCGCTCAAGAAAACCTGAAGGCGCAATGGGTGCCACTCTGGGTAAAGCCAACGCAAGATAAAGAGGCCGCCAATGAGCTGTTGGTCAATAAGGGCGGGCATTGGTGCGAGGAGAATCTGCAACGCCTCGATCTGGCTGCGCTGTTTGTTGCGCCACAAAAAGAGACGCTTGTTGCGGATTTGTTTTCACAACCGAGTCCGTCTGGGGATTTGTTCGCCACTCAAGTTCGAGAGCCGGACGCTGAATATAAAGCGGCTGAGGTATTGGATGTAAAAGAAACTGAAGAGCTGGATGTGAAAGCAGCCGCAGCGTTGAATGAGACGGCTGCTGATTTTTACGGTTTGTTTGTCGGCGAACTGGCACGGCTGGCGGTGGAGCCTATCAGTGCTGAGGCGTTAATCGAAAAGACAGGCTTGCATAAGTCGCAGCTTGCAGACTGGTTAAAGCGCTCATTTAATGAAGGTCATATCAAGAAGCTGAGTCGCCCGGTTCGTTATCAGTACATCAAGAACCACGCCAAAGAATAAAGGAAGAGCGCTATGGGAATGACGGAGGATGTGCTGGTACAGCAAACCACCGCAGATTATCTGCTGAATGATTTGCACTGGGACGATTCCGTCTATGCCATGGATGAGAAGCTAGGCAAGGAGGGCACGCTCGGTCGCGAGAGTGAGAGGGAGTTGGTGCTGAGCCGTTATCTGGACAAGGCGCTGATGCGTTTGAATCCCGGCCTGCCCATGGAAGCCTATCGCGACGCGATGCGCCAGATCATGGATGTGAATCTGGCACAGTCGTTGCTGGCGATCAATCAGGAGAAGGACAAGCTCTACAAGAGTGGTGTGCTGGCGAGTTTCCGTGACGACAAGGGCGAGCGCCAGCGCAAGACTTTGCGCATCTTTGATTTTGACAGCCCGGCCAACAACCATTTTTTAATTGTGCGCGAACTGTGGGTGAAGGGCGATATTTACCGCCGTCGCGCCGATTTAGTGGGTTTTGTAAATGGCATTCCGCTGCTGTTCATGGAGGTAAAAAACCTGCATAAGGATGTGAAGGCCGCGTTCGAGCAAAACTTCTGCGACTATAAAGACACCGTGCCTCATCTGTTTCATCACAACGCTTTTGTCATTCTCGCCAACGGCGTGGAGGCCAAGCTCGGTTCGCTCTCATCCAAGTATGAACACTTCAATGAGTGGAAGCGGCTGGAGGAAGATGAGCCCGGTGAGGTGGATATGGAGACGCTGCTCAAGGGGGTGTGCAGCAAGGCTAATCTGCTCGATCTGTTTGAGAACTATATCTTCTTCGATGACTCCAGCGGCAGGCTGATCAAGGTGGTCGCTCGAAATCATCAGTACCTCGGCGTGAACCGTGCTATTGAGGCGGTGAAGAATCGTGAAAGTCTGGCTGGGAAACTGGGCGTGTTCTGGCATACCCAAGGTTCGGGGAAATCTTATTCCATTGCCTTCTTCGCGAAGAAGGTGCATCGCAAACTAGGCGGCAACTTCACCTTTCTGGTGCTCACTGATCGCGAAGATTTGGATACGCAAATCTACAAGACTTTTGCCGGAGTCGGGCTGGTGGAGAACGACCGCGACCCCTGTCGCGCGGCCAGCGGTAAACATTTGGATGTGTTGCTGGGCCAGCACAAGGCTTTTGTTTTTTCGCTGATCCAGAAATTCAATGATCAGGGCATGACAGGTTCGCAGCGTGACGACATCATCGTCATCACCGATGAGGCCCACCGCACTCAGTACGGCACGCTGTCGCTCAATATGCGCAACGCCTTGCCCAATGCCAGTTTTATCGGCTTTACCGGCACACCGCTGCTGAAAGACGATGAGATCACCAGCAAGGTGTTCGGGAAATATGTCTCCACTTATGATTTTCAGCGGGCGGTAGAGGATAAGGCCACCGTGCCGCTCTACTACGATGCCCGTGGTGAGAAACTGCACTTTAGCTATGAGGGCGATGAGTTTACGGTGGCCGACCCCAAGGGCTTGAATGAGAAGATCGCCGAAAGACTCGAAGCGTTTGATATTCAAGATGTGGATGTGCAGCAGCGGCTAGAACGCGAACTGAAGCGCGATTACCACATCATCACCGCCACCAGTCGCCTGGAGCAGATCGCCGCTGATTTCGTCGAGCATTATGTGACGGGATGGGAGAGCGGCAAGGCGATGCTGGTCTGTATCGACAAGCTTACTTGTGTGCGTATGCATGATTTGATTGCGGAGAAGTGGCGCGAAAAACAATTGCAACTGGACAAGCGCCTGCGCATGGAGCGTGTAGATGAGCAGGAAATGATTTTCCGCGAGCGCCAGGTGCGCTGGATGGATGAGACTCAAATTGCTGTGGTAGTGAGTGAGGAGCAAGGCGAGGTTGATAAGTTTCGCAACTGGAAGCTGGACATCACGCCGCACCGCAAACTGTTGAAGCTGGGCTTTAAAGGCGAAGACGGCAAACGCATAGACCTAGAAGAGGCTTTTAAAAAAGAGGATCACCCCTTCCGCGTCGCTATCGTTTGCGCCATGTGGCTCACTGGTTTTGATGTGCCGACGCTTTCAACTTTGTATCTGGATAAACCGCTTAAGGCGCACACTCTGATGCAGGCCATCGCCCGCGCAAACCGCGTGACGGAGGGCAAGAACAACGGCTTGGTCGTTGATTACTGCGGCATTCTGAAAAACCTGCGCAAGGCGCTGGCCGACTTTGCCGGAGCGGGAGACGATGGGCGCACGGGAGGCGATAAGCCGCAAGACCCGACTCATCCCAATGAAGAGCTGCTGGCCGAGTTGTCCGAAGCCATCGGGATGGTGAAAACATTTTTGTCGGATCGAGGTTTTGTAACGAGCACGATTGCCGAGGCCAAAAGCTTTGGTCGCAATGCTGCCATCATGCAGGCCAAAGAGGCGATCAACGAAAACGACCAGACCCGCAAACAGTTCGAGGTGATGGCGCGGGAGGTGTTCAAGAAGTTTAAGGCCTGCATCAATATCCGCCCGCAGATCAACGATTACCGCACCGACCGCGATGTGATCAACATCATCTACAAGGCATTGCAGAAGGACAGGGAGAGTGCAGACATCAGCCAGATCATGATGGAACTGCATAAGCTGGTGGATGACTCTGTTGAAGTGACGAGATCAGCGGTGGGTGAAAGCAAGGTCTACGACATTAGCCAAATCGACTTCGAGCGACTGCGTCAGGAGTTCGCCCGTATTGCCAATAAAAAGACCACCGTGGTCAATCTACGTGATGCCTTGGCGGCACGTTTAGCCAAGCTGATGCAGCAAAACCCACTGCGCACCGATTTTCAGAAGCACTTTGAAGAGATCGTGGATGGCTACAACAGCGAAAAAGATCGCGTCACCATCGAGCGAACCTTTGAAGCGTTGCTGAAGTTTCACAATGAGCTGACAGAGGAAGAGTCTCGCGCCATGCGTGAAAATCTCAGCGATGAAACGCTGGTGTTTTTCGATATGCTGAACAAGCCTGCGCTATCGAAGAAAGAGATAGAGCGCATCAAGAAGGTGGCGGTCGATCTGCTCGACACCCTGAAAAAAGAGAAACTCAACATCGACAACTGGCGCGAAAAAGAGAGCACCCGCGATGCGGTGTGGCAGCGCATCTATGACTATCTCTACGATGATAAAATCGGCCTGCCGGAGGAAAGCTACGAAGAGAACGAGATCAAGGGGCTGACCGAACTGCTGTTTAACCACGTTTACCGGGCTTATCCAAGCGTGCCTTCGCCGATTTATGGGCGGCAGATTCAGGGTTAATTCGCAGGAATGGATCCACACCAATTCAACAGGCTCAATTAGCCCCCTGTGTCAGGCAAATTGTCGCGTCAAAATTTAACCATGAGGTATGGAGACAACAATGAAAACACGTTATACAGAAGCATTACAGAGCAGACGTTAATCAAGGTATATTCGCGTGGAGAGCGGGCGATACAAGCGGAGATTTGTTCGTGGTGGTGTGCTCGCGCTTCGAGTGGATCAGGGTCGATCTGCTGCTGCAAACCATTCGCGTAACCGATGCAGTGCTCGGCACCATTCTGGAAGTGCCTACGCTGGACGGATCGGCCAGCGTGAAGATATTATCCGGCATTCAGCCTGGCATGGTGTTGCGCATCAAAGGAAAAGGCCTGCCAGAATTCGGCAGTGATCGTCACGGCGAACTATATCTTCGCATTGAGGTGCAGATTCCGGAACGGCTTTCTCGCGAAGAACGAGAACTCTATGAGCGGCTGCGCGCAATTGGCGGCAAGCGAGGTTAGAAATTCCGATTGTCGACATAAAATGAAGCATAAACAGGGAGTCGTGTGCGCCTGATGTGGAACGTTCTGTGTATTCTGGCAGCGGCTTATGTTGGGCTCGCGCTGGCACTATATTTTTTTCAGTCGCAGTTGGTCTTCTATCCGGGAACCGGACGCGAGATGATTGCCACTCCTGCTCAGGTTGGCTTGTCATACGAAGACATCCATCTGAAAACTGCCGATGACATCAGTTTACACGGCTGGTATGTCCCTGCCGCGCAGCCGCGTGGCACAGTGCTGTTCTTGCACGGCAACGCAGGAAACATTTCCCACCGGCTCGATTCAGTGCAGATGTTTCATCGTCTGGACTATAGCACGCTGATCTTCGATTATCGCGGTTACGGGAGCAGCGGCGGCACTCCCACCGAGCAGGGCACCTATCGTGATGCCGAGGCTGCATGGCGCCATCTGGCCGAACAACGACACACCCCTTCATGCCGCATCGTGTTGTACGGAGAATCAATGGGCGGCGCCGTTGCCGCGCAGTTGGCTGTTCACCAAAAGCCTGCTGCATTGGTGATCGCTTCCAGCTTCACTTCCGTGCCCGATCTTGCTCAACACATCTATCCGTATCTCCCGATACGATTGCTGGCGCGCATCCATTACGATACGCGTGAATACCTGCGGTCTATTACCGTGCCGGTGCTGATCGCCCATAGCCCGGAAGATGAAATCGTTCCATTCGAGCAAGGGCATGCGCTCTTTGCTGCGGCCAATCCACCCAAGCAGTTTCTCGAACTTGCCGGTGGCCATAACGACGGTTTCATTTTTATGCGTGAATCATGGATCAAGGTGTTGGGCGAATTTCTTGGTGAACGGATGAATTCGTCTTGTAACCAGTAACGCACGTGTTTTATTTAAATCAGTATGCCAAACCTGCGCATTCTCCTGCGCGGCTTCACATTTTCTGATGTCATGACCAGCACGGCTGCGCCGCGTATGCTGCCATTTCGAAGACGATCAAGGGCCTCATTGGCCTGCTCAAGCCGGAAGGTTTAGACCGCTGTCCTGATTCCTGCCTTGGGGCCGATATTAAGAAATTCCTCGCCATCACGGCGAGTGAGATTGGCAATGGATCGAATAGTGCGCTCCCCACAGAATGGAACAAGAGCGTCTGAGGACTCACATAGGAATGTACTCAAACATTGGCGGGGGCATTTTTGTACTAGGTAGTATTTTTATTATTTCAGGCAAGTACTTTGATGCAAAGAAAACTAACAAGGCGTTGAATATCGGCCAGCAAATTGACTTGGAACTCCAAACTGCTGCGCAGTTTTCCGTCCCGTTATCGTGACGTTAGAAGGCATTTTATGCAAGGTCTCGTCCAAGGTTACTCCAAGAACAGACAGCTTGTCGCAGTGCTGACTGATTATGGGTTTACGGTTTTTGATTGAGCATGGTGAGGTTACAATTGGTGACGAGGTTATCGGAAACTTAGACGATCACGGATCGCAGGACTTAACCAACCAAACAACAAAACAAAAACTTTCCGTATATATTGAAGCCATACAGGCCACGAAAGTATTCGCTGAATCTCTTTTGTCTCGTATATGACTCATAAAAAAAAGCATGTTTATGTAGTCACGTTGCATGCATCCTTCTAACCTTACGTTCAACCCAGACCCGTCACTACGCGCTTCGTTTTCAGTGTGTTTCGTTGGCATTACGTTCACTCCTTTATTGATGTTTCAGTGGTCGGCGGGCTGGTTAACTTTACATTGGACATTTGGGAAATATTATGGGCATTCGTGAAGTAGAAAATAAATTATTTGAAAAATGGCGTAAGAAATATGAAACAGCATCTTTCGTTATTGATGGCTGCCCAAACCCTGATATTTATATCCAAGAGGACAGAAAAGTTGTATTCGTATTGAAAGACGGCAATTTAGGCGAACCCAACTTGGGTGACACTTATGACGACAGGATCTACGACCAACGAGATGAGCTTGAGAAAAATCCGACGCCATGGTGGAACACTATTGCCAAATGGAGTTTTTTCCTTAAAACCCCCTCGGCTTCTTGGGAGCTTTCAAAGGATAAAATTAAAGATCAATTGTCGATTAAAACAGCATTGAGCCATCACTGCATTGTTCAATTGAAAAAAACATGGGGTGTAGGCGCGGTATCAAATGACAAACTTGCAGAAGTTGTACTCAATGACAAAAATGAAATCATTTCGCAGCTAACTATTTACGAACCAGATTTCATTATTGCGTGTGGCAATGGAGATTATTTATCAAAGGTCTTTAACTGCCACCACGACAATCATATGGAAACTTCAGCGGGCGTTGGGTATTGGAAATTAGAGTTGAATAATAAAGCCTGCTACCTAATTGATTATTGCCATCCAAGCATCAGAGTTGGCACAAAGGTAAAAGGCATTATCGCCAAAGGATTATCTTCTGCCATTTTGGAAATAGAGCAAAATACCTAACGAGTAAGGCATTTTGAATTTGGTGACACTTTTGCACGATATTCAGTGATACCTATTGAGACTAATTGCACCTGTTTTGAAGAAAACTTGGAACAGTGCTGTGAGTTACACCCAGTTTGTTAAAGCCTTCAGTCAGATGAACCAACTTCGTTACCGATTTTCCCGCGTATGCCAGAGTCGTAACACATAGATGATTGATTGTTGAATTTCGTAGCGCATTTCATAGTGTCCAACGAATATGCGACGAACTTCACGCGGCGCGAACTCATCCAGTCTTTCCCCAAGACGAGGCTGTGCAAGAAGTTTTGCTGGAGCTGTTGTTAGAGATTGAACAGTCGATGCAGCGGCCTGCTTGCTCAACGGTGACAGGAATTCATGCAACCTGACCAAGTCCGACAGCGCCTTGGTCGTCCACTTCAATTCCATTAGCGTGGTACTGGTAGTGGTTTATCGGTGCTGAGACTTTCTGCCCAGGCTTGTACTGACTTATGGTCGATAATTTGTCCTGCTGCAACATCAGCCATTCCTTCAAGGGTCATGCGCTGGCGCTCTTCTTCTTGGTCTACCCAATCCGATAAAGCCTGTTTCACAATCCATCCACGGGAACGCTCCATACGGGCGGCAATTTTGTCTATCTTCTCGGCCAGTGGGATTGGAACATGTGCTGTTAGAACTTTTGTATTCATTTGAGTCTCCTTAAATCATAAATAATCATAGTGATTAAGTATGATTAAGGCAAGCTATCAGCGTGATAGATACTGTCAATTGTGAATGCATATGGCACACATAAAAATGTTTAGACAGGATGACAATCAGTGGAATGCGTTTTTCAATCACCGCTCATACCGTCGCTGCCTCAGCTTCGGCTGACGAACCCAACACAAAATTCGCCGTTTTCTGTGCAGCTGATGCAGCAACAAAGATAGCCGTTTGTCATGGCGTAGCGCATCAAGCCAGCTGTCGTGCTCCATACGCGCTAACAGTCCACAGTGGGCACACAGAAACGCCGCTCCGATTTCAGCAACAAGTTCTTCGTAGGCATACGCCTCAATGTCGCGCCTTGTAGTAGTCAAGTAATTTCGGACACCAAACGATAGTACGTACACTATATTTTTGGTGCATATTAAAAATGCAAATTTGGCGGTCATAAAGGGGGCTCAAGTTGCCTGCTGCTAGACTAGTGAACCATTTAACTGATGCTACCCCTCTTTGGATTCGTCAATAGAACTGTATAATTCAAAAATTGCGGGATTGGAGTAAATAATGGCAAGCGCGGAGCAACTCAAAGCACTTCTCAGGTCACACATCGAAGGTGATGAGGGTCATTTTTTGTCTATTGCTATGCAGGTTGCCGCACATGAGGCCAAGTTGGGTCATGGGAAGCTGGCCGAAGAGCTTCGTGACATGATTGATGCCGCAAAGTCTCGCAGCCAGAACCTGCCCGAGATGGGCAAGCTAGTTCCACTCAACAAACCGCGCGGCGAACTGGTCGGTCTTCTTAGTGTTTCTTATCCTCACACCCGCCTGTCCGAGATGGTTCTCGACGACAGTGTGTCCATGAAGCTTAAACGCACGATCAAAGAGCAACGCTTTTTCGCCAAGCTTAAAGAACATGGTTTATCGCCACGGCGCAAGCTCCTCTTTGTGGGCCCTCCGGGCACAGGAAAAACGATGACAGCGGCTGCGCTTGCGGGAGAGTTGGGTATCCCGCTGTTTCTAGTTCGTCTCGACGCGCTGATCACAAAATACATGGGGGAGACTGCGGCCAAATTGCGGCAGGTTTTTGATGCTATTACCGAAGTGCGTGGCATTTATTTTTTCGATGAATTTGACGCTATTGGTTCGCAGCGTGGCATGGCAAACGATGTGGGCGAAATAAGGCGCGTGCTTAATAGTTTTCTACAAATGATTGAACAAGATCAATCGCACAGCGTGATTATCGCTGCAACCAACCACCCGAATATTCTCGACTACGCGCTGTTCCGTCGCTTCGATGACATGATTCAGTATGGCCTACCCAATCAGGAACAAATCATTTCGGTACTTAAGGCGCGAATGACAGGATTTCAAGCCAAGCGTTTTGCCTGGAGCAAAATTGCCGAGCATGCAATGGGATTAAGCCATGCAGAAATTTCGAGAGCCGCTGACGAGGCGATCAAGGACAGCATCATCCACGACCGTGATACGGTTGCCGAAGTCGATCTAGTGCACATGTTGGAAGAGCGGAAATTGATCAGCGGCAAGCTTTCAAGCAACAACAACGAACCGCCAAGCCATGGCGAATGAAGCGCAAGATAAGCATCCGCATTTCGTTCTATCCAATACTTCAGATACCAAACTGTTCACTGCTCATTCCCCCGGTGGCGGAATATCGCCACATATCCCTGAGTTAAATCGTACTCAACATGGCGCATTTCTGCAAACACAACTCCAAGCACTCAAGCCAATTGCCGAGCAGGCCGCAGCCATGCAGCACGATATGGGGCTTGAAGGTGGTGTCGGCTTACAGATTCAGTTTCAAAGCCAACCCGGTATAGCGCTGGCATTTGAGAGTCTCGCCAACGATCCACAGCACATAGAGTTGCTGAGCATCCGCGAGGAAGGGGGCTATACCTATGCCAACGTATTCGTGCCCGATGGCAAACTGGCGCATTTTGAAAAATATGTTGCCGAATACTTGGGAGAAAAGAAAAATAAAAACGGCGATCCCATAGATCACAGATCACTGCTTGATACCATTGAAACAATACGTGCTGCCGAACTACGCGCGCTGTGGACGGATGACCTGGAGCTTCTGCCGCAGAACCACGACGAGGTATTCTGGTGGGAAGTGTGGCTGCCAGAACGCGGTAATCGTGAAGCCATGGTAGAGGATTTTCGCAAGCTAGCCTCTGCTGTTGGCTGCACGGTTAGCGCAAGCCGCGTAGATTTTCCTGAACGAACTGTCGTCATGATGCACGGCTCTGAACGCCAGTTTTCCCAGACAGTCATGACGCTTAACTGTGTGGCCGAATTGCGCCGCGCCAAGGAAACGGCTGAGTTATTTGACGGAATGGATGCAGAGGAACAGCAAGCATGGAAGGATGATTTACTGGCGCGGATAACCTTGCCTACTGCACCCACTGCCGATGTACCTCGCGTCTGTCTGCTTGACAGTGGCGTAAACCGTGGACATCCTTTGCTCGCGCCTGCACTGACGAGTGATGACCTGCATACTGTTGAACCCGCATGGGGCAAGGATGACGAGTGCAATCACGGCACGGGTTTGGCCGGTATAGCCATCTACGGCGATTTGACTGATGCGCTTGCAACGGAGTTGCCTATACAAATTGATCACCTTCTGGAGTCAGTCAAGATTACACGTAGAGATGGTACGAACACAGGAAGCAATGAATTCCATGCCAACCTGTTTGCGGAAGCAATTGCTCGACCTGAGAGTTCGTCTCAACAGCGGCCCCGTGTATTCAGTTCGGCAGTAACTGCTACTGATTTCAGGGATCGTGGCCGCCCCTCCTCGTGGTCTTCGATGGTGGACTCATTGGCGTCAGATGCATTTGGTGGCGGCCTGTTTCCACGGCTAATAGTGCTCGCTGCTGGTAATACCCGAGAGCCTCACGCATGGATCACTTACCCTGCCAGCCTTTCAACCAATCTGATTCACGATCCCGGACAAGCCTGGAGCGCGCTGACGGTGGGCGCATTCACAGAGAAAACTGTAACCGAAGAAGCTAACATTGAACCGGTTGCACCATCGGGAGGAATCAGTCCGTACACGACGACTTCGGCAGCTTGGGATAGAGCTTGGCCGCTGAAACCCGATGTTGTATTTGAAGGCGGCAATGTCGGGAAAGATGCGCTCGGTGCCATAGGAATGTCCAGCCTCAACCTACTGACCACGCATTTCAAGCATACCGATAAACTTTTCACCACCACAAACGCCACCAGCGCTGCATCGGCTTTATGTGCCCGTATGGCGGCGCAATTGATGTCGGCCTATCCACAGCTACGTCCAGAAACCATCCGCGCACTCATCGTTCATTCCGCCGAATGGACGGATGCCATGCGAGAAATGTATTTAAAATCTCACACCAAGAACGATTACATCAACCTTGTGCGTCATTGCGGCTGGGGGGTGCCTGACTTGAAACGCGCATTGTGGAGCGCGGCCAATTCACTGACACTGGTAGTCGAAGACAGCATTCATCCCTACAAAAAAGATGGAAGCGCGATCAAGACTCGCGACATGAATTTTCATACGATGCCTTGGCCCAAAGATGAATTGGAAATGCTGGGTGCAACCAAGGTACAGATGCGTGTCACGCTCTCCTACTTCATTGAACCGAACCCCTCTTCTCGAGGCTCCGCATCAAAATATCATTACCCGTCCCACCGCTTGCGTTTCAAAGTTCGCCATCACCAAGAGTCTGAGGAAAACTTCCTTGCCCGCATCAATGCTGCCGCTGCCATGGAAAACAACGGTCAGCATATTAATCCTCAAGACCCTGAATGGTGGCTCGGTGAGCAACAACGTCATAAGGGATCGCTCCACCAAGATGTATGGGAAGGCACTGCCGCCGAATTGGCCAGCCGAGGATACCTTGCGGTTTATCCCGCTATGGGTTGGTGGCGCACTCGCAAAAAACTGGAACGTTACAATCTACCTGCGGACTACAGCCTGATCGTCTCAATTCGCACACCGCAAACGGATGTTGACCTTTATAGCGCGGTTGCAGCAAAGATACAGACCCCCGTTATCATTTCAGCCTGAGCGAGGTTTAAGTACAAATCAAAAGCGGGTGCACATGTTACGTAAACTTGAAAGGAAGCTTAGAAAGTACCCCTGTTTTAGTTGCAAGTGTTGAACTTCCGCAGTCGAATGAGCCTGTTGAATATTATAATTGCACTCCTTCACAGCCAGCATTTATGTAATCTTTCGAGCGTCTCTTATGGCCAAAAAGATACCTCTCGTAGCAATCGAAAAAACCATCTCCATATGTTGTTTCTATCCGTCACGCATTGGACGTAATCCAAAAACTGCTGGGCAAGTAGAAACACTATTGCAATACGTTCCACACTGTAAGGCTGGCAAAATTTCAGAAATCGAGTAATCAAAGGTGGCTACTCTACTATCGGCAACTCTAACCAGTCGGTGGTGTAATTCGGAGACTGCCTCTCCCTGCGCATCGCCCAACGATGCTTGATGCCAGAGGCTGCCAAGGTTACGCTCCCCTTCCCCATTTTCTTATTAATCGCATCCAGGGTGTGCATCATGTTGACCGACTTTGCCTTTTTGTCTGTGTCATCAAATAGCGTGGCTTGAATCGATCCCTTGCTCTGTAGACCCATTAATAGTACGCCGCTTTTTTTGTAGTGAAATCCACTGCGATAGATTTCCTTCAAGCCTCTAATCGCAGCGGTGGTGAGTTCCATCGTGTCGTCGCTGGGTTGGTTCAAGGGCACGGTAATTGAGCCGTTGTATTGCGGGGCGTCATCCTTGAACGGATTGGTATGGATATAAACCGAAATGCTGGCAGCAACCGAACCATCTCGCCTGAGCTTTTCGGCTGCCCGTGTGGTGAAGTAGGCAATCGATTCTGACAGGTCATCCAGTCTCGTTATCATCGTGCCGAAGGAACGTGAAACAATGATCTGTTGCCGTGGTTTGCCGATTTCTTCTAGCTGGATGCAGGCAACACCATTGAGTTCTTGCACGGTGCGCTCTAAGACAACTGAGAACTGATTGCGAACTCTCTTTAGATTGGCTGTGCGCAGGTCTTCGACAGTCTTGATTCTCATGGCAAGGAGTCCCTCGGAGATACGCCGCCCAACCCCCCATACCTCTCCTGCCGGAATGCTGGCAAAGAGCGCACTGCGCTGGGCATCATCCAGCAATCCGAAGTCGCACACGCCGTCCGCTCCACAAAATCCTTTCTTGGCACAGTGGTTGGCCAGCTTGGCCAGCGTCTTAGTGTTAGCGATACCGACGCAGACGGGAATTCCGACGTTGCGCATGATGGTGTGCCGTATCGTTTGACCATATGCCATCAACGATTTCGGATCAAAGCCATCAAGATCGAGAAAGCATTCGTCTATTGAATAGATTTCCTGGCGGGGAGAGAACGTGGAAAGAATGGACATTACCCGCGTGGACAAGTCGTCGTAGAGCGTGTAATTGCTTGAGAACGCAATGATGCCATGCTGTTTGGCCAGCTTCTCTAACTTGAACCATGGCTCGCCCATCCTGAGACCAAGCGCTTTTACTTCATTGGATCGGGCGACGACACAGCCATCGTTGTTGGACAACACCAAGACCGGTTTGCCTTCCAGTTTGGGCTGAAAAACGCGCTCGCAAGAGACGTAAAAGTTGTTGCAGTCGATGAGGGCGAGCGCCATGGATCACTATCAGATGAATTTCTTTACTGTGGAAGTCACGACTCCCCATACTTGCAACTCTTGTCCATCCTGGAGTTCGATTTCCTTGAAACGTGAATTTTCTGGTTTGAGGATAGTTTTGTTGTCCCGCAGGATCAGGCGCTTTATCGTCAAATCGCCATCTATTATGGCTATGACGATGTTGCCAGATGAGGGGGTTAAGGATTTATCAACTATGAGCAAATCACCATCAAAGATGCCCGCATCAACCATGCTGTTACCTTTGGCGCGCACAAAGAAGGTTGCATCCTTGTTTGTTATCAGGTGCTGATCCAGACTTAATCTTGCTTCGATGTAATCATCGGCGGGTGACGGAAATCCGGCTGGGACTTTATGACTGAACAGGGGCAGCCGGATGGGCTGGCTATCCAAGGCCGGGTATGAAATTTCGTTTTTAAAGCGTGCCTCTAGCCGTTGTGCTTTGCAAGCCGCAAGGATATCTCCCACCGTGTCGACTATACTCTCCGGGATACGCATGATCTTTGTGTTTTCACCATAGGGACTTGAACCGACTTTACGACCAGCACCAGTGCGAGCGCCACCGCGTGTTGATGATTTTGAGTTGCCTTGTTTCATTTGATTATCGTAACAATAATCATATTGGCAGGTCAAGCNNTGTTTGGTATGGGTACGATCAGTCCGGCATCATTCCGTAATCCANCGCGATTGAGTTCNCGGGTGACCGGCCAGACTTGCAGGGAATCAGGTTCACACGGATGCATCATCTGAAGCTGTTTAGCGGTTTGCTGTTNTTGTGGTGACAGCCAGGTANTCCATTGGTCTGGATTCAGGATAACGGGCATACGGTTATGGATCGGTTCCATGAGCGAATTCGCTGCGGTAGTGATGATGCAGCAGCTTTCAATGGACTCACCTTCTTCAGGGTGCCATCTCTCCCAAAGACCTGCGAAAGCTAAGGGGTTACCAGACATGAGACTGATATACCACGGATGCTTGATGCCATTTTCTGTTTTCCATTCATAGAAACCCGATGCGGGGATGAGGCAGCGCCGATGCTTGAAGGCTGACCTGAATGATGGCTTTTCCGCAACAGTTTCGCCCCGTGCATTGGCCAGCTTGTTGCCTATCGTGGCGTCCTTTGCCCACGACGGTATCAAGCCCCAGCGCATCTTGTGGAGATGCCTGTTCCCGTCATTGTCAGCAGTAATTGAACAGATGCGAGACGATGGGGCGATATTCCAGGAAGGCGAGAATTCCAGGTCGCCGGTCAGCTGGAAATATTCGCTGAGCTTCTGGGGACTTTCTTTCAGTGCGAATCGGCCACACATATTATTTACCTCGCCATAGCCTTCAACCACCAACTTCGAAAAGCACTCGGATTTAAAACCCCGCTTAAGGTATTTATCGGTGTGGAAATATGCCACGCCAAGCAATCACAGGCTGTTGCACTTCGACTTGAAGCCACGTAATATTTTTGAGGTGAAAGGGTATTTTTAATCTACGTTGTTACTGGACTTGCTGCTTTTAGACGTGCCGGGTTTGCGAACACTATCTGGCGCAACTTCACTAAGCCAATCACGGAGTGTGTTATTACCTATGTAACATTTCCCGTTGCCATACTCTTGAATCGCATTGTGTTTAGTCATGGCGGTAATAGTCATTTGGGAATACTCATCCCAAAGTGTTTTTGCAATTGCCTGACAAACAAGTTTATCTATCTGCATAGGGCGAAGCGCTTGGGGGGACGCAACAGTCGGTGATTCAGAATCATCAGGCTCGCTTTCGCTGATATCTGTATCTCCATTGAAGTGCGACCAGCAGTCTGGGAAATCCACAGTAGAATTTTTTGACTGCGATTCTATGCCTTGCTCTTTAAGGCAGTATTCAAAGAGATTTTCAGCCTCAACAAAGTATGCGTCTAAGGTCTCCTTATCGTATTTTCTATCAAGCGTATCTTCTATTTCAAAAGGCATCTCCTTTACATGGTATGGCATGATTTTAGAACTAGTTTCTGAGCCGTCATTTTTCCCATTCTGCAATATTGCAACCATGTAATAAATCGCAAGATTCCCATCTAACGCTCCACGACAAATATATCTGATCGTATCTTGAATGCTTAGCGGAAGATCAACGGGATCTGTTTTGTCGGAGTTAATATCACGCCAGCGGTGGGCGATTTCCCAAATTGAAAGATAACGGTCGATCATTTTTTCCACAATTATTAATTCTATACGTTAATACTAGAGGTTTTTATTGTTCTGCGCTATTGAAGGCTAGAGTTAACTGGCTCGCCAATTTTAATTTAGAACCAAAAGTTTTTGCTCACTAAGAATATAAGGTTTTTGCTATTAGATTCCTGTCCTGCATATCCGAAGTCCCGTGTTGCTTGAATTGAAGATGGAGTTGGACTGGCTCAAAAAAATTCGGGATCAGCCAATAGAGAAGCGTGGTCAATGGGTCAACGCCGTCGCCCCACTGGCGCTGATTGATTTTGAAGATACTCGGCATACGTTTTAAGGAAGCCGCAAAATAAAGATTTGCCAGCGTGGATTGAGGCACAAGATCAACCGCAAGTGGTGCCGGACATAGAACACACCGGATAGTGTGTTCTATGTGGGCTGTCTGGAGCAGGCATTACAGGCATATGGCGCACCTGAAATATTCAACACCGATCAGGGCTGCCGGTTCACCAGCGAAGCTTTTACTGGCGTTCTGTTAAAAATGAGTCAGGAGTTATTAAAGGGCTGCGGCTGTGGTTCAGCCGATTCAATCCGCACATCATCGATAATGATCACCTCTCCCTGAGGGCTGACCTCGCCATTAATGCGGATGAATGACACTTCCAGTTCCTGCGCATCCGCCACGCCCTGCTGCATGACGATGTCCGGGATCTGTATTCTATAGGCACCATCATTCCCTGCTCCGCCATGCTCATGCGCCATAGTGGCTATTTCAAACGGCCCGATGCTGCCTACAAAGTGGTTTTCTTCAGGGTGTGCGTCTGATTCCTGCTCTGGCAAATTCAAATATACCAGATAACCAAAACCGCCCTGCTCGCCTTTTGATGTTAACTGAATACCGTCCAACACTATCTGCGCTCCGAACGAAGTAGTGTCGGCCTGATTTGCTTTGAGATCGTTTAATCGGCTGGAGATTGCTAACGAAATCGGCAATACTAAACTTGCGGACTGATTGGTCAATGCGATGGCGTTACTTTCCGTTATACCGCGGTCAACTGCCGAAGTGACTGTAGCACCCGTACCACTGCCAGTGCCTGTGTGACTGCCAGTGCCTGATCCGGAAGGCGCACGTGATGGCCGTGCCGGTGCCCTGCGGGTTGCCCCCGTTGGAACCGATTTATTGTCATAGTCATATGCAAGATGCGTTGTAGTATCAAATGTCTTATTTCTTTCCATAGTCACTCCGGCGATGTCAGGCCTGTGGGCATATCTGAAATTAACACCGGAAGAAGAGCGGGTGGCTGGGAGGCTATCAGTCCAGTAGCCGTGTGTTACGGCAGGGACACTGCGCCCACCACCCGCATTGAGCCAGGCAACCCATAATCGATCGATATTGGCATGATGTACCCAGAAGATCGGATCCTGCGGAGACTGCAACGTCCGCATAAATGGTTGTCCAATAATATTGTGTACCTGATTATGCGGCGGACTCTCGAGAACCGGCTCAAAAGCATTTTGCTGACCCCGTTGAAAATTAACAAACTGAGCCGCAAACGGGTTATTGCGGTTCAGCGCATTGGCAACATTAGTATTGGTACGCCCCGCAACATACAGCGGATTATTGGACGCGCTGTTGGTAAATTCCGCAGGCATATCTGGATTGGCATAATAATTCCAGTACGGCAATCGAAAATCAGGATTGTTACTTATTTGCTGAATTTTCTTCTCAAACAATTGAATGTAACCTCGATGCCAAGCGAGAAAGTAAGTGGTTGAGTGTGGACAGGAATGCTCATGAATATTTGCCCAATAAAGCCAGCTATTCGCATCATTGGCATCGCCATTGGCTTTCATCGTGCGAACAGCACTGACGAATTGCGCGTATTGGGGTGAGGTCTTAAATGTATCCCAATCTACTCGATTTAAAACACCGCCACCGCCACCGCCCGTGCCGGCAACCGCTGCTGTAGGACTCAAGCCGTCGAGCGAGGCAAACCAGACATTGTTGCTATTGGCCGCACGATAGGCCATCTCGCCGACCATCATTACACTGATCGACTGGCCTTCCACCTGGAAATTTCTGATACTGGGAGCGACCACTTGCCTACCGCTGATTTGTTGCAGCGAATTTTGTGTCTGCAAAAAATTTATTAAATAGGCGGACAATGCGGATGTGTCGTCAATAAGCAAAACAAAATTGGGCTCGGTGGCGAACCGATTACTTTCTGTTGTCCCCGGACAGAGTTGCTCTCCGGCAAACGCACGCACCAAATTCAAACCAGGCAGACGCGGATTGCCCCCGGTACTAGTGCAGATNGGGGCAAAGTCGGCGGTATCAGTAATGAANGNAGCGGCGGTGGTTCCATCGTAATCGGCCGGAAGATAAATAATACCTGCGGCACGGGCATTAGTGGCTGAAATAATAAAACAAACGATAATCAGTAAAAGCGACAGTAGAGAAAATTGCCTGATTTCAATTATTTTATTCATGCGAGATATATTGGTATTTATCAAATTATCGATCATCTGATTAACTCTATGGTGAGGGAGGAATAGTCATGGCTGGGTCAGCAGAATGGTCATCTCTGCATTTTCTGGCTATTTCATGAACAGAGTTTCGAAAGCTGGCACTGATTGTCCAGTCTCTTGGCGGGTCTGAAAAATTCCGGCGTTTCGGCATCGTTTTCTCTGTATTTGCAATTGTATTATTGACTACCGAACTATTGAACAAAGTCTCACAGTATTTTTTTGTCAAAGCTGGGATTTCATGGCAATTTGCGCATGCGCCTGCCGTGAGATTAGTAGCAGGCGGATTTCCCCATGGTGTGTCAGGTTCACTCGGTTGCCCAGACATGCGTCCACTGGGTATGGGTTGATAGCGTATCTGGGGATTTGTATCCAATGCCGACAATCCCGGCGGCGCAGGGAATGTGGCCGTGCCGGATGCCGGACTTGCTTTTAGAGCAAGTGGAGTAAAGGGATGAATCATAAAAACATTATCACCACGGTGGCATTGGGTACAATTTTCTCTTAATTCATCACCACCCTGTATATCGGATATTTTCATATCGTTAGATAAAGCATCTCTTCGCCGAGTTCCTGCGGCTGGTCCTCCACTAACGCCAGCTCTCTGTATATTATCCCAAAAGCAGGCTTTGCCTGTTCGCTCGCTTTGGCAGATAATTCCTAATAATTCTATTGTGTTAATGCCTGTACCCTTCTTTCTCGGTAAAGCCATACAGATGCCTTTGGAATCACGGTAGGCCCAAACTTCAGTCACAGGCGTTACAACACCGCCGGCTGGAGCAGGAGGGGCAGTGGTCGCCGCAAAGACCAGTCTATTGCTGAGTAGCCCTCTAAACTCCCATCCGCCAACGGCATTTGCCCTAGGATCATTTTTCCAGTCCGGCGGCAATGGGACATCGTTCGTTGCATTAGAACATTCCGTCATGTAAGCGGACAGCGTCCTTGGAGGTTGGGTAACGAAGGTAGTACTCGGTAATGTGTTCAACGCTGTAAACCAACTTGCCGGATTCGAACCTCCCTGACGATAAGCCATCTCACCAACCATCAACATACTTATCGACTGACCGGCTACTGGGAAAGTTCGGATACTGGGTGCGACCACCTGTCTGCCACTGATTTGCTGCAGTGAGTTTTGTGTCTGCAAATAATTTGTTAAATAGGTGGACAATGCCGTTGTGTCATCAATGAGTAAAACAAAAATTGGTTCGGTAGTGAACCGATTGCTTTCTGTTGTCCCCGGACAGAGTTGCCCTCCGGCAAACGCACGGGTCAAATTTAAACCGGGCAGACGCGGGTTACCCCCGGTACCATTGCAAATGGGGGCAAAGTCGGCGGTATTAGTAATATAGGGAGCGGCGCCTGTTCCATCGTAATCAGCTGGAAGGTAAATAATAGCTGCTGCACGGGCCGTAGTGGGGAACATAACATTACAAACGACGAGTTGTAACAATGCCAGTAAGATTAATTGAGCAGTTTTCATTGTCGCTCTATTGATATTTTTAATTGAATTTTGCATCTGGTCACCGTCGCTAAGGTGTTTGTGGTGGGCGGCTAGCCGGGCTTGCATATAATGAAAGCGGCAGTAGAAGTAATTGTCCCTTTTTTTTATTATCTCTCCCTTTTTCATTATTTCTCCAATGTATGGTGTCGTTTCATGAAGGCCTATGGGATTAGGGAGAGAGGGGTGGTACGTTGCGAGTCACTTGATTAACCTTACAGCCCGCCGGGGTGGGTGTCACCATGCAATCCTCCAACTCCTTCAATGCGGCTTTGGCATCCTCTCGGTTTTCGGGATGCGTGGGTTGGTCAGTGAATTTTCTAACCATAAAATCTTCGTAGCCGGAAACAGTCGGGCTTGGGCCACTGCGCAGACTTTGTATCTTGCCTGCGGCCAGTTTATTGATTTTTCCCATCAGCAAAGGGCCTCCCGGTGTTTCTCGGTAAGCGCCCACATTGTGGCACCCAGTGCAGTCGTTTACCGTGCTATCGACATCGAATACTTCATAATGTTCGTGCACGACCTGGTATTTCTTAATATTGCGCATTGAAGGCAGAACTCTGTTACCAGCGCTATCTTTCACGTTCCAGTAGTGCGGGGTTCGTACGAACGGGCCGTTCGAGTGACAACTAGTGCAGTAATTGACGCGTTCACTGCCCCAAAATGTTTTTCCTGCTGTCGTGGCGGGTGCCGGAATATTATCTCCAGCATCATCGCCAGAACCAAGGTACTGGTAAAAACACGTTTTGCCTGTTGTCCGATGGTGCTGGATAACTGCGATATCATAAAAATCTGTGCCGATATCACCGGCATGGTCGCCTGTCTTGGCTTTGCGGCAGGAAAAGATGATGTCTACATTCTCAGTGTTATCCTTTGCCAGCCGCCCAAGTCTGCTTTTATGGACACAGCGGTTATAAAGTGCTTCTGGATGATCACATTTTCCGTTCGTGATCGTCTTGGGTACCATTACTCCATCGGCGACACAGGAAAACGAGGGTACAGGAACCGGAATTTGCTGATTGCATTTGTCGATCCAATGTAAAGCACTTGCTGAAGCAATCATGGGGGCGCTGGGAAGTGAGTTCAAAGCTGTGAACCAAGCCGCCGGATCTGAACTCCCTTGACGATAAGCCATTTCACCGACAAATAAAATGTTTAGAGACTGGCTCTGTACCTGGAAAGTCCGGGAGCCAGGTGCTATAACCTGCCTGCCGCTCATTTGTTGTAATAGATTTTGCGACTGAAAAAAAGTTATCAAGTAACTGGACAAGGCTGATGTGTCGTCAACAAGAAAAACAAAGCTAGGCTCTGTGCTGAACCGATTACTGTCTGTGTTTCCCGGACAAGCAGCACCGCCGGCAAACTTGCGAGCCAAATCCAAACCGGGCAAACGTGGGTTTCCTTCGGTACCATTGCAGATCGGGGCAAAATCACCTTGATTGGCCCACACGGAGTTACCTGTGGAATCCAGATCAGATTGAAGGTAGGTAATACCACTGGCAGCATGGGTGGTGGCAGGCATAACAATATAGCTGGCGACAAGCAGGAGAAGTGTTAGTAGAAATAAATTTCCGGCTTTTGCTGTCACTGTTGAATGAAACGTCGCACAGCAGGCGCGTGCATTGCTCATTAGTGTTTTCCTTACTCAGGCAGTTCGTCGGCAAATATGAAGTCGGCGTCTCCAGCAACGTCGATTTTCTTGACCTGAACACCACCTCGTTTTAGCCAGCTGATATCGTATTCATAGTTATAGTTGTCCGGTTCGTGAGCGTATTTGATCGTTTGTGACAAAGGATCCTTGCTGGTGGTTTTAAGGCTTATCTTGCGACTATCCTGCTTCCCGAACAGTTTCGATTTAAAAACGATGGTTGTAAGTCGCACCTTCTCGTCTCGAAACACTTCAGGGTCAGCTTCGATGGTAACTTCGCGATACCGATGAGGCGGTGTGACAGGAATCATAAAGTCATTGGTTTTTTCCCAACCGCTTTTCCACTCGGCTCCCCCGAAAAGATTCCAAGTTACTTGATAATCATATTCCAGCCATTTCGCTCGATCAGTATCCCCATGCACACCATAATTCATAACAAAATTATTTGATGTTTTGATAAAGTTTTCGCGGTCAATTTTCAGTTCGTCGACATGAAGAAATCCGTCTTGATGCTTCTTTCTGATCTGGACGGTGACAAAGTTTACGAATTTATTGAAGTCAGCAGAATTTTGGCCATCCAGTTGCACCAGGATTTCCCTGTTTTTATAGGCAGGATCGTCCAGGTTGACCACTCGAAAATGTGCAGGATCATTGAACATTTTCTTGCCAAATCCGCCGATATTTTCGTCGAACCGCATGGATTGTGTGTCGGGAGTCCAGCTCTTGAAACTCAGTTCAAACTTCCCCGTTTTCTTGAATTGTTTTTTGCGGTAACTGGCCAAAATCGAAAAGCTGGGTGGTGTTTGAAGGTTGGCTGGCCGAACGGTTCGGGGATTGCTGTCGGACGAGGAATTATCGCTTGGCGGAGTAGCACTGCCACCTTCTCCCTCTGCGGTATTGCTATCACTTTCGTCAGTTGTGTTGTTGTCGGCAGTTCCGCCTGGTTCCGCTGAATTGTTGGTAGATGCGGAACTGGGCATATTGCGTGCGATATTTGCAAAAAATGGCACCTGCTCGCCTAAAGCCAGGAGCTGTTGACGTTGACGCTCAACGCGATCTAACTCAGTCTGATTTTCCTGTTGAATCCGTTCGCGTACTTCGGTGTTAAATTGGTTGGCGCGATCAAAATTACTGAACACATTGGGATCGTCTTGCAGGGTGGCCAGCGTGGTCGGGTCATTATTGGGCTCAAACATCTGGGCCGCAAGCTTCCCATAGACCATTTCCCACAGTCGATCCATTTTGTCATTTTCGCCTTTTACTTCGAGTTCAATGGCACCCGAATCGCGCAGCTCTTTCATGGTGTCCTGAATGTCCACCCCGAGAAAATCGGTTCTTGCACCAATGGCTAAGGATTTATTTGAGGCGATGCGATCCCACCATGCGGTCATTTTAGCTTCATAGGGATTGCGATAGCCACTGATGATCATGTCAAAGCTGACAGAGATGTCGCTGGCCGCCTGCTGGAATGATTCCCAAAGCAAGATTGCCCCGGTTTTGGTTAACCTGATAGAAACAGCAGCTTTGTGACCTTCCAGCACGGGTGCTTTTCCCAAGCCCAAGACGCGCTTGGTCCAATCACCGTCCTCCTGCTGAAAATTCGACACCAGCGCAAAAGTACCTTCCCGGAACATAATCGGACCCACTATTTCTGCACCCGCAACTTTGCGTTGCAGTTCGGCTTGTGCTCGTTGAACGGTTTGGTCGTCCACATCAAAATTAATCAGGAAATGAACCAGTCCACCGCCGTGAGCATCATGCACTCCGCCTTCTCCGGAGCCTTCCGCGTCCTCTACAAACTTAAGAAAGCTAAACTGAGGTTTTCCATTCTCTCCCTTCGGGATTTTTATCTTGTCAGAGATGTAATAAAACTTTTTTTTATCGCCATAAACAGGAAACAGTTTCAGGTCACCTGCTTCCTGCATTTCGTCTAATAGTACTTCCTGGGCACCTGATATTCCGGGGATCAGGAATATCAGGAAAGCCAGGAAAGCAACGCTACGTTTGATATGTGTGTTCATTCTGTCGGTTCCTTAGTCTCTATCAAAGGGCTCATTAGTTTATTCCACGATTACCTTTACATCAGGTAATCTTCGGTTTATCTCTTTCAGATAGCTAACGGGAAATTCCGATAGAGATGTATAGATAAAGTTGTCTTCCAGTTTTGTCCACTTGGAAGAAAGTGCCCTCCGGGTAACTCAGTGGACCAACAATTTTGGTGCCCATCACTTTGCTCTGTCAGTTAAGATTGTGCACGCTGAATGGTGTGGTTAGTTACTACTCCAAAATCCACGAGGACGGTGAACAGTCCACCGCCATCAACTTGTTGGATGCCGCTCTCGCCATTGCCTTCGTCATCGTTGATAAATTTAAGAAAACTACATTATTTTTTTCCATACTTACCATTCATGATTTCCACTTTATCCAGTCTATAGTAGGTCGATTTGTCGTCCCCATAGACCAGGAAGAGATTTAGCCTGGCTGCAGTTTGCATCTGGATCAGCAATACTTCTTGAGCAGATGCCGGGCCAGCACTGGCCAGCATCTGCCACCGCCAGCAGGGTATGGGTTAGATTATTCATAGTGTTGTCCTCCCTGCAGTTTTGATTGGACACGGCGTTTATTCGAGCAATTCCCTGGCTTCATCAACAATCTCTTTGATTTCCGGAATCTTGGATTGAATTTTTTCCAGTGTATCTAGCGGCAAACCAGAAAGATTAGCATACACAAAGTCATCTTCAAGCAGCGTCCAAGGCGTAGAAAATTTATCCCGACTCTTATGCGTCAGGACAATCTTGTATTCCACTTCATCGTTGTCTTTGTCGACGAACAAAGTCTGCTCAATATAGGCTTCGCCCTTGGCAACCCTGAATCGCACAGTATCAGTACGCGCTTTGCCGTAGCGCTTGTGGCGTAACAGCACATCGGCTCCTCGAATATCCATGTCTTCCATCTCTGATAGGTCAGCTTCGACGTCGATGCGTCTGGTCTTGATGGGCGGCACTAAAGTCACAGCCATTTCCTTGGCACACTTCTCAAGTGGTTTCAGGGGCCATTTTCCACCACCCTTTAGACTCCAGGATTCCACATAGCGGTATGGACATGACGAACCGGCCGTGGTCTTGCCGCGTGTAGCGAAGGTAAATTTCTTCAGAATATTGCCACTGGTTATATCGTCACGGGTGAATACTGCACCGTTGGTATACGGGTCGCCGGGAAATGGCACAATAACTTCAACCGATGCGTTGTTAATCATTTTTGCTTCAAATAATTCCAGCGCCTCTGTATCCAAATCTACAGTAATCACACCACGGCGGAAAAACGGATCGTTGAGCAGCACTTCATCATAAATCTGATCCTTGTGTTCGCGAATGAATCCACCAATGTTGCCAGTCATAGAGTGTGTTCGATAGAGTGCAACCCCCTTCTCAATTTTGAAGGTCTGCACGCCGGTTTGTCTGACTTGTTTGCGCTTCAACTCAAAATAGCGGTAGTTATCGGCACTGCTCTTGTCACGTCCGCGCTGTTTAGCGGCATCTTTGTCAGCTTCGCTTTCATCAGACGAACGCTTGGCCTGTAATTCCTGACTGGTGGCAAATGATTGCTGCATGCTGGTAAAGGACTGCATCGCCATTTCCATCAGGCTGCTTTCTATCGCAGATACATCGGCATCCGGAAGATTTTGATCTATCCTGATTTCAACCGCACCTAGACTAATCATGGTTTCGTAACCCTGACGTAAGTCTTCTTCCTGAATCCTAACCTTGGTTTTCTTTTTCCAGCCGCCAAAGATAGCGCCAATAGGGCCGGCCACCAGCCCTCCGATCACAAATCCCTTGCCATCAAATTCGGAACTGGTGGTTTTGATTTTATCGCGTTGTTGATAAACACAGTCCTGAATATCCTGAATACGATCCATGTCAATACGAACCTCAGCCTTATACGCTTGCGTTTTGACGATGTAGTCATAGGCAAAGGTGACCGATAGATCGGAAGTAGTATTCTCAAACGATGCTTCCATCAACTGTGCACCAAGACTCGACAGACGACCGGCAATAGCTGCTTTTGATCCCGGTTGAGTCGGAGCGCGTCCAGAAGTAAGCACGCCGGTGGGAGCAAAGCCTTCATCGGATAAAGTACCTGAGGTAACGATGAAATTCTCACCTGTTTTGGCTGGTTCAAGATCCACCATACCTTTGAGTTTCGCACCCGGCACAGCATCCTTCAATGCTTCTCCCAACTCAGTCTCCTCTTTCTTGCTCAATCCATACGTGACCATTAGATGGAACAAACCGCCTTCAGCCCCACCATCTTTGGTGGTCTCATCGGTGATAAATTTGATAAAGGTTGCTTCAGGTATATCATCCTTGAAAGAAACTCTGGGCTCAATCGGTAGGTAATACCATCCGACAGGTTTATTGTTTGCAAAATACGCTCGGCGAAAGCTTTTGGCCTTCAACTTGTTGTTAGGTTTTAGCCATTTCGGATTAACCGGTTTTTGATTCTTGACCGCTTTCTTCAAACTTTCACGCTTGCCGGTATTCTTGTTGTAGGCAGCTTCGAGCTTTTTACAGGCATTTCCTTCAGGTGGAAGGGTATTTACTTTCTGGCGCTTAGGCAGAATATTCCCCGGGCGAATTGGACCCAGGTTCATTGCTTCCGGAAATACACGGACTGTGCGCCCGGTACTCAATACAAAGTCCATATGTGCACCCATCTGGACAGCTGCTTGCACCGGTACCGAGAAAGCCAACCCATAAAACAGCGTCAGGCTCATTGCAGATATGAGCGTTGCCTGATACACGCCAACTGCTTTAATCATTTTAAGAGAAATCATGGGTGGTCTCCTTAGTTTGGTTTTTTTGCATTGTGTTAACTCGGTTCGGGTAGTTCGTCACAAAATATAACAGTCTCATCAGAGATCATTTTGCCACTGGATATTTTTCGCTTATCTTTGAGCGTCCAGGTGATTGTGTATTCGATGCTACCGTCACCCGGTGGAATGGCGAACACGCGTACTGCGTTGAACTGATCGCGGCTTGGTATTAAATTTATGGTTTCAGTTACTGTGCGACCAAAAAAATCGTGCTTGACCCTCACTGACACGAGGCGCACCCCTTCCTCGCTTAAAATATCCGGACTGCTTACGAACTCAATTTCACGATATTGGTAAGGCGGAGTCAGGGATATTGCCGCACCATCGTAATCCTTCCATCCGCTACTGTGATTGGCGCCGCCTACAAATGACCAGTCTGCCTTATATCGATACATCATCCAATCTTCGACACTGGCTTCCTTGTCCCAGTTATATGATATTTTCTGCGGCCGCCCACTTTCAAAATTGCTGCGTTTGATAACTATTTCACCGGTACTTTCAGCCCCCGAACCATGCTTTTTCTGTATTTTTAAAGTAACGTGATTAATGTATTTGGAAAACTCCTTTTCATCGCGCGCGTCCAGAGCCACTGACACCTCTCGAATCCTGAATTCGGCATCGGACAAATTTACAGTATGGAACATGGTTGGGTCATCGCCATACATACGAAACAAACTACCAATATTACCGGCCATAGCGGTGGTTAATTTGCTTTTGCTGCGCTGCCGGAAATTAAACGTGTATTTACCTGTCTGGCTCAACTTGCGCCGCTTGTAGCCGCCATTGATCTTTACTTCCCAGGGCGCGCTGTAGTTGCTGCCACCAGCGCTCTGAGCGGCATTGGTTACGGCCAACATGGTTTGCAAAGGATCATCATCACCGTCGGCAGTGGGTTGAGTCACTCGAATTGGTTCAAACATTACTTCGTGCAGTTTGGCGTACGTTCTGTCAATTATTCCCTGTAATTTTTCCGGATCTCCCTTGTAGTCTATGGTGACCGCGCCATTCTCTCGTGCTTTTTGCCAGAAGTTAGAATAATCAAATCCGCCGCCGATCCCGAGGTAACTGACCTTGGCACCGAGTGTTACGTCTGCAGTATCTTGCAATTTGGCCCAATCGGCAGTGATCGTTGCATCAGCCGGGTCATTTAATCCGGAAAAAGTCATTTCAAATACCAACGACACATCTGGTGTGTCCATCTGAAATGAACGCCATAAAATCTGCGCTCCAAGTTTGGTTAAATGGATAGAAACGGCGGCTTTCAAGCCCTCTATCAGCGGGGCGCGACCTACCCCCACGACGCGTTGTGAAAGTTCACTCGGCTTATCTTTTTCAGCTGCAAAACTGCTGACCAGAGCAAAATGCCCTTCCTCAAATATGATCGGCCCGCGCATAACCGCGTCCTGATCTATGTCTTTTAATGCTTTTACGGCTTGCTTCATCTGCTTGTCAGACACAGTGTAGTCCACCAGAAAATGCACAATACCGCCACCTTCTGCTTCGACAATACCGCCGTCTCCATCACTGTTGGAACTGCTTTTTACATATCGTGTGAAGGAAAACTCGTGTTTGCCATTTTCGTTAAGCGCCACATGTGGATTAGCTGGCAAATAATAGTATTCATGTTCTTTATCAGCAGATGGAAAACATTGCAAGCTTGCGCACTTTACCGGGTGATCGAGTAAGATGTTTTGTGATTGTGCTGTCGAACAGATTAACGCCAGGCAAATGGCAAATGCAGATTTAAGCATTTTTTTCTTCACCGTGTTGATGTCAAAAGTTACCATGCTGCTAGTCTGGATCAGCCTGCGGCGGAATTAAAAACAGATAGGTGTCGTCCAGCTCACGCCAGTCCTGCGATTGACTGCCCTTAGTACTGTACCACTTGACCCGATAGCGGATTTTTGAACTCTCATCATGCAGCAGGGATACTTTAGTCAATATTTCCTCAGCTCCGGGTAACAAGGCGACAGATTTACGCTTGCTCTGACCGAGTAATTTATAATTGAATTCAACCATAGCCCGACGAATCTGCGCCTCCGCCATGGATGCTGCATCACCATCAACCTCTATATGACTAAGGCTAGCCGGAGGGGCCAGTGCAGTACTTGGTGAGTTGCTGTCCTGCAATTTGGTGGTGTCGGCAGGAATACCAACCGTCTTACCTCCGCGAAAACTCCATAATGTGCGGAACTTGTAATCATGCCAATCGCTGCCCTGAGCGCCGAGGCGTGGGTAGATTATTGATTTAGAGAAAGTGCCTTCTTTAACGTCGTTCTGATTAAATACAACCTCACCAGTGAAGTCCGCCTGATTGGCACGATTCGGGTATTTCTTTACAAAGCTTACCGACACGGAATTTATATTTTCCTGAAAAGCCTGGTAAAAGGAAGGGTCGACTTCAAAGAATACTTCGCGGCGCTCAAAAGCGGCATCATTCAGCCCGATTACACGAAATAAGCTTTCATCCTGGCCCCAGCTCTCATACAGTCCGCTGATATTGCCGGTCGAATTAAATGGAACTTTGATGGTTGTGTTTTGTGTGAACAGCATGGAAAAAGTACCGCGTTTGATGTCCTCTTTCTGGCGGATGGTGTACTGATCATCGGTAACGTACTGTTGATTACCTGTNCCGGCGAATAATTTNCCTAAAAAACCTCTTTCCTGACGACCTTTNACCACACTGGCTGGCACTTTTTCCTGNTCAGGCAGCTTTGACAGACCTTGTGTAGTGTCGAAGATCATATTGACCAGCTTGTCAGTCACCAGATTCATGATGCCCGACATCTGTGAGGAATCAATTTCCAATCCTGCGCGGTCTGTGACATCAACCTCGATAACCCCTTCGCGTACCATTTCGTCCATCTGTTTACGAATTTCGGTTTTGCGGTAACCCTGTTGCTGATTCATCACTTTGAACAGGTGGTTATAGACTGTTTCAATATTAGCGAATACTTTGCCACGATAAGCCGGCAGTGCCGCTTCATAGGAGGCATTTATCGACACGGATATATCCGAGGTTGGCTGTTTCAGTGATTCCCACAGTAACGTTGCACCTTGTTCGTTGAGGCGCGCAGCGACAGCTGCTTGCGAACCGGGGGTCACCGGTGCAATTCCGCTGGATACCAATGACGATGTGAACGAATCTTTGCCCGACTGCTGGGTTACTGTGGATGAAATAATTTGAAAAGAGGCACCGCCTGCATCCTCGTCACCTTCGGCGCGCAAAATCACTGGCCCTCTTACCGTAGCGCCCGGCACCTTCTTACCGAGTTTCTCATTCAGAGCTTCAATTCGTTCAGGTGGCAGATCGAGGCTGAACAAAAAATGAATCAGTCCGCCACTGGTTGTGCCTGCGGGGTCAACAAACTTGACCAGCGATATCTTTGGTTTATTGGTCTTGCGGTCGATGACAACGCTTGGCGCAGTAGGTAAATAATAATATGCAGTTTTGTCTTCCTTATCACGCAACAGAGAGATACCGTCGATAAACTCACGCCCTTCGTCGTACATCACAACCGCCTGTGCGGCACCGTTGACGGTAAGACAGAGTGAAAGCAACACTGATTTTATGAAACTGAATTTTATGGTAGAGCTCTTCATGGGTTTTGTTCCTCATCGATACTGTTTTCAAGTGCATCAAGTTCCGCGCCAGACAAGGACACGTCCAGCCAGGGAGTTTTGCTGTGTTGCCACTTACTACGAATCATTTCTCCCTCAGAAGTCAGACGTCGTACCCGGTATTGATAACCATCCTTGATATCATTTGCCAGTTCAAATGAAATATCTCGTTCATACAAGTCCCCATCAGCGGTGAACTTTACCTCTTCAACATAATTTCTATCACGCATCGTTTTAAATCGAACCTCTACATTGACATAGTAGAGGTCTGTTTTTTCGAGATTAATAAAGTCATAACACATGATTTTCAGCTTGGTATAGGCAAACTGTAGGTTTTGCCACAATTCGTTCTTTGTGAATAATTCCGGGTATTTCTGAATCGAGACATCGATCGGTAAACTATCATTTACCTGGTAGCTGGATGGTACCCATTGATCGTTCTTATCCAGAATTAAACCGTCGATAGTCCAGCCATAGGCTAACGACAAAGACAGATTGTCGCGTGCAAAATTTTCCCAGAACAGATTGGCATCATTACCGGCAAGGCCGATGGTAAACCTCTGATGTGCTGAGCCAAATATTCGACCCGTGCTGTTTTCGGCTTGCGCTTTAAACTCTTCCCGGTCATGCCCGCCCTCCAGCACACCTTCAAATTTCTGATTTTCCTGTCCTTCAATGGTTGCGTATACCAAGCGATTAAATGAATCTTTGATCGGCGCTGCTTTGAGGGTGATCGCCCCTCCATAACGTGCCTCTAGCTTTTCTGTCAATTGCTTGTAGTCGGTATCAATAAAACTTGTCATAACACTGAATTTAATTACACCTCTAACCCTAAATTCACCTTCATCGCCGGTCTGCTGTTTGCCCAAGTAACGGTTAACCGCATAGTTAAAATCAGGTAAGCCATTTCTTACCGCAAGCTTTTTGTGACTTTTCAGATAATAAAAAACTTGGTGGTCCTGATGGTCCCTGACCAGAGTTACACCATCAATGGTGTCGATTTGCTGAAGATCGGGTTTAGCAGCGGCCGGGGCCGAAAGCAGCATAGCAAGCAACAACCAATAGAAATTAATGCCCGGCTGGCATGCTGACGAATTGCTTGCCTCACCGTTCACTTTTCGTCCCCGGTACCTGTATCCTGCTCCGATATTTCGGTTTCTGTATCCTGATCAGGTATTTCAGTATCTGTATCTTGCTCTGGTATTGCAGTATCTGTATCCTGCTCTGGTATTGCGGTATCTGTATCCTGCTCCGGTATTGCGGTATCTGTATCCTGCTCCGGCATTAATGGCCGAATGTCACCAGCCGTTACGGTAATGTCCATTACGCCGTTATCCGGCTTCCAGTCGGTAAATGGAAGATTCAGCCCCTCATTGTGAAAGGGCTTGATACGATATTCAAAGTTACTGATCGACTCTGTGTTGTCCCGGTTTACATACAAGGTGACCGATGCCTCCGTTGCATCGGCTCTCAAGGTAAAGTTCTTCACCTCTGAAAATTCGTTGTTAGGACTGAACAAACTACTTCTTACCTCCACCAGCACTTTGAACAGCGAAAACTGATCAAAGATATTGGGAATCGCCTCGATCGGCAAATTGGTTCGGCTGGCCTGCGCTGGGGATACCAGAATATCGCGCTCTATTACATTCAGGCATTCGTCGCAGATAACGCGCTTTATGACTGGCCACGCAGAAACCACCTCGCCATAGGAAGAGACCAACTCGGCAAAGTTTTTGTCCGCTCTGGCTACGGCACCAGCTTCCAAAACAACTGGAGTTACAAATGGAATTTGATGTCGGTGCAGCTTGTTACCGGTTTTGCTTTTGGCGTAGACCACCACACCAGATACCATTAGTGGATAAGGGCTGAGATTCTTGATTGAATCGGTGGTATCAAGCTGGCTGATATCAGTTATCCACTGCCCAGCAAAGTCGGTGAAACTCACAAAGTAAGGAATCTCTAATTCGACACTGTTGTTATTGGTAGTGAAGATAACACGGCCAGCCACGCCGCCATCTCTAATAGAGGCGACTACATCTTCCTTTTGGCTCTGTGTCAATGTGGCCTGCACCCGGATTGGGTCTCCAATCATTGATGGAGAATTGATGATTTTTACATTCTCTTCAGGGATTAATGAGCTTAGTCCGGCAATATCGACCCTTACCGAATCTACTGGGAGACGTTGCAAGCTAACGGGTTTGTCATTCGCTGGTTTTATCGCATAGTGGGCAAGTTCCTGTAGTAGAGACATGCCACCATTCAGCCGTCTGGTCTGCAGGGTGAAATTCAAAACAATTAATTCTTCTTGCGATTCATCGGCGCGCGTACGATGCAGAAAGTTAATATCAAAGCCATCAGTGGCATCATACTCAAGCAGGTACCCGGCTGGATAAAAGTAAAATGTGTTGAGTGATGTATGATCCCGGAATAATGTGCGTGCGAAAGGAATATGAGCCTCAAAATCTGCTCTGATGTATTGTGGCGACGAGGGCTCAAATAGATCAACCAGATCGGTGTTGAACTCAGTATTGGGCCCGGTTGGGTCGCCATCTTCTTCCTCGGTGGTAGTTGCTTGTGTTGATCGCGGCGCGATTATTTTCGCTTTGCTACTCTTAAAGCTATAGTTTGATAACACACGCAGGTTTTTGGCACTCAGCTGTTTGGCACTCAGCTGTTTGGCCGTCACTGCGGTCTGAGCAACGGCGCATTGTTGTAAAATCAGGCTACCAATCATAACCAATCCCGCGACCACCAATTTGGAGTTAGCCATCATGCCCCCCTGCGAGTACAGTACTTGATTGCATTGTTGACATTCTTGCCCGCAGCAATCGAGTTTTTGAAACATCCGGTGACCTTTTGCGCGTTGCTAACTCCTTCGCACAGATCCAGCGCTTTAGACCAGTTCATAACATGGAATGATTTTTTGCCCCATGAGCTTTTCTTGTGCAGCGCATANTTGAAACAATTACCGGGGGAGAATTTGGAAGTCGTGCCTTTGCACAATCTCTTTAANTTGCCGCTTGCCCAGGATTTTTTCTTGCCGGCCGCATCCCATGCGATNCTGCCCTGCACATAATTGAAACATTCGGTTTCCTGTAATTTGGCANGTGGTGGTCTCCTGACAGGTGGTGGTCTTGTGACGTTGGGATTCTTANCACACGCACTGACTGCTTTCTGCACAGACAAATTACTTGCGATCCTGGACTTCANGCAATTAATTTGCTGGTTGGCATTATTGGTTCCTTTACACAACTGCGTGGCAAGAACCCAATTCATGGTATGAGAGGATTTTTTACCCCATCGCGCTCCGCGAAACATGGCGTTGTAAAAACAAGTCGCAGGCGCTGCGCCATTTTTGGTGCCGCGGCACAAATTTTTGACGTTACTATCTGACCAACGTTTCGAGCCGGTGTAGTTCCAGGCAATTTTATTCTGTACACGGTTATAACAATCTTGTTCCGCAGCAAAGTTTGACCCACCCGTGATAACTGGTGGTGTCGGNTCTGTAGTGTGCAGAAAAGTGAATTCGTCCACCGTCGGNGCTTTGGCTCCGGTGAACAAAAATTCTACATTTTTTGCTGACGCTTGCCCTGCATCCGACTTGTTGTCGGTNAGGCCGGCCTCTTCAGCTTTTTTTTCGGCATATTTCTTGAGCNCGTCAACGAATATATCTTGCAGCCCTGTAGCGTGTGAATTGTTCAGCAGCATAACCCCAGCCACGACAAATAACATACTGCCAAGACCCTTCATGCATTTGCTCATATATTCTGGCCTTTTTTAGATCAGTTGATAAATCAACCTGGCTTTTCAACTCATCCTACCCAGTTTGCTCTGCTGAAACCGTACGTCTACAGCTTAAAGTTGTGACGATGCCCACATATAAAAAACTCTTCAGACAGAACTAAGTTCAACAAGGATTGTCGACAGATTTACACTTATAAACCAATTTGTCAAAACCAAATAGATATATTCGTTAGCGCTAACAATAGTATCCGGTAATTTAGTTCCGTAAATTCAGTTGGTTGTTGTTTTGCCATCTGAATATTTCAATTTCGAATTTTTAAGTGATTGATCAAGTTGTGTTATATCGAAAAGAGTCAGGCTAATAATTAGTAGAATTGTGTAAAACAAAGCCTTGTATTGAGCCGTTTTTTTCACGATGGCGACCAAAATATAAACCGAAATTGCAATCCCTAATTAGTGGTTTTACTGCATTTTCGTAGTTCTTAAAGAACCTTTTGATCCGAAGATATTTTTTGATCCATTGGAAGAACAGTTCGACCTGCTAGCATAACAATCACCGGGCAACGGATCAGGGTTCTTGCGCCCGAAGCGTCGCAAGAACCTGATCAACCCGGTTCCGATCCACGTCCACCACTTCAAAATCCCAATCTCCTGCGGTGAAGCGTTCGGACTTGCGGGGAATTCGACCCAGTGAAGCCAGAACAAATCCGCCGACGGTGTGAAAATTCCCCAACTCTTCATCAGGAACACTACGGATTTCCAGCTTGTCTTTCATTTCATCGATTGCCAGCAGACCATCCAGAAGCCAGGATCCATCTGGGCGACGCACGGCAAGTGCATCTTCCGGTGCGTCAGAAAGCGGCATCATCTCACCGACCAGTGACAGCATCACATCGCCTAGCGTCACAATGCCTTCGGTGACACCAAATTCACTGACAACCAGAGCAAATGTTGTCCTGTGCTGACGCAATGCACACAAAAGGTCGATCAACGTCAGTGAGGCCGGCACAAACAGGGGTTGATTTAGTGGGAGCTCTGCAAAGTCTACTTCACCATCTATCACTGCTTGCAAAATATCGTGGCTTTCTGCGATGCCAATGACATGCTGTATATCGTCCTTACAGACCGGCAGTTGGGAGTGCGGCGCTTCCCGCAAGAGTTTCAAATTACGTTCACGTGGGGCGAGAAGATCAAGATAATCCACATCTGCAGCGGGCGTCATGATGGCTGCAAGACGACGATCTTCCAAGCGCAAGACGTTACCCATCAAGTGGCATTTTTCCGGCGCAATCGAGCCCATTTTTTCACCCTCATCGACAAAGGCGAGAATATCTTCCACGCTGGTAATTGCAGGCGCAGACTGAAATGGGAGTATAGCCAGCACACGATCAGCCGACCAGGACAGAACATTGATGGCTGGCGACAACACGCGAATGAACAATGACATTAAGGGCGCGCATCGTGCTGCAAAATTTTCCGGGTGGGCGATCGCGATACGCTTGGGGACAATCTCTCCCAGTACGATGGAAACAGCAGTCACCATCACAATGGTTGCAATAAACGAGATAGGCTCACGCCATGCGCCCAACAGAGGGAAGTCGCGGGGAATAGAGGCTTCAATCGATGCCGATAGTGCAGATTCTCCATAAATACCCATTAACAGAGCTGCAGCGGTAATGCCGGTCTGAGTTGCTGCCAATAGCCGGCTGGGATGTTCTTTAATGATGAGGGCTGCTGCGGCTCCCTTGTTTCCTTCTGCCGCCATTTGAGCAAGCTTGCCGCGTCGAGCAGAAGCAAGCGCCATTTCTGCCAAAGCAAAGAAGCATGAAAGAGCGATAAGAAAAGCGAGTACGTATAAGGCATTCATATTGCAATAGCGTCATTTTAGAATATGCGCCATTCTATCAACCGAGTACCTATAAAGGTGGGGCATACACTGAATTTTGCGTACTTTCCGAATATCTGATTTGCAAACGACTACAATCAGGCATGTTGAAAAACTCTTCTTGATTCAGTGCCGCATACAGGGCGTCTGTCTCGGCGCAGGAGAAGGTTCGCAAAGACTCCCGTGCAAACATGCCAACCGACTCCACCTTCAACCAGACCCAAATCATCAGGCAGTAAACCAACTCATGCGAGGAGGTACCTGAGCGCTTGTAAAGCCGATTCGGTTCAACCGTGCTTTCATGCCCATATACTCCCATTGATCGGCAAACAAATTATCGATGAGACAGCCTCCGTTTCGGAGCAGGTTTGCTGTCAATTGTGGAAGTTCTATCGTTTTTGTGCCAAGATTCAACGCGGTCTCCGGAGATGTTTTGGGTGTTTGCCAGACTACCATTATTACACTCTTCTTGAGGCCGCTTTTATTTTTATAGTCAGGCAATTAAGCGATTTTATGGGGTTTTTGTAACTCCGAAGCTTTAGATCTTAAAATTGAAAATCGTTGTTAACATTTGAATGCAATATTTTTTAGGAGAAGCTTATGAAATACGCAGTGAACCAGATGGTAACAACCGCATGTCTGATGTTATCTATAAGCGCTTACGCCGGATATGACGAAGGTAAAGCGGCGTACGATAATAAAGATTATGCAACGGCCCTGAAAGAATTGAAGCCATTAGCCAGTCAGGGGAATGCCGATGCACAAAATTACATCGGGGTGATGTATGGAATTGGCCAAGGCGTACCGCAGGACTACAAGGAGGCGGTGAAGTGGTATCGGCTCGCCGCTAATCAAGGGGATGCCACTGCGCAATACAACCTCGGGGTCAAGTATTCCAATGGCCAGGGCGTACTGCAGGACTACGAGGAGGCGGTAAAGTGGTATCGGCTTGCCGCAGACCAAGGCGATGCCACTGCGCAATACAACCTCGGAGTCAGGTATTCCAATGGCCAGGGCGTACCGCAGAACCACAAGGAGGCGGTGAAGTGGTATCGGCTTGCCGCTGACCAAGGCTATGCCACTGCGCAAACCAACCTCGGGGTCAGGTATTCCAATGGTCAGGGCGTACTGCAGGACTACAAGGAGGCGGTGAAGTGGTTTCGGCTCGCCGCTGACCAAGGCCATGCAGATGCGCAATCCAACCTCGGGGTAATGTATGACCAAGGCCAGGGCGTACTGCAAGATTACGAGGAGGCGGTAAAGTGGTATCGGCTCGCTGCTGACCAAGGCCATGCCACTGCGCAATACTACCTCGGGGTGAGCTATCACAATGGCGAGGGCGTACCGCAGGACTACAAGGAGGCAGTGAAGTGGTATCGGCTCGCCGCTGACCAAGGCAATGCCAACGCGCAAACCCACCTCGGAGTGATGTATGACAACGGTCTGGGTGTAATGCAGGACGACAAGGAGGCGGTAAAGTGGTATCGGCACGCCGCTGACCAAGGCAATGCCAAAGCACAAAATTACCTCGGGGTGATGTATGGAATTGGCCAGGGCGTACCGCAGGACTACAAGGAGGCAGTGAAGTGGTATCGGCTCGCCGCTGACCAAGGCAATGCCACTGCGCAATACAACCTCGGAGTCAGGTATTCCAATGGCCAGGGCGTACTGCAGGACTACAAGGAGGCGGTAAAGTGGTATAGGCTCGCCGCTGACCAAGGCTATCCCACTGCGCAATACTACCTCGGGGAGATGTATGCCAAGGGCCAAGGCGTACTACAGGACGGCAAGGAGGCGGTAAAATGGTATCAGCTCGCTGCTGACCACGGCGATGCAGATGCACAAAACAATCTCGGGGTGAAGTATGAATATGGAACGGGCGTAAAGCAGAACCTTGTAATAGCGTACGCGCTCTACAACCTGTCCGCAGCGAATGATCCTGCTTCAACAAATAAAGCTTCTAAGAACCGCAGTAGGGTGTCATCAATAATGGACTCTACACAGATTGAAAAGGGTCAAGCTTTGTCGCGGGATATGTTGGCTTCTGGAACACTATTGCCGATATTAAAAGCAATGGATTGATAAGCCTGGAGTGTTGCGAACATTGTTAGTAGCACGAGCGGCAAGGTGGCGTAAAATATGCATTCTGTTTTTTACTAAAATTACTGATTAAAAATTATGACCATACGTACTCGTTTCGCGCCTAGCCCCACGGGTTATCTGCATATCGGCGGCGCCCGTACCGCATTATTCTCTTGGGCTTACGCTCGCAAGCATGGTGGCAAATTTGTCCTGCGCATAGAGGATACTGACGTGGAGCGCTCTACACCTGAGGCGGTGCAAGCCATTTTAGATGGTATGGCTTGGCTTAATTTGGGTTATGACGAAGGCCCGTTCTATCAAATGCAGTCTATGGAACGATATAAAGAGGTGATCCAGCTTATGCTTGTGCAGGGGTTAGCCTATTACTGTTACGCCTCGCCAAGTGAACTGGATGCTATGCGCGAAGCTCAACGTGCAAGTGGTGAAAAACCGCGTTACGATGGTCGTTGGCGTCCAGAATCAGGCAAGCTGTTACCTGAACCACCTACTGAAACGAAGCCAGTGGTGCGCTTCAAAAATCCTGTCAAGGGAGTGGTAACGTGGACAGATTTGGTGAAAGGGCAAATTGAATTTGACAATGAAGAGTTAGACGATCTCATCATTGCCCGTGCCGATGGAACGCCTACCTATAACTTTTGTGTAGTAGTGGATGATTGGGATATGGGCATTACGCACGTGCTACGCGGCGATGACCATGTCAATAATACGCCGCGTCAGATCAATATACTCAAGGCATTAGGTGCCAATGTGCCACAGTACGCGCATCTGTCGATGATATTAGGTGATGACGGACAGAAACTATCCAAGCGACATGGTGCAGTTAGCGTGATGCATTATGATGAAGAGGGTTATCTGCCAGAGGCAGTGATTAATTACTTGGCAAGACTGGGATGGTCGCACGGTGATGAAGAAGTTTTTTCAGTGGAGCAGTTTTGCACATGGTTCGACCTCGACCATATCACGCCATCTGCGGCACAATTTAATACCGAGAAATTAAACTGGCTCAATCAGCATTACATAAAACAGGCCGATAACGCGCGGCTTGTTGCGCTAGTACGACCGCGCTTGGAAGCACGGGGCGTACTAGTAAGCGCCGAACCTGCATTGGAAGCCATCATTGCCCTTTATAAAGAACGAGTCGTAACCCTCAACGAATTGGCGGATGCAGCAGAAGTATTTTATATCGACTTACATCCCAATCAAGAATTGCTGAGTGCCCAACTGTCTGCTGAAGCGATACCTGCTTTGCAGGAGCTAGCGGAGCGCCTACAAGATGTAACGTGGGAGGCTGTGACGATTGGGGCAGTAATCAAGGAAATAATAGGCAAGCATGGCTTGAAAATGCCTAAGTTGGCGATGCCGTTGCGTGTTATGCTCACTGGGCAAACCCAGACTCCCTCGGTAGATGCAGTAATAATGTTGTTTTCACGCGAGGTCGTGTTAGCACGTTTGGCACGATATATTTAGCACATACCAAGTATTCAGCTTTACAAGGGGGTGCTCGATCATTATAATGCGCGCACATTTTGGGGGTATAGCTCAGCTGGGAGAGCGCTTGCATGGCATGCAAGAGGTCAGCGGTTCGATCCCGCTTATCTCCACCAAAATGGCATCACCAAGCCCTTTAGTCCCCATCGTCTAGAGGCCTAGGACACCGCCCTTTCACGGCGGCGACACGAGTTCGAATCTCGTTGGGGACGCCAAATAAAACAATGGCCTGCAGTAACGCAGGCCATTATTCTTCGCATTCTGCCTTGGAAATACTTTCCATATTTGATCAAAAAACCGACGGGATCGTACATCATTAGCACATAATAAATATATGGCTTACAGTGATGTATGCATTTTTTATTTCTCTAATGAGCGTAAATGCTTACTTATAAGCAGATTCAAGTTACTATTCATAGCATTCGCAAAGTAGCAGCAAAGAGTTGCTGGATTACTCTCGTTTAAGGGCACCTCTTAAAATACAATTTTGCGAGGCGTCCTTAAGAAACTTAGTGGCTTGCAGCTTCGGCAAACTCCGAACCGGATCTCGCCCAGTCAGCGCAAGTCCCTCTGCCCAGAAAAAAAATAGATTTTAAGATTGCGATTTTGAATGCTGCTCAAGCTGCATGGGACATAACCATGCAGCTTGGGCAAAGCCGTTACTGGCCCATCAGCGTTGAGAAAACTTAACCTGCGAAATAGAAAATCATTGCGCACACGATCCTGGAAGGCTTTGGTCAAGACTGCATTTAAAACGACTAAAGATTCTATTAGCTGACCGATATTGACCCATGAACATTGAACCCAGTCGAGGAACACCCGATCCATTTAACCGCCGCTTAGTGACCATCGTCATAATGGTGGCGACATTGATGCTGTTATGGACGCTGTTGCCAGCCATCGAATCACTATGGATTCCCTCTGAAGGTCAGCTCCGCACAGTCACTGCCCGAGGTGATCTGGCCGCCGATGAAAAAAGCACGATTGAACTATTCGAAAAATCCCGTGGATCGGTAGTGTTCATTTCCACTGCTGCTCTGGTACGCGATGCGTGGACGCGCAACGTCTTTGCCGTACCCAGGGGAACTGGCTCTGGCTTTATCTGGGACGATGCTGGCCATGTAGTTACCAACTACCACGTAATTGAGAGTGCCTCTGGTGCCACTGTAAAGTTGGCCGACGGCCGAGACTACAAGGCGTCTCTAATCGGCGCTAGTCCCGCGCACGATATTGCGGTATTACGCATCGGCGTTGGCTTCAAACGTCCGCCGCCTGTGCCGGTTGGCACCAGCCACGACCTGAAGGTGGGCCAAAAGGTTTTTGCAATCGGCAACCCATTCGGCTTGGACTGGACACTGACCAATGGCATCATCTCAGCGCTCGATCGTTCATTGGCCGGAAATATCGGCCCACCCATTGAACACTTGATCCAGACCGATGCAGCTATCAACCCTGGCAACTCGGGCGGTCCTTTGCTGGATTCGGCGGGCCGACTTATTGGTATCAATACCGCCATATACAGCCCCAGCGGAGCATCCGCAGGTATCGGTTTTGCCGTTCCTGTGGACACCGTCATGCGCGTGGTGCCACAACTAATCAAGAATGGAAAATATATTCGCCCAGCCTTGGGCATCGAGACCGATGAACAAATCAACGAACGATTGAATGCCGTCACTGGCACCAAGGGAGTGGTGGTGCTACGCGTGCAACCAGGTTCAGCCGCCGAAAAAGCGGGGCTCAAGGACGTAACAAGGACCTCCCAAGGTTTGCGTCTTGGTGACATCATCGTGGCGATCAATGACAAGGATGTCTTTTCGGTACCCACGCTGCTGGCGCGCCTGGACGACCACAAAGTCGGCGATGTGATTAAGTTAACCGTAATGCATCAAGGAAAAAAGCGGGAACTGACCGTGACCCTGCAACCGGGGAATTAAAGGGCACCCCTAAAGAAGGCGTGTCTAACAGCCCGTCGGGTTTAAAGAAATATGGTACAGCTCATGCGAAACAGTCACCCTCCCCTTCTGTATTCCCTTGCTCATTAGCACGACAACACGACCAGGGGTTGCCGCCAGAATGCGCCACCCTCTCAGCGCGCACAGAATTCATCTCATTCAGCGCATACACGCCGGCAAATAACACTCACTACCAATCAGCGTGCTTTCATAACGCCCCTCCCTCAACGACCCTGTGCGCTGATAGATGAAATTGAAGCGCTGCCTGTAATGATTGAATAAAGACGATACCGGAGCACATTCGTGGATTTTCCGTACGCCGAAAGGATGGCGCTAACCATTTGAAAAATATTAAAAGCTAGATAACTACAGTGACCAGAACATAACAACTAATCACAGCCCCACATAGCCCAGCCACGGCATAGTAGCGATAGCGTTTAGCCAGTATTTTTTGGCTATGGGTGGACAAAATAAATGGATGTTGATTATTCGGCGATTTACTTAAAACATGGACGGTGGGTTGTTGGGATAGGTGACTGCGCCGCTTTTCTGCTTCGTGTGTTGCTGCTTTGCGGACTTGCTGCCATTCGTTCAGGTCTATTTCACCATTGCCATCTTGATCAAATTTTTGCAGCAACTGATCAGAATCTTGTTTCCATTCTCGCAAAATTTCACCGGTTACTTGATGACTTCCAGGAACCTCACGTCCGCCTCCTTGGCTCTGGAAATAACCGAGCGCATAAATCACGTCATGAACATAAATAAACTGTTCGGTATAACGATAGCGGCGCTGAATCATACTTTGAAGAAGGCTAGAGCTATGTTTGTCACCCATCTGATGCGCGGGAAATGCATTATCCCCATACCAGGTACGGGAGTGCTCAGTAGTAATTTGCGCGCCCTTGGGATTGATAGTACATGTGCCAGTTTTATCTTTGATTTGAAAAAAAAATTCGCTAGTACTTTGGTTAATCGTTTGCCAACGGCTATTTTTTCCAGATTTTTGAAGTTGCTGTATTTTGTAATGAAACCAAACACAGGGTATACCGGAAAGTGGGGCAATTAAACCACCTCCTTCCCCCGCCGAGACAGCACCCTCTAATTCTACATAGCCTTGAGTAGCAGAACGAATTTTGGAAGTTGGGGTATCTTCGATTAAACGCGCACGTCTAAGATAGTAAAAAGCTAATATGAAACATACCAATGTCAAAATACATAATGCAGCCAGGACAAAGCTACTTTTTCCATCTGTTACATTCATTGCTATTAATGGACGTTCATGCAAATAACGTAGTTAAATTGACATCTGTTATTTCTGCATCTGAGAACTCCAATAAATCAAATGCTTTAAATCCAATATTTTTAGCCACAATTACATCAGGAAATTGTTCTATACGGACATTGTTTACATTCACCGAATCATTATAAAACTCTCGGCGATCAGCAATATCTTGCTCCAAACCGGTAATACGTGACTGCAGGTGTTGAAATGATTGGTTGGCTTTAAGTTCTGGATAAGTTTCCGCCAATGCGAATAAATTACCTAATCCCATACGCAACTGAGTTTCTGCGACACCTAACGCTTTAACGTTAGAACCATGTTGTGCTGTAGCAACTGCCGAACGCGCTTTAATAATCGCTTCCAGCGCACCTTTTTCATAAGTCATATATTGTTTGCACGTTTCAACTAACTTAGGCAATTCATCATGACGTTGCTTGAGCAACACATCAATATTGGCCCATGATTTAGACACATTATGTTTTAGGTTAACTAAATTATTGTATATAAGAATTAAATATATTATTGCCGCACCTAGAACAACGCTAAAGATTACCCATGAAGGATCCATAAAATCAGTCCTTAAATTAATAGAAATAGTGAACAGTATTTATTTGCAGTAAATAGCAAACAATATAACGGACAAAAATTAATATAATTTAGTAACAAAACCCGCGAAAATTCGAGACTAAATATCCATTTTTGATTCTATTAAAATTAACTCGATTCTTATCAGGGCTCAAAGTGGGATATACATTACGTTCAATATATTAAATTACGCTTAGTATTTATTTGGGAGAATTGCCGTGTCTATAAACCCGGATAATCCATTAGGCAATTTAACCAGTCTCCCCCTTTGAAAAAGGGGGATTAAGGGGGATTTTTGTGTCCCTGCAATGCTCAAATCCCCCCTAGCCC
>JGI24723J26617_10000268_pt1 | contig 52448 bp, 52 predicted proteins | sample Cruoilmetagenom6_FD_26617 | JGI IMG/M metagenome (IMG submission 26617) | reverse complement strand
GGCGGGCCAGATCGTAGATCGGCGGATGCGGCTTTCCGAAATAGAGGCTCTCGCCGCCCATCTCGGTATAGAGCCGCGCCAGTGCACCGGCGCACCATTCGCGCCGGTCGCCGCGATCCACCACGATATCGGGATTAGCGCAGAGCAGTTTCAGACCCTTCTGCTTGGCATAGAGGAAATCGGCGCGGTTCACCGACGGATCCGCCATCGGATCGAACGGCCCGCAACAGACGATACCTTCCGCCTCGGCCAGTGGCACGCGGGTGATATCCACCGGGTCGTCGACCACGCGGATGGGCTCAAAGAACCCCGCGTCGCGTTCCCATTCGCCCATGAAATAGACCGAACTGCCGACCGCACCCTGGTACATTGCTGCGCGCGCGGAATCACCTGACGTGGCGATCGCGTCATAGGCGTCTTCGGGCACGCCGAACTGCACCAACTGCGCCACAACACCGGCGCGAGGCTTGGGCGAATTGGTCACCAACACCACCTTGCCGCCTTTGGCGCGGTAGGATTGCATCGCCNCGACCGCCTCGGGATAGGCCGTGACGCCATTATGCAAACAGCCCCAGAGATCGACAAAAAGCGCCTCGTAACGGTCTGAAACGTCGGCAAGAGATTGGATGATCTGCGTCATGGGGTGCCCCTGTTTTAGCGTTTTCACGGCCAGATATGGCAGGCAGCACATGGGCTGGCCAGTCCGGATTGCCGCACGCGGGCAATCCGCACCTGAAATCGATCATGGATGCGGGCCGGGCCGAAGCCCGGCCTGCGGGCTCAAAGCTTGAGGTTGGGGATGATCTGCTTTTTGCGGCTCATGATGCCGGGCAGCACCACCGTGTCGCCCGCGACAGTGACTCCAAAGGATTTTTCCGCCACGGATTTGACCATGTCGTTGGGGATCAGCAGTGTTGCCTCTTCGTTGAGGATATCGACAACGAAAAGCAGGACCTGATCCACGCCATCTTCGGCAGCGACCGATGTCATCGTGTCCATCAGGCTGGCTTTGCGGTCCAGCACGATGGCAGGTGCCGTCGTCTCAAGGACCGAGACGCGGAACTTGGTACCGTTCAGGTCGAATTCCTTGCTGTCCATGCGCAGCAATTCGGCGTCGGAAAACGCCGACACGTCGGATTTCGCGGCGAACATCTGTGCTGCGTAATCGCCAATGTTGATACCCAGATCCGCAGCCAATTGTTCGGCCACGGCACGATCATGGTCGGTGGTTGTCGGGCTGCGGAATTCCAGTGTGTCGCTCAGGATACAGGTCAGCGCGGCGCCCTTGGCCCAGTCGGGCATCTTTGTGGCGTCGTCACCCATCAGGTCGATCATGATCGTCGCGGTGCAGGCCAGCGGACGGATCGTCATGTCGATCGGGCCCTTTGTCTCCAACCCGCCAACGAGCCGGTGATGGTCGATGACCGCCTGCACATTGGCATCGTTTATCGCTGCGGGCAGTTCTGCGGGGTTGTTGGTGTCCACCACGACACAGGGCTGGCCGGGCTCCACGTCCGCGATGATCCGCGGTTTGGGCAGGTTCCAATGCGTCAGCAGGAAGGCCGCCTCGGTGTTCGGCTCGCCCAGCAGAACCGCCTCGGCGTTGCCGCCCTTGACCTCGTTGAGGTACCACGCCCACAGGATCGGCGACCCGGTGCTGTCGGTGTCGGGGGATTTGTGGCCAAAAACGAGCGTTTTCATATAGCGGTGTCCTTTGAGGGAAATGTCTGGTTTGCGCGCCTTATAAAAGCGGCTTCCGGGCTTGTCACGCGCCCAGAGTGCGGCCAAGTTGCGCGATATGCCCAAACCTGCCGAAACTGATCTCTACCCCCCGGTCAAAGCCTTTCTCGAAGCGCAGGGCTATACCGTGAAAGGTGAAGTGGGGGCGGCGGATGTGCTGGCGCGGCGCGGGGACGACCCACCCCTGATCGTCGAGTTGAAGACCGGGTTTTCGCTGGTTCTGTTGCAGCAGGCGGTGGCCCGTCAGGCGATCACGGATACGGTCTATGTCGCGGTGCCGCGCTGGTCAGGCAAGGCAGGGTGGCGGGCGTTCAAGGGAAATATCGGCCTGTGCAAGCGGTTGGGGATCGGCGTGATTTCGGTGCGGCTGAAGGACGGGTATGTGCAGGTCCACTGCGAACCGGTCCCGTTCCAGCCGCGCAAATCTAGCCTTCGCCGCAAGGCCCTGCTGAAAGAATTCGACGCCCGCGACGGCGATCCGACTCACGGGGGCACCAATGGGCAGGTGATGACCGCCTACCGGCAGGACGCGCGGCGATGTGCGGCGCATCTGGCGGAGGTCGGCATCGCCAAGGGGGCCGATGTGGCCAAGGCGACGGGCGTCGCGCGCGCCACGCGTATCATGGCGGACAACCATCATGGCTGGTTCTGCCGTGCCGCGCGTGGGCTCTATGCGCTCAGCGATGCCGGGACATTGGCGTTGAAATCCGATGAGGATCCCTGAGCACTTCATTTTGCAAGAAATACTCTGGGGGTCTGGGGGCAAGGCCCCCAGCCTGCGCTTCAGGCAACCCGCCTGACGTCAGGGCTGAAACGGTAGCCGGGTGATTGCAAATCCGCGCTGCGCCAGCAGGTTCAGCACGCCGGATGTGCCGGGCAGATGTGCGGCGCCTGCCGCGACCAGAACGTTGCCCTGCACCGCGTCGCTGGCCAACAGGTCGGCCCATGCAATATTGCGGTCGATCAGCAGCACCTGCTCGAACTGTTCGAAACTGGCCGCAGCCTCGGGGCCGCCACCCTGCAGCGAGATCAGGCGCGAATATTCCCAGATCAGCGCCGTCTCTTGTGCCAGATAGCGTTGGCGCAAGGTGTAGGCGACATCGTCAGGATCGCTGTCCCAATCCAGGAAGAGGCGGATCGCCTCAAGTTGTTCTTCCTGCGGAAAATCGTCCAGCAGCGTCAGGGTTGTTCCGGCATCCTCCAGCGACCGGGTTTCATGACCGGCCTGCGTCGCGTGATCGCCGATCAGCGTGTCGATCCCTGGTGCCTCCATCGCTCCTGAGCGGGCCTCGCACGGGCCGATGCCTAGCATCATGGAGGCCCAGATCGGCTTGAACTTGGCTGCCATGAAGGACGGGAACCCACGCTTCGACAATTCATCCGCCAGGGCTGCCCAGTCCTTTTCGCCCAGCAGGTCGGGCAGGGTGGGGCCTTCGGTGATGAACATCATCGACGGGTCCGTGGCCAGTTGCCGCTGCAGCCGTTTCTCATCGGCTTTCGACATCTCCAGGTAAACCGCATCGGCGGCTTCTATCAACGGCTCAAGCGCCGCCAGATGCGCCTGCGTCTGGGCATGTTCGAAATGGTAGGTGCCAAACAGGGTGATGCGGGTGTCGCCGCGCTCGGCCTGCCAGAGCAGCCCCTCCGGGAAGGGTATGTCGGCGGCGGCGTCTTGCAGCGCGGCCCGTTCGGGGGCGGTCATGGCGTCGATCAGATCGGTGCCGTTGCAGCGCGCGGCAGCGACACCGGGCAGCAGTAACAGGCAGGGCAGCAGATATTTAAAGAGTTTCACGACATTTGGCCCCGCAGTTGGTGTTCAGTGATGTTCAATCAGGATGTAAACAGCCTGCGCGAGGGATCAAGCGCGTTCCGTCAGGACGCGGTGTTCGGAATCGCCCGAAAGTGGCGCAGCCAGCTGGTCATCTGCCAGCGGATAAGGAAATCGCGCGTTGTGCGGCGATACTCGACTCCGGCCATCCTTGCGGCGGCGGCGATGCGGGTTTCGTATGGCCCCACGCGCCCGTCGCGATCAATCATCAGCACAACCGGCGTCTTGCCCGTCAGATGTGCCGCGAAAAGAGCCTGTTGAATACTGTCCAGAGAGCTGCGCGAATCCAGCCCGACCTCGATCACCTCTGTCGGTGTTTCGCAATCGACGCGGATCATGTGCAAGTCGTAACCGGCCGAATAGCCGTGCGGCGTCTCGGTCTGCCCGCCGGCAATCATCAGGCAATAGATCGCCGCAAGGGCCAATTCGTTCATCGCAACCTCCAAACGCTCGCGGGGCGGGCGCTTTTGTTAACAAAGGTTAACGAAAGGTTAACGAAACGGGAAGCCGTGCCGAGGCCCTGCGGGCAGGCAGCGCGTTTTTTTTTGACAACGAGTCGTTGACTTGGCTCGGCGCGGTCCTTAGCTAAGCTTCGTTAGCACTCACCAAGGTCGAGTGCTAACGGCCCCACGGAGGGCCAATTGAAAGTAACTTTGAGCCAAGGAGCCTCAGAGATGGCATTTAAACCGCTACATGACCGCGTGCTTGTCCGCCGCGTTGAAAGCGAAGAAAAAACCAAAGGCGGGCTGATCATCCCCGATAGCGCCAAGGAAAAGCCGAGCGAAGGCGAGATCGTCGCATGCGGCGAGGGCGCCCGCAAGGATAGCGGCGAACTGATCGAAATGGCCGTGAAGGCCGGTGATCGTGTTCTGTTCGGCAAATGGTCGGGCACCGAGATCACCATCGACGGTGAAGAGCTGCTGATCATGAAAGAGAGCGACATTCTGGGCAAGATGGCCTGAGGCCACGCCTGACGCTCTGAACGGCGGGTTTGCGCCTGCCCCACGAAACTCAAATTCGAAGGAAATCGAGATATGGCTGCTAAAGACGTCAAATTCGATACCGATGCCCGCAATAAAATCCTGCGCGGCGTGAACATCCTGGCCGACGCGGTCAAGGTTACGCTTGGCCCCAAAGGCCGTAACGTGGTTCTGGACAAGTCGTTCGGCGCCCCTCGCATCACCAAGGACGGTGTGTCTGTCGCCAAAGAGATCGAACTGGAAGACAAGTTCGAGAACATGGGCGCGCAGATGGTCAAAGAAGTGGCCAGCCGCACCAATGACGAGGCTGGCGACGGCACCACCACCGCGACGGTTCTGGCCCAGGCCATCGTTCGCGAAGGTATGAAATCGGTTGCAGCGGGCATGAACCCGATGGACCTCAAGCGCGGCATCGACCTGGCCACAACCAAGGTTGTCGAAGCCATCAAGGCCGCTGCCCGTGACGTGTCCGACAGCGCCGAAGTGGCACAGGTCGGCACCATTTCCGCCAACGGCGAAAAGGAAATCGGCCAGCAGATCGCGGACGCGATGCAGAAGGTCGGCAACGAGGGTGTTATCACCGTCGAAGAGAACAAAGGTCTGGAAACCGAGACCGATGTCGTCGAGGGCATGCAGTTCGACCGCGGCTACCTGAGCCCCTATTTCGTGACCAACCCCGACAAGATGGTTGCAGACCTTGAAGACTGCATCATCCTGCTGCACGAAAAGAAACTGTCGAGCCTTCAGCCGATGGTTCCGCTGCTGGAGCAAGTCATCCAGTCGCAGAAACCCCTGCTGATCATCGCAGAAGACGTCGAAGGCGAAGCGCTGGCAACTCTGGTTGTCAACAAGCTGCGCGGCGGCCTGAAGATCGCTGCTGTCAAAGCACCTGGTTTCGGCGATCGTCGTAAAGCCATGCTGCAAGACATCGCGATCCTGACCGGTGGTCAGGTCATCAGCGAAGATCTGGGCATGAAGCTCGAGTCCGTGACCATGGACATGCTGGGTTCGGCCAAGAAAATCACCATCACCAAAGACGAGACGACCATCGTTGACGGTGCTGGCGAAAAGGCCGAGATCGAAGCGCGCGTCGCTCAGATCCGCAACCAGATCGAAGAGACCACCAGCGACTACGACCGCGAAAAACTGCAAGAGCGCGTTGCGAAACTCGCAGGCGGTGTTGCTGTCATCCGCGTTGGCGGCATGACCGAAGTCGAAGTGAAAGAGCGCAAAGACCGCGTTGACGATGCCCTGAACGCAACCCGTGCGGCCGTTCAAGAAGGTATCGTCGTCGGTGGCGGTGTTGCTCTGGTTCAGGCCGGCAAGGTGCTTGAAGGCATGACTGGTGACAACAACGACCAGACAGTTGGTATCACCATCGTTCGTAAAGCGCTGGAAGCACCTCTGCGTCAGATCGCCGAGAACTCCGGTGTCGACGGTTCGGTTGTTGCGGGCAAGATCCGTGAGAGCAACGATCCCAAGTTCGGCTTCAACGCTCAAACCGAAGAATATGGCGACATGTTCAAATTCGGTGTGATCGACCCGGCCAAAGTGGTGCGTCACGCACTGCAAGACGCGGCCTCGATCGCTGGTCTGCTGATCACAACCGAAGCAATGGTTGCTGACAAGCCTTCCAAAGAGGGTGCTGGCGCCGGCGGCGGCATGCCCGACATGGGCGGCATGGGCGGCATGATGTAAGCACGTTGAATTCGCTATAGCGAATTCGACGGAGCGATAGGTATTCGGCAGCAATGCCGAATACCGAAAGCCACGCAGTAGCCAAGACTACAGGGGTCGCCTACGGGCGGCCCCTTTTCCGTGTTCGTTGGGCCGTTCCTGAAGGGCTTACATGCCTCTCGCGGGGATGTTACCTACCAGAGAAGGCACAGCTGCTTTCTAAGAACACGCCTGCGTGCTAGGCCGAGGGCATATCTTGTCCCGAGGCTTGTCAGCATGTTGCAGTCCCCTGAATTCAGCCGTGAGATGCGGCTCGGCGAGGAAGCGGCGGTGGCGGACCTGCTCGGGCTGGCCTTCGCGGGCGATGCCGAGGCGCGGCTGGTCGCGGCGCTGCGCAAATCGGGGGTGATGGCGGGCGAGGTGGTGCTGCCCTACCAAGGCGAGGTGGTGGGTTACTACGCATTGTCGCAGATGCGCGCGCCCAAGGGCTGGTTGTGTCTCGCGCCGGTGGCGATCCATCCCGACTGGCAACGGCGCGGGCACGGGCGGCGGATGATCGGGATGCTAACCGAATGGGCGCGGCTGAGTGGCACGCGCGTTGTGGTGCTGGGGCAGGTGCCGTTCTATGAGCGTGCCGGTTTCAGCGCGGCGCGAGCGGCGCGGCTCACCTCTCCTTACCCGGTTGAACACACGTTGCTGGCTGGCGCTGGTACGGATGCGCCGGACGCGACGCTGATCTACCCAGCGGCGTTTGAGCAGCTCTGATGCGGCTCTTCCTTCTGACCACGCTGACGATGGTTGCCTTTGCCGCCAATTCGGTGCTGACCCGCGCGGCGCTGGCGGGCGGGTATATCGACGCGGCGGGCTTTGGTCTGATCCGCCTTCTGGCGGGGGCCGCAGCACTGGCGTTACTGGTTCTGGCCGTGCGCGGGCGGCTGCGGTTCGGCGGCGCTGGCCGTGTTCTGGGCGTGGCATCCTTGCTGGTCTATCTCTACGGATTCTCGGCGGCCTATACCGATCTTGATGCGGGGCTTGGCGCGCTCATCCTGTTCGGCGTGGTTCAGATCACCATGTTTGCAGGCGGGCTGGTGGGCGGCGAGGCGACGCCGCCACGGCGCTGGGTCGGGGCGGCGCTGGCCTTTGCCGGGCTGGTCTGGCTGCTCTGGCCCCGCAGTGGGGTAGAGATCAGCCTGTGGCACGCGTTCCTGATGACGCTGGCCGGTGTCGGCTGGGGTCTCTATTCGCTGGCCGGGCGCCAGAGCCGCGACGCGCTGATGGGCACGGCGGCGAATTTCGTGCTGGCCGCTCCGGTGGGCCTGGCCATCGGGCTGGCGCTGCCCGGTGTGGTGGATGTCGCGACAATGACCGGCTGGGGCGTCGCGCTTGCGGTGCTGAGTGGCGCCGTCACATCGGGGCTGTGCTATGCGCTTTGGTACGCGGTGCTGCCGCAACTTGCCTCTTCCGTCGCAGCGGTGGCGCAACTGACCGTGCCGGTGATCGCGATGGCGGGCGGGGCGGCATTGCTGGGCGAGGCGCTGACCGGGCAGTTTATCGTCGCGAGCGTGCTGGTTCTGGGCGGGGTGGCGATTTCGGTGACGGGCAGGCGGGGGTAATCCACGCCGGGTTGAAGCCCGGCCTAAGAGACGATTCGTTCCAGCGCGTCATAGGCGACGGCATCGGAAAACGCGATCTGCGCCAGGTTGTCGGGCTTCAGCCGGATGGTCTGCAGTTCCGCCGCGCTGAACCAGCGGCGTTCGCTCACCACGCCTTCGGGATCGGTCCAGTCCGCGCAGATTTGCCCTGCGACGATACGGCAGCGAAAGAACAGATCAACCTGGTGAAACCCACGCTCGGGATCGTGAAACTCGTTCACTAGGCAGGGCGCACCCACGTCGATGCGCAGGCCGGTTTCCTCATGCACCTCGCGCATCAGGTTCTGCGGCAGTGACGCATGCGCTTCGACCCCGCCGCCGGGTGCGCACCACAGGTCGCTTTGCCCGCCGGGATAGGCATTGACCAGCAGAAGGCGGGCATCGTGAACAATGACCGCGCGGACAGCAAGGCGGATGGACATGACGATCCTTTCTCATGGCACTTTCAGCCGGGGGCATTTGCGCATATCTCAGGGAGTATGAAAACGCTCGGCTTTCTCTTTGCGCTGCTTTGGCCTGCGCCGGTTCTGGCAGATTGTGCCATCCTGTTGCACGGTCTGGCGCGTACCGACGCATCCTTTCTGGTGCTGCAAGAGACGCTGGAGATCGAAGGGTACCGCGTGGTCAGCCCTACATACCCGTCAACCAAGGCCCGTATTGCCGTGCTGGCGGAACGGGCTTTGCCCAGTGCGGTCGCCGCATGTGGCGATGCGCCGATCCATTTTGTCACCCATTCCATGGGCGGTATCCTGCTGCGGGTCTGGCTGAAGGATCACCGGCCCGCGCGGCTGGGGCGGGTGGTGATGCTGGGCCCGCCCAATCACGGCTCCGAAGTGGTGGATGAACTGGGCGGGCTCGAGTTGTTCGAATGGCTCAACGGGCCTGCAGGGATGCAGCTGGAAACCGGACATGACACCTTCACCGACAAGCTGCCGCCGGTGGATTTTCCGCTTGGGGTAATTGCGGGGACGCGGTCGCTCAACCCCTATTTTTCACTGCTGATCGAAGGGCCGGATGACGGCAAGGTATCGGTGGCCTCGACGCGGGTAGAGGGCATGGCCGATCATATCGAGCTGCCGGTCACGCATACCTTCATGATGAACAACCCGCTGGTGATTGCGCAAGTGACGGAGTTTCTGAAGACAGGCGCGTTCGACCACGATCTGGATATCACCGACCTGTTCTGGCGGGGCGTCGAATGAGCGGGTTGCGGTTGCGCCTGACCGGCGCCAAGGTGCTGATGCCCGAAGGGTTGCTGGACGTGCCCCTGACGCTGGCGGATGGGTTCATTTCGGATGATGCGGCGGCGACGCGCGAGGTTGATCTCGGCGGGTACCTGATCCTGCCGGGGATCGTCGACGTACATGGCGACGGGTTCGAGCGGCATCTCGCACCGCGACGCGGCGCGATGAAGGATATTGACCAAGGTTTGATCGCCGCCGAGGCCGAACTGGCGGCGAACGGGATCACCACCGCCGTACTGGCGCAGTTCTACAGCTGGGAGGGCGGCATGCGCGGCCCCGAGTTCGCCGAGAGGGTGATGGCGGGGCTGGCGCAGGTGCGCGGTGCTGCCGTGACCGACCTGCGCACGCAACTGCGGTTCGAGACACCGATGCTGGAGGCCTATGACGCGGTGCTGGATTTCATCGACCGGCACGCGGTGGATTTTTGCGTTTTCAACGATCACCTGCCACATGATGCGCTGGAAAAGGGCAAGCAACCCAAGGGACTGGTGGGTAAGGCGCTTCGGATCGGGCGCAATCCCGAGGTGCATCTGGCAATGATGCAGGAGATGCATGCGCGCCGGATGGAGGTGCCCGCTGCGGTAGACCAGTTAAGCGCGGCGCTGGCGGCGCGCGGCGTCCGGATGGGCAGCCATGACGACCGCAGCGCCGAGGACCGCGCGACATGGCGTGCGCGAGGCGTGACGCTGGCGGAGTTTCCCGAAACACTCGAAGCGGCCGAGGCGGCAAAGACGGGTGGCGATGCGGTGGTCATGGGCGCGCCCAACGTGGTGCGCGGTGGGTCGCACAATGGCAATGTCAGCGCGGCGGACATGGTGATGATGGGGCTCGTCGATGCGCTGGCCTCGGACTATCACTATCCGTCGCTGCGCCGGGCGGCTTTCCTGCTGGTGGATGCGGGCATCTGCGATCTGGCAGCAGCATGGCGGCTGATTTCGGGCGGTCCTGCGCGGGTGCTGGATCTGCAAGACCGGGGTGCGCTGCTGCCGGGCCTGCGCGCCGATCTGGTGGTGCTCGACGCGCGGACGCGACATGTGGCAGCGACGCTGGCGGGGGGGCGGTTCAGCTATGTTCAGGGGGCCGTTGCAGACCGGTTCTTTGGTTGACGGCGCGCAAAGAGGGCAAATGCCGCATCCGGGTGTGGTCCGGGCCTGTGCATGGACATCCCTTGCACATCTATAGGGCAGGCATGGCACAACCTTGATGACAGTTCTTGTCAGGATGTGCGACGATACTGGGATCATGACCCGTACCCACCGTCTATTCCAATTGATGCAGGCGCTGCGCAATGCACCGCCCCCCGCCACCGCCGCCGCGCTGGCCGATGCGCTTGGCGTGACGCCGCGCACCGTCTACCGCGATATAGACACGCTGCGCGGGCTGGGCGCGGTGATCGACGGCGCGGCGGGNTTTGGCTACACGCTGATCGAGGACGCGGCGCTGCCGCCGCTGGGCTTTGACGCCGAAGAACTCGAAGCGCTTGTGCTGGGTTTGCGCGAAGTGCAGCAAGTGGGCGATCCGGCGTTGGCCAGCGCCGCTGGCACGGCGCTGAGCAAGTTGCGCGCGCGACTGCCCGCAGCACAGGCGCACCGACTGCAACATGCGGTGCTGAGCGCGCATCGGTTCGCCCCGTTGCCGGAACCGGGCATCGATGTGCGCGCCCTGCGGCAGGCCACCTGGGACGAGCGCACCGTGCGATTCGACTATTGTGATGTCGAAGGCCGCTCCACCACGCGCAGCGTCGATCCGCTGACCATCGTATACATGCAGGCGTCGCATTGCCTGTTGGCATGGTGCCATCTGCGCAGCGACTTCCGTGCTTTCCGGCTGGACCGGATGCGCGGGCTGGACGTGCTGGAGACGTCTTTTCGGCCGCGGCGTGTGCCATTGCTTCGCGAATGCCTGACGCAGATGGGGGCATGTGCAGCGTCGGCACCATCCCGCACGACCGCTGTTTGACGCTTTCGATTCGGCCTATCTGCGGGTACACTCGACCCCGAGGCAGATAAAAAGGGCGAGCGAATGCGTACAGGATTTCTGTGGGCGCTGACTGTTGGAATGACAGTTTTGCAAGGCTCCACAACATTTGCGGCTGGGCTCGAAACGTCGCTCAGGCCGCAGCTCAGACCCGCTGATGTAGGCGAGGTCGTGACGCGTCAGGCCACGCCGGTCACGTCGCTGCGGCCCGTGGTGCGACCGGTGCTGCGCCCTGCCGACCTGAAAGAGACGCCGGTCTTGCAGGTGTCCACCGCGAACAGCGGGTTTGACCAATGGATCAAGGGTTTCAAGGGCCGGGCGATGGCGGCGGGCATTCAGTCGGGCGTGTTTGACCGGGCGTTTCGCGGCATTAAGTATGATGGCAGCGTGGTCAAGCTGGACCGCAATCAATCCGAGTTTACCAAGCAGATATGGGAATACCTTGACAGTGCCGTGTCCCAGACGCGGATCACCAACGGCAAGCGCGAACTGCGCCGCCAGCGCAAGGCACTGGATGCGATCGAGGCGCATTTCGGCGTCGACAAGGAGATCGTGACCGCGATCTGGGGGATGGAGAGCGCCTATGGTGCGCGCCGCGGCGACCGTCCGCTGATCCAGTCGCTTGCCACGCTGGCCTATGATGGGCGACGCGGGCGGTTTTTCGAAAAGCAGTTGATCGCCGCGCTCAAGATCATCCAGGCGGGCGATGTGGCCCCGGGCAACATGACCGGATCCTGGGCCGGGGCGATGGGCCATACGCAGTTCATCCCGACATCATATCTGGCCTATGCGGTGGATTTCACGGGCGATGGCAAACGTGACATCTGGTCCGACAATCCGACCGATGCGCTCGCCTCGACAGCGGCGTATCTGGCGCGGTTCGGCTGGAAAAAGGGCCAGCCCTGGGGAGTCGAGGTCAAGCTGCCTCGCGGATTTGATCCGGCGCGCGCCCGCCGTTCGTTGAAACAGGCCCCATCAGCCTGGGCGGCCGAGGGCATTCGCGACATCCACGGCAAGCCGGTGCCGAATTACGGTGCGGCGTCGATCCTGTTGCCTGCGGGCACACAGGGCGCGGCCTTCATGATCTTTCACAACTTCAGCGTCATCGAGAAATACAACAAGGCAGACGCCTATGTGATCGGTGTCGGGCATCTGGCCGACCGGCTGAAAGGCGGGCCCGCGATACAGGCCAGTTGGCCACGCCAGTACCAGTCCACGACGATAAAGCAGAAGAAAGAGATCCAGACCCAGCTGCAGCGCAAGGGCTATGACGTGCAGGTGATCGACGGCAAGATCGGCCCCAAGACAATCGGCGCAATCCGCAAGTTCCAGAAATCGCGCGGGCTGCCGCCCGATGGCTACCCTTCACGACAATTGCTCAAGGCGTTGCGCGACAGCTAAGGTGTCGGTACTGGCGGGCGCATCACTCTGCGTTCGCCAGCCAAGCCTCGCCTGAAAAGCACTGGCGAAGGGCCGGCGCAGCGCTCGGCCAGTCGATCACAGCTTGTCGCCGAACTCTGCCAGAAGGCTGCGATAGACCTCGCGTTTGAATGGCACGATATTGTCCACCAGATCGGCGGCAGGCAGCCAGCGCCATTCCGAAAATTCGGGATGTTCGGTGGCGATGTTGATCTCATCGTCACGCCCGAGAAAGCGCAGCAGAAACCACTTCTGTTCCTGCCCGCGATAGCGCCCCTTCCAGATGCGCGGCACCAGATCATGCGGCAGGTCGTAGCGCATCCAATCCGCGGTTTCGGCCTCGATCCGCACCAGATCGGCGCTGACGCCAGTCTCTTCGCCCAACTCGCGCAGCGCGGCTTCCTGCGGGGTCTCGCCCGGATCGATCCCGCCCTGGGGCATTTGCCAGGCGGGTTCGGAATTGTCGATCCGCTGGCCGACAAAGACCTCGCCTGCTGCATTGGCCAGCATCACGCCGACGCAGGCACGATAGGGCAGGGCGGCGATCTGTTCGGGTGTCATGATCAGGGTCTTTCTTGATGAATGGGGACACGCCCTGTTAGCCCGATCCCGCGTGATGTTCCAGTTTTCTGCACGGCAGGCGGCAATATGGCGGCATATCCTGCGTCACCATGCCCGAGATGCGAAAACGCCCCGCAAAAATTTGCGGGGCGTTTCATCTGTCTGCCAAGCCGGTCGTATGGCTGGCGTGTTACTTCGCGGCGTTCAGCGTGCTCAGACCTTTGAGGATGTCGATGGCATAGGCCAGCTGATAGTCCTCTTCGCGCAGCTTGGCGACTTCTTCGGCGCGGGCGCGGTCCTCTTCGATCTGCCGGATCTCGTCCTCGGTCAGACTGTCGTTGTTGAGGCTGCCGCGCAGCCCTGCCTCGGTCCGCGTGAACACGTTGGGTTCTTCTTCCTCGACCTTGTTGCGGTCGCGGCGCGGCTGTTTCACCAGAATGTCAGGCGAAACACCCAAGGCCTGAATCGACCGGCCCGAGGGGGTGTAGTAACGCGACGTGGTCAGGCGCATGGCGCCGTCGCCGCGCAGTGGCATCACCGTCTGGACCGATCCCTTGCCAAAGCTCTTGGTGCCGACGATGACCGCGCGGTGGTGGTCCTGCAGGGCGCCTGCGACGATTTCGGACGCAGAGGCGGAACCGCCGTTGATCAGCACGACCATGGGCTTGCCCATCGCCAGATCGCCGGGCGTCGCGTTGAACCGGTCTCCATCGGCTGGGTGGCGTCCGCGGGTCGAGACGATCTCGCCCTTGTCGAGAAACGCGTCGGACACCTTGATCGCCTGGGTCAGCAATCCGCCGGGGTTGTTGCGCAGGTCGAGGACGATGCCGTTGACAGCATCCGGGCCGCCGGCCTCTTCGATCTGCTTCTTCAGACCTTCTTCAAGGTTGGGATAGGTCTGATCGTTGAAGGTGGTGACACGCAGCACGACGGTCTGCTGTTCGGTGCGCGCGCGCACGGCCGTCAGCTTGATCGTGTCGCGGATGATCGACACGTCAAACGGCTCGGTCTCGCCTTCGCGGACGATGGTGATGACAATCTCGGATCCGACCGGACCGCGCATCAGTTCTACCGCCTGGTCGAGCGTGAGGCCCAGAACGCTTTCACCGTCCACATGGGTGATGAAATCGCCCGATTCGACGCCAGCTTCGTCGGCCGGCGTGCCGTCGATGGGCGAGACGACCTTGACGAAGCCTTCCTCTTGCGTGACCTCGATGCCCAGACCGCCGAATTCGCCGCGGGTCTGTTCCTGCATGGCCTGCGCGTCATCGGGGCTGAGATAGCTTGAATGCGGATCCAGTGAGGTGAGCATGCCGTTGATGGCGGCCTCGATCAGATCTGCCTCGTCGACCTCTTCGACATATTGCGCGCGGATGCGCTCGAAAATATCGCCGAAGAGATCCAGTTGCTCGTAGACGTTGGTATTGCGCGTCGCCTCCTGGGCCAGCAGCGGCGCCGCGACCTGGGTCGTTACGACCACTCCGGCCAGCGTACCTGCGGCGGCGGCCATCAGAAATTTGTTCATTGCTCAATCATCCTTGTCTGTTCGGAACCACAGGGCAGGGTCTACCGGTGTGTTATCCTGTCTGATCTCTATATAGAGGGTTTCTGTCCAATCGGAACCGGCGTCTTGCAGCCGCGCGGGAACAATCCCGTCATCGCCCGGATCAATTCCGCCCATCAATCCTACCGGGCTGCCCTTGGGCAGGACCTGGCCGATGTCGCCATAAACCACCTCCATCCCGGCAAGAACTAGCAGAATACCGGATTGTGGTTCTAGTATGGCGACGGTCCCATAATCCAGAAGAGGCCCGCGAAAGCGCAGCGTTGCAGCGGCTGGGGTGGTGACCACCGCGCGCGGCGGTGTGGCGATCAGGATGCCGGGGCGCGTGATGCCGGCCGCATCCGCTTCGCCTGCGCGGCGCAGCAGACGGCCCTGCACCGGCAGCAGCAGCGTGCCTTTGCTGGCCTCGATTCCGGGCAGTGGGGCGGCGTCCTCGTCCACGGCGATCTGGCTGAGACCACTGGCGAACCCGTCGAGCGATTCGGTCGACGCGATCAACAGCGCGGTCTTGACCGGGTCTTCGGTAAAGCGGCGCGGCAGATCGGTGCGGTCTGCGATGGCTTGGCTGAGGGCGGTGCGTGCCGCCTGCGCTCCGCGCAGCCCGTCCTGCAGACGGTCGGCAGCGCTTTGTTGCAGCGCGTGCAATACCGCGAGGTCATCAAGCTTTACCCGCAATGCGCGCACCTTCTCGTGCAGCGCCGGGGTGACATCCGCCAGGATCATGCCCGACCGCGCCGTGCCCAGAGGCCCAGTGGGGTGGAGCAGCGTCACGGGCGTTGGTGTCCGGCTCATGGATTGCAGCACGCCCAGCAACTGGGCGATTTCGGTCTCGCTTGCGGCAAGTTCGCGTTCTAGCGCCTGCTGGCGGATGGCAGCGCGGCGCAGTCCGACACGCATCGCCTGCAACCCGACCTCATAGGCCTGTACTGTCTGGGTGAGGGCCTTGACCCGGTCGCGCGCGTCCTTCGCGGCATCCAGCGCGCGGGTCGCGTCCTGAAGCAGTTGTGCTGCGGCTTCGGCCTCGGCTGCGGGATCGTTCTGCGTTTGCGCACTCGGCGGCGTGGCGCCCAGCCCCACAGCGAGTAGCAAAGCCAGAAGAGCCGCGCTGAATCTCATGCCAAGAGGCTCTTGCCGGTCATCTGAGGTGGTTGGTCGAGGTCCATCAGCGCCAGCAGCGTCGGTGCGAGATCGGCCAGGCGGCCCGACCTCAGCGTCGCGTTTGGCGGCCCATCGACCAGAATCACCGGCACGGGGTTGGTGGTGTGTGCGGTGTGCGGCTTGCCGGTTTCGGGATCGACCATGACCTCGCAATTGCCGTGATCGGCGGTCACGATCATCGCGCCGCCCACAGCGCGAAGCGCGTCCAGTGCGCGGCCCAGCCCGGTATCGACGGCTTCGCAGGCTGCGATGGCCGCATCCAGATCGCCGGTATGTCCGACCATGTCAGGGTTTGCGTAATTCACCACGATCAGATCGTAACGTTTTTCGATCGCGGCAACCAGATGGTCCGTCACTTCGGGGGCCGACATTTCGGGTTGAAGATCATAGGTCGCAACGCGGGGCGAGGATGCCATGTAGCGGTCTTCGCCCGGTTCCGGCGCTTCCTTGCCGCCATTGAGGAAAAACGTGACATGCGGGTACTTTTCAGTCTCCGCCAGATGGAACTGGCTCCGGCCTTTTTTCGCGACCCAAGCGCCCAGCGTGTTTTCTGGCTGCTCGTCGGGAAAAATGCAGTCCATGTATTCCGCGTGGCGGCGCGAGTATTCGGTAAAGCCGCTGACAATCGCAAATTTCGGCCGCGTGCCGGTGTCGAAATGATCGAAGGCGGGGTCGGCAAAGGCGGCTAGGATCTCTCGCGCGCGGTCTGCGCGAAAATTCAGGCACAAGATGCCGTCACCGTCCTTCATCCCTGCATAGTCGCCCAGAACGCGGGGCTTGATGAATTCGTCCGTGCGCCCCTTGCCGTAAGCCTCATCAATGGCTTCGCCCGCAGAGTCGGCGGTATAGCCGCGTGCCTGCGCCAGCGCCTGATAAGCCAGTTCGACGCGCTCCCAGCGGTTGTCGCGGTCCATCGCGTAGTAGCGCCCCGAAACAGTGGCGATGAACGCGCCGGGGGGCAGGGCGCTGCGCAGCTCTTCCAGGTAGGTCTTGGCCGAAACCTGCGCCACGTCGCGCCCATCGGTAAAGGCGTGGATCGCGACGCGCAGGCCGTGATCTGTCAGCGCCCGCGCGGTGGCGATCATGTGATCAAGGTGGCTGTGCACGCCGCCATCCGACAGCACGCCCAGCAGATGCGCCGTGCCACCGGTCGCACGAACCGCCTCAACAAACCGCAGGATGCCGGGCAGGCTGGCGAATGTCCCGGTCTCGATGGCGCGGTCGATGCGGCGGAGATCCATCTCGACCACCCGGCCTGCGCCGATATTCATGTGGCCGACTTCGGAGTTGCCCATCTGGCCGGGGGGCAGGCCGACATCCGGCCCGTGGGTGATCAGCGTGGAATGCGGGCAGGTGGCCATCAGCGCGTCGAAACGCGGGGTTTTGGCCAGTACGGGGGCGTTGGCGGTGGTATCCTCGGAGAGGCCCCAGCCGTCCAGAATACATAGAACCACCGGTTTGGGTGTGCTCATCGGGGTCTCCTGCCTCAATTCTTGTGCGTTCTGTTTGACGCGGGCAAAGCGGCGACCGCCTTGCTTTCGCCCTTACTATCCAATGTGACGGGTAGGGGGAATGTTGTTTGCGGTAACGGCGGGCGGGAAATTTCCGCGGGCGGCGGCTATGAGTATTTTGGGCAAAATGAAGGGGCTGGTCAGGCCCGGTGATAGGGTGTGCCGGCGAGGATCGTCGCGGCGCGGTAGAGCTGTTCGGCCAGCATCGCGCGGGCCAGCATATGCGGCCACACCATCTGGCCGAAGGAGAGCGACATCTGCGCAGTTTCGCGCAAGGCAGGGTCTATCCCGTCCGCGCCGCCGATGACGAAGGCCAGATCGGACGCACCATCATCGCGCCAATCGGCCAGGCGGCTGGCGAAACGAGGAGAGCTGAGCACTGTGCCGCGCTCGTCCAGCATCACGCGGATTGCGTCCTGTGGCAGCGCGCGTTCCAGCAGTTGCGCCTCGGCGGCCATGCCGCCGCCCTTGCGGTCGTCGACCTCATGTTCGACCAGCGGCCCCAGCGAGAGCGCCCGCCCGGTCCGGTCGAAACGGGTGATGTAGTCATCCAGTAGCGCGCGTTCGGCCCCCCGGCGCAGGCGGCCGACAGCGCAGATATGGACGCGCATTCAGCTGGGCTGAGCTGTGAGAGCCTGTTGGTCCGCAGGCATCCACATCTTCTCCAGCTGGTAGAACTCGCGCACTTCGGGCCGGAACACGTGCACGATGACATCTCCGGTGTCGATCAGTACCCAGTCACCGGCATCCTTGCCCTCGATCCGCGAAGGGCGGTTCAGCTCGGTCTTGAGCTTGTCCACCAGCTTCGTGGCAATGGACGCGACTTGGCGCGACGATCTGCCTGTGCAGATCACCATGTAATCGCCAATAGCCGATTTGCCGCGCAGATCAATCTGCACGATATCTTCGGCCTTGTCTTCGGTCAGCGAGGATAAGATGCGCGCAAGCTGCTCTTCGCTTGAAGCGCTCGGTTCGGGGTGCGCGATGTGCGTCGCCCGGTCAGCGGCGTGGGCCGCGTCAGTCGTAAAAGACAGGACAGTGTCCTCCTCTCCAGCGCACCGTCAAATGCCCCGGTGCCGGACATGGATCGAAACTAACAGTGCAAGGGGGCAAATTCAATAAAGCGGGGGGCAGGCGGGCGGTAAATTGCTGATAGATGAGGTAATTTTGTCAGCCTGCGTCCTTGGGGGCGACCTGAGGGTCGTCCGGGGCGGGTTGCGGCGTGGCGGATTCTGCAGCCGGGTCGCCGTCCAGCATGCGCACTTCGCGCTGCGGGAAGGGGATCGAGATGCCATGCGCTGCGAACGCGTCCCACAGCGCCAGAAAGACGTTGCCGCGGATATTGGTCAGTCCGGCGGAGGGATCCTTGATCCAGAACCGCAGGATGTAATCCACGGAACTGTCGCCGAAGCCGACGATATGGCAAACCGGCGCTTTCATCTTGAGCACGCGTTCGACCCCTGCGGCCGCCTCGATGGCGATCTTGCGTACCAGATGCGGGTCGTCGCCGTAGGCAGTACCAAAATAGATATCGAGCCGTACGAATTCGTTGGAATGCGACCAGTTGACCACCTGACCCGTGATCAGATCTTCGTTCGGGATCAGGTATTCCTTGCCGTCCCGGGTGACGACAGAGGCGTAGCGCGCGCCCAGCGTCTCGATCCAGCCAAACGTCTCGCCCAGGCTGATCACGTCGCCGGGTTTGATCGACTTGTCGAGCAGGATGATGATGCCTGAAACCAGGTTCGAGACGACCTTTTGCAAGCCGAAACCGAGGCCGACACCAATGGCGCCGGACAGGACCGCGAGGCCGGTGAGGTCAAAGCCGACGGTTTTCAGCCCGATGAAGAAGGCCGCGCCGAAAAACGTGACTTGCAGGAACTTGACCGCCAGAACCTGCATGGAGGGCGAGATTTCCTTGTTCTGGCGTATCTGGCTGGTGGCCGTCTTGGACAGCAGCCGTGCCACGAAGAGAAGCGCGCTGAGGACAAAGAGCGCCTGCACGACCAGCCACACTGAATACCGGGTGTCGCCAACCTCGATCGCCAGTGAGTCGAGCAATTGCTGCGCCTCGCCGGTCAGGCCGAGGATGATCAGCGTGGCCCAGGTCCATCCCGCGTACCGCACCAGGCCGCGCACGAACCCGTTTACGATCAGCCGTGTGATGATCGTGATGAGCAGCCACGCCACCGCGAGGCTTGCGACGATGCCAATGATGTAGGATCGGCTGGGCCAGGTGGCTTCCTGCATGATCCAGTAGGTCGGCCAGCTCAGCAGGACAAAGAAAATCAGCCTCAGCCTGCGATGTGCCATCACCAGAAACCGCATGCGCCATTTCGGCCAGCCTTCGCGCGTGCGCATCCAGTCACGGATGCGCGGCCCAAAGATCGCGCGCAGGATATGCGCGACCAGGATCAGCCCGATGATGATGATGACCTGATAGGCATTCCAGGGCCGCATCAGGCCGAGTGCAAAATTATGTGCCTGATCCCAGAGGCTCAGCGCGATATCCTGCGCCTGCTTCGTTGGTGCCACCGCCTCGGCGGCGGTGGTTGCGGTGCTGCTGGTCTGATCCGCCTGGCTTGCCATTTCTGACAGCATGCCCCGAGCCGGGGGGGCGGGCAAGGCCGCTCTGGACAGTAGGGCAAGTTTCGCGTCACATGCCGCGTGCCTACGACAAGGACCGGAGCGCGCGATGCCTACAGCCCTGATCACTCATTCCGATTGCCTGCAACACATCAACCCGCAGGGCCACCCCGAGCAGGTCGCCCGCCTCGAACATGTTCTGGCCGCGCTTGCGGGCAAGTCTCTGGTCCGGGTTGACGCGCCGCTGGCCGAGGACGCACATCTGCTGCGCGCTCATCCAAAAGCCCATATAGACGCTATTCGCGCTGCGGCACCGGCGTCGGGCCTGGTGCTGCTGGATGCGGACACGTCGATGTCGCCCGGATCCCTTGCCGCGGCGTTGCGCGCTGTGGGCGGGGCGGTGCACGCGGTAGACATGGTGATGGCCGGCGACGTGCGAAACGCCTTTGTCGCGTGTCGTCCGCCGGGGCACCATGCGGAAAAGACAACGCCAATGGGCTTTTGCCTGTTTGGCAACGTTGCGATTGCCGCGAAACATGCGCTGGAGCATCATGGCCTTGGCCGCGTCGCTATCGTCGATTTCGATGTGCATCATGGTAACGGCACGCAAGATCTGTGCCAGGACGACCCGCGCATCCTGTTCTGTTCGACCCATCAGATGCCGCTTTTTCCCGGCACGGGACAACCAAGCGAGACCGGCTGTGACGGCAACGTTGTGAACGTGGCGCTGCCCGAAGGGGCGGGCAGTACGGCGTTCCGGCAGGTGATGGAGGGACAGGTGTTGCCTGCGGTGGATGCCTTTGCGCCCGAGATGGTCTTCATCTCGGCGGGGTTTGATGCGCATCGAGCCGATCCTCTGGCCGGGCTTGATCTGGTGGAAGATGATTTTGCCTGGGCGACGCGCAGGATATGCGACCTTGCGGATGTTCATGCCGGGGGGCGTGTCGTGTCCAGCCTTGAAGGCGGGTATGACCTGAAGGCGCTTGCCGCCAGCGCCACCGCCCATGTGGATGCGCTGATGGCGCGCGCGGGCTGAAACTATCGGCCCTTCGGGGCCAAGAACTATTCAGGTGCGCCGCGCGCCTGTCCGATGGGAGCTGGAAAATGCGTTTCGGTTTGTTGATGTTGTGTCTGGCCTATGTGCTCAGCCAGTTTTTTCGTGCGTTTCTGGCGGTGCTGGGGGGCGTTCTTGAGCGTGATATCGGCACCACGCCAGAGGATCTCGCCTTTGCCTCTGGCATCTGGTTCCTGACCTTTGCGGTGATGCAACTGCCCATAGGCTGGGCGCTGGACCGGATCGGGCCACGGAGGACGGCCGCGACGTTGCTGTTGCTGGGCGGTGGCGGCGGTGCGGCGCTCTTTGCGCTGGCGACGGGGCCGGGACATGTGACGCTGGCGATGGCGCTGATCGGCGTGGGCTGTTCACCGGTGTTGATGGCATCCTACTACATTTTTGCCCGGCAGTTCCGGGTGGCGCAGTTCGCGACGCTGGCCGCCGTGATGCTGGGCGTGGGGTCGCTGGGCAACCTGGTGGCGTCATGGCCGATGGCGCTGGCGGCCGAAAGTTTCGGCTGGCGCGCCTCGCTCTGGGGGCTGGCGGCGATCTCGGTCGTGGTGGCGGCGGGCCTCGCGGTCAGCGTGCGTGACCCGGAGCCAGTGGAGGGCGGNGCGCAGGGCTCGGTCCTTGATCTGCTGAAGATGCGGGCGCTCTGGCCGATCTTTCCACTGATGTTCGTGGGATATGCGCCTATGGCTGCGATCCGCGGGTTGTGGATCGGCCCCTACATGAGCGACGTCTTTGCGCTCGATATCGGGCAGGTCGGGCAGGCGAGCCTGGTGATGGGGGTGGCGATGACTGCGGGGACGTTCCTCTACGGTCCGCTTGACCGGATCCTGGGGACGCAAAAATGGGTGTGTTTCGGTGGAAACCTCATTTGTTGCGTGGCGACGTTAACCTTGGCGCTGCTGGTCGGGCAGGGGGTGGGATTGTCCATCCTGCTCTGTGCCATGATCGGGCTCTTTGGCGCGAGTTTCCCGTTGCTGGTGGCACATGGGCGCAGCTTCTTTCCACCGCATCTGGCGGGGCGGGGTGTGACGCTGATGAATCTCTTCGGGATCGGAGGTGCCGGTTTGATGCAGTTCGGATCGGGCCCGTTGCATGCGGCGGTGGCAGAGCGGGCCGGTGCGCAGGCTGCCTACAGCGCGCTTTTCGCGTTTTTCGGCTTTGCCATCCTTGCCGGGCTGGTGATCTATCTGTTCAGCCGCGACTACAAACCCTGACGCCTTTCGGATGCTGTAGGCCTTTCGTGAAGCCTACGATTCAGGTTTTTCGCGAAATGCCTTAGTTGTAAGGCCTTTCCACTCGGGGGCTTTGGGTCTAAGAGGCCAACTCCATACAGTCCCTTCCGGAGTTGACATCATGGGGTACAAAATCGTCGTCGTCGGGGCCACGGGTAACGTGGGCCGCGAAATGCTGAACATCCTGGCCGAACGCCATTTCCCGGTCGATGAGATCGCCGTGCTGGCGTCGCGTCGGTCGCTGGGAACGGAAGTCAGCTTTGGCGACCGAACTTTGAAGACAAAAGACCTTGATGCCTTTGATTTCACTGGCTGGGACATTGCGCTGTTTGCCATCGGCTCGGACGCTACCAAGACCCATGCACCAAAGGCTGCGGCTGCGGGATGTATCGTAATCGACAACTCGTCGCTCTACCGCTACGACCCGGACGTACCGCTGGTTGTGCCGGAAGTGAACCCCGAGGCCGTCGACGGTTATGCCAAGAAAAACATCATCGCCAACCCCAACTGCTCGACCGCGCAGATGGTTGTGGCGCTGAAGCCGTTGCATGATCGTGCCCGGATCAAGCGCGTCGTCGTGTCGACCTACCAGTCGGTTTCCGGCGCAGGCAAGGACGGCATGGACGAACTGTGGGAGCAAACCAAGGCAGTCTATAACCCCACCAAGGATGTGCCTGCCAAGGTCTTCCAGAAGGAAATCGCGTTCAACGTCATCCCGCATATCGACGTCTTCATGGAAGACGGCTCGACCAAGGAAGAATGGAAGATGGTCGCCGAAACCCACAAGATCGTCGATCCGGCGATCAAGGTGACCGCGACCTGCGTGCGGGTTCCGGTCTTTGTCGGGCATTCCGAGGCGATCAATATCGAGTTTGAAGAGTTCCTCGACGAAGATGAGGCGCGCGACATCCTGCGCGAGGCACCGGGTATCATGGTGATCGACAAGCGCGAAAGCGGCGGCTACGTCACGCCCAAGGAATGTGTCGGTGATTTCGCCACGTTCATCAGCCGCATCCGTCAGGACAACACGGTCGAGAACGGCCTGAACCTGTGGTGTGTCAGCGATAACCTGCGCAAGGGTGCGGCACTCAACGCGGTGCAGATCGCCGAGACGCTGGGCAACCGGGTCCTGAAGAAGGGCTGAATGCCGCCTAGGACAGCGCGATCACATCAAAGCTGTCAGGGAAATGATCGGGCGCATCCGGATCCGGGTGCGCTCTTTCGAAAAGCCGCCCTTCCAGGTGGCGATCCTGTGGCCCGGTTCGAACGCCTAGCAGGGGCAAGCGCCGCATACGGCGCGCAAGGGCCCCAAGCCCCGCCAACATTCCGGGCGGCAGCGTCAGTATCCAGCCTTACAATTCCATGCCGCATATCTTGCTAGATCATGATTAAGATAGCGTGAATCCGCGTATCTGGTGGACTGCCGCTTGCAAATGGCGGCTACCCGCCAAAGATTGAAAACAGGCTTTATGGAGGAACCCGCATGCGCGTCTGGCCCCTAGTTCTCGCTCTTTTCCCGACTGCCCTCTGGGCAGAGGATATCCCGCTCGACAGCGATGTGAGCGCCGTTACGCTCTACCCACAGGGCGCAACCATCACCCGGAAAGTGCCATTCACCGCACCCGCCGGGCAGCATGACCTGATCCTGACCGACATGCCGCTGCGCACACCGCTGTCGAGCGTTCGTGTCCGGGTGGATGGCGCGGAGATGGGCGGCGTGACGGCCCGCAACCGGTTCGTGCCGCCGCGCGATCCGGAAACGGACGCGGCCATTGACGCCGCCGAGGCCGAGGTGGAGCGCTTGCAAGATGCGTTGCGCGACCGGCAGGGCAAGGTGCGCGAAATCCGGCTCGAGGCCGAAGCGGCCGAAGCGCGCGTGGCGTTTCTCAAGCAGGTTGGCGAGGGTGAGAATGTCGCCTCCCTCGATGTGGCAGCACTGCGTGATCTGCTGCAGCTGATTGGCGAGGGAACACTGGCGGCCAAGCGCGCAGCACATGACGCGCTGTCACGAGCTGATGCCGAATCCCGTGCGCTGAGCGACCTCAAGGAAGAGTTGCAAAAGGCCGAAGCGGCGCTTGCCGCGCTGGTCCCCGAAGCGGAGGCGCGCGCATTGTTGTCGGTCGCCATTTCGGGCGATGCGCCGATGGAAGGCATGATGACCGTGACCTATACCGTGCCGGACGCGGCCTGGCGCCCGGTCTACGATCTGCGTCTTGACCGCGCGACCGGAACACTGACGCTGGAACGCGGCGCGTTCGTCGCGCAGTCCACCGGTGAAAACTGGCGCGATGTCGCGCTGCGCCTGTCGACAGTGCGCCCCTCCGAGCAGACCCGGCCCAGCGATATCTGGCCCCAGCAGCGCTGGATCGTCAAGGAAGAGGATGAAAATCAGTATCTGTCCGCGGACGTGGCCCCGGCGCCGATCGTCATGGCAGAGGAATCCGCCGCCGGCATGTTGGCCAAACCCAGCCCGAAACGCATCGCCGCAGCCGCCGAATTCGACGGGCTGGCCGTGACCTATACCTATCCTGCGCCAGTAAGTATCGCGACCGGTGCCGATAATGTGCGCCTCGCGCTCGATACGCTGGATACCAAGGTGGATCTGTTTGCCCAGGCCGTTCCGCTGGCGGACAGCACGGCATTCCTGATGGCGAAATTCACCAATGACATGGGCGAGTTGATCCTGCGCTCGGACGAGGCGAATTTCTATCTCGATGGCACGTACCAAGGCCAGAGCGGGATTGCCATGATCGCTGCGGGTGCCGAGGACACCCTGTCATTCGGTCCGATTGACGGGTTGCGCCTGACGCGCACCATTCTGGACCGCAAGCAGGGCGACCGAGGCGTGATCAGCCGGTCCAACGATATGAGCGAAAAGGTCAAGATCGAAGTCGAGAATTTGACGCAGGAGACCTGGCCGGTCCGTCTGCTCGACCGGGTGCCCTATTCGGAACAGGAAAAGCTGGAGATCGAATGGACTGCGCAACCTGAACCGTCCGAGACTGACGTGGACGGCAAGCGAGGTGTCCTGGCCTGGAACTTTGACCTAGAGGCCGGCGAGACATACGAAATTCAACTCGGCTCTGATCTGGAATGGCCCGACGGGATGGTGCTGCGCTGAAACCCGCCCGACCGGATTCCGGCGTGAGGGCGGCGGAAAATGTGGCAGCGCCGGACATTTCTGATCTTTGAAAGAGTCTGGCGCGAGAGGCCCACGATCCTGAATGGGCGTGGGCCTGTTTCACTTTCCCTGATTCAGGGAACGCGCAAATCTTTCAGATCGGGACGTAACTTTTCGATTCCGGTGAATACTGTTCAATGGTGCCAGCACCGATATCGAGCCAGACACCATGAACTGTCAGCCGCCCCGCTTCGATGGCTTCGCTCACGAAGGGGAAAGTGGCCAGGTTCTCAAGCGAGATCAGCACCGATTCCTTCTCCAGCGCGCGGGTGCGCTCTGCCGGGTCTTCGATATGCGAGACACGCTCGTAGCCGGGGCGCAGGATATCCATCCAACGCCCGATAAAGCTCGACTTGTCCTCAAGCTCGGGCGAGAGGCCGGCGCACATGTCGGCACAGCCGCTGACGCCGCCGCAATTGGAATGTCCCATCACCACCAGATGCGCCACACGCAGGCTCTTGACCGCGTATTCGATGGCCGCCGATGTGCCATGCTGGCCGCCGTTGCTTTCATAGGGCGGCACGAGGTTGGCGATATTGCGGTGAATGAAGAACTCACCCTGATCGGCACCAAAGACCGACGTGACATGCACGCGGCTGTCGCAGCACGAGATGATCATTGCGCGCGGGTGCTGGCCATCATCGGCGAGCAGGCGATACCACGCCTCGTTCTCGGCGTAGCTGGTCGCTTTCCAGCCCTTGTAGCGCTGGATCAGATAGGAGGGCAGTGGACGGGCGCGATGCATGGCAGTCTTTCAATTAGGCGATTTTGCAAAAGCAGTGAAACCAGTGATCATCGTTAGCATTCCGCGCCGCCGGGGAGCCTCGGGATTTGGGCGAAGCCCTGCGTTGGCGCGTTGAATGCCATGAATATCTGGAATTCGCTGATAATTCGAGAAAGAAATGTGCCCGTGCGAAACCTTTTGGGAAGGACCATCCGCCACTGTCAGTCTTGCCCGGTAGGAGTGGGGGCCGCCCGGGCATCCGTGAATATCTGGGGTGAGATTGTGGAACATTTGACATTTCTGAAACAGAACGAGGCCGTGCATTTCGATCCTGAAAGGCTGAAAGAGCTGTATGTTCAACTGGGCGAAGCCGGCGCCGAGGACGTTGTTTGCCGAGCGCTCGAGGAATTGGCGGTGCGCCTGTCACATACCGAACGCTGCTATCGCGAGGGGCGTCTGCCGGACATGCGAAAATCGGCGCGCAGCCTGAGCGAGATCTGGGATTTGCAGGACATGTCGGTCTGAATGGGGCGTTCCGGCAACGGGTGCGCGGGGATCGGCGGAAAAATCTTGCACTGCCGAGCGGTTTAAAAACCGCTTTGGCTTGCGGGCGCTGGCTGGGTGGATAGGCTGGGCGATATCTACCCCAGCCTGAAAGTGTGCACAGTGACCTCTTCCAACAGCCCGATTGCCAAATCCCTGACATTTGCCGCCACCGATGCAGAGGCGATCCCTCTGCACGTGATCGAAAGTGACGCGTTGGATGGTTGGCTGGAAACGCAGCCGGATCGCGCCGCCGCATGGGTGCGGGCCGCCGGGTTCACCGGTGCATTGGGTAGCACGCTGCTGGTGCCCGATGCCGACGGGAACATAGCGCTGGCACTGGCAGGGTACGGCAATGACGAGGCCCGCCGCAGGGGGCGCTTCCATCTGGCTGCTTGCGCCGGAGCTCTGCCGCAAGGGACATATGCGCTCAAGGGGCTCGACCCGGCCCGCGCCACAGAAGAGGCGCTGGGCTGGCTGTTGGGGGGCTACAGCTTTGATCGCTATGCCAGCCAGCGCCCGGCCAATGCGCGTTTGGTAGCCCCCGAAGGGGTCGACGCCGCGCGGCTCGAAATCATCGCCGCCGGAGAGGCGCTGACCCGCGATCTGATCAATACGCCCGCAGGTGATATGGGACCCACCGACCTTGAGGCGGCCTGTGGCGCGCTGGCGGCCGAGCATGGGGCCGCGATGGAGGTGATCCGGGGCGAGGCGTTGTTGACGCAGAACTTTCCGATGATCCACGCGGTCGGGCGCGCGGCTGCCGACGGGCCGCGCCTGATCGACATGACTTGGGGCGATACCGGCCCCGCCCTGACACTGGTGGGCAAGGGGGTGTGTTTCGATACTGGCGGGCTGAACCTCAAGCCCGGTGCCAGCATGGGGCTGATGAAAAAGGACATGGGCGGGGCGGCAACGGTGCTGGGCCTTGCGCATATGATCATGGCGCTGGGGCTGCGCTTGCGCCTGCGCGTGCTGATCCCGGCGGTGGAAAACGCAGTGTCGGGCAACGCCTTTCGCCCGGGCGATATCCTGACCGCGCGCAATGGCAAGACGGTGGAGATCAACAATACCGACGCAGAGGGGCGGCTGGTGCTGGCCGATGCGCTCGCCCTTGGGGCCGAAGCTACGCCCGATCTGATGGTGTCGATGGCCACGCTGACGGGGGCTGCACGGGTCGCGGTTGGCCCGGACCTTGCCCCGTACTACGCCGATGACAGTGCGCTTGTCGGCGCTCTGGAAGAGGCGGCGGCACAGGTGGCTGACCCGGTGTGGCGGCTGCCGTTCCATGATCCTTACGAGGTGATGATCGAGCCCGGCATCGCCGATCTGGACAACGCGCCCAAGGGCGGTTTTGCCGGATCGATCACCGCGGCGCTTTTCCTGCGGCGTTTTGCCGGGGACGCGAAGTACATGCATTTCGACATCTATGGCTGGAACCCCACCGCCGCCCCGGCACGTCCCAAGGGTGGCGTAGGCATGGGCGCGCGGGCGCTGCTGGAGGCGCTGCCGCGCATGCTGGCCCTGTGACTCGCGCGCTGAGCGATCGTCGCTTTCGGGCGGCCAATGCGCGGGTGGCGCATGTGTCCCTGCGCGGTCATGTCGATGCGCCCGAATATGTCGAGGGCGAAGTGATGCGCTGCAGCTGGCCTTTTGCCGATCTGTGTCGCAGTCCCAACGGCCCGCGCGATTTGCAGATATTGCGCGGTCAGCCGGTTCGGGTGCTGGAAATCCACGCTGGCTGGGCCTTTGTCATTGATGAGGTCGGCGGCTATGTCGGCTATCTGCCCGAGGCGGCGGTCGTGGGCGGGGTGCACCCGACGCACCGGGTGGGCGCGCGACTGGCGCATGTCTATGCAGAGCCGGATATCAAATCGCGTGAAACTGCGCTTCTCAGTTTCTTTGCCGAAGTTGAGGCGGGCGCGGTCGAGGGCGGATTTCATGCACTCGCGGGCGGCGGCTACATGGTTGCGCAGCACCTTGTCCCGCTTGGCTGGTATGCCGATGATGCCGTGGCGGTGGCCGAGATGTTCCTCGGCACGCCCTATCTCTGGGGTGGGAATACCGGGACCGGAGTGGATTGCTCTGGCTTGGTCCAATTGGCGCAATATGCACAAGGGCGGGCGTGCCCGCGCGACAGCGATCTGCAACAGGCGCTGGGGCAGCCGGTGGAGCCGGGCGCGCGGCTGCGGCGCGGGGATCTGGTCTTTTGGAAGGGGCATGTGGGGATATTGCAGGACGCGCAGACCCTGCTGCATGCCAATGCGTTTCACATGGCCGTCACCAGCGAGCCGCTACAGGATGCCATCGACAGGATCGCCGCCCGGGAATTCGGCGCGGTTACGGCGATCAGACGTATCGGAGAGACTTCATGAGCAATCCGTTTTTTCACCCGGCTTTGGGGGCCGAGCTGGTTCGCTTTGCGGACCACGCCAGATGCGCGGTGCGTCGATCATCTTCGAACGGCTCTGCGTGATGGGGGTGCAAAATGGATGAACAAATAGCCAATGCCGGTCAGGCGCAATATTGGTCCCAAGGACCGGGCCGCAAATGGGTGCAGCAACGCGAGGCGCTCGATGCCCTGATGGCCCCGGTGCTCGATCTGGTATTGGAGCGCGCGGCTCTGAAACCCGGCGCGCAGGTGCTGGATATCGGCTGCGGCACCGGGACCAGCACGATCGAGATCGCCCATCGCATTGCGCCCGAAGGCCGGGTTGTCGCGGTCGATATCGCCGCCTCGCTGCTGGACGAGGCCCGCAGTCGCGCCAAGGGGGTGCCGGGTGCGCATTTCATTCTGGCCGATGCGCAGACCCACGCGTTCGAGCCTGGGGTCTTCGATGTGGCGCTGTCGCGGTTCGGGGTGATGTTCTTTTCCGACCCGGCGCAGGCGTTTCGCAACATCGCGAGCGGGCTCAAACCCGGCCGGCCGCTGATCTTTGCCGCTTGGTGTGGTGTCGCTGACAACCCTTGGTTTGCTATTCCCGCTCAGGTCGCGACGGACCGGTTGGGCAGCGTGCCGCCCACTGATCCGCGCGCACCGGGGCCGATGGCGTTTCAGGATCGGGACTATGTGGCGGGGCTGCTGGCCGATGCCGGGCTGCGGGATATCTCGGTGAAGCGCGAGGATGTGTTCCTGACTCCGAGCGGGACAGCGGCAGATGTTGCGGCGCTTTCAACGCGGATCGGCCCCGCGACCCGCGTGATCAAGGAACACAACGCGACGCGTGAGGACATTGCAGCGATACAGGATACGGTTCGCGCGGAACTAGCTGCTTTTGAAACGCCTGAAGGGGTGAGGGTTCCGGCGGCAATCCAGCTTTGCACCGCGCGCGCCGGGGGAAGTGTGACATAGCGGGCGCTATTTCTGCGGGGTCATGTCCTTGCTCGCCAGCAGGGCGGCGGCCGCGATCATCAACGCGCCGCACACCCGGTTGACCAACCCGCCCGATAGCCGTTGCAATACCGCCGCAGCGCGGCGACCGACCCAGCCCCAGCCGATCAGGATTGTGCCGTCGACCACGATATATGTGGCGCCGAGGATCAGAAGTTGTGGCAATACCGGTGCCGCCGGATCGATGAATTGCGGGAAAAGCGCGCCAAAGAATACCACGGCGAAAGGGTTGGCCATCGAGGTGAAGAACCCTTGCCGGTAAAGTTGGGGCCGGGACGCCGAGGCACTGGCACCAACCGCACCGCTGTGCTCGCGGCTCAGCATCAGTTGCAGACCAATCCATGCCAGGTAGGCAACGCCGCCCCATTTGATCAAGGTGAATGCCGTGGCGGAACTGGCGATGATCGCGGCCAGCCCAAAGGCGGCAGCGGTCATCTGCAACGCATTGGCGCTGAGATCGCCGAGAACGGTCCAGAGGCTGCGGCGTAACCCGTGGCGGATGCTGTTGGAGATGATCAGAAGTTGGCTGGTGTCAGGCGGCGTGGCAAAGAAGATCGCGACCGCGGCAAGGTAGATCAGATAGGTTTCTACCAGCATCGCAGTTCTCTCTGCTCAAAGGGCATTATTCGACCGCGCGGATGAGTTTGCGTTCAAGCACGCGCAGCACGGTTTTCAATTCGCTGCCGCGTTTCAGTATCTGGCCACCCGGGCCGATCACGGCATATTGCCCCTGCCGCCCGCGCAGGCGCGGCCGCTTTTCGATGCGGTAAAGCGGGTGCTCGGCAGTGCGGCGGAAGACCGAGAAGACGGCCACATCGCGCAGACAGGAAATACCGTAGTCGCGCCATTCGCCCGCCGCGACCATGCGCCCGTAAAGTGACAGGATCACCGACAGTTCCCTGCGGTGGAACGCGACCTGCGGATCACGGTTATTCGACTGCAAGGGGGATGTGGATTGGTAGTTCATGCCCCCAGAGTTGCGCCGAAATCGTTGCAAAGCAAGCGAAATCGGGGCGCTGCGGCCACCCCGGCGCGGCAGAGCATGCGGGGCACACCGGCAGGCGCGGGCCGGGAGTCAACCGCACCAGATCCGGGTAATCACGCCACCCTCGTCCACATCGACGTTCAGCCGGTCGGGGCGGTGATCAAGCGTCACGGCCGAATTCGGCGGGATAATCCGGTGCGGGTGGTCGGGATCGGTGAAATCGTGATCGGTATGGGGCGTGCCGATCTTGTCCGCGTGGGCTGCGGCCCCGCATGTGTCGCTGGTATCCATTGCGGCTTCTCCCGATATCTTGACCCAGGTGAATCCTCCAACCGCAACGAGCACGCCAGCGGCGAGGGCCAAACTCAAAAAACGGTTCACGGGTCGCTCTCCTGCATGTGTTGCATTCAGATCGACATTTTGGTCCGAACTTTCAACTCTAGACCGCCAATTGAGTTGAAGTTGCGCGGGCATTCGCCCACAATCGCGGCGATTCAAAATAAGGAAAACACGCAATGCGCACTACAGCTGCCGTGGCACTCGAAGCCGGAAAACCCTTGGAAATCATGGAAGTGAACCTGGAAGGCCCCAAGGCCGGCGAGGTTCTGGTGGAAATCAAGGCCACGGGCTTGTGCCACACCGATGAGTTCACCCGTTCGGGTGCCGATCCCGAAGGCGCGTTTCCTGCCATTCTGGGCCACGAGGGCGCGGGCGTTGTGGTCGAGGTAGGTCCCGGTGTGACCAGCCTCGAAGTCGGCGATCACGTGATTCCGCTTTATACGCCGGAATGCCGCGAGTGCGAATATTGCCTCAACCCCAAGACAAACCTCTGTCAGTCGATCCGCGAGACCCAGGGCAAGGGCGTGATGCCCGACGGCACCAGCCGTTTTTCCATGCTCGATGGCACACCGATTTTGCACTACATGGGCTGCTCGACCTTCTCCAACTACACGGTTCTGCCCGAGATTGCGCTGGCACGTGTCCGCAAGGACGCGCCGTTCGACAAGATCTGTTACATCGGCTGCGGCGTCACCACCGGTATCGGCGCGGTGATCAATACAGCCAAGGTCGAGATCGGTTCGACCGCCATCGTGTTCGGTTTGGGCGGTATCGGGCTGAATGTGATTCAGGGGCTGCGACTGGCCGGGGCGGACCAGATCGTTGGGGTCGATCTGAATGACGACAAGGAGGCGATGGCGCGCCAGTTCGGTATGACCGATTTCGTCAACCCGAAGAAAGTCAGCGGTGATATTGTCGGTCACCTGGTCGAACTGACCGGTGGCGGGGCTGATTACACCTTTGATGCGACCGGCAATGTGCAGGTCATGCGGCAGGCGCTGGAATCGGCGCATAAGGGCTGGGGCGAGAGCATCATCATCGGTGTCGCCGGTGCCGGGCAGGAAATTTCGACACGGCCCTTCCAGCTGGTTACCGGACGGTCATGGCGCGGTACTGCATTCGGCGGCGCGCGCGGTCGCACGGATGTGCCGAAAATCGTGGACTGGTACATGGATGGCAAGATCCAGATCGACCCGATGATCACGCACACGATGAAGCTGGAAGAGATCAACAAAGGGTTTGAATTGATGCATGCGGGCAAGAGCATCCGCGGCGTCGTCGTCTACTGATCTGTCGGGGAGGGGTTTCGCCCATCCCGTGGCACCCATCAACAAGGGCCGCACAGATCACTGTGCGGCCCTGCACGTTGCCCATCGCCCACTGTTACTTAGGTAGGCGTTAAAAGGACGGCGAAAGGAGCCCTCTACATGCGCGATGACATCTATACTCCGCCCGAGGTCTGGACCTGGGATCAGGAGAATGGCGGCAAGTTCGCCTCGACCAACCGGCCCGTTGCGGGGGCCACCCACGAAGCCGCATTGCCGCGCGGCAAGCATCCCTACCAGCTGCATTCGCTGGCCACGCCGAACGGCGTCAAGGTCACGATCCTGTTCGAAGAACTGCTGGAGGCGGGCCATGACGCCGAATATGACGCTTGGCTGATCGACATCGGCAAAGGCGACCAGTTCGGCAGCGGCTTTGTCGAGATCAACCCGAACTCGAAAATTCCGGCGCTGGTCGACTATACCGGTGACGCGCCGCTGCGCGTCTTTGAAAGCGGCTCGATCCTGATGCACCTGGCCGAGAAATTCGGTGCCTTTCTACCCGCCTCGGGCCCGGACCGGACCGAAGTGCTCAACTGGCTGATGTGGCAGATGGGCAGCGCGCCATTTCTGGGCGGCGGGTTTGGCCATTTTTATGCCTATGCCCCCGAGAAGTACCAATACCCGATCGACCGCTACGCGATGGAAACGAAACGCCAGCTTGATGTGCTGAATCGGACCTTGGCCGAGCGAGAATTCATCGCCGGTGACGAATACAGCATTGCCGACATGGCGATCTGGCCGTGGTACGGTCAATTGGTCCTCGGGCGGCTCTATGATGCCGCAACCTTCCTTGATGTCGAGAGCTACAACAACGTGATGCGTTGGGCCGAGTTGATCGACGCGCGCCCCGCTGTACGGCGCGGGCGGATGGTGAACCGTGCTTTTGGAGAGCCGTCAATGCAACTGCACGAGCGCCATTCACCGAGCGATTTCGAGACCCAAACGCAAGACAAGATCGGTAGCGAGTAACCTGCTATCGCAACCCGCACCGCCGCTGCCCAAGAGCAGCGGCGGTGCGTCCGCCTGAACCGCAGACCTTCCGATAGATCATGAATGAATGGTCTGAGCCGCAGACTGGCGGCCAGAGCGCCTGCGGCCAACAAGCCGGCTCGCCGCGCTCTGGAAAAGCCACCTTGATCAGATTCGTGCCTTCAGGCACAACGCGGCAACGACACGGCAACAAGGGAGAATTCTGATGGCCGATACCCACACACCGCTGCTCGCCGTGCTGATCGACGCTGACAACACGTCGCCGAAATGGACGCAGGCGATCTTTGATGAAATCGCCGGCATGGGCGAAGCCTCTGTGCGCCGCTGTTACGGTGATTTTTCCTCCCAGCAGATGACTGGCTGGAACAAGGTTCAGGCTGAATTTGGCCTGGTACCGCATCACCAGCCGGCCAATACGGTGGGCAAGAATGCAAGCGACATCGCGCTGGTGATCGACGCGATGGACCTGATGCATTCAGGCCGCTTCGACGGCTTCGTGCTGGTGTCCTCGGACAGTGATTTCACCCGGCTGGCCAGCCGTATCCGCGAACAGGGGCTGGATGTCTTCGGGATCGGCGCGCAAAAAACGCCCGCGGCATTCCGTCAGGCGTGCAAACGGTTCATCTATCTGGAGAACCTGCAAGGCAGCGGCGCACCGGATACCCCCGCCAAAACCAGCGGCAAGAACCTCAATGAAGCGCGTGACATGCTGTTCAAGGCGATGGACAGCATTGATCAGGACAGCGAATGGTACGCTCTGGGGCGTCTGGGCCAGCAAGTGACCGCGGCAAACCCGGATTTCGACACCCGCAGCTATGGACACAAGAAGCTGAGTGATCTCATCGCCGCGATCAAGGTTCTGGAAACGCGGCGCGAGGGCAATCAGTTGATGGTGCGTCGCGTCGACTGAACCCAAGTGCCGCTGGCTTGAGAGCCGATGACCGCCAAAGGAAAAGGCCCACCGCAACTTCAATGTGATGGGCCTTTTGTATTGATATTTTAACTCAGATCAGACGCTGACGGCTTCAGTTCAGCAACCCGGCATGGCGCAGGCCCTGTTCGACCAGCACCTTGGTTTCGTCCAACAATCCGGTCAGCGGCGAGCGGACCTCTTCGCTGCACAGCCCCAGCCGTGACATGGCGTATTTCACGCCGACCAGACCCGGCTCGGTAAAGATCGCCTGATGCAGCGGCATCAACTTGTCCTGAATCTCCAGCGCCTTGGCATAGTCGCCGGCCTGCATCGTTTCCTGCAATTCGGCACAGAGCCGCGGTGCAACATTGGCCGTGACCGAGATGCAGCCGACCCCACCTTGGGCATTGAAGCCGTGCGCGGTGGCGTCCTCGCCAGAAATCTGGATGAAATCGGTGCCGCATGTGATGCGCTGCTGGCAGACCCGCGCCAGATCGCCGGTTGCATCCTTGACGCCGATGATACGCGGTAATTTCGCCAGTTCGCCCATCGTCGCGGGGGTCATGTCCACGACCGAACGGCCGGGGATATTATAGATGATTATCGGCAAATCGCAGCAATCGTGCAGCGCGCGGAAATGCGCGATGAGGCCGCGTTGTGTCGGTTTGTTGTAATAGGGCGTGACCACCAGTGCGGCATCTGCCCCGACCTTGAGCGCATGCTGCATGAAGCGCATCGATTCGACGGTGTTGTTGCTGCCCGCACCCGCGACGACCGGGACCCGGCCGTTTGTGGCTTGTACCACGGCTTCGACCACGGCCTCGTGCTCTTCGTGGCTGAGCGTCGGGCTCTCGCCCGTGGTGCCGACAGGTACCAGACCATGACTGCCTTCGCCGATATGCCATTCCACCAGTTTCTTGAGCGTGTCAAAATCCACTGCGCCGTTCTTGAACGGCGTGACAAGGGCAGGCAGAGAACCTTTGATCATGTCGCGCTCCTTTCGGATCAGATGGGCGGGTAAGCAGGCCCGCTAACAGGAATATCAAGCGCCCGGCGACTTGCTGCCCGATCCTCCGGTTTGCGTGTGGACGGAAGGGCGGTGGCCGCATAGGCTGGCGCTGTCTATCCTTTGCAATGGCGGGAAATGCAAGAGATGTTGCGCGTAATTACGTTCCTTCTGGTGCTGATTTGTCTCTCGTCTCCGGGGGGGGCGCAATCGGCTGACATCCGTCCACCCAGCGCGCTGGCCAGCGCACTCGAGGCGGCGCAAGGCGGGCGCTGGGCTCGTGCCTCGGAGTTGGCGGCCCGCGAAGGGCAAGTGGCGAAGGCGATCATCGAATGGAGCCGCTTGCGTGCGGGGCGCGGCAGCGTGCCTGAGATTCTCGCCTTTCTAGAGACTTACCCGGACTGGCCGGGGCTCGACTATCTGCGCAAGCAGAGCGAGCCCGCTTTCGAGGATGCCAGCGACGCGGAAGTGATCGCGTTTTTCGCCGGATCCCAACCTCAGACCGGTGCGGGTGTGCTGCGCTATGCCGCGGCGCGCATCGCTGGTGGTGAGCGGGGCGAGGCCGAGGTCAGCGTGGTCTTGGCGTGGCGCACGATGGATCTGAGCACCGAAGAGCATGTTGCGTTCCTCAATGCGCATGGTCCGCTGCTGGAGCCGCATCATCTGGCCCGGCTGGACATGACGCTCTGGCGTGGCTTGAAGGACAGCGCGCTGATGCTGCCCTTGGTGGATGAGGAAGATCGCGCCGTGGCCGAGTTGCGCCGCAAGATCGCGCGCGGTGAGGGCGGGATCGATGCCGCGCTTGCCATGTTGCCGGCAAGCCGACGGGACGATCCGGGGATCGCCTATGAGCGTTTCAATCGCTACCTGAGGCAAGACGAACCCGAAAAGGCCATTGCGCTGCTGCAGTCGCAAAGCCGCATCGCGGGTGGGCTGGGCGAGGCCGAGCGCTGGTCAGGCTGGCGGCGAAGCTTGGCGCGGCGGATGATGCGCGACGGCCAGTATGCGCTGGCCTATGATCTGGCAGCCAATCATCAGCTTGACGGTGGCGCGGCCTATGCCGACCTGGAATGGTTGGCGGGGTATCTGGCGCTGCGCTTTCTTGATGAGCCGGAACTGGCGCGCGATCATTTCCAGCGTCTGCGCGCCGGAGTGGAATCACCCATCTCGATGGGACGTGCGAGTTACTGGATCGGGCGTGCGCAGGAGGCGCTGGGCGATGTCGAGGCGGCAGCGATCGCTTATGCAGAAGGCGCACAGCACCAGACCAGTTTTTACGGGCTACTTGCCGCGGAAAAGGCTGGGCTGCCCTTTGATGTCGGCTTGGGGGCCTCGGCTGTGCCGCCATGGCGCGAGGCAGCATTCGCGACAGGTTCGCTGGCGCAGGCCGGTTCGCTGGCGTTGGGCGCGGGGCAGCGCGGGCTCGCCGAGCGGTTTTTCCTGGCGCTCGCCGAGACGCTGGATGAGACCGGATTGCGCCAGATGGCGCGGATGCTGGACGATCTGGAGGCGCCGCATCTGCAGGTGATGCTGGGCAAACACGCCGCCCAGCGGCAGATCATTCTGGCAGAGGCGTACTACCCCTTGCACCCGATGATCGACATGGATCTGCCGGTGCCGATGGAAATGGCGCTGGCCATCGCCCGCCGCGAGAGTGAGTTCGACCCGTCGGTGGCCAGCGGCGTGGGTGCGCAGGGGTTGATGCAATTGATGCCCGGCACCGCCAGCGACGTGGCACGCGATCTGGCGCTTGCCCATCAGCACTCCCGCGTTCTGGGTGACTGGGAATATAACGTGCGGTTGGGGTCCACCTATCTGGCGCAGCTGTCGTTGGAATTTGGCGCGAATGTCGTGATGATTTCTGCCGGCTACAATGCTGGCCCGCGCCGCCCGGCCCAGTGGATGGAACGATTCGGTGACCCGCGCGCGGGTGGCATGGATGTGATCGACTGGATCGAACACATCCCGTTTCGCGAAACGCGTAATTACGTCCAGCGCGTCGCGGAAAGCCTGCCGATTTACCGCGCGCGGATGGGCAAGCCGCCACATCCGCTACCGTTCAGCCAGGAATTGATCGGTGCCAGCGTGCCGTCAACCTTGGAAACCCAATAGCGCGGCACGCATACGCCCGGGCGGGCGTCTTCGTGTTGGACTGGTCGCGCGGGCTTGCATAGGCAAACGGCCCCGCGCCGTCATGCCTTCACGCGTTCCCGCCATAGGGTAAAGAGCCCGGTGGCCACGACAATCCCCACTCCGATTGCCACGTTGGTGCGGATCGTTTCGTCAAAGACGGTGACCCCCAGGACGCTGATGAAAACGAGTTGCAGATAGGCAAAAGGTTGCACTGCGCTCGCTTCGGCCACCTCGTAGCATTTGATCAGCGCGTAATGCCCGCTGGCACCAGTCACGCACAAGAGCGCCATCCACGCCCAATCGGGCGCTGCCATAGGCTCCCAGAACCACATGCCGACGAGGGTTATTCCGATCGCGCCAACGACTCCGGTCCAGAAGAAGCTGGTCGCGGCGCTGTCCTGCCGTGCCGCATAGCGGGTGAGCAGCCCATAGAGCGCGAACAACAAGGCACCGATCAACGGGACGATGGCCTCGGGTTCAAAGACGCCGAACCCGGGTTCCAGGATGACGAGTACGCCGATGAACCCGATACCGATAGCCGTCCAGCGACGCCAGCCGACCCGCTCGCCCAGGACCGGCCCCGACAGGGCGGCGATCAGCAGCGGGTAACAGGAAAAGGCCGCGTGGCTCTCGATCAGGCCGAGCAGTGTAAAGGAAAGCACCATCACACAGATTTGGGAGACCAGAAGCAGCGCACGGAACGCCTGCAGGATAGGTTGACGGGTGCGCGCCGCCGCACGCAGGCCGCCCGCTTTGCGCCCGGCTACGGCCACCACGAAGGCTGCGAAGAACCAGAACCGGATCATGATCACCATGTAGACGTTGTATTCACCCGCCAGGTACCGCGAGATCCCGTCCTGCATCGCAAAGATGAAGGTGGACAGCAGCATCATCCAGATGCCGAGTTTGAGGTTCTGTTCGGTCATTGTCTGCGCTCTGCTACAGTCATGTGCCGCTTGCGTCCGAAACCGGGTTGGCGGGTTACGTCAAAGCCCGCTTCGGCCAGTCCGCGCCGCACGAATCCGGCAGCGGTATAGGTGGCCGCCGTGCCGCCGGGCGCGGTGTGGTCGAACACGGCCTGCATCAGGGGCGGCTGCCACAGTTCGGGGTTTTTCGCGGGCGAGAATCCATCGAGAAACCAGGCGTCTGCCATGCCCTGCCACTCTGGCAGGGTCTGCCGCGCGTCGCCGGTGATCACCTGCAGCATCACGCCGCTGCCCAGGTCGATCTGCCGCGCACCCGCTTCCCATCCGGCGAGCAGGGGGGCGGCCACCGCGTCAAGTGCGGCGTGCACGGCCAGCGCGCGTGCCATGTCACTGGCGCGCATCGGATAGGCCTCGAAAGAGGTCAGATGCAGCTGTCCCGGCGGACCTGCTTCCTGCCACGCGATGAGCGCGGCCAGCATGTTCAGCCCGGTGCCAAAACCCAGTTCAGCGATATGGAAGCCATCGCGGAATCGCGCGGGCAGGCCATTGCCCTGCAAGAAGACATGCTGCGTTTCCGCCAAACCATCCTCGCGGCTGAAATAGGGATCGTCGAACCGGACACTGACCGGGACATCGTCCGCTTGCCACTCCAGTTCAGCCTGCTGGCCTTGCATGTCGGGTTCCTTTAACACCTGCGCCGAAGGGTCCCGGCGAGTGCGGCGACCATGCAAGGGAGGGCGCGCTTTGGCAATGGCAGATGTAACGGTGATGGGGGCCGGGATATTCGGCCTGTCGGTCGCCTACTCATGTGCTCGGCGCGGTGCGCTTGTGCGGGTGATCGACCCCGGCGGACCGGGGGCCGGGGCTTCGGGCGGGATCGTCGGTGCCCTTGCGCCGCATGTGCCCGAACAGTGGAACGAAAAGAAGGCATTTCAGTTGGATAGCCTGCTGATGGCCGAAGGCTGGTGGCGGGAAATTGCCGAGGAATCCGGGCTTGATCCCGGTTACGCGCGCCTCGGACGGCTTCAGCCGGTTTCGGATGAGTCGGCGCTTGCCTTGGCCAAGGCGCGGGTGTCCGGGGCGCGCGACTTCTGGCAAGGCAAGGCCGATTGGCAAGTCGTCGTGGCAAAGGGCGAGGCATGGGAGCCACACAGCCCGACCGGCATGCTGGTTCACGATACCTTGAGCGCGCGAATGCATCCGCGTCATGCGTGTGCCGCACTCGTCGCGGCTATCCGCGCGCGTGGTGGCGAGATTACGACCGAAGGTGCCGCCGCGCCCGGGACCGTCTGGGCCACGGGGGTTGCCGGTCTGACGGAGCTGGCTGCCGCGCAGTCCCGGCCGCTGGGCAACGGGGTCAAGGGGCAGGCGGCATTGCTGGATTACGCCGCACCGGAGCTGCCGCAGATTTTCGCGGACGGGGTTCATATCGTGCCGCACAGCGATGGCACCGTCGCCATCGGCTCGACCTCAGAACGGCTCTACGATGATGCGACCAGCACCGATGCGCAATTGGATGCGGTGATCGAACGTGCCCGCTGGGTCGTGCCTGCCTTGCGGGACGCGCCGGTGGTCGAACGTTGGGCGGGGGTGCGACCGCGCAGCCGCAGTCGTGCACCGATGCTGGGCGAACACCCGCTTCGCAAGGGGGATTTCATAGCTAATGGCGGTTTCAAGATCGGTTTCGGGATGGCGCCCAAGATTGGTGTAGTAATGGCCGATCTGCTTCTCGACGGTGTGGACCGTATTCCGGATGGTTTTCGTCCCGAAGCCTCCACCTGACGGGCCTTCCCCCCATGCAGGCAATCGGGCAGAAAGAGTGCATGACGCCTGCTGATCTGATCCTTACGCCCACTGGTCTGCGATTTCGCGGGCGGCGCTATCCCTGCACAGTGGGGCGCGGAGGGCTGAGCGCCGCAAAGCGCGAAGGCGATGGCGCAACGCCCATCGGCACGTATTCCATCGTCGCGTTACTGTACCGGCCTGACCGGCTGGCGCGTCCGGCCCCCTGGGCGGTCCCGATCCGGCCAGGCGATCTGTGGTCCGATGCCAGTGGCGATTCAGCCTATAACCAATTGGTGCGCGCGCCTTATGCGCCCAGCCACGAGGTATTGCGCCGGGCCGATCCGCTTTACGATCTTATATTCGTCACGGACTGGAATTGGCCGGATGCACGCGCGGGGCGTGGGTCATGTATCTTTATGCATCAGTGGCGCCGACCGGGTTTTCCGACGGAAGGCTGCGTGGCAATGCGCCGTGACCATTTGCACCGTATCGCGGCGCAGGTCGTTCCCGGGACCCGTCTTATCGTACGCGGCTGATTTTGTTGCCCTAGGGTAAAGGCCGCCGTTGAGATTCGGGCCGCTCCTATTCTGGAGATAGGGATATAGCCGTCGCTGTTTCGCAACTTGACCCGACTTGTGATCATCTTTGGAGCATTCTCATTTTTCATTTTGAATTCAATTTGCGGCCAGATGCCGCCTACGTTCCCTTGATGAATTAAACTATGCGGTCCCTGCTATTCAAACATTCCAAAGGACACGGACTTGCATCTTCGGGATTTAAACAAATGGAGACTTAACTTCGTCGGCTATCGATTGGAAAACATTTGTAAAAGCAGGATAAAATGGGTATTATCAATACCTATTGTGTTGATTTGGGCAGCAAAATATGTGGAAGACGCAGTCTTGGGTATTAACGGTTAACCGAAATGTACGCTTGCGATGCGGCACAAAATACATACTTCAATAGTGTGCTGCAGTTGCACCATAAACCCAGAAAAGCGGCCGCTCCCAGCGGTTGACGAAATTTGTTTTGCACAACTTCATTCTTCGTATTAGGTGAAGCGTCTGTGAAATGGGCAAAACAATTAACAAGAATGGAACATGGATGTCACAAATCAATCTGAAAGATATGAGTATGTCGGAACTGCGTGCGCTCGAGAAGCGGGTCTCGCGTGCCATTGCTTCGCGTGAGAAAATCGAACGCAAAGAGGCGTTGGCGGCACTCAAGACGAAGGCAAAGCAACTTGGATATTCGTTGGGCGAACTCGTGGGCGATGCGAAATCCGACGAAAGTGTAAAAGCTCCGAAGACGGCGAAACAACGCAAGCCCGTCGCGGCGAAATACCGTAACCCCGAAAATCCAAGCCAGACCTGGGCCGGTCGCGGTCGTCAGCCGAAATGGATCAAGGATGCGATCGCATCGGGCAAATCGATCGAGTCATTCGCTATCAAGTCCTGAGCTTTTCGGGCTGAGGTGCTGCCTCAGCCCGTATGCCGCTCGCCAAAGATTGCGCTGCCGACGCGCACATGGGTCGCGCCTTGCGCGATGGCGCGCTCGAAGTCGCCGCTCATTCCCATCGACAATCCCTTCAGGCCGTTGCGCGCCGCGATCTTGGCCAGCAGCGCAAAATGCAGGCTTGGCTCTTCGTCTGCGGGCGGGATGCACATCAGCCCGCGAAGCGGCAGATCTAGATCGCGGCACTCGGCGATGAATGCATCCGCGTCGGCGGGCAGAACGCCAGCCTTTTGTTCTTCCTCGCCGGTATTGACCTGGATGAACAGATCCGGGCAATGCCCCTCTTCCTGTGCGATGCGGGCGATTGCGCGGGCTAGCCTGGGCCGGTCTACCGAGTGGATGGACTGAAAGAGCGCCATCGCCTGGCGTACCTTGTTGCTCTGAAGCGGGCCGATCAGGTGCAGATCTATCCCCTCGTAGGTCTCGCGGAAACCGGGCCATTTCCTGGCGGCCTCCTGCACGCGGTTCTCGCCAAAACACCTGTGCCCGGCGTCCAGCACCGCGGCCACGCGTTCGTCGGGCTGCATCTTGGAGACCGCGATCAGCGTCACGGCATCGGCGGGCCTGCCTGCGTCCAGGGCGGCGGCCCGGATCCGGGCGGAAATATCGTCAAGGCTCATGAATTGCATCTCCGGTGGGTATCATTCCGTTGGGTCAAAGATAAATCAGGCACAGGCCCGGATGCAAAGCGTGAAATGGTATTGCTGCTTCGGCAAAGCTAAACCGCTTGCTCCGATGGCGCTGCTTGGATAGTAGAGAGGGGCAATTAACGTCGGACGGTGGTATGATCTTTTCTTCTGCAACGCGCGTATTCGGGATGCTGGCCTGTCTGGCCATCGTTGCCGCCTGCGGCAACAAGCCACCGAAATTCGATCCCAATGCGGTCGTGGTCGAGGGCGGCAAGGAAGCGACGCATGGCGGCGTACAAAGCGGGACGAGCATTTTTGATGCGTTTCGCGGTGACAAGACCGGGGTCAAGGTAAACCGATTCTTGTGGACCGCGTCGCTGGATGTGCTCGATTTTCTGCCAGTGCAGTCTGCCGATCCCTTTACCGGCGTAATTTCTACTGGTTACGGCGTTCCGCCGGGCGGCGGGCGTGCCTATCGTGCGACAATCCTGATCAGTGACCCGGCGCTTGATGCGCGGTCGCTGAACGTGGCGCTGCAGTCGAAGGGCGGCCCGGTTGCGGCCGGCACCCAACGTGCGGTCGAGGATGCGATCCTGTCGCGCGCGCGCCAACTGCGCATTCAGGCCGGCAGGTACTAGGCGCACCCCTTCGCAAGCGCTGATAACGGGCACCCATTTGATGCCGCCTTATTCCCAGTTACTGTACGAATGACGCCCATCGGCTGATGGGCGCCCCCGGCTCGGTTGGGCGATTCGGATATGTTTGGGCGAATGTCTTGTCGCGCGGCAGTTTTGCACGTTACCCTTTTCTGGCTCGTCGGGCGATCCGCCCGCCCGAAGCGCTGGCTATTCAAGGGGGGCACAGCATGACCGCTGATATTTCGATCCGTCCGTTGCGAGAGGGCGATCATGCCGACTGGCTCAGGCTGTGGACGGCCTATCTGGATTTCTACGAGACCGAGCTGCCCCAAGACGTCATTGAAACCGCCTTTTCACGTCTTCTGAGCGGACGGTCGGGTGAATTTCAGGGCCTCATCGCTGAAATCGACGGGCGACCCGTGGGGCTTGCGCATTTTCTCTTTCACCGGATTTTATGGTCGGTCGAGGATACCTGTTATCTGATGGATCTCTTTTCCGATCCCGAAACGCGCGGCAGGGGCGTCGGGCGTGCGCTGATCGAGGAAGTTCATGCCGCCGCGCGGGCGGCGGGCATTCCCGGCGTTTACTGGCAGACGCAGGAATTCAATTACAAGGGTCGCATGCTATATGACAAGGTGGCGACACGCACGCCGTTCATCATCTACGAAAAGAACGCGTAATCGTCTTTGTGATCTGACAAACCGGGCGCGTTGAATGCGGAAGAGGAATGACCCTTGCATCTTTCGGCCGCGAATATCTTCGCCCAAGCCTGCGCGGTGAACGTAGTGTTGGCGATCACACCACCAGCGGCATATCCATCAGATCCGTGACCCATTTCATCTGACGCGGTAGGCAGATCGTTTTCAGGTCGAATTGCGATTGCATCAGCGCGCGCGCGTTGCGTCCTAACAGGGCGCGGGCCTCGGCATCGTCCAAAAGCTCGCAGATCTCTTCCACCAATGCTTCGCCGTCAAAGAAATCGACCATGCGACCGGTTTCGTCATCGCGGATGACTTCGCGCACGGGGGCGGTGTCGCTGGCGATGATGGCCGCCTCGCAGGCCATCGCTTCCATCAGGCTCCAGCTGAGCACGAACGGGTAGGTCAGGTAGACATGGACGCGGCTCAATTGCAGGATGCGGGTGAAATCACCATGCGGAATGCGGCCAAGGAAATGCACGCGCTTCCAATCTTCGGCGCTGATCTGATCGGCCACTTCGTCGCGAAATATCTGCTTCCAGGTTTTGCCGCTGGGCGCGGGGGTGCCATAACTCACCTCATCCCCGCCGATGATGATCACCCGCGCCTTGGGGCGCTCGCGCAGCAGGCGCGGCAGGGCGCGCATGAAGATATGATAGCCGCGGTAGGGCTCTAGATTGCGATTGACGAAAGTGATGATCTCGTCGGCGCGACTGAATTCTGGGTGACCTTTCAACTGGACCCGAACGTTTGGGGCCGGGCGTGACAGGTCGGTGTCGATCCCGTCATGGCAGACGGTGATCCGGTCGCGAAATTCGGCCGGGAATGTATCGGCCTGAAACTGTGTGGGGCTGATCCCGGCCTCGGCTCGCGGGAAATGCAGATGGTTGTTGAGGTTCTTCAGCCGGATGCGCAGCGGCTGCAAATCCGGGTCGCTTGTCGGAAATTCGGGATCAAAGTTCAGATGCGGATAGCCCGCCTCGTGATAGAGTTCGCAATAGAGGCCTATGCGCGCGCGCGGCCACAAATCGCGCAGGAACATCGATTCGCCCCAACCGGGATGTGCAAGAATGATGTCGGGCTTGTAACCCTGATCACGCAGCGCGCGGGCGGCGCGGTAGCAGGCCTCTCCTCGTGTCACCTTGGTATCGAGATCCACCAGCCACGGATGGAGCTTCTGCCCGGTGCGTTTGGGCAAGGTATAGGGGCGGATCTGGACGCCTTTCCACGTGGTCGGCTCCTTGACGCGCAATGTCAGGGCCAGACAGGCGTGACCGGCCTCTGCCAGTGCCGGGGCCAGATGCTTGTACTGGCCCGGAAAATTCTGGTGAATGAAGAGGATATTCATGTGCCTGCACCGCCTGCTGCCCGGATTTTCCCGTTATAGGCAGGGCGGGCCGCGCTGCAAAGGGTCGCGTCGTGCGCCGGGAGGGGTAATCCATGGCGCTGACGATGATGCAATTTGACACCTGCCTCTGGACCCCGCGCCGCGCCCGGCATATCACCCTTCTCGATGCATTCAGACCAAAGAGGGGCGCCGCCCATGTCGCGCTATTCCGCCGCCGAGATCGAAGCCAGATGGCAACACGCCTGGGAAGAGGCCTCGATCTTCCGGGCCGTTCGCTCGGATGACAAGCCGAAGTATTACGTGCTCGAGATGTTTCCCTATCCGTCGGGCCGCATCCACATGGGCCATGTCCGCAACTACACGATGGGCGACGTCATCGCGCGGCACAAGCTGGCGACTGGCCATAACGTGCTGCACCCGATGGGCTGGGACGCATTCGGCATGCCTGCGGAAAACGCGGCGATGGCCAGCGGTGGCCATCCCAAGGATTGGACCTACCAGAACATCGCCGATATGCGCGGCCAGATGAAGCCGCTGGGCCTCAGCATCGACTGGAGCCGCGAATTCGCGACATGCGACCCGGAGTATTACTGCCAGCAGCAGGCGCTTTTCCTCGACATGCTCGAGGCCGGGCTGGTCTACCGCAAGAATGCGGTCGTGAACTGGGATCCGGTCGACATGACCGTTCTGGCCAACGAGCAGGTGATCGACGGCAAGGGCTGGCGATCGGGGGCCGAGGTGGAGCGGCGCGAACTGACACAATGGTTCTTCAAGATTTCCGACATGGCCGAGGAATTGTTGGAGGCGCTGGATACGCTTGAAAATTGGCCTGCCAAGGTGCGGCTGATGCAGGAAAACTGGATCGGCAAATCGCGCGGGCTGCAATTTTCCTTCTCGCTGATCGACGGCCCCGAAGGGCACGACCGGGTAGAGGTATATACCACGCGACCTGATACACTGATGGGTGCCAGTTTCGTTGGCATTTCACCGGATCATCCATTGGCCCGCCAACTGGAGAAAAGCGATGAAGCGCTGGCCACGTTCAATGCGAAATGCCGCAAGGGCGGAACCACGGCCGAGGCGTTGGAGACAGCCGAGAAACGCGGCTACGACACCGGCCTGCGCGTGCGTCATCCCTTTGACACGGCGTGGGAGCTGCCGGTTTACGTGGCGAATTTCATCCTGATGGATTACGGCACCGGTGCGATCTTTGGCTGCCCCGCGCATGATCAGCGCGATCTGGAGTTTGCCCGCAAATACGAATTGCCAATGATCTCGACCTACCTGCCGCACGATACCGAACACCAGGCCCCCGAAGATGGCGGCGATGCTTATGTTCCGCCCAAGACCGAACGTGTCCGGTATGTCCGCGGTTTCGCGGGCGAGGAAGTGCAGACCGGGGATGACGCTATCGATGCGGCCATCGCATTCTGCGAATCCCAGGGCGTGGGGCAGGGCGTGACCAAATACCGCCTGCGCGATTGGGGCCTCAGCCGTCAGCGTTACTGGGGCTGCCCGATCCCGGTGGTGCATTGTGAGGTCTGTGGCGTGGTGCCGGAGGCCAAGGAAAATCTGCCGGTGCGCCTGCCCGATGATGTCACCTTTGACCAGCCGGGCAATCCGCTGGATCGCCACCCGACATGGCGGCAGACGACGTGCCCGTCCTGTGGCGGTGCCGCGCAACGCGAGACAGATACGATGGACACGTTCGTCGACAGTTCGTGGTATTTTGCGCGCTTTACGTCCCCGCATGCGAAAACGCCCACGGATTTAGAGGAAGCGGCCTACTGGATGAATGTCGATCAGTATATCGGCGGCATCGAGCACGCGATTCTGCATCTGCTCTATTCGCGCTTTTTCGCGCGTGCGATGCATCTTACCGGGCATTTGCCGAAATCCGCGATCGAGCCGTTCGATGCGCTCTTTACTCAGGGCATGGTAACGCACGAGATCTACCAGACGCGCGATGCCAATAATCGTCCGGTCTATCATCTGCCCGAAGAGGTGACCGATGGCAGGCTGAACGACGGCACCGAGGTGGAAATCATCCCGTCTGCCAAGATGTCCAAATCCAAGAAGAACGTGGTGGACCCGGCGCGGATCATCTCGGCCTATGGTGCCGATACCGCGCGCTGGTTCGTGCTGAGCGACAGCCCGCCCGAACGTGACGTCGAGTGGACTGCGGCGGGGGCCGAGGCTGCGCACAAGCACCTCGCGCGGGTTTATCGGATCGTGTCCGAAATCGCGGCTGACACCGCCGAAAACGCCTCGGCAGAGGCGGATGAGGCGCTGCTGCGCGAGATGCACAAGGCGATCCACGACGTGACGGGTGGAGTAGAGTCCTTTGGCTTCAATGCCGCAATCGCGCGACTTTACGCCTTTACCAACACCCTGTCGAAATCCAAGGCCGGTGCGGCGGCCAAGCGGCAGGCCGCGACGGCACTGGCACAGCTCATGTCGCCGATGACGCCGCACCTGTCCGAGGAGCTGTGGCAGATGCTGGGCGGTACCGGTCTGGTCGTGACCGCCCCTTGGCCGGTGGCCGATCCCGCGATGCTGATCGACGACACCATCACGCTGCCAGTCCAGATCAACGGCAAACGGCGCGGCGAAATCGAGGTGGCGCAGGATGCATCCAAGGAAGCGGTTGAAAAAATCGCGCTGGCGCATGATGCTGTGCAAAAGGCACTGGATGGTGGGCAGCCGAAGAAGGTGATCGTTGTCCCCGGACGGATCGTGAATGTGGTGGTTTAGGGCGTTTTCCCGATACTGCGGAGCGCAAGGACCCAAATGGTGATATGTTCCTGAAATGACCGATACACGCCATTCCCGCCGCTTCTTCTGTCTCGCCAGCCTCGCCGCGCTTGGTGGTTGCGGGTTCACGCCGGTCTACGGACCAGGCGGGAGTGCTGCCGCGTTGCACGATGCTGTACTGGTGGATGCGCCCACCACGCGCGATGCCTTCCTGCTGGTGCGCGAGATCGAACAGCGGCTCGGGCGCGGCAATCCGGCCGTTTATGGCCTGTCATACGCGATCAAGGTCGATGAAGAGTCGATTGCCATTGATCTCAACGACGTGACGCAGCGCTACAATCTGCTGGGTGAGATCACATATGCCCTGCGCAATCTGGAGACCGGCGCGGTCGTGACCTCTGGCAAGGTCAGCAACTTTACCGGCTACTCCGCGTCTGGTTCCACCGTCGCAACGCAGGCGGCAGAACGCGACGCACGAGCACGGCTGATGTCGATCCTTGCGAATATGCTGATTACCCGGCTGGTTGCCGCGCCGGTCTCCGCTACATGAAGCTGGGCCCGCGCGAGGCCCCGGGTTATTTCGCGCGGCCGGAACCTGCGCGCACCGGGCTGTTGATCTACGGCAATGATGCAATGCGCGTGGCCTTGCGGCGGCAGGAAGTGATCGCGGCGCTGATCGGGCCAGAGGGCGAAACCGAGATGCGCCTTGCGCGGATGCCCGCCGCCGAACTGCGCAAAGATCCGGCACGGCTGATGGATGCGGTCAAAGCACAAGGTTTTTTTCCCGGCCCGCGCGTCGCTTTTGTCGAGGACGCGACCGAGGCACTGGCGCCGCCGATCCTGGCCGCGCTGGAGGACTGGCAGGCTGGCGATGCGCAGATCATCGTGACCGCCGGTGCTCTCAAACCCGCGTCGAAACTGCGCAAGGCGTTCGAGACCCACAGTAACGCCTATGCGGCGGCGATCTATGACGACCCTCCCTCACGTAACGAGATTGAGGCGATGCTGGGCAAGGCGGGACTGAAAAATGTCGCGCCCGAGGCGATGGCCGATCTGGTCACGCTGTCGCGTGCGCTCGATCCTGGAGATTTCCGGCAGACGCTGGAGAAATTGTCGCTCTACAAGCTGGGTGATGATGCGGCCCTCAGCCCCGAGGATGTGGCCGTCTGCGCTCCGGCCTCGACCGAGGCGGACCTTGACGATGTGCTCAATATCGTGGCCGAAGCGCGCTCGGGAGAGATTGGTCCGATCATGAAACGCCTGCGCGCCCAAGGGGTGCAGCCGGTCAGCCTGTGCATCACCGCGACACGCCATTTCCGCACGCTTTACACGGCGGCCTCCGATCCGGGCGGGCCATCGCAGGGCATCGCGCGTATGCGTCCGCCGGTCTTTGGCCCGCGCCGTGACCGGATGATCCGCCAGGCCCAGCAATGGGGCGCGTCACGGTTGGAATCAGCGTTGGTGCTGTTGACGGATACCGACCTGCACCTGCGTTCTGCGGGGCAATCCGCGCCGCAGATGGCGCTGGTAGAGCGCGCATTGATCCGCCTCGCCATGATGGGGGCCGCGAGATGATCCGCATTCTTAGCGTTCTGGCCGTGATCGCCGTGATTGCTGCACCGGCTCAAGCGGATGGTCGTGCAGACGATCCGCGCGAATTGCAGCGGACCTACGCGGCGGCGCTGGTCTACGTGCCGGACGAGGTGCACGGTGCGCGGCGGATCGGTATCGGATCGCTGGAGGAATATCTGGCAAACCACCCGCACCCCCGCCTGGTGCTCTACATGCATGGCTGCACTGGCATCGTTGAAATCGCCCATGTTGCGGGGCGCATGTACGCGCAGGCCGGGTACATCTTTGTCGCGCCTGACAGTTTCGCGCGCGAGGACAAGCCGGTCAGTTGCCGCGCCGAAATCCCCGAAGGCGGGCTGCACCGGGCGGTTCTGGGCTGGCGGCAGGCCGAGGTGGATCATGCGATGGCGCAGCTTGGCGCCTTGCCCGGTTTCGACGGGACGGCGGTGGTCCTTGCGGGGCATAGCGAAGGCGCGACCACTACGGCGACCTATTCAGGCTACGATTTCGACGCACGCGTGATCGAAGGCTGGACCTGCAATGCCGGCTGGCCCGAATATATCGGGCTGAACGCACCCAAGGCAGAGCCGGTGCTGTCATTGGTGGGCAAGCGCGATCCGTGGTTCCGCCTGCCCATCCTGCGCGGCGATTGCGGTGAGTTCATGGATGGCAACGACCGATCGGTGGTCTTTGGCCGCGACGATCCGCTCTATAAACAGCACTGGCTGTCGAAAGAGCCGCATGTCCAGCAGATCATCCTCGATTTTCTCGACGAACATCTCTGAACAAGTTTAATGGCCATCCGGCGGGGCGAACATCGCGAAGACTTCCGCCCCGGTCATGGTCTTTGTGTGCTGGGCAAAGCTGTATCCATCCGGTTTCTCGTCGATGAAAATCTCTTCGGTCAATGCGATCCCGTTGGGGTTTTCAAGCGTGCCAATACCGATGTGATAGGTCCCTTGATGCGGACCCGGTGCCGTCACCCGGTAATAGAGCGAGCTGCCGCATTTGCTGCAAAACGCCCGTTCCGCCCAGTCGGATGATTTGAAGGTGGTGATCGCATCCGCGCCGGTGATCTTCAGGCCATCCGCAGGCGTTTGCAGGCCCATGAAAACACCGCCCGACCATTTGCGGCACATGCTGCAATGACAGGCGCTGGTGTGGGTGGGGTCAGTCGTAATGACATAGCTGACCGCGCCACAAAGGCAGGCTCCGGTTCTGGACATGGCGTCACTCCTTTTTGCGGGTTGCTAATGCGGAACGTACCATAGGGGCAGTGACAGTTTCTGTCAGCAATGCGCGCCATTGCAATCGGTGTGACTCTGCGCCACTGCTTGAGGAGAAATTCCAGCCCGGAGCCTGCCCCATGTACGAAGTGATCGGAACCCGCGCCAGCCGCGCCCTGCGCGTCTTGTGGATGCTTGAAGAGATGGGTGTGCCCTACACCCACATCCCTTGTGGGCCGCGCAGCGACGCGGCAATGGCGGCCAACCCGTCAGGGAAAATTCCGGCGATGTGGGTGGACGGGACCGCCATCTTTGATTCCGTCGCGATCATGACCTTCCTCGGCGACAAGCACGCGATGTTCACCCATCTGGCGGGCACGGTGGCGCGCGCGCAGCAAGATGCGCTGACGTTGCAGATTCTTGATGATGTCGACGCGATACTCTGGGCCACCGCACGGCATACTTTCGTGCTGCCCGAGGAACATCGTATCGCAGCAATCAAGGAGCCGATGAAATGGGAATATGGCCGCAATATCGCGCGGCTGTCGGACGCGATGCAGGGGCCCTTCCTGATGGGGGAGAAAATGACGATTCCCGACATGCTTCTGGCCCATTGTCTGCGCTGGGCCGAGGTCGCGAAATTCCCCGAACCGGACGAGAAGCTGGCGGCGTTCAAGGCCCGGATGGAAGCGCGCGAGGCGTTTCAGCGCGCGGTCGCACTGCCCTGATCAGCGGCCCACTGCGCGGCGTGCTGTCCGGCCCACAGGCCGGTGGCCAGGCAGGCGGTGATCAGGTAGCCCCCCGTCGGCGCCTCCCAGCCCAGCATCTCACCGGCGGCGAAGGTGCCGGGCCTGTTGCGCAGCATCAATGCCTGGTCCAGTGCGTCCCATCGCAGCCCGCCCGCGGTTGATATCGCCTGATCCAGCGGCATCGGCCCGTCATGCGCGATCGGCAGTGCCTTGATCAGCGGGGCCATGTCGTCGGGCAGGGGGCGCGCGAACTCCATCAGCAATGCCTGTTTCACGGGGGGCAGCTTCAGCGTCTTGCGCAGGTGGTTGCCAAGGCTCGCTTTGCCGCGTGGTCGGGCCAGCCGTTCGCGGATGGTCTCTTCGGTGAGGTCAGGCATCAGATCGACGGTCAGCGGCTCACCCTCGCGCAGTTGTCGCGACACTTCGTATATGCCGCCGCCTTCGATTCCGTGCCGGGTCAGCACGAACTCACCCCGCGACACCGCCCCCCCCGCATGCAGGGCCGCGCCCTTGACCGCGTGCCCCATATGGGCGGCCATGTGCGCCGACCAGTTGATGCGAAAGCCCATGTTCGCTGGCTGAAACGGGGCGGTCATATCCGGCAGATGCGCGGCCCACGCACCGTCAGAGCCCAGCCGCGCCCAGCTGGCCCCGCCGCAGGCCAGCACCGTTACCGTCGGCGTCAGGCACATAGGGCCGTCGGGTGTCTGCATCAGCACTTGGGCGCCGTCCCACCCCTCCCAGCGCCAGCGCCGCCGGAGTGTGACGCCCAAGGAGTCAAGCCGCGCCAGCCATGCGCGCAGGAGTGGCGATGCTTTCATGGTCGCGGGAAAGACCCGACCCGTCGAGCCGGTAAAGAGCGGTTGGTCCAGCCCGGTCGCCC
>JGI24723J26617_10000265_pt1 | contig 52721 bp, 56 predicted proteins | sample Cruoilmetagenom6_FD_26617 | JGI IMG/M metagenome (IMG submission 26617) | reverse complement strand
CACCATACCAAATATGCACCCGCGCCTGGTTGCGGAACTCAACGTCAACGCCTAAATCTGCAAACAGTGCCTGGCCTTTTTTGATCACGCGGTCTTCTGCTTCCCACGATGTGTCGGGATCGAAATAGAAGATGTCATAATCCTTGATGCCGTGATCGACGGGCCGATCAGTCAAGACATTCCACACGGTTTGGAAAAGACTGCCTGACACTAACCAGGCGTCATCCAGGCCAAGACTAGGTAGACGCTCGAAAATACGGCAATTGACTGGATTCTGCTTCACTAACTTTAGAAACTCAGCTTCGACCATGTTCGCCCCTCACGAAAAAACGGGCACGCCCCTGCNCACCCGTTTTCTCATGCTAGCCGATTCGCCTGTGCTCTATTCAAAAGAAGCAGCGATAGCGCGGAAGAATTCGATGGTTTCCATCTCNCGATACGCAGACTCATCCAACGATGTCGCATAGTCACTGTTGGCAGACAATTTGACGATAACCAGTCCTCGTGTTGGATTGACGAAGATGAACTGATTGTAGACACCGATCGCCGAATATTCGCCCTCTGTGCTCGCTGGCACCCACCATTGGTATCCATATCCAACAGGGAATGGATCTCCTTCAGCCAATTTNGTTTCTGGCAGAAGATGAGGGGCANCTGGCACGACGGAGGCGACAACCCAATCTGCGGGAACGATCTGCTGGCCATTCCATACGCCACCATTGCGATAAAGTTCGCCGAGCTTTGCATAGTCGCGTGCGGTCGCGTTCAGACCACCAAAGGCCATTTCCATTTCTGAACTGTCGATCAACCAATAAGCGTCTGACTCCATGCCGAGAGGCTGCCAGAGCTTTTCTTCCATGTAGTCCGTGAGCGTGCGCCCGGTTGCGTTGGTAAGCAGCATGCCAAGCACTTGGGTATCCGTGGAATTATAGTGGTTGCGCGTTCCCGGCTCATGTTCGCGCTCCAGCGTTGCTGCAAATTCGTTGAATGATCCGCCCAGCGCCATGATACGGCCGAACCGATTAATGTCGGATTCTGGATCGCTATAGTCTTCGTTCCATGCAGCACCAGATGACATTTGCAGAATGTCCTTGATACGCACGCCATCGTAGGCAGAGCCCGCCAAGGATGGGACATATTTGGTGATTGGCTCCTCAATGCTGCCTATGTGTCCTTCTTCAATGGCAATACCGATGGCGGCAGAGACAAAACTCTTTGCCACAGACATTGAGAGCCAGTTCACATATCGCCCACCGGTCAACATGTATCGCTCTGTGCGAACCTCTCCATCTTTCAGAACCAAGACAGCGCTCGTGTCCGTCTCCGCCAAGAACGACTCCGTGTCGATGGTGCGGCCCTTGTAGGTAAAGCTTGTTGGCAGTGAAGCAGCGGCACCTTCGCCAAATTCGAACGGCGTTTCCGACTCCCTCATTGTCGATACTGGATACAGATCAGCCACACGATTGAAGTTTTCATATTGCTCCGCGCCACTAAACAGGCTGGCGGCAAATGCTGCGCGGTCAATCTCACGTTTAAAATAGAGACCGGTACTGACGGCAATCACTAGGACGAGCGCTCCAGCACCCAGAAGTATCTTTTTCATCAAATTTCCTTTCTGAAACTCTCTCTAAATTTTGGGTGTAGTTTTGAGCTCACTGATGAGCGCATCCGCCAATTGCCTGAATGGGATTGCGTTGGCGTTCTTTAGACCGATACTGGTAAAACTCGCTTCGCCGTAGGCAAGAGATAGAAGCGCGTGTGCGACAGCTTCTCGTTCGCTCTTTCCTGGGCCAATTTTTTCCGCAGTCATTTGCAGCACGAGTACGGTGATGATCCGGCCATACATGTCCGCCAACCGTGCTCTGATGGCATCGTCTCGCTCTGCCAGATACCAGAGTTCTCCGACAACATTATTGGACGTCTCATCTCCGAAGGTGCTCGCAAAAACGACGTCCAGAAGCTCATCCAGCGTGCCCGCCTCACCGCTTTGTTGAGACCCTTCCAAAAGAGTCTCAGCGCGTTCAATCATGCGCGCGATCAGCAGGTCGACCATGGAACTGCGGTTACCAACAAAGTAGCGAACCAGGCTTCTAGGAAGACCAACCTCGTCCGCCACCTTCTGTAATGTGGTTTTCGCGAGGCCGTCACGGATCACACACGCCTCGAAAGCGACAAGGATCTGTTCCTTGCGTTCGTCTTCCATTTTTGCGCGGGCCATGAGGCACTCCAATCTTGTCAACAATGACAAGATAAGAAATCCATTCATTCTTGTCAAGTTTGAAAAGATTGGACCCGCAAAAAAAGCCGGAACGACCCGGCCTTTTTCACTTCAGTCTTATTCTGCGGCTTGAGCAGGCGCTGGGGGCGTCCAGGTCAACACGGGCTTGCGTGCTGCCTTGGTCTCGTCCAACCGGCGCATAGGCGCTAAATAGGGCGCCCCGGAGAAACGATCCGTTTCCTTGGCTTTGGCACTTGCAGCAAGATCGGCCAAAGTTGCAATGAAGAGATCAACACTGTCTTTGGATTCACTTTCAGTCGGCTCAATCAACATCGCCCCATGCACCACAAGCGGGAAGTACATCGTCATCGGATGATAGCCCTCGTCGATCATCGCTTTCGCGAAGTCGAGCGTCTCAATGCCAGTGTCTTTCAAGAAACGGTCGTCAAACAATGCTTCATGCATGCACGGCCCTTCGAACGACGCAGACATGACATCCTTCAAGGACGCCAAAACATAGTTGGCCGACAAAACAGCGTCTTCAGCTGCTTGCTTCAACCCATCAGACCCATGGCTCATCATGTAGGCCGCAGCACGCACAAACATGCCCATCTGCCCATGAAAGGCCGTCATGCGGCCAAAGCTGTCGCCACCAACGGCTTCAACCTGTTCACTGGTCTCGGCAAATTTGAGACGGCCTTTGCGTTCCACAATCCAGGGCAGAGGCGCGTAAGGCGCCAAAGCTTCTGAAAGCACCACGGGTCCCGCGCCCGGTCCCCCACCGCCATGTGGCGTGGAAAACGTTTTGTGTAGGTTGATGTGCATCGCATCAACCCCCAGATCACCGGGGCGCACGCGGCCAACAATGGCGTTAAAGTTCGCACCATCGCAGTAGAAATATCCCCCCGCCTCATGCAGTGCATCTGCAATCTCGCGAATGTCTTTTTCAAACAAGCCGCACGTATTGGGATTGGTCAGCATGATTGCTGCCACGTCTGGACCGAGTTTAGCCTTGAACGCGGCGACGTCCACACGACCATCTTCCGTCGCGGGGATCGCATCCACTGAGTAGCCAAGCAAGGCAGCCGTGGCAGGATTTGTGCCATGAGCGCTTTCTGGAACCAGCACGCGGGTGCGGGATGCCCCATCGCCGCGCGCTTCAAGTGCTGCATGAATGGCCATCATTCCGCACAATTCACCATGTGCGCCAGCTTTTGGCGACATGGCGACAGCGGGCATGCCAGTGAGCGTTTTTAACCAATGAGCGACAAGCTCGATCAACTCAAGCGCCCCCTGCACCGTTTTTGTCGGTTGCAATGGGTGTACGTCTGCAAAGCCCGGNAGGCGTGCCATCTTTTCGTTCAGGCGCGGGTTATGCTTCATCGTGCATGACCCAAGTGGATAGAGGCCCGCATCGATGGAATAGTTTTTCTGCGACAGGCGCACGTAGTGACGCATCACATCGGGTTCTGATAGACCGGGCAGACCGACGCGACCCTTGCGGCGGTTTCCGCCTAATCGGCATTCAAACGCGTCCGGCTCATCAAAATCAACACCGCATGCGCCGCTGTCACGTTCAAATATCAACAGCTCTTCTTGTGCGAGCCCACGATTGCCTGTGAAGGTTTTGCGTTCTGCGCCACCCACTTCACCAACACCGGTTGGGCGTCCCTGGCTGTTCATACCGCTCATGACAGCACCTCCTTCAGCGCACTTGCATAAGCTGCGCGGTCTTCATCTGTGTTTACTTCCGTGGAGGCAATCACAATCAGGTCGTCAAGGTCACTTTGCCCTGGCCACAGTCTGGACGCACGAACACCCCCTAAAATGCCCTTGTCCGCCAGTTCATCGATCACCTGCAGCGCATTGCGTGGGGTGCGGATCGTGAATTCATTGAAAAATGTCGGCGTCACAATTTCGACGCCATCAACGGCATCAAGCTGGTCCGCCAATTTCACCGCATTTGCATGGTTGATGCGCGCAAGACGTCCATATCCTTCTTCACCCAAAAGCGACAGGTGAATTGTGAAAGCCAAACAACACAGGCCAGAATTTGTGCATATGTTACTTGTCGCTTTTTCGCGACGGATATGCTGTTCACGCGTGGAGAGCGTGAGAACAAACCCCCGTTTACCTTCGGCGTCTTCTGTTTCGCCGCACAGGCGCCCAGGCATTTGACGTACAAACTTTTGTCGTGCTGCAAAGAGCCCAACATAGGGCCCGCCAAAGTTGAGTGGATTGCCGAGAGATTGCCCTTCACCCACGACAATGTCAGCGCCCATTTCCCCCGGAGGCGTTACGAGGCCAAGCGACATGATTTCAGTGACAACTACAATCAACAGGGCTTTTTTGGCGTGTGCCGCATCCGCAATGGGTTGCAGATCACGCACATTACCAAAGAAGTCCGGGTTCTGTATGACAACACACGACGTATCATCGTCTATGCGCGCAATAATATCTTCCGTCCCATCCGTGACAGGCTCACCCAGATCCAAGTCATCGCGCGCAAATTCAGATAAGTTTTCCACCACCGCCCGGTAGTGCGGATGCAAGGCGCCGGAAAGAACAGCCTTTTTCTTTTTCGTAATCCGGTGCGCCATGAGCACGGCTTCGGCACAACCGGTGGAGCCGTCATACATGGAAGCATTTGCCACTTCCATGCCCGTCAACATGGCGACCTGTGTTTGGAACTCAAAAAGATACTGCAACGTGCCTTGGGCAATTTCTGGCTGATAGGGCGTGTAGGAGGTCAGGAATTCTGACCGCTGTATCAAGTGATCTACCGTTGCGGGAACGTGATGCCGGTAAGCACCGGCACCCACGAAAAAGGGAACAGAGCCCGCGGGCACATTCTTGCTCGCCAAGGCAGAAAGCGCTCGNTCNACNTCCAATTCACCTTTTCGACGTGGCAAGTCGATCAGCTCATCACGACGCGCCGCTTTGGGCACATCGCGGAACAGCTCATCTATGTTTGCAGCACCGATGCGCCCAAGCATGGCCTGGCGATCAGTGTCCGTTAACGGCAAATAACGCATGAGATTAATCCAATCCAGCTACAAACGCCTGGTAGGCGGCTTCGTCCAACAATTCTTCAAGCTCAGCAGTGTCGGACAGTTTCATTTTCACAAACCAACCTGCGCCAATTGCGTCTTCATTCACTGTGGCAGGCGCACCGTCCAGAACTGAATTGACTTCCGTAATCTCACCAGAGACCGGCGCGTAAACTTCGCTGGCTGCTTTNACAGATTCCACAACAGCGACTTCATCGCCCTTGGCGACTGCGCGGCCGGCATCTGGCAATTCAACGAAGACAACATCGCCAAGCTGCTCCTGTGCATATTCGGTGATGCCAATCGTGGCGCTGTCGCCATCGATTTCTACCCACTCATGCTCTTCTGTGTATTTGATCGTGCTCATGGTCTACTCCCCATCATTCGCCGTTATGACGTTCTATTTGCGATATCGTTTTTCAATAAATGGCATGGCGGCGACGGTGGCAGCGCGTGGCTTGCCACGCACCATAAGCGTCACTTCCGCTCCAACTTTGTTATGGCCTGCGTCCACATAGCCCATGGCGACCGGCGCGTCAGCGGTTGGTCCAAAACCACCACTTGTAATCACGCCGATCTTGTTACCATTGGAGTCTACAATTTCTGTGCCTTCACGCGCGGGGCCCCGGCCTTCTGGCTTAATGCCGACACGTTTGCGCGTTGGACCATCAGCGATCTGAGCTTGTATTGTTTCAGCGCCAGGAAATCCACCTTCTTCGCGGCGGCGCTTGGCAATAGACCAGGTCAAGGCAGCTTCAACCGGCGTTGTGGTTTCATCAATGTCATGCCCGTGCAGACAGAGCCCCGCTTCCAAACGCAGTGAGTCACGCGCGCCAAGGCCAATGGGTTCGACTTCTGGTTCGTTCAATAGTTTGCGGGCGAACCCCTCTGCGACATTGTTCATCACGCAAATTTCATAACCATCTTCGCCAGTGTAGCCAGAGCGTGTGATGAGCGCCCGTTCGCCGTCAATTTCGACCCGGCGTAATTCCATGAACCCCATATCTGCCGCTTCAGGTACTAGGCGCGCCAACACATTGGCAGCCTCCGGTCCTTGCAACGCCAGCAACGCTCTATCGATATCCAAGCGTGTCAACTCTGTTCGGTCGCCAAGTTTTTGTTCTAAGTGAGCAAAGTCTTTTTCCTTGTTGCCTGCGTTCACAACAAGAAAGAGCATGCCCTGCCCCCGTGGCAGGTATGGCCGAGTGACCATCAAGTCGTCCATGATGCCGCCAGTATCATTGAGAAACTGTGTGTAGCGCATCTGGCCGGGTTTCAGACCTTTGATGTCGGCGGGAACAAGTGTTTCGAGCAGACCTGCAATGGCCTCATGCGCTTCATCGCCCGATAGACTGCCATCTTTGAGCTTCAAAAATGCAGGACCCATGTGCGATACGTCAAACAGACCCGCCTTGGCGCGTGTGTGATTGTGCTCACCCAAAACGCCGAGCTTGTATTGCACGGGCATATCGTACCCACCGAAGGGCACCATCTTGCCCCCAAGCTCCAAATGGAGCGCATGCAGCGGCGTTTTTTGTAGGTCTTTAGCGGGTTGGTTCCCCATGAACAATTCACTCAATCACGATTCAGAGTCCGCCAGCCGGTGCCAATGCTCCGCTAGCGCCCCCTCTGTCGTGGAACCTGAGAGATTTCACTGACCGCCCGCGTGGCTGCCCGCTTATCCCCTTGGGTGAGACCGACATCGCTGCCGATCTACTTTCCAGAGTGTCCTCTTCTCGCGGTCCGGTTGCCTGAGAGTTTCCGGGGCGGTTGCTCCTTCGGCGCCGGTACAGCAAATGTGCTTACCGAGCTCTCCCGCGAGGGTCGTTGGTTTCGTGGATAATAGGTAGGGGCGGAAAAGAGTCAATTGCTCTCGGTTGCGAAATTTCCGAACGCCCCACCACCGAGAATTACCTATTAAAATCAAATCGGTAGAGAACGTGGCCCTCCCAACCCCCATCGCTCAGCGGCGGTTAAATGCACGTTGTTCAGGCGTCAGTTGAAATCCCACAAGAATCTCATAGGCAGAACCATCAATTCGCGCAACATATGGCACCTTGGTTTCTTCGATCGTATGGATGAAAGACGTTTGGCGCTGATTGCCTTCAAATGCCAATGTCATGGGGAACACGTCTTTACGCAGGACACGAGCATCTAGCTCTGTCAGAGCGATGAAAAGCGGTACCGTGATTTCTCGCGATGTCGCCGCCGGTCCTATTTCTGCCTTGCCACGAAATGCCAAATCTACAAATATAATGCCGTCGTCAATATCGTATTCGCACCTGTTGATAACGCGCTCGATCTCTGCGGTCAGGACGATGTCTGTCACATCAGTGCCATTGCCTGAAAAGAGCGTCAGTGTTTCAGTGCCGCTCAGCGCGCCCACTGACGGGCAAGGCAGTGCCTGCTCCAGCTCGACCTGCTCAGACGATGTACACGCAGACAATAGTCCCACGGCAAAAATGCCAGCTATCAGAGGTTTTACCCAAAGGCTCGTTTCAAAATTCACCCGCATCACCCTTTTGCCTTGCGCCAAACCAGCGCCCTATCCGCTTCACAATACCATCGTTCAGAGGCCAATCTGAGCTGCAGAAATGGCCTCGCCCTTAACTTTACCGTCCTTGACTTTGCAAGGTCTGCCCCTTCTATTATCGCCAGAACAGCCGAGAGCTGGCGGGGCTCGCCTTGTGCACCAGAACGCCCTAAAATCAAAGGGTTGCATGGGACTGCGGGCACTCTAACGAACCGCCCGCGCGGCGACAAGCGTTGGACGATAAGAAAGCAGATGGACCTGAAGTGAACTCTGGCAACGATAAAACACTCGCCCCAATGACGGTTCTTTTGGCAGAACCACGCGGGTTTTGTGCTGGCGTGGACCGCGCCATACAGATTGTCGAACGGGCGATTGANAAGTTTGGGGCGCCCGTCTATGTCCGTCATGAAATTGTTCATAATCGCTATGTTGTTGAAAACCTGGAGGCAAAGGGTGCCATCTTCGTCGAAGAGCTGGACGAAGTGCCCGACGATGCGAATGTGATTTTTTCCGCCCATGGTGTGCCCAAATCCGTACCCGCCGACGCGGCACGCCGGGAACTTTCCTATTTCGACGCAACCTGCCCCTTGGTTTCCAAAGTTCATATGGAAGCTGAACGGCACTTTGAGGCAGGGCGAGATATTGTGCTGATTGGCCATGCCGGGCACCCAGAAGTTATTGGCACGATGGGGCAATTGCCTGATGGCGCGGTGCAATTGATCGAAACCGTCGCAGACGCCGAAGCGGTGATCCCACGTACGCCCGATGCGCTCGCATTCATCACACAAACAACATTATCGGTCGATGACACGACCGCCATCATCGCCGTCTTGCTGCGCCGCTTTCCGAACATTTCGAGACCGCACAAAGAAGATATTTGTTATGCCACCACCAACAGGCAAGCGGCCGTGAAAGCCATCGCGCCTAAAAGCGATGCCGTGATTGTAATTGGCGCTCCTAATTCATCCAACTCCATGCGGTTAGTAGAAGTAGCGGAGCGTGCCGGATGCGCGCTTGCTTTTCTGGTTCAACGTGCAGAGGACATTGATTGGGCGAGCCTGGATGATGTTACGCGCGTAGGCGTCACCGCTGGTGCTTCAGCGCCTGAAATACTCGTAGATGAAGTCGTCGACGCATTTCGNGCTCGGTTCGATGTCACCGTCGAACCTGTCACTGTCAGCAAAGAACGCGTTCAATTNAAATTGCCACGTGCGTTGATTGACTGAGAGGNTGCCCAATGGCCGTTTATACTGAAGTCGATACTGAAGCATTGGAAGATTTTCTCAGCCTTTATGATATTGGCGCGCCGCTCTCCATTAAGGGGATTGCAGAAGGCGTTGAGAATACAAATTACCTGCTTCACACACAGGCCGGGACCTATCTCTTGACGCTTTATGAAAAACGCGTCGATCCAAATGATCTTCCGTTTTTTCTGGGCCTCATGGATCATTTGGCCGCCAAAGATTTTCCCTGTCCGACGCCCATCAAGCAACGCTCGGGCGACGTCTTAGGCAAGCTCGCTGGACGCCCTGCTGCCATTGTTTCTTTTCTTGATGGCATGTCTGTTCGAAAATCCCTTCCGCGCCATTGCGGCGAACTGGGTGTTGGCCTTGCCGCCATGCATGTTGCCGGCGCCGATTTTGAAATTGCACGTCCCAACGCTCTGTCTGTACCGGGCTGGCGCCCTCTNTATGAAACCTGTGCCGGACGCGCGGATGAAGTNCTCCCAGGCCTCTCACAGGAAATCGAAAACGAACTTTCCTTCTTTGAAGCTAATTGGCCAAACGACCTTCCTTCGGGGGTCATTCATGCGGATCTTTTTCCCGACAACGTGTTTTTTATCCAAAACAAACTGGCAGGCTTTATTGATTTCTACTTCGCCTGCAACGATGCCTTCGTCTATGACATTGCCATCTGTCTGAACGCTTGGTGTTTTGAGAACGATGGATCCTTCAACATCTCTAAAGCGCGCGCAATGTTGCAGTCCTATACGTTGGTGCGACCGTTGAGTTCAGAGGAGCTTGCGGCCCTGCCATTATTTGCACGCGGAAGTGCGTTACGCTTCCTGCTGACGCGGACCTATGACTGGATCAACCATCCAGAAGGCGCGCTTGTGCGCCCTAAAGATCCTAAGGAATGTTTGAAACAAATGCGGTTCCATAAAGATGTTACTTCTGCAGCGGCCTATGGGTTGGATGTGTAATGCCAAAGACAGTTGATATTTTTACGGATGGTGCGTGTTCAGGAAACCCTGGTCCCGGTGGATGGGGAGCTCTTATGCGTTGTGAAGGTTCTGAGAAAGAACTTTATGGCGGCGAGATTTTAACAACCAACAATCGCATGGAAATGCTTGCCGCAATCATGGCCGTAGAAGAACTAAAAGGTCCCACCCATGTGAGGATCCATACAGACTCTACCTATCTGAAAGACGGCATCACCAAGTGGATCACCAATTGGAAAAAGAACGGCTGGCGTACCGCCGCCAAAAAGCCCGTCAAAAATGCAGACCTATGGCAACGTCTTGAAGAAGTTTTGAAAGACCATAAAGTCGAATGGCATTGGGTTAAGGGGCATTCTGGACATATAGAGAATGAACGTGCAGACGAACTCGCCCGCACAGGCATGCAACCCTACAAGATGTAAAAAACCGCCAGCGACTGTCACTGGCGGCTTATCACTTCACACTGACAACGATTAAACTTGCCCGAGCATGTGCTCTGCGCCGGAGAGCTTTGCTTCGCCTGGATTTGCCTCTTGGTTCAGCTCTTTCAACACACCATCTTCAATCAACATTGAATAGCGCAAGCTGCGTGTGCCCATGCCAAAGCCAGAACCATCAAATCCAAGCCCAACAGCATTTGTGAAATCGCCATTGCCGTCGCCCAACATCAATACCGTATCACCAGCACCTTGTGCATCGCCCCAAGCGCCCATGACAAAAGCGTCATTGACCGACAGGCATATGATTTGATCGACACCTTTTTCGGCAAAGTCACCAGCTTTTTGAATGAAACCAGGCAGATGCTGGTTTGAGCATGTCGGTGTAAAAGCACCTGGAAGCGCGAATAAGACGGTTTTCTTGCCCGCAAATAGCTCAGAAGTTTTGACCGGGGTGGGCCCCTTGTCTGTCATATGCATCAGAGTTACGTCCGGCAGCTTATCGCCTACACTAATTGTCATGTTTTGCCTCCAGCAAAGTGCGTTTGAAAAAATGATGTCTTGTGCACCATCTGCTTGATGTCATTAAAGCCTGCGATCAGGTAAAGCGCCAGTACTGAGTGCCCGCTTTGTGGGATCATTCGATGCGAAACATACCCTCAAGCGCCGCATCGCCATCGCTTCCCAAAAAAACAAGATTCACCAGTTGCCCGCGCAACGCCTCTGGCACGTCCGCTTCAAGAGAAACAGAAAAGCCCTTATCTTCGAGTGGTTGAGAGGCGCTGACATAAGTGCCCGGTGGTCCCGTCACGATGACCATGTTGGGGCTAAATGTCCTCGATGCACCGTCTGGGCGCTCAGTCAGTGCGATGATCAACTGGGCTCTGTGGCCACTAATGTCGCTCAACCGGGCCGATGCTCCCCATCCAGTCTTGTGCATCACAGTTGGAAGTCTGGCAAGCGATTCTTCGATAAGTGTCGCGGCCGCCGCACTTTGTGCGCTTCCTGCGGGCACCAGTAATTCGGTGACAATATGGGCTGGAATGCAGACATCGGAGCAAATGCCATAATCCATTTTCAGCGACAAGGTGATTGGTTTGGTTGGATCGTTCACGGTCAGTTTTACTGGCAGGAGTAGTTCATGTTTGTAACCATAATATCGCTCGCCCATTTCATCGAAGACATGAGGAGCGGGCCACAGCAAGTCGATGCTCTTGATATTTTGCGACCCAGACCAGTCAAAGCGTGGAGGGAACCCACTATCGCCCGGGTTCCGCCAATAGGTTTTCCACCCGTCATCCATTGCCATATGAACGCCCAGCAAAAACTGACCTTCGCCGATGGCCGTTTGGGAGCTTACAATTCTAACACGCGAGGACATTGCCTCCACCCAAGATGATGCCGTTTCTTGCGAGGCTGCCACGTCAGTCATGCCCGAAGATGGCGTATCACGGGTTACAATGTGCGTCGACAGTGCTCCCAAAAGCACCCCTGCCAAGACAAATGACCCTATGCGTGCTGCTACAAAAGGCATGGATCGCTCCCGTTGTTACAAACTAAAACTACGTTAGTATTGGCGACCATTTAAGCACACCTGTCGCGCCCGGCGTGTACAATCCCGCACAAAACCTCGTGAGTATCATTTCTGATTTGCACGCCCTTGAGCAAACAGGCGAAGACCGCGTACAATCTAGTTATGGAACAAGACAGCCACGATCATCCTGCCGACGCGCTGCCAGATCAGTATCTAGAAGGCAAGATGCTGATCGCGATGCCAAGGATGGGGGATGTACGCTTCACCCGCACATTGATTTACATCTGCGCCCATAGTGACGAAGGCGCCATGGGACTTGTCGTAAACAGGCAAGTGTCTTCCATCCGATTTCCCGAACTTTTGCAACAATTAGAAATCAGTGCGACAGCAGGATCCAGCGGTGAAGGCGGTTCTGCCCATCCCATGCAAATTTTGAAGGGCGGTCCGGTTGAGCCTGGCAGAGGATTTGTTCTGCACAGCCCCGACTACCTGCAAGCTGACATGTCGATGCCCATCTCCGACAGCGTCACGTTGACGGCGACAAAAGAAATACTGCGTGATATTGCAAATGGATATGGCCCTCACAAGGCAATGCTCGCTCTGGGGTATGCAGGTTGGGCGCCAGGGCAATTGGAACAAGAAATGCAGGCTAACGGCTGGCTCCACTGCGATGCAGATGACGACCTGCTCTTTGGCGAAAAACTCGATGAGAAATACGATCAGGCTCTGGCAAAATTGGGAGTTGATGTTTCATTTCTGTCAGGCGAAGCCGGCCACGCCTGACCTAATCTGCAACCTTTAGTCCTGCCAGTGGTGCGCAATAAACTCGAGTGTATCGGCCGCCGTGCGTGGCTTGCCGAACAAGTACCCTTGCCCATATTCACAACCCATTTTCGTCAACTCATCAACCTGATCTTGTCTTTCGGCTCCTTCGGCCACAACCATTTTTCCCAGATCCTGCGCCATCGTCACAATAGAGCGCACGAGCACAGAAGGCTCCTGTCCGCCGCCTATTTCAGCGACAAAACTTTTGTCAATCTTGATTGTGTCGACCGGGAATTGTTGCAAGTAAGACAGACTGGAATGTCCGGTTCCAAAATCATCCAGCGATATTCCGGCACCCAGGTCGCGAATGCGCGCAAGAATGCGCGAGGCAAGTTCTGGGTTTGTCATTACGAGGGATTCCGTCACCTCCAATCGAAGAGACCCCTTGGCGATTTCTGCTTCCGCAAGAACTTGCTCCACATCATCAATCAAGTCATGACGCAACAATTGTCGGCTCGACACATTGACGCTTGCAAACAGTGGCTTGCGTAGCGGGAAGAGTTTTTGCCAGACGGCCAGATCTTCCGCAGCCGTTGCCAATGCAAAACGACCAAGAGTGACAATCAGTTCGGACTCTTCGGCCAGCGGTATAAATTCATCAGGGGTCAAGAACCCATGCACGGGATGTTCCCACCTCAGCAGCGCTTCAAAGCCCGCTACCCGACCATCCTTCAACGACATGATGGGCTGGTAAAATAACTTCAGCTCGTCGCGTTCAATGGCACGCCGCAAATCAGACTCAATCGGCAATCGGTCNTCGGTGTCTTGACGCATAGCAGGTTCAAAAAATTCGACGCGTGCNTTGCCTGATTTTTTNGCCCGGTACATCGCAATCTCTGCTTCACGCAAAAGGTCCGTTGGGCGCTCGTGCGTATCCTCACAAATAGCGACCCCTGTGCTGGCTGAAGGAAAAATTTCCTGCCCGCCAATGTCCACCGGTTGTGAGAGAATATCATTGATGGCAGTGGCGAGTGCGGACACTTCGTCTTGCGTCGTACACTCCGTCACCAAAACCGAAAATTCATCNCCGCCAAGCCGAGCCACTGTTTCTTCGCGCGGAACGACCTGTTCCAGCCGTCTGGCCAATGTCGTCAACAAGGCATCACCAGCGGCGTGCCCAAGACTGTCGTTCACCGCCTTAAACCTGTCCATGTCGATGATCATCAGAGCCGCACGTGCCCGTTCGGTAGGCGCTGTGCGGGCAAGAGCACGTCCCAGTCGGTCAAGCAACAATGCGCGGTTTGGCAATCCCGTCAGACTGTCATGCACAGTGTCATGAAGCAGGCGTTCTTCGGATCGCTTTCGATCTGTGATATCGCGCACAACACCCACACACCGCACGGCAAAACCGTCAGGCCCACCAAGACAGCTGGCTCGCAAATTAAACCAGCGATAGCTGCTGTCTTCATGTTGAAGGCGAAACTCCAACTCAAAAGAAATCGTGCCACGCCCGATATAGGCATTCAGAGCGGTTCGGTAGGTCTCACGATCAGCGGCATGCATGCGTTCACGCCAATGCACCTCCTGGCCACTCACAGCACCCGCAGGCAAGCCTAGCGATGCTTCAAGCAACGGCGAAACATACAGATGATCCCCCAAAATATCCCAATCCCAAATCGCTTGTTGAGCTCCTGCCAAAGCAAAGGCATGGCGTTGTTCGCGGCGCAAAGCATCAATATCAGTAGCGACGGCCCCTGTCTGAGACTGTCGGGTCACGACAGCAGCGATCATGACGAGAGACACGACAAAAATACTGGAAACGGCGGGTGCCGCAACGAGCGTTGAAAAGCCTGTGCCCATCAACGTTAAAAATGCGGCCAGTGCAGCTAGGGACATCATGATGACGGCAGCGATGTGGCGCTGCGCAAGGCGTCCCCCCTTCACCGCCAGCGCAAGGGTGCCAATAAGCCCCCCAACAATCGCTGTTGCTGTTGCGACATTGACAAGCAATCCCGCAAAGGAATGAGACACCAATGCAAAGAGGCCACCCGCGATGCTGATATACCCTAACATCGTCGCGATATCCGCAATTTGCGGCACATGTTTCTCAGGCTCCACAGCACGCACCCAATATCGCAAGCCCAAGGCCAGCATGAGTCCGTGCGCGAGTATGGCGAAGGCGCCGCTCCAATGTGCACCAAGACCAATATTTGCTCCGACAAAACCAAGACCGGCCAGAAGTGAAACAAAAACAGCTGCAACAAAAAGAGCAGCCCGCCTACTTAAATCAGATCTGTTTAAAACGAATAGTCCCGCAAGGTAGACAGCGAGCAGAGCCACGACGCCTAATATCAAACCACTTAGCAAGGCTGTACGCTCTGCTGCATGAGTATAGGCCTCTGGCTCCCATAGCACCACTGATCGCGGGACACCATTTGGCATCCGCAATGCAATTGTGACTTCACCCTGGGGCGGAAGGGTCAATGAAAAGACATCACGCCCATCAGCAAAAAGACGCAACGGCACAGACCCCCCGCTCGCCAGAATGCGCTCAACAGGTTCTGCGGAGGGGTTAGGCCAAAAAAAGCCTTTATCTTGCATTCCCGCCGTCGTCGTTAGAACTCGGCGAACGGGAATAGGCGCATTATTTTTCAAGGCGAAGACGCTCCAGAGCGCGTCAGACGTCGCATCCCCTTCTGACAACACCATCTCATAAGGTTCGGCGTCCGTTGCCCCTGAAACATCGAGTGCGAGCCGGTTTTCATCTTCTCTATAAAGTTCGACGAGTGGCGTGATGTCGAGCTGATCGATACTGGGCTCCACCAAAGCGATGTCAATGGCAGCAGCAGGCACGCTGCCTAGACACAAGACGAGCAAACTCGCCAAACCATGAATGCCTGCGCCAAAGACGCCTTTGAAAAATAAATTCAACAATCAATCCTCTGCCACTTCGGCAAACATTCTCACGTTCGTGGATCACCTATTAAAAGCGCAAATACCACATGGTCTTGCCATGCGCCATCGATACGCAAAAAGCCTCGCGCAATGCCTTCTTGGCGAAAGCCACATTTGTACAAAACCGCTTGCGAGCGTTCATTATCTGGCAAACAGGCCGCCTGAACCCTGTGCATACGCAACTCATCAAACACAAATGGTATAACGGCGCGAACAGCGGAGGTTGTATAGCCGTTGCCCGCAAATGCCTCACCCGCCCAATATCCCAATGTGCATGACTGCTGAACGCCACGATGCACATTTGAAATTGTGACACCGCCAACAAGCGCATCGTCGTCATTTCGAAAAACAAAGAATGGATAGGCAAGATCTTCACGGACATCACGCATATAACGTCTTAATCTGCGCCTAAAGGCTGGTCTCGTCAGATCATCCACGGGCCATGTTGGCTCCCACGGAGTGAGAAACGAACGGCTGCGGGCCCGTAAATCTGCCCACTCAGAAAAATCGCCCATGGTTGGTCCACGCAGATAGACACCTTCGCCCAGCACAAGGGGTGCTATTTCAGGCCTTGTCATGGAGCGTAGAAACGCCATCGGAAAACACATCCCCCACTGCCCGGAGCCCTTACAACCCTCGGACTATTCAATCAAAAACCGTCACAGTCGCCCGGACCAAATCACTTAGCCGACGCCGAAACTAGTTTAACTGAATCTTGCCGCGATCTGCTCATGAGTTTCAAGTCCGCTGAGGGGTCCAACGGCCCCAATAGCCGGTTTTCTGGAGGTAATTCGCATGGCAAAGCGGCGCAAAGCGGCTGCATCCACGGCATCCACGGCATCGGTGATCTCTTTCACCGGCATGGCGCGCCCATAAATCATTTGCTGGCGGGCCACTTGCTCAACACGCGAGGCTGACGATTCCATTCCCATCAGCAAACCCGCCTTCAACTGAATGCGCGCGCGCGCCGCTTCTTCATCGGACGCATCGTCCGATAAACGACAGACTTCTTCCGCCAGAACAGGGACGAGCGCTGCAACATCTTCCTCAGCGGTTCCCGCATACACGCCAAAAAGACCTGTGCCATCAAAGGACCAATTGAACGCATAGACGGAATAACAAAGACCACGTTTCTCACGGACTTCTTGAAATAAACGCGACGACATGCCACCGCCAAGAACAGCGGAAAACACCTGCGCAGTATAATAATCTGGATCACCGTAGGGCACACCTTCAAAAGCGAGTGTGAGATGAACCTGTTCCAGATCTTTTTCTTCTCGACGATCAGTCGCGGCAAACTTCGCAGTCGGAAGGCTGTTTGCAGTTGTCTGAGGCAGTTCTGAGAACAGGCTTTCTGCCAAATCCACCATCTGCGCGTGGTCAACCCCTCCTGCACCCGCAAACACAACGCCCGGAGCGCTGTAGTGCGTGGACATATAGTTTTTCAGACGCGCGCCATCGAAAGACCGAACGGACTCTGGCGTTCCCAAAATCGGGCGTCCCAAAGGTTGGTCGGGAAATGCTGCCGAGAGAAGATGATCAAAAACCAGATCATCGGGCGTGTCTGCCGCCTGCCCGATTTCTTGAATAACAACGCTTTGTTCGCGGGCAACTTCATCAGCGTCAAAAGTAGAGTGCTGAAGAATGTCTGCCAAAATATCGGCGACCAGTGGCACATCGTCTTTTAGCAGGCGCGCATAGTAGGCGGTTGTTTCGTGTGTTGTGTGAGCATTCAGGTTGCCGCCAACAGCTTCAATCTCTTCAACGATGGCNCGCGCGGATCGACGTTCTGTGCCTTTAAAAGCCATATGCTCAAGCATATGAGAAATGCCGTGTGTTGGNTCTGNTTCGTGCCGCGAACCCGCGTTCACCCAAACACCAACCGAAGCACTTTCCAGATGCGGCATCGCATCCGACACCACAGTCATGCCATTTTTAAGGCTCGTGATTTCTGTCGTCATAAACTATGCNCCTGTTGCGCGGCTGCGCGCGCGAATAAATTGTTCAACGGCCACAAGATCATTTGGCAATTCGTCCAAACGTTCCTCCCGNTCAAAAATGTCTGCCATGCGTTGTGGTAGCTCTGGCGCCTTGCCACAAGCTTCTTCCACAGGCGCTGGAAACTTTGCCGGATGGGCAGTGCTGAGCGTTACCATAGGCACTGACGTATCGCCTCGATGTTGCTCTGCAACGGCCAACCCGACGGCTGTGTGCGGGTCGATCAGCTTACCAGTCGCTGCAAAGGAGGCCTGCATGGCGGTTTTGGTTGTCGCTTCGTCCGCACGGTCAGCCACAAAACAGTCACGTGCTTTTTCCAACTGAGGTTCGCCAATGCCAAAGCCGCCGGACTGTTGTAATTGTTGCATCAATCTTGTGACGTCATCACCCTTGCGCTCATACAAGTCNAATAACAGGCGTTCAAAGTTGCTGGAAACCTGAATGTCCATACTGGGGCTGATGGTTGGCGTCACGGTCCCCGTGTCATAGCGACCGCTGTTGAGCGCGCGGGCAAGAATGTCATTCACATTTGTGGCCACCAGCAATTTGCCAATGGGCAAGCCCATCTCCCGCGCCACGTAGCCTGCAAAAATGTCCCCAAAATTTCCAGTCGGAACGGAGAAACTCACTTTGCGCGCNGGGGCGCCGAGCGCAACTGCAGCAGTGAAGTAATAAACAATCTGAGCCATCACCCGGCCCCAGTTGATTGAATTGACGCCAGCGAGCCCTAACTCATCACGAAATACCAGATCATTGAACATGGATTTCACAAGCGCCTGGCAATCGTCAAAGCTGCCGTCGATTGCGATGTTGTAAACATTGGCATCGAGCACCGTCGTCATTTGACGGCGCTGCACATCAGACACGCGACCCTTGGGATGCATGATGAAAATATCGATAGCATCGCGACCCCGGAACGCTTCAATGGCGGCAGAGCCCGTGTCGCCAGAGGTCGCGCCAACNATGGTCAGGCGACGCCCCTTGCCTTTCAACGCGTGATCAAAGAGGCGCGCAAGGATTTGCATGGCGACGTCTTTGAACGCAAGCGTGGGGCCATGAAAAAGCTCCAGCACCCAGTCGTTCTGATCGATCTGGCGCAAGGGGGCGACGGCTTTATGATCGAAAGTCGCATAGGCCTCGACAAGCATTTTATGCAGGTCAGCGTCAGAAATTGCATCACCGATGAAAGGTTTCATCACCGCTTCGGCGACCTCAACATAGGATTTTCCCGCAAACCCAGCGATCTGGGCTTCAGTGAGGCGTGGCCATTCAGACGGCACATAAAGCCCACCGTCCCGCGCTAGGCCGGTCAGCAATGCGTCTTCAAAATCAAGCTCAGGTGCTTGGCCGCGGGTGCTCACATATTTCACGATAGATCTCCAGAATTTCGAGCGTACCCTATCCGCCCTTGGCCTTTGTGAAAAGCCAGATAGATTGCCACCAACACAATTGCCAGACCAAACCATGTCAACGCGTAATCCAGGTGGTTATTGACCAGTTTCGCCTGTGCGGCCCCCGGCTTTGGCCAGACATCTGCAGCCACCTCGCCATCACGCTCCAAATAGAGCGGAATGTAATTTTCATCGCCCGCGAGCGCAATCATGGCTGCAATGTCACGCGTGAACCAAATGTTGGCGGCAACATCGTTCTCCGCATCCAACGCACCCGGTATCTCTGGAATGCGGACAATTGCCTCAAATGTCTCAAGGGCATTGGGGACCATTCGTGTAGTCGGGTCTTTCAGGGCTACAGGAATGTAGCCGCGATTGATGATAACGCGGCGCCCATCGGTCAATTGGAAGGGCGCGAACACCTGATACCCCACGCCAAATTCATCTGACGTNGTCAACCAATGGAACTCTGANCTCGACACAAATTGACCCGTAACGCGGTAACGACGGTATTCGTCCGCGGGCGTCAAAAGTTGACCTTCGATATCCACGGCGGGTGCGTCCAATCGCTCTTCCATGCGCTCGACCAGACCCAACTTCCACTCAAGGCGTTGAAGCTGCCACACACCCAACCATATGAGGAGAGGCATTGCCGCGACCAAAAAGANCGTTGGGACCAACAAAGGTCGAAAATATGGATTTGAAGAGAGGGTCAAATTCAATCTTCCAAACGACCTTCGCGCGCGCGGTGCTTATATTGCTGAGCAACGAGCCAGGCTTTGAACGGCGGCAGGAGCAGAAGTGGCAGTAGGATCGATAGAGGTATCCAGAGTGCTGCATGCACCCAATAGGCAGGTTGGTAGTTCACCTCTACATAAAGCACGAGCCCCACCAGAATGAATCCGGCGATCATGATGATGAAAATGGCTGGCCCATCGCCGGAGTCTACTTCCGCGTAATTCAGGTCGCACTTGTCACACTTGTCCGCAACAGCAAGGAAGCTCTTGTAGAGCTTGCCCTCGCCACAGCGTGGACAGCGGCGTTTCAACCCTACTGAAAGGGAGGATTGTTGCGGATAAAACCGATCACCCATGTGAGGTCTCCCGTGGCTTGACCTCAAGGAGTTTTGAGGGTTAAACGACTTGCCAAAATGCAGGAGGGCGACCACCGCATGGCACGGTGTCGCCCCCCAATAAATTCAACGTTATGCATGCGCCTGTTAGTGCGCTGCAGGTGTTCCCGCGCCCACCACATAGATGGAGACAAACAAGAACAACCAAACCACATCAACAAAGTGCCAATACCAAGCCGCTGCTTCAAAGCCGAAGTGATGTTTCTCGGTGAAGTGACCGCTCATCGCACGACCCAAGCACACGGCCAGGAAGATCGTTCCGATGATCACATGGAAGCCGTGGAACCCGGTCGCCATGAAGAAAGTGGCGCCATAGATGTTTCCAGAGAAACCGAAGGCAGCATGCGAATATTCATAAGCCTGTAGGCATGTGAAAAGCACCCCAAGGATAACAGTGAGCAATAAGCCTTGTTTCAGACCTTTGCGATCACCGTGTTGAAGCGCATGGTGAGCCCAAGTCGCTGTTGTGCCTGATGTTAGCAGTATCAGCGTATTGATGAATGGCAAGTGCCAAGGATCAAATGTCTCAATACCAACAGGCGGCCAAACGCCACCCGTTGCTGCTGCGCGCGCGAACATGATGTCATTGCCTGGGAAGAGGCTGGCGTCAAAGTATGCCCAGAACCAAGCGACGAAGAACATCACTTCCGAGGCGATGAACATGATCATGCCGTAGCGCAGGTGAAGCTGAACGACTGGTTTGTGGTCGCCACGTTGAGCTTCGATGATGACATCGCGCCACCAGCCGATCATCGTGTAGGCGATGCCCACAAAGCCGATGATCATTGCCCATGGTGATGAGCCGTGCATGTAATAGATCGCGCCGACAGCAGTCACAAATACTGCGACAGAACCGATAACAGGCCAAGCGCTCGGGTCAACCAGGTGATAGTCATGTTTTGGTGCGTGGGCGTCTGCCATGTCCGCTCATCCTCAATTACATGGAAGGAACGCTCCTTCCAATTCGTCTAATCTAAATTACTCAACCGCCGTTGCCGCATCTGGCTTCGGAAAAAACGTGTAAGACAATGTGATGGTGTTCACATTGGTCAAATTCTTGTCTTCAACGATCTCAGGATCAATGAAATAGGTCACCGGCATGTCCACTGTTTCACCCGGTTGCAAGGTTTGCTCGGTAAAACAGAAGCAGTCGATCTTCGTGAAATAATATCCCGCAGCCTGAGGCGTCACATTAAACGTGGCCGTGCCTACCAACACTTTGTCGCTCAAGTTTGTGGCACGATAAAATGCCAGCCCTGTCTCGCCAATCTTAATTTCCTGACTTACCTCAGCAGGTGAGAAATTCCACGCCAGGCCGTGGTTCACATTGCTGTCAAAACGCACAGTCATAACTTGATCAAGCACAGTCTCCGGTGCGATGTCGGATGATTGTGTAGTGCCGCCATAGCCCGTGACCTGACAGAAAATCCGGTAGAGCGGAACAGCGGCAAACGACATACCAACCATCGTCACAACCAGCCCAGCCAGCAGCAAACCCACAAAACGATGTTGCTTGTGCAGCTTGTCCTGGTCTGAAAATTCTGGTGTGGCGAGTGACATGTGCTTCAAGAATTCCTTACATAGTCCGGTTCAGAACATTGGCGCCCAGCTTGACCAGCGTTACTGCAAAAATCAAAACCATAAAGCCCGCAATAGCCCAAGCCATTGCCCGTGAGCGCGCGCGACGTTGCTCGATCATTTCCTCTGTCCAAACAGGCGTCTCAATTTCGTGCCGGTTGTTTTCATCCATGTGCGTCACAGCCATTCTTAGATCACCGGAACAAAAATGCCGGCCCACTGCTCAACCAAGAGCAATGCGAAGAGGAGGAAAAGATAGAGAATTGAAAAACCGAAAAGACGTTTTGCGATGCTGTCGCTCTTAGCCTCATCGCCTGCTTCACCGGCACGCCATACAGCAATTGCAAGCGCCAGAAAAATCGCGCCAAGCACAACGGTTGTCACACCGTACACAACGCCAGCGAACCCAAGGGCCACGGGTGTCAGCGTCACAGGCAGCATGAGCACTGTGTAGATCAGGATCTGCTTGCGGGTTTCGCGTTTTCCAGCAACCACTGGCAGCATCGGCACATTCACTTCTTCATAGTCGCCAAGCCGGTTGAGCGCCAAGGCCCAGAAATGTGGCGGTGTCCACATGAAGATAATGAGGAAAAGAGAAATGGATTCCAAAGAAACGGAACCTGTGACCGCGGCCCACCCGATCATCGGGGGAAAAGCACCTGCGGCGCCCCCTATGACGATGTTTTGCGGCGTGCTGCGCTTCAACCACATTGTGTAGATGAAGAGATAAAAGCCAATCGTCAGCGCCAACAGGGCGGCGGCTGCGTAATTCACCAACAAGCCCATGGTCAAAACAGAGACAACCGCAAGTGTAGCGCCGAAACCCAAAGCCTCACCGGGCGTCACGCGACCCTCAGGGATTGGTCGTCCGGCGGTGCGCGCCATACGGCCATCAATGTCTGCGTCGTACCACATATTCAAGGCGCCGGATGCGCCCGCGCCAACCGCGATGCAAAGCAAGGCAGTAAACGCCAAAACCGGATGCAAAGTGCCGGGCGCCACGACGATACCAACGAGCCCTGTGAACACCACGAGCGACATGACGCGCGGCTTCAGCAGTTCAAAAAAGTCTCCGGCAGTGCCCACTTGATGTGGCATGCCCTCTGACTTGGTATTGTCGATAGATAGGTCCGACATTTCACTCTCTATATATAAAAGTTACACGCTCCGCCTGTTGGCCATGTGCCGGAGACGGAGCGCGAAACAGGTTGGGTTGCCCCCAAGGATCATTTGATCCGTGGAAGCTCGTTGAATTGGTGGAACGGTGGAGGAGAAGACAAAGTCCACTCCAATGTCGTTGCACCTTCGCCCCATGGATTGTCAGCAGCTTTTACTTTGCGGGTAAAGGCAAGAGCCATGCCGAACAAGAAAACCAAAACTGAGACCGCTGTGAGGTAAGACCCCCAAGAGGCAACAGCATTCCATCCAGCAAATGCGTCTGGATAATCCACATAACGACGTGGCATGCCCTGACGACCCAGGAAGTGCATTGGGAAGAACACAAGGTTCACACCGACAAACATCAACCAGAAGTGGGTCTTAGCAATAGCTTCAGAATACATGTAGCCCGAGATTTTAGGGAACCAATAGTACCAAGCCGCAAAGATCGCGAACACAGCGCCCAGCGACAGTACATAGTGGAAATGAGCCACAACGTAATAGGTGTCGTGATACGCGCGGTCCACACCAGCGTTAGCTAGAACAACGCCCGTTACACCACCCACTGTGAAGAGGAAGATGAAACCCATTGCCCAGAGCATCGGTGTTTTGAATTCAATCGAGCCGCCCCACATTGTGGCGATCCAAGAGAATATCTTAACACCCGTTGGCACCGCGATAACCATGGTGGCTGCGAGGAAGTAAGCCTGCGTGTCAACATCCAGACCCACTGTGTACATGTGGTGAGCCCAAACAATGAAGCCGACGACACCAATCGCAACCATGGCATAAGCCATGCCCAGATAACCGAACACTGGTTTGCGCGAGAAGGTTGAGATGATGTGAGACACAATGCCGAAACCTGGCAATATGAGAATGTACACTTCAGGGTGGCCGAAGAACCAGAACAAGTGCTGGAAGAGGATTGGATCCCCGCCGCCTGCTGGATCAAAGAAGGTTGTGCCGAAGTTACGGTCCGTCAGAAGCATCGTGATGCCACCGGCAAGAACCGGCAAAGACAGAAGCAGCAAGAAAGCTGTTACCAACACCGACCATACGAAAAGTGGCATCTTGTGCAGGGTCATGCCCGGCGCGCGCATATTCAAGATCGTTGTGATGAAGTTGATCGCACCCAGGATGGACGATGCACCGGCCAAGTGGATGGACAGGATCGCAAAGTCCATTGCAGGGCCAGGCTGGCCGGTTGTTGAAAGCGGCGCGTAGATTGTCCAGCCACCACCAACGCCGTTGCTGCCCGGAGGACCCTCAACAAACATAGACATAACGAGTAATGTGATCGAAGCTGGCAGGAGCCAGAACGAAATATTGTTCATACGCGGGAACGCCATATCAGGCGCCCCGATCTGAAGTGGCACAAACCAGTTGCCATATCCGCCAATCATGGCTGGCATCACCATGAAGAAGATCATGATCAGAGCATGAGCCGTGGTGAACACGTTGAAGATATGCGGATTTGAGAAAATCTGCATTCCTGGCTCATGAAGTTCCATGCGCATTCCAATGGAAAGCGCGCCACCCAAAAGACCCATCAAGATCGCGAAGACGAGGTACATCGTCCCAATATCTTTATGGTTGGTGGAGTAAACGTATCTTCTCCACCCCGTTGGATGATGATCGTGATCGGCGTGAGCGCCTGCAGCTTCACCGGCCATGTCTCTACCTCTTGTTTCTAACGTCGTTTCTTAAAATCTACATATGCGGAACGCTTAGCGCACCACACCTGCAACCTGAATGGATGTAGGAGCTAAAGATGGTGCTTCTGCATATTCTTCAGCAGCCCATTTAATCCATTCGTCGAACTCTTCTTGCGTGACTACTTTCACGGTGATCGGCATGAAGGCATGATTAATGCCACACAATTCCGAACACTGACCGTAGAAGGTGCCAAGCTGCGTTGCGCGAAACCAGGTTTCGTTCAAACGTCCTGGAACTGCGTCCATCTTCACACCGAATGAAGGTATCGCCCAGGAGTGGATGACATCTTCAGCCGTAATGAGGAGGCGCACAGTCGCGTTGAGTGGAACAACAACATCTGTGTCCGTTGTCAAAAGACGCGGCTGACCGGCGGTCAGCTCATCATCTGCAACCATATAGCTGTCGAACTGAAAGTCGCCATGGTCGGGATACTCGTATCCCCAATACCATTGGTACCCAGTAGCCTTGATCGTCATGTCCGCTTCCGGCACTTCCATCTGCTTATAAAGAAGGCGGAAAGACGGGATCGCGATCATCACAAGGATCAAGATTGGCGCAATCGTCCAAACCACTTCGATCATTGTATTGTGTGTTGTCTTGGATGGCTCAGGGTTCGCCTTCGCATTGAAGCGGACCATGATGATCAACAAGAGAATGAGCACAAAGACCGAAATCACTGTGATCAAAACAAGCAGCAAATTGTCGAACTGGATGAGATCGTCCATGACCGGACTTGCCGAATCCTGAAAATTCAACCCCCAATCAGTGGGCTGTCCTGCTGCGGCAAGTGCCTTATCGGCGAATCCGCCAAAAAAACTGGTGACATAGGCGGCAGCCGAGGCCGCGATAAGTGTCAGTAAGCGCATTTCTGTGCCTAGCTCCTCACATCAAAATGCTTTTGGCTCCAGTCTGCACCGGCAGCCCCCTCCACAAAAACACATTAGCAAAAGCCAACACGGCCCGCCCCAAAGCCAAACTGGCCTGATCTGGGTCAATGCTGAAGCATTCAGCATGTGCCTTCATAGTTATTCTTGGCGTCAAAAACCACAATCGGCGGCGCGCTGCAAGCTGTCGAACATAGAAATGCATTTAAAAACGCAGAAAAGGCCACTTTTACGTGGTCCCTGCCTGGGTAAATGCCCCTCCCCATTCAACGGTTTTGCACCCGTCCGGCCGATATACGGCTCCTGAGTCGGCGTTAAGTATAGACAATTGACGACACACCGCACCCCGTTCTGGCACCTTGAGCGCACAATCGCGACGTTTTGCCACGGTGAGACGCTTGATCGCACGCTCACCCCCACCTAACGAACTAAGCACGGCAACAATCCAGGGTGGCCGCACGCCCAAATCACCGTACTATGGGTTTGGTCAAAAATTCAGTTCAGTAGGTCGGCATGCGAGACGAAGCGCTTATTCATTTTCACTATGGAAGACATATCTCTGCTGGGGTGCATTTGCACTCTAATGGCGGGGCTGCGCCTGAGTTAATCAGCGAAGCCGCCCCCTATTTGGACGCTAAAGTGCCTGGACGATGCGTCGTGGGATTTTGCGCGGCGCACCCGCCTGCGGTTGACGATATCGTCAATGCGCCACCTTCTGGCTGGCAGACATGGGGCTTTAAAGAGTGGGATGACTGGTTTGGCCGCATAAATGGCGTCTTTTTGGTCGATCTTGCTCAATTGCTGGTGACGCAATTTCCGCTTTATAGCTGTGCCCCTCACGTCGTGCGCTGCGACCTCACCCATTTGCCCGGACGTCTGACGCCTGTTTCTAAGTGGCTGCCAACAAATGTGGCTTGAAACTTAATACTTATGCTTTCCAAGCACGCACCCTATATGAGAGTACAGGGTTTAAGGTTTTCGGCCAGATCGACGGGCCACCGCCTGTGTTTCCGCGCTACTTCATGCAAAACGACTAACAACATCGAGTGACCAATGACTGACCGTGTCCCTGCTTCTGATGATCTTTTCTTTGAACCAGTTGGCCTAGANCGCTCCCGAGTTGAGCGTTTGGTGGAAGACACATTGGTGGACGCAGATGATGGCGAGCTNTTTATGGAATATCGCCTGTCGGAAGCCTTGGCCTTTGATGATGGCCGCTTGAAGACGGCGACTTATGACACCACTCAAGGCTTTGGCCTGCGCTGCGTGGCAGATGAAGCAACCGGCTACGCGCATTCGTCCGACCTATCGGAAGCCTCGCTTCTGCGCGCGTCCGACGCGGTGCAAGCGGTGAAAAAAGGCTACTCCGGCACACAGGCAGGAGGTCCTGCCCGCACCAACGCCAAGCTTTATGGTGACGAAAACCCGCTGGGCGAACAGACGTTCGAAGAAAAAGTAAAACTGCTGCAAGACATTGATGCCTATGCCCGTGCGAAAGACCCGCGCGTGCGCCAGGTCACCGCTTCGATGGCCGGTGAATGGCAATCGGTTGAGATCATTCGCCCCGGTGGCGGCATCATTCGCGATGTGCGCCCATTGGTGCGCGTGAATGTTTCCGTTGTGGTGGGTGATGGCGACCGACAGGAAAGCGGCTCCCACGGTGTAGGTGGTCGCGAAGGCTATAGTGCCTGGATCAGCCCTGATCAGTGGCACGGCCAAGTGGATGAAGCGCTGCGCCAAGCGCTTATCAATCTGGACAGCGTGCCTGCGCCTGCAGGGGAGATGGAAGTCGTGCTCGGCAACGGTTGGCCCGGCATCCTGTTGCATGAAGCCATCGGCCATGGGCTGGAAGGTGATTTCAACCGCAAGAAAACCAGTGCCTTTGCAGGCCTGCTTGGTGAGCGCGTGGCCTCACCCGGTGTCACCGTTGTGGACGATGGCACACTGGCCAAACGCCGCGGCTCTCTCACCGTGGATGATGAAGGCACGCCCACGTCAAACACAGTGCTCATCGAAGATGGCATCTTGAAGGGCTACATGCAGGACCGCATGAATGCGCGCCTGATGGGCATGGACCCGACGGGCAATGGACGGCGTGAAAGTTTCGCCCACCAGCCGATGCCGCGCATGACCAATACTTACATGCTGGGGGGCGACAAAGACCCGACGGAGATCCTCGCCAGCGTCAAGAACGGCCTCTATGCCGTGTCCTTTGGGGGCGGTCAGGTGGACATTACATCCGGCAAGTTCGTCTTCACCGTGACAGAAGCCTATATGATTGAAAACGGCAAGATCGGCGCACCAGTGAAAGGCGCCACGCTGATTGGCAACGGACCGGATGTGCTGACCAAAGTGCAGATGATCGGCAATGACATGGCGCTGGACCCGGGCATCGGTACGTGCGGCAAAGGCGGCCAAGGCGTGCCTGTTGGTGTCGGCCAGCCGACACTGAAACTCAGTGGCCTGACGATTGGCGGCACGGCGGCTTAGGTGAGCACCCTACAAAAATGGATATCGCGACTTGTGGCCTGTAGCGCGGGTGTACTGCTCGTAGTCCTGATGTTGGACTCAAACGCCGAAACATGGACATGGCCGACCTCTGATCCATCAATGCCCTCTCCTGAGCCACGACGTGATGCAACACCAGGGTCCCTTTGGATGGAACGGCTTCAACAACCTGCTCCAGATACCACCCTCTGGATCTTCACAGCTGCAGCAGCTCTGGCTGTTGGAGCAGGGTTCCTGAATTTTATCAAAGGATCAAACGCATTCTGGGTAAGGTCTCTGACCCTGGTATTGGTCACAGCACCGGTGCTAGGGGTTCCCCTCATTCTTTTTCAGAAGGCAGAGGAACACGCTTATAACCTAGCAAGCCCCATCAGTGAGACTATGCTGCTCAATCAGATATGGCTGACTTACTATCTTAGCTTTGCGGCATTCATCTTGGTGATTGCGCTGCAGTTTCTGCCACTAGGCACACATGAGAGTCAGGGGAAACCCAAGTGACACAAAAATCATCATAGTAGGTGGCGGGTTTTTGCTCGCAGTACTCTGGTTTGATCTGATGTTTGATGTGCAGGTCTGGCCTCATTGGGGAACAGCAACACTGCCCGAAGACGTACTCGCCTCAATCTCCACCTACTATCAACGCGTGACGATTGATGCAGCGCCCATGAAACTGCTGGTGGGTGGCATCATGTTCTTGACGATTGCCGCTGTGCTCTGGAACTTCGTTAATAGGCAACAAGCGCTTTGGGTTCGCATCTCAACTTTCATTTTGCTGAGCATTCCCGTTGCTGCTGCGCAGCTTGTGATCTTTCCCAATGCGCAACTGCTGGCGGCGCGTGCGGGCGACCTTGCCACCCAAACCGGTTTGGCGAACGGTATTTTTGTCGCACACGTAGCCTGCTTCATCGCGATATTGTTGTTGATTATGTTGCAGTTTTTGCCACATCAAAAGTCTGACTAATGATGTTGCTTACGCATCCATTTGACGGATTCTCGCGCTAGTTTTTCCAGTACTTTCATGTCCACGTCTTCTAATTTTTTGATGTAGAGACAGGACTTGCCGGTTTTGTATTTGCCAAGCTTCGCCATCAGATCATCGTACGCGGAAAAACCCTGCATGATGTATATGGTGAGGGCCTGCTTGCGCGGCGAAACACCGGTCACATGCCAGGTACCACTGCGGCCTGACTCATACTTATAATCATATGAATCAAAGCCAATAATGCTGGTACCCCACATTTTGGGTGGGCACCCGGTGATGCGTTCCAGCATTTTCATAGCAACAAGCGTGTCTGCTTTGCGTTTCTCGTCACTGATCGTTTCGAGGAAGGCCTCGACACTCGCGTCATTCTCTTTGGTTTTCAGTTCAGCCATGGAGCACCTCTCGCGCCAAGTGTGGAACGAAAACCCTCCAGTGATCAACTGCTAAGCGTTTTGAGAAAATCCGCTGCCTCACGGTCTGATGTGATGATGATCTGATGCGCGTGCGCGCCAATGGACGCCATCGCATCGTTCATTTTCTTCTGTGAGCGATTGGGAAAGTCCCAAATCCATTTGTAAAATTCGAGATCAAATTTTTCAGGACACCCTTCAGCCAGATCTGGACGCGTGCGGCGGAAATATTTGATGCTCCGCCATATGGCTCGCGCCAGACACAACCAGCGTGGCCGCGTCACCAATATGATTGTGTCGGCACGTGGCATGCGGATGGGAAAGGTACCGGAAAAATTTCCTTCCATGACCCAGCTATCACGCTCAACCAGATCTTCGACGATCGAATGCCATTCATCGTCCGGTGTCGCCACCCAACCAGGGTTCCAATATTCTGTATCCAAGTGAATGAGAGGAAGTTTCGTCTTCGCCGCAAGAGCCAACGCGAGCGTTGTTTTACCCGTACCTGACGAGCCAATGATCAGCACACGTTTCATAACCGCAGCCTCCTGACAGCTCGATGGGATGCGGGTCTAAGCTCAGACGACTATTGCGTCAAGATGTTAAAAAGCATACTCGTCATAAATCGGTGTGATGGAGCCGTTCCAACGATCATTGTACGCCTCAAGCTGTTCATCAGCGCGGGTCTTCCCCTTGTCGAGAATGTCTTCCAGCGTTGACAGGAAGATGGTTTCATCCGCCCCAACGCCGTCTGTCAGGCCACGGGCCTCCAAGCCGGAACGGCTCATATCGACCATTTCACGGGCGATATCCATAGTTTTGATATTGCCGACGCGTGTGTCCAACGCGGTCTTGGGCACTTCCCAGCGCAATTCTTCGCGCGTGTCGGGTGTCCACTTTTTCACCATGTCCCAGGCTGCATCTAACACGCCGCCATCATACAAAAGGCCTACCCAAATGGCGGGCAGCGCGCAGATGGAATTCCACGGGCCGCTGTCGGCACCACGCATTTCCATAAACTTCTTAATGCGCACTTCTGGGAAAATGGTGGTGAGGTGATTGGACCAATCGCCAATGTTGGGAAGTTGACCTTCAAAGCCTTCAAGTTTGCCTGCCATGAAGTCGCGAAAGCTCTTACCGGTTACATCGTGGTAGGTGCCGTCGCGGTAGACGAAATACATGGGCACATCGAGCGCGTAATCTACATAGCGCTCATAGGAAAAGCCGCTTTCAAAGACGAAAGGCAACATGCCTGTGCGCGCTGTGTCTGTGTCTGTCCAGATTTGGCTGCGAAACGAGCGAAAGCCATTTGGCTTGCCTTCGGTGAAGGGGGAGTTCGCAAAGAGTGCTGTGACGATGGGCTGAAGTGCTAGGCCAACGCGAAACTTTTTTACCATGTCGCTCTCGGACTTCCAGTCCAAGTTAACCTGAACGGTGCAAGAGCGGTACATCATGTCGAGACCGTAAGTGCCGACCTTCTTCATGTATTCCGTCATAATGCCATAGCGGCCTTTTGGCATGACGGGTATGTCTTCGCGCGTCCAGTCGGGCGTGAAGCCTGTGCCTAAAAAGCCAATGCCCAATTCGCCACCAACTTCTTTTACCTGCGCCAGATGTTGATGCACCTCCGAACAAGTTTGGTGCAGAGCATCAAGCGGCGCGCCTGACAGTTCAAATTGTCCACCGGGCTCCAGCGATACATTCGCCCAGCTATCAGGGTCCGACAGGCCGATGATCTTGCCACCTTCCATAACGGGATCCCAGCCATAACGCGTCATGCCTTCCAGCATGGCACGAATGCCATCAGGGCCGTCGTAAGGAATTGGGCTGCGGTCTTTCACACGGAAAGGGAATTTCTCGTGCTCGGTGCCAATCTTCCATTCAGACGCGGGCTTTGCACCAGACTCAATGTAGGTAACTAGGTCCCCATAACCAGCAATAGGATCTTCATCCGCCACTAGAATGCTCATATTCCCAGTCTCCCCGCCCTTTTTGGGCCTATTCACCCTGTAATTTTGCTCAGGGTATTGGACTTGACGCCCGCGTCTTTTGTTCAGGTGTTCCCGATGTAAGCGGCAACCTTACATTCGACAAGGTCTTATCTGCACCTGACAGAAGATTGACTTGTCTATTGCCAGTCGCCCAGCACCATTTGCACGGCTGCAAGGGCGGCAATGGCAGCAGTGTCTGCACGCATGATACGCGGACCAAGAGAAATGGGCAGTGTGTCTACGCGCGCCAACAATCGTTCGCGTTCAGCCGGTGCAAAACCACCTTCAGGACCAATGAGAACCGCCAAAGGGCCCAAGAGGTTGGGGCCATCTTTGATCGCCATTAGCGCCGCCATGGCGCCGCCGGGCTGGGCTGCTTCATCACAAAAAATGATTTTGCGCTCTAGCGCCTCATCGTTCCAATTATCCAGAATGTGAGAAAGCGACTGCGGCTCTGCAACTTCAGGCACCGCCAACAGGCCACATTGCTCAGCCGCTTCCATGGCGTTGGCAGCCAGGCGGTCGCCTTTGACCCTTGAGACATTGGTGCGTTCCGTCATCACGGGCATTATGCGCCCCGCGCCCATTTCCACCGCTTTTTGCACGATGAAATCGATACGCGCACGTTTGACCGGCGCAAACAGCAGCCAGATGTCAGGCAATGCATCCTGCTCGCGGGTTTGTTGATCGAGCGCTATCAAACACGAGCGTTTGGTGACGGCGTCCAAATGAGCAGACCATTCCCCGTGACGGCCATTAAACACACGCACCTTGTCGCCCTGTTTCAGGCGCATGACGTTCAACAAATAGTGTATTTGATCGCGTGTTGGCACGACGCCAAAGCCTGCCTTCAAGTCTGGCTCTACGAAAAGACGGATCTTTCCTGTGGCGCAATGACTGATATCGGTCCCTGTTCTTTTTTGGTCGTCTCGTACTTTGCTCATGCCTTCTTATAGAAGAAGCCAGCTCCGTCTCCAAGAGGCCCGCCTCCATTCCGTGGTTGCACAGACCATCGAGGCGTATCAAACGCCTCTCACTCAATCCGGCACTCAATCCGACAAAACTGACTTCTCCGTATAGCCTCTATGTCAGCGGCATGGTTTGGTGATATATCTCACAAAACCTTCGATGGGCAGTGTATGAACGGTTGGAAATGAGCAGTCCGGAAGCACCAGAAAAAGATATGCGCGTCGCAGATGCGACAGCGGGCAATTGGGTGGATCAATACGCCCCGGCTTGGTCCCGGCCTTACCTAAAACTTATGCGCGCGGACCGGCCCGTTGGCACCTGGCTTTTGCTTTGGCCGTGCTTTTGGTCGATCACGCTTGCAGCGCCCTTGGGCGAGGGCTGGCCCGGATTGCACCATCTCTATTTGCCTGAACTTGAGACCCTTGTCCTTTTTGCCGTTGGCTCCTTTGTCATGCGCGGTGCCGGATGCACCATCAATGACATTCTCGATCACGAGTTTGACGCAAAGGTGGCCCGAACGCGCTCACGCCCCATCCCATCAGGTGCCGTCACCTTGCGACAGGCTTGGGGCTTTTTGGTTGGGCTCTGTCTTCTGGGTTTGATCGTGCTTGTGCAATTCAACTGGTTTGCCGTTGCTTTGGGAGCAAGCTCGTTGGTGCTGGTGGGCCTCTATCCGCTCGCAAAGCGCATCACCTATTGGCCTCAAGCCATGCTGGGCCTGACATTCAATTGGGGCGCACTGCTTGGATGGGCCGCCGTCTCCGGGTCGCTCAGCCTGCCACCCGTGCTGCTCTATATGGGCTGCATCTGCTGGACGGTAGGCTATGACACAATCTACGCCCATCAAGACAAGGATGATGATGCGCCGTTAGGGCTGAAATCCACGGCACTCAAATTTGGCGACAAAACCAAACTTTGGCTGACAGGCTTTTACCTCGCAGCGATCACCTGCTTCGCTGCTGCTGGTTTCAGTGCCCAAATAGGTTGGATCTACTATCTGGGTCTCAGCGTCGGCAGTTGGCACTTGATGCGCCAAATTACACGGACCCGGATTGACGATCCTGACCGCTGCCTTACCGTCTTCAAATCCAATCGCGATTTTGGCGCCATCCTTTTTGCCTCATTTGTGGCAGGAACGCTCGGGTCTGGCCTGAATTAGCCTCATCTCTCCAACTGGCGGTTTTGTCGCATTCGTTAATCTTGAGCTAGAGGGCACCGCACCATAAATATTGCATCGCAGCAAGACAATGCTACGGGCCAATACCGGCACGCGAGGTATTGTTGGAATTGAAGGAGAGAACCAATGTTTAAACAGTGGTTCCACGGTGCAGCAATCGCAGCGAGCCTGTTTTCTGAAATGCCTTATTGGCGCGACGAAAACCCACGGCCAAACGCGCGTAAAAATGCATCTGCAGACAATCACCGCTAGGCGATGATTTAGGCCACCAAGATAAGAACCCGGGTTCATTTTTTGATCCGGAGTTTTTCTTTGGCATAAAATGAATTTAATTTCATTTATTCATTGAAATCGTCAAAACTCTTGACCTGTTAAAGTGAATCTGGTTTCATGGTGCTGCTGGATCCCACAACACCCATAATATGAAACCTAATTCATAATATGTCTTATCGGAAAACTGAACAAATAGCGCAGAAACTGGCGGAAAATCGCCAGCGTATTTTGGCGGCCGCGCGAGACCTCGTCTCGGAAGGTGGCTTTGCCAAGGCGCAAATCACCGCTGTCGCAAAGCGCTCAGGCTTGGCCACCGGTACGCTCTATCGCTATTTCCCGTCAAAAGACGATCTTTGTCGTCAGGTCTTTCGCGAAGTATCTTCGCGGGAAATGAACTTATTGGCAGGCATTGCCGCGTCAGAGCGCCCAGCACTTGAGCGTTTAGAAATTGTGCTGCGGTCGTTTGCAGGTCGCGCATTGCAAGGCCGCCGATTGGCCTATGCCCTTTTGGCAGAACCCGTTGATTCGGCCTTGGCAGAAGAGCGTTCACGCTTCAGGCGCACCCACGCCGCCATCTTTGCGCGCATCATTGGCGACGCTGTTGCAGATGGCACCATAGCCCCTTGCGATGTCAAACTCAGTGCCGCGTGTATTGCAGGCGCCATACCCACCGCGCTGGTTGGCCCTTTAGCTCCCAACACACAAGACCTCGACATTGACGCGGTCCTCGACAGCATCATTCGGTTTTGTTTTGGCGCACTTGGCGCACCAACTGATCACAAAACGATCGCGCCCACGAGGCACCCACAAAGGACGGCTCAACCATGAAAATCAGAGCATTGGACATTCTAACCGAGCCCCAAATTGCTGTTATTCGCAAACGTTCTGACATCCGCGGCGTTTGGCTGGCGCTTCATGCATGGGGCGTGATGTTTGCCGCGATGGCCATGTTTGTCGCGTTCCCCAATCCCATTACCTTCCTGCTTGCTGTTGCCATTATCGGTGGACGCCAATTGGGGCTCGCCATTTTGATGCATGACGCGTCGCACGGTGTGCTGTGCAAATCACCCAAGCTGAATGAGTTTGTGGGTCAATGGTTGTGCGCCTATCCAATGATGGCCGAGACATGGTCCTATCGCCGATACCATTTGCAGCACCACAACAATACGCAGCAGGAAAACGACCCGGACCTGATTTTGTCGGCGCCCTTCCCGATCACCAAAAAAAGTTTCAAGCGGAAGATGATCCGCGACATCACCGGACAGACTGGCTACCAGCAACGCAAGGCCCAATTGNAGAATGCCTTTGGTCCTGCTGGCGCATCATTTTCAGTGCGCCTGCAAAATTTCCGGGCCAAGCTTGGTCGCGCTACTCTCTGTCACGTTATTCTCTTCGGCGGCCTTGCGGCGATCGGCCATTGGTATCTCTATTTCGTATTGTGGCTCTTGCCGTTCCTGACATGGCACCAGCTCATCACGCGGGTTCGCAACATTGCCGAGCACGCCATGGTGCCCGATGCCAATGACCTCTTTCGTTCATCACGCACGACCTTGCTCAATCCATTGGAGCGCGCTTTCGTTGGTCCTTATTGGGTGAACTATCATGTAGAGCACCATCTTGCGATGTGGGTGCCTTGCTACAATTTGCCGAAGACACGAGAATTCCTCATCGCAAATGGGCATGGCGACAGAATTGAAACAAAACACGGATATGCAGAGGTCTTGCGCATGGCAACGTCCAAACCCGATGATCAAGACAAGCCAGGTGAGCTGATCCACAACACGCGCCGCCGCGTGTCGGGCATTATTTCAGAAGGGTTTGAAACTGCCAACTAATGCTTCACCAAAACCTGTTGTTGATCCAACAGACTTCATCAAGACCCACACCGCTTTACACGAACCACCCTTGGTCCCAGAGCTTCGGCTACATTTGGCAACAGAAACGGATGCGCTTTGGGAGATGAGTGAAGAGGGGTTGGCCGACGCAGGCGTGCCACCACCCTTTTGGGCTTTTGCCTGGGCGGGAGGTCAAGCGCTTGCGCGCTATCTTCTTGACCATCCGCAGATTGTGGCTAACAAACGCATTCTTGATTTCGGTTCTGGCTCGGGCATCGTCGGGCTCGCCGCAATGAAGGCGGGCGCTGCTTCTGTTCTTGCCGCCGACATCGATGTATTCGCGTGCGTAGCCGCAACGCTAAATGCCTATGCAAATGCTGTTGCTGTTTCAACGACGGATGAAAACCTCATTGGCTCCAAAGGCGCCTGGGATGTCATCCTTGTTGGTGACATGTGTTACGAACAACCGCTTGCCAGTGAAATTGAAATCTGGTTGCGTGCGGCCAGCGATGCCGGAACTCACGTCCTCATTGGTGACCCCGGACGCACCTATTTACCCAAGGATAGGCTGGAAAAACTCACGTCCTACGCAGTGAAAACCCAAAGAACCTTGGAAGACACTGATGTTCGAAATACCTCAGTCTGGCGATTTTCCTAGCCTTTCAACCAATTAAACAATCCGCTTGCATCCGGTCAATATAGTTTATATATGAACTATATTGACCAAGGAAACCGACCCATTGCCTGCTCGCCCTAAAACACCGCGCATATTCCATCTGATGCAGTTGGCCCATCGCGCGCTTTTTCGTGCAGCAGATCAACGGTTGCAAGGAGAGCTCGGCATAAGCGCGGTTCAGCAAGGTGCTTTGTTTGTCATCGCGCAAAATGACCCGTGCCATCCATCTGATATCGCCAAGGTGCTCGACATGAACAAGTCCGCAGTGACAACCCTCGTTGCGCGACTTGAGAGCGGTGGTTTTGTCACTAGAAAAGCAGATCCAAAGGATGGGCGCGCCCAGTTCATTTGCATGAGCGAGAAAGGACAGAATGCAATGCGGCGATCTGTCCCTTTCACCAAACAGGCTAACGAGGCTTTGCTTGCCGGATTTTCGGCAAGAGAAATCGCCACCATTGAGCGCTTCCTCTCACAAGTTGTCGTTCGCTCCAGCAGAGCGGCCTCTCACTCTTCCCTCGCCAATTCCCCCACCAATTCGAAGAAAGTTTAATCTCATGATTTCAACATGTGACAACATCACGGTAACGCGCAACGCGGGCGTTCTCACCCTCACGATGAACCGGCCGGAAAAGAAAAACGCGCTGACACAAGATATGTATGCCGCACTTGCCGACAATGTGGTTGCCGCCCAAAGCGACCCTGATATTCGCGTTGTGGTTCTCACCGGGACAGCAGATGCTTTCACCGCCGGAAATGATCTTGGCGACTTTGCAGGGGGGACGCGCGACAATTCCGGTGACAATGATTTGCCTCCTGTTGGTCGCTATTTGCGCGCCATTCTGGAAGCTGAAAAGCCCCTAATGGCCGCCGTAAATGGCCTGGCTGTTGGCGTTGGTGTCACCATGCTTCTGCACTGCGATCTGGTTTATGCCTCTCCTAACGCTACGTTCAAAATGCCTTTCGTGGATTTGGGTCTTGTACCAGAAGCAGGCTCCAGCTTGCTGTTGCCGCGCCTTGTCGGTTTGCAAAAAGCAAGCGAGCTCTTTTTGCTCGGTACCAAAATTGACGCAACAGAAGCCGAACAGATTGGATTGATTGCGGGTGTTTTTGAGGCCGACTGTTTGGCAGAGGAAGTTGGTAAGCGTGCTCAAGCGCTCGCCGCTAAAGCGCCAAATTCTGTGCGCCTCACCAAAGAGTTGGTGCGCAAAGACCGTGACGTGGTGGCTGAACAAATGGCCGCAGAAAGTGTGCATTTCACAGCGCAACTACAAACACCTGAGTTTGCAGAAGCCGCAATGGCGTTTGCGGAACGCCGCGCGCCTGATTTTTCAAAATTGGAAAAGTAAGACTGATACCTAGTAACCGGCAGGTCGGGAGACAGAAGACACCCGGTCACTCCACTGACGTGGACGCCCTGTGTAGCCAAAGCTCATTGGGCGCCGCATTGTCAACGGACTGGCACCTCGGTGTGGCTGAGCGGGCAATATGTTGACGCGGCCCAACCGGTCAACAACATCGCGCACCTCACCGTGGCGATCCTGAACAAGCAACGGCAATCCCAGTTGTGCGCCCCATGAGCGCCATCTGGCGCCAGAATCTGCACCGTCAAATGACGCATGCACGATGACGCATTTGTCCGCGTCTGCATGGCGAAGCTCAACGAGGATAACTGGCGCTTCCAGATTACTGCCCCGATAGGCGACGCTCAAGGCAACCCCTTCGTAATCGGTGATCGCCGCATCCCAAGCCCAAATGCCGAAAGGCGGTGAGCTGTCTTGCACACTCACGCGGTCTTTATAGATTGTCACATAACGGACAAATCCAACCAGTCGGTGCCAGAACGTGTCGAGAGCCATTTCAATGCTGGCTGGCAACAGATAGGGGTCCGCGTCAAAGGCCGCACTCCTCCACCGTCGACGGGCNCTGTCCGCATCTTGTTTTCCTGCCTTAAACAGCATTTCGGTTCCTCAAAACTTGAAGGGTCGGTTTTTCCTGTTTGACCTGACCCAATTCGAGACAGTTTAAGGGCGCGAACTTTCCATCTGTTTAACGGCACATATTGAGGTAAATGGCACGTGTCGTGCTAAATTGCGGTAACAAAACGAATCAATGTGTATGAGGCGATGGGGCTGAGAGGCCACGCGGGAGATAGAGATGATTGACAATCCAGACCATATGGTTGGCTTCTATATCGCGGTGAATTTGCTGCTCAATCTGATTTTGGCCTACCGTGTTTCTGCTGTTCGTCAAAAAATCAACGTTATGACGGGAACGGGCGACCATGACCCGCTTTACAAGTCATCACGCGCTCACACCGTCAATGCAGAATACACGCCGATAGGGCTCATTGGTCTGCTGGGCCTCTTGATTCTCTACTCATCGGTCTGGGTCATTCATGCGGCTGGTGTGGCGTTGACACTTGGTCGATTGCTGAATGCTTTTGGCCTGTTGCGCTCATCTGAATCCACACCCGCACGGCTTTGGGGCACGCTCCTTACATGGATCGGTCAATTGATCGCTGCTTTGGGCTGCCTCTACTACATATTCGCCTAATTCGATCTCTTCTCACTCAGCCAAGGGCTCGGAGAGGACATTTTCTGCTGATCTGATATAAGGGCCGTNTGTTTCAGCTAACGCGACTTTGCGTGTTAGTGCCGCCCTACTCTTTGCGGAGGTTNCCTCCCCTTAACGTCGTGGACCCACAGTATGGCCCAATCGCCTGATCGTTCTGAATTACTCCAAGACCTTATCGGTCGCGCAAAAAAAGCGGGCGCAGATGCCGCGGACGCTCTGATGGTTGAGAGTTTGTCCTTTGGCGCTTCCTTTCGCCTGGGCAAAATCGAAGATATTGAGCGCTCAGAAACACAGGACTTGGGATTGCGTGTCATGGTGGGAAAACGCCAGGCCGTTGTTTCCACAACAGATACGAGCGCAAAAGCCCTTGATCCTTTGATTGAGCGCGTTGTCGCCATGGCAAAAGTGGCCCCTGAGGATCCCTATTGTGGCCTTGCCAACCCCGCCCAACTTACCACCACCCTGCCAGATCTTGAGCTGGATGATGGCAGCGACCCAAGTGCGGATGTGCTGATAGAGCGCGCACGCATTGCAGAAGAAGCGGCACTCGCAGTGGACGGCGTTACCAACTCAGGCGGCGCTGGCGCAAGTTTTGGTCGTGCAGCGATATCGTTGGCTACCAGTGATGGGTTTTCTGGCCATTATGGTGGCACAAGTCATTCTTTTTCCTGTTCCGTCCTCGCAGGCGAAGGCACCTCGATGGAGCGGGATTATGATTATTCCAGTGCGCGCCATGAAAGCGATCTGGAAGACGCCGCGTTGATTGGTCGCCAAGCTGGCGAGAAAGCTGTTCGTCGCCTGAACCCCCAAAAAGTAAAAAGTTGCGAGGTCCCTATCATTTATGACCCAAGGGTCTCAGGTGGATTGATCGGTCATTTTGCTGGCGCGATATCTGGCGCGGCGGTGGCGCGCGGCACAAGTTTCCTGAAAGACGCGATGGGCGATGCGATTTTTGCGCCGGGTATCCGCATCACTGATAACCCCTTGATGAAACGCGGGCGTGGATCAAAACCGTTTGATGGAGAGGGCGTCGTCACTGGCCCACTCGCTCTCATTGAAAATGGTCGGCTTACAACCTGGTTGCTTGATACATCGACTGCCAAACAGCTTGGGCTCACCAGCAACGGGAGGGCCTCACGCGGCACAGGCGGGACACCATCGCCGTCCACGACCAACCTGACACTCGAACCCGGCACCTTGTCGCCGGATGATCTCATTGTAGACATCAAGTCAGGGTTTTATGTCACGGAAATGATCGGCATGGGCGTGAACGGCATCACAGGTGACTATTCGCGCGGTGCCTCAGGTTTTTGGATTGAGAATGGCAAGCTGACCTTTCCTGTCAGCGAAGTGACGGTCGCGGGAAATCTAAAAGACATGTTTGGCGAGTTGACCCCAGCCGACGACCTGGTTTATCGGGCGGCGACCAATGCACCAACAGTGCGGATCGAAGGGATGACCGTTGCCGGAACTTGAACAGGGACCTGAGCCCCTTTCAGCTGAACGATTGCAAGAAGAGCACGCCCTTATGTGCTCGGCAGTTCGCGACGCCGGCGCGCTCGCCTTGTCTTATTTTCAGACGGACGTCAAACAATGGGACAAAGGCGTAGATGATCCCGTCAGCGAAGCCGATCATGCCGTCAACGATCTACTGTTTGAACGCTTGCAGATCCCGCGCCCAAATTACGGCTGGCTCTCTGAAGAAACAGATGATGACCCTGTGCGCCTGGAGCGGGATTTTGTATGGGTTGTTGATCCAATTGACGGTACGCGAGCCTTTTTGAAAGGCAAACCACACTTCACAATTTGTGTGGCACTCGTTTTCAAAGGGGAGCCTGTTTGTGCAGCAGTATTTAACCCCGCAACTGATGAGTTTTTTGAGGCGATCCTTGATGGCGGCGCACGCCTCAATGATGAGACAATTTCGCCCAGCGAGCGCAAAGATATTGCTGGTTGCCGCATGGCGGCCTTTGGGCCCATGTTCAAACACAAAGCCTGGCCTGAAGTTTGGCCCGAGATGGAGATTGTGGATCGCAATTCCGTTGCCTATCGCATCGTGTTGGTCGCCAATGGATTTGTAGATGCCTGCATGGCGCTCAACAGTAAAAATGACTGGGATCTGGCAGCGGCTGACCTCATTGTTCGAGAGGCAGGTGGCCGCATGACGACCCATGATGGGCGGCGGTTTGTCTATAATAAGAGCTTTACAAAACACCGTAGCCTGCTGGTTTCGGGCCGAACTCTTTATTCCGCGCTATTTGATCGCGTCGGCAAATTGACGCTGCCATAGGCGTTCACGGTCACGTTGACAGCAGTTGGTTAACGCGAAACAGTCATATTCTTCCTAGATCTTTCGTTTCAGTTCAAAGCAATGAAAACAGAGGGTAAAATGGCTGACGAGCAATTACTTCACATGGTTTTTGGCGGCGAGCTTGAAGATCTGGAAGGCGTGACTTTTCGCGACCTCGACAATTTCGACGTTGTTGGCATTTTTCCAAACTATGCTGCTGCCCACGCCGCCTGGAAAAATGCAGCCCAGCGTTCCGTCGACAATGCGCATATGCGTTATTTCATCGTTCACTTGCACCGGCTGATGGATCCTGAGAAAGAAGCCCACGATCACGGTTGATCGCCAACCACATTTACGTGAAAAGTGAGAGAATTCAGCGGTTGCGAGCCCACGCCAAGGTGACGGGGCGGATTGCTCATGATACAGTCCGGCACTCTTTCCGCCTTCATATGAGCCTGATAGTTGAGCACCCCATTGAGCGACATTGAGAACCTAAATACTGACGTGACAGTCAAGGTGGGTACCATGCAGGTGGTGCGTCGTGTTGCCCGGACGCACTTGAGGCCACATGCATGGGTCGTCGCGTTTGCTGTAGGGGCAAATTTGGCCGTCGGTGGCACAGGGTCTGCAATCCCCCTTTTGATCGAACAAGCCATGGAACAGGTCGTTGAGGCAAAAAACGCCGACATGCTCCCGTTGTTATGCGTTGCCGTCATGGGCATCCAGGTGTTCATCGCATTGGGAACCTATGGCTCCAATGTTGCCATGAGCTTCCTGGGCCAGAGGATGGTGGCGGATGTTCAAGGTAGCCTTTTCTCAAAACTCGTAACGGCAGATTTGGCCTGGGTTCAGCGAACGCATTCGGGCCGCTTCATCTCAACGTTTATGACCGACGTGATAAGGCTCCGCGATGCAACGGCACAGTCGATCATCAATTTGACACGCCACCTGGCAAAGCTGATCGGTCTGATCGCTGTGATGTTCTACATGGATTGGCTGATGGCTGTCATGGCAACGGTTGTCATTCCAATCGCCGCAGTGCTGCTGCGTAAATTGGGGAAAAAGACACGCACGGCGACAGGCCTCGGTCTGGAAGAGACTGGCGCTCTCTCCACCCTCATTTCGGAAACGTTGCATGGCATCCGGGTTGTAAAAGCCTATGGCCAAGAAACACGCGAAACAAAACGCGCAAGCGCCACCGTTGAGCGGGTCTTGGGCCACATGATGGCATCCATTCGTGCCCGTGCCATGGCCAGCCCCATGACGGAAGCTCTAACCGGGATCGGAATGGCGGTTGTGCTGTATTACAGCATCTCACAAATTATCGGTGGCGCCATGACCACCGGTGAGTTTATGGGATTCTTCACAGCCATGATGCTTTCCTATCAACCTTTAAAAGCCTTGGCTAACCAACAGGTGGTTCTGCAAGAAGGGGTCGCCGCTGCCATTCGCGTTTTCCCAATTTTGGATGTTGAAGCAGAAATTATCGATCCCCCGGATGCAGCGTCTCTCAATGTTTCGCGCGGATCAATAAACCTCAACCATGTTACTTTTCACTACGATGATGGCACCAAAGCTCTTGATGACGTTTCCATCGAAGTTCCAGCGGGAAAAACGGTGGCGCTTGTGGGACCAAGTGGGGCGGGCAAAAGCACCATTCTCAATCTCGTGCCAAGATTTTATGATGTCGACGTCGGCGATGTTTCCATCGACAGGCAAGATCTAAAATCTGTCACTCTCAGCTCACTGCGTCAGGCCAGTGCGCTTGTGACACAAGAGCCCTTTTTATTCGACGATAGTGTCCGCGCAAACATTGCATATGGAAAACCAGACGCTACAGATGCAGAGATTGAAGTTGCTGCCAAAAATGCGGCGGCTCACGACTTCATTCTCGCCCTGCCAGAGGGCTACAACACAGATGTCGGCGAAGCGGGCCTCAAGCTCTCTGGAGGCCAACGACAACGCATCGCCATTGCACGCGCTATGTTGAAGGATGCACCCATACTGCTGCTGGATGAAGCGACCTCTTCTCTGGACACCGCCTCAGAGTTGCAGGTGCAAAAAGCGTTACAAACGCTCATGCAAGGACGTACAACTTTGGTGATCGCACACCGGCTCTCCACGATCATGCATGCGGACAATATCTATGTGATCAATCATGGACGCGTGATGGAAGAAGGCTGCCACAATGATCTCGTCAAACGGGGCGGCCTGTATGCTGAGCTTTCGCGTTCGCAATTTGGTCAGAGTGAAATTGATCCCGCGCCCGTTTTGGTCGCCGAATAGAGATAAACGTCCATGTCTTTTTTGAAAACTCTAAGCAAAAAAATAACCAAGAGCGGTGCCTTCCAAGGGGCCTTCGGTCTTTCGATCGCAAGCTACGTAAAACTTGTGCATTTGACGTGTCGCTTTAATCAGCGTCGTGCTGATATTCCTGAACGGTTTTGGGCGGCTGACGATACATTCATTTGTGCAACCTGGCATGGGCAAAACATTATGCTCCCGCCCTTCTGGCACAATTGGCGCACACTCAAAATTCTTGTCTCTAAGCATGGTGACGGCGAAATCATTGCACGCCTTGTTGGATATTTGGGTCTCAGCACCATTCGCGGATCCGGCGCCCCCAAAGATCAGCCTGCGAAAATGAAAGACAAAGGCGGGTCGGCGGCGCTTCGGCAAATTGTTCGGGCTTTGAAAAATGGTGCATCTATTGGGCTGACGGCAGACATGCCCCCTGGCCCGCACCGTAGAGCTGGTCTGGGCATTGTTACTATGGCGAAACTTTCGGGTCGGCCCATAGTGCCGATCGCGGCAACGACGCGTGCTCGATTGGTGCTCGGTAGCACCTGGGACAAATTCATGATCCCCTTGCCGTTCAATCGAGGTGCCATTGTTTGGGGTGATCCGATTTATGTACCACGGGACGCAGATGCAGACGCGATGGAAAGCTACCGGATGATGCTTGAGGATGCTTTGAACCAAGTCACGCACGAAGCAAACGCAATGGTCGGTCGCATCTCGAAAATGGCGCCAACCAATGGTGCGGAAACGCACGAGGCGGGATAAGCAACTTGAATGCTTCCGACCTCAAGCCCGTTGGTCTGACCCTCTATCAACAGCTCACAAAATTGGCGGGTCCGTTGACAGAGTGCCTGCTCCGTCGTCGCCTGGCACATGGGAAAGAAGACCCAAAGCGCGTTTCCGAACGTCGGGGAGAACCATCAGTCGCTCGACCTGAGGGGCCTTTAGTTTGGTTTCATTGCGCGAGCGTCGGCGAGTCTCTTTCTGTCCTGCCGCTCATTGACCACTTGAGCATTGCGCAGAGCGATCTCCATTTTCTGGTCACGAGCGGCACACTCACTTCGGCTCAGCTCATGGCGGAACGGTTGCCAGAAAATGCCATTCATCAATTTATTCCGCTGGACCACCCGGCTTATTGCAGGCGCTTCCTTGAACATTGGCATCCAGAGCTGGGCATCATTATTGAATCTGAATTATGGCCCAACCTTATTCTTACCGCCGAAGATTACGGCGTCCGGCTTGTGCTCGCCAATGCGCGCCTCTCTGCTTCTTCCTTTAAAGGCTGGCGCAAAGCTCGCAAGTCCATCGGTCGTTTGCTTAACGCTTTCGACCTCGTTTTAGCGCAAGAAGAAAAATCTGCTGAGCGCTTTCGCTTGCTAGGTGCTTCCAATCTTTCAGTCCCCGGTAACTTGAAAGATGATGCGCTCCCCCTTCCTTTCGACAAGGACACATTAAACACACTCAACAAACAGCTTGAAAACAGACCCCGATGGGTTGCTGCCAGCACGCATGAAACCGAAGAATATTTGGTCGCAGACACCCATGCCCGATTAAAACAAGAAGTCCCGGACTTATTGACTATTATCGTTCCACGTCACCCAGCCCGTGGCGACAGCATCGCTCGAGACCTCACCGCCAAGGGCTTGCTCATTGCCCAAAGATCCAAGGGCAACCTGCCACAAGCGACAACAGACATCTACCTCGCCGATACACTGGGTGAGATGGGTTTGTTTTATCGCCTTTCGCCCATTGCCCTCCTCGGTGGATCTTTCGTCGACGTTGGTGGTCACAACCCGCTCGAGGCCGCCCGACTTGACTGCGCCATCGTGCTTGGGCCCAACATGTTCAATTTCGACGTGTCCGCTACCAACTTATTAGAAGCTAGTGCTGCCGTATCAACAACATCCAGCGACGACCTTGTAACAGCGCTTTTGCACCTTCTCACAAACACAATTGAATGTGGTACGAGGGCAGAAAAGGCAAAGAAAGTCGCAGAACAAGCAACAGGGGTTGCCGCCCGCATAAGCGAGATGTTGTTACCTTTATTGCCGCCCGCACAGCCGGACAGTGCCCCCACACGAGGGGCCCTTCAATGAAAGCACCCTCCTTCTGGTATCCAAAAGAACCGCCCACCTTTGGAGCCATTTCAAAACGCGTTTTGTTGGCTCCCCTGTCACTTCTCTATTCTTTTGGCGGGCGCCTTCGCCACCGCATGATCCCACCGGAACGGGTGAGTGTGCCGGTAATCTGCATAGGCAATTTCACGGCAGGTGGCGCTGGCAAAACACCCACTGCCATCGCCGTTTACGATCAGCTTGTCGCACTAGGCGAGAGACCTCACTTCCTAAGCCGGGGATATGGCGGCAGTGAAACAGGCCCTACCCATGTGGACCCAACAACACATTCCGCAACAGACGTGGGTGACGAACCTCTCTTGTTGTCAGCACACGGGCCGGCGTGGGTTTCCGCAAATAGAGTGGAAGGTGCACTTGAAGCCGAACGCGCAGGCGCAAGTGTCATCGTGCTGGATGACGGATTTCAAAACCCGAGCCTGCACAAAGACATGTCGCTCATCGTTGTCGACACGGGCGCTGGCATCGGCAATGGTGCTGTCATGCCCGCCGGACCACTGCGTGAACCGCTGCCAGATGCACTCCTTCGCACAAATGCTATCGTTGCCCTGGCAGCTGATGAGGTGTCCAAGAATTTGAGCCCTTCCCTTTCAACACCCGTACAAGAAGCTGGTCTGCCCGTTTTTCATGCAATGTTGGAGGCGACGCCCGACAATGCGGACAAAGTGGCAGGCCGGCGGTTTGTCGCCTATGCAGGCATTGGCAGACCTGAGAAGTTTTTCTCGACCCTTCGCCAACTTGATGCCGACGTTTGTGAGACAAAGGTTTTTGCTGACCATCACCTGTTTTCCGAAATCGATGCAGCAGAATTGTTGCAACTGGCCGAAACAAAAGATGCAACTCTGATCACGACGGAAAAAGATGGTGTCCGTTTGCGTGCATTGAGGGGACCTGTTGGGCAGATGCTGCGAGACGCAAGTGAACTGTTGCCCGTCATTGCTTCATTTTCGGAATTTGAAGCATTGCAAAAACTCCTGATCCAACATCTGGATGCGGCGCGGACCAGCCACACCTACAAGCCACCGGGCACAAGACGCCCGAACTGACCAAATAGTCGTTTTCTGTTATAAGCGCTGTTTCAATTCCTCGCCCATAGGCACACACGTGAAGAACAAAGCACTCAAATATAGGCTTGAAGCGGCAGCAGCGATACTGCCCCTTGTCTTGTTCAAACTGCTTGGTTTGGAACGTGCCTCTGCGTTTGGTGGATGGTTGTTAAGCACCATTGGTCCCCGCGTCGGCGTTTCGCGACGCGCGCGTCAAAACATTGAAAAATGCATGCCTGAGCTAACCCCCGATGAAGTCGAACAGATCATCCATGACATGTGGGAGAACCTGGGACGCACAATTGCGGAATATGCACATCTTGATAAATTCCGCGAACCCGAACATTTGCCACGTATCAGCATTACTGGCCTGAACCATCTATCAGCGCTGAAGGACCGCGGTGCCATGTTCGTGTCAGGGCATTTTGCGAATTGGGAACTGATGCCCCTGGCGGCCCATCTTCATGGTTTTGAAGGCGGCGAGATTTACCGCCATGCCAACAACCCAATAGTCAATGAATGGATCGTCAAATTACGCTCACGTGCCATTGTGCCGGTGCAAATTCCAAAAGGGCCTAAAGGGGCTCGCGAGGTCATTCGCATCGTGCGCAAGCGTGGATTTGTTTTCATGCTTGTTGACCAGAAAATGAATGACGGTGTGGAAGCAACGCTGTTCGGCCGGAAGGCTATGAGCCCTGCCACCCCAGGGGGAATGGCGACGCGGTATGGCATTNCCATCGTACCGGTGTCCTTCAAACGTACACAGGGTGTTCATTTTGAAGAAGTAGTGCATGCGCCCATCGAAGCAGACCCAAATGCGGATCCACATGAAGAGACCATGCGTATCACCCAAGCTCTGAATGACTTTATTGAAGCTGAAATTCGCGCCAATCCGGCGCAATGGCTCTGGCTACATAATCGCTGGCCGTCAGACGCGTGACGTTGCGCTAGTGGCTGTCAACAGGCGTTGCGGGTCGTTCTAGCGGCGTTGGCGCCGGCATATCTCCCGCTAACAATGCCGGATCAACATGGGCTGAACGCCAATACATACGCCAATCCAAATGCGGTCCTGTAACGCGACCTGTTGCGCCAACGGCGCCAATGACATCACCTTGTGCGACTTCATCGCCGACCTTCACATCCACACTGCTCAAGTGCATGAGCGCGCTGATCAATCCCTGACCGTGATCAATGAAAATCAATCCACCTTCCCAATATAGGTCAGGCTCCGCAAGCGTAATGATACCGGTGGCAGGCGCTGCAACTGGGGTTCCCGTTGCGGCTGCGACATCCACCCCGAAATGGGGACGGCGCGCCTCACCATTGAAAAACCGCGCCAGGCCAAACGTACCCGTGATTGTCCCTTTAACAGGCCAGATGAAGCGCTCTGCAAACCAATCTGCGTCTGTGCCCTGTGGCCTAGCNGCGCGTTTGATGACGCCTTCCCGTCGGATACGTGCCAATTGCTCNGCTGAGGGACTAACATACCGTGACGCCACGCCTTCGATACGNTGCTCGTCATATTGGCGCAGAGCCACATCTATCAGCAGGCTCTCACGTGTTTCATCGGGATATTCTAGGTCCAAGTGCGCCGCACTTGTGTGGTCACGATCAAACCCAAAAACAAAATGCCCCGCCTCAGACACCATCAGTGGTTCGCCATCGAGAATGGCTTTTGTGCCTGGTTCAGTGAGCCCAACAATTATACCGCCTTGAATGGCTTCACCCGTCAATTCCACACGGCTTTGCGCGTGAGCAGATGTGGGCGCCCCTAAAAAGAACGCAATGACGGCAAGGTGCCTTAACCACGCGCCAATCATTGAGCGGCTCTAAGTTCGAGCTCACGCTTCAATGCCGCCGCCGCGTCTACATAGGCTTCCTGGCGATCGGCATGCCAATAGCNCAGATCTTCCAACAAGATGCGTTCGCCTGTCACCGTGCAAACAACATGCGTACCTTGGCGTACAACGTGATATTCGCCGTCACCGTAAACCAGCTCGGCTTTTTTTCCGCCGAAATCATTTTCATGTCTATTCATCATGCCAATCTACTCTGGAACGAATGCTCTGTCATTTTTGTGGAAACAATATGGTTTCCAAGTCTATCAGACGCGATCAGAAAAGCTGTCCCTGATTGCCGGGATCAGGCTTTTTTGACGCCGCGGGCGCTTTTGGAGTTTTGGGGGTTTTGTTTATCTGGACTTTGGATTTTCCCGAAACGCTCACCGGCACTCTATCGCCATGGGAAAACTCCAGTTCCAGTGCGTCGCCCACTTTCATTCCTTTTGAAGCCCTAATTGGTACCCCGGCGTCATTGCGCACGAGGGCAAACCCTCTCTCCAAAACGCCTTGGTAGCTATAGCTTTCCAATAGGCGGCCCGCTTGATCCAACCGTTTTCTCCGGTCACTCAGTACGCGTTCCTCAGCACGTTGGCCCCGCACGCTCAATTCAGAAACGCGCCGCGCGCTCTGGGACAGTGTATTTGTGATCGGCCGCACCGTCAGCCGTCCTGCGACGCGGTCGAAATGTCCACGTTTGGCGGAAGCTGCAGCGCCAAGCCCCAACCCCAGGCGCTGACCAGCATGGTCAAGCCTTTGCCCAGGGAGCGCAAATAAGTCATCGGCTTTTGGCAAGCCACGAGACAGGCCTTCGAGGCGGGCTCCCAATTCGGTGAGCTGCCGGGTTTCTGCCCGCACAAGCCGTCTGGCATTGTCCAATACACGCGCTACCAATTCCGCTCTCACGGGCACGGCCATTTCTGCCGCGGCCGTCGGCGTCGGTGCACGCTGGTCAGAGGCAAAATCAATGAGCGTCGTGTCAGTTTCGTGCCCAACNGCAGAAATGAGCGGAATGTCACTGGCAGCGGCAGCCCGGACCACGGCTTCTTCATTAAAAGACCAAAGGTCTTCAATGGAGCCGCCCCCTCTGGCAACGATCAACAGATCTGGCCTGGGGACAGGATCGCCCGGTTGTAGCTTATTGAAGCCTTCGATCGCTCTTGTGATCTCATCAGCAGACTGTTCGCCTTGCACACGGACCGGCCAAACAAGCACATGGCGCGGAAAACGATCTCTCAGACGGTGCAAAATATCGCGGATAACGGCACCAGACGGGCTCGTAACCACACCGATCACTTCCGGCAGAAACGGGATTTGTTTTTTATGAGCCGGGTCAAACAAGCCTTCTGCTGCCAACGCTTTTTTGCGTTGCTCCAACAGCGCCATCAGGGCGCCAACACCCGCCAGTTCCATTTTTTCGATGATAATTTGGTAGCGCGATTGTCCTGGAAAAGTGGTGAGCTTGCCCGTGCAAACAACTTCTAACCCCTGTTCAGGCTTAATCTTGAGTTTTGAGGCGACCCCTTTCCAGATGATGGCATTCAAGACTGATTTATCGTCTTTTAGGTCGAGATAGAGATGTCCCGATGCGGGCTTGCTAACACGGCCAATTTCGCCCTTAACTCGCACATAGCCAAAATTNTCCTCAATCGTGCGTTTGAGCGCAAAGGACAGCTCGCTTACCGAAAATTCATGAGCATTTCCAGGTGCTGCGATGGAGGCATCGCTGGGTCCCGTTTCAGCATTCATAGAAATTGGCACTCTTTTTCTAAGTGGTTGTCAGATATGAGGTTTTCGTAGCGAAAAGCCTCATCAGATAANCCGGACTTCGGTTTGCCGGAATCGCCGCCCATGATACAAGGATTACTCAGGACTGCTAGAAAGTCCGGCACGAAATTCAAGGATCGACGTCGTATGAACGTTCTCGTTATCGGCTCAGGTGGCCGTGAACATGCTCTTTCTTGGGCAATCTCGTCCAGCCCGCTTCTAGACGCGCTCTACTGCGCGCCGGGCAACGCTGGCATTGCGGATGTTGCGGCCTGCGTTGATATTTCTGTGAACGATTTCGATGCGATTTTGGCGTTCTGTAAAGAAAAGAATATTGATTTTGTCGTCGTCGGCCCAGAAGACCCCTTGGTCAACGGTCTGATCGACCGCCTTGATGCCGCTGGCATTAAGTCCTTTGGACCCAATGCTGCGGCCGCTCAATTAGAAGGGTCCAAGGGCTTCACCAAAGACCTATGCGCGGACTATGACATTCCAACAGCTGCCTATGGCCGTTTTGCATCGGCCGCAGAGGCGAAGGCCTATCTTGCCACCCACGCTGCCCCCATTGTCGTGAAGGCTGATGGCTTGGCCGCCGGTAAAGGCGTCATCATGGCGGAAACAGACGAAGAAGCCGAAGCTGCCGTAGACGAAATATTCGGCGGCAAGTTTGGTGGAGCCGGTGCCGAGCTCGTTATTGAAGAATGGCTTGAGGGCGAAGAGGCAAGTTTCTTTGCGCTCTGCGACGGTGTCAATGCAATACCACTCGCCAGCGCGCAAGACCATAAACGTGTAGGCGATGGCGACATCGGCCTCAACACCGGTGGCATGGGCGCCTATTCACCCGCCCCTGTTTTGTCCATGAGCATGGGTTTTGCGGTCATGGACCGCATCGTAAAACCAACCCTGGTTGCCATGGCTGAAAAAGGCATGCCGTTTAAAGGCGTGCTTTTTGTCGGCTTGATGATCACCCGGTCTGGCCCCGAGCTTATTGAATTCAATGTCCGCTTTGGCGATCCTGAATGCCAGGCACTCATGTTACGTCTGATGTCGGATGTACTGCCNGCCCTCATTGCCTGCCATGACGGTACGCTCGATCAGATTGACCTTGAATGGAATGACGATGCGGCATTGAGNGTCGTAATGGCCACACAAGGTTATCCCGAAGCCTATGAGAATGGCTCGGAGATCAAAAACCTTGCAGCCGCCGGTGCCGACGATGATGTGCAAATATTCCACGCGGGCACGAGGCAAGATGGCAAAAAAATAACGGCTCATGGTGGCCGTGTACTTGCTGTCACAGCCCTTGGCAAATCCGTCGCAACAGCACAAAGGCGCGCTTACAGCGCAGTTGATGCCATCGACTGGCCGCAAGGCTTCTGTCGCCGCGACATTGGCTATCGCGCGATAGCCCGGGAAAAGAAATCAGCTTAATGACACAAAATAAAACAAGGGAGGCGGGTCAATGAGTGAACCTCAATCAACCGGCAAACAGGAAACATTTTCCGGGACACAAGAAGTACTTGAACAACACAAAGTTGATGAGAAAGTGCTAGCGACTTATCTCGCTGATTGTGTCGAAGGCTTTGAAGGCCCTCTCTCGGTGCGTGAGTTTAAGGGCGGTCAATCAAACCCGACCTACCAGCTCATCACGCCCAACAAAAAATACGTGCTGCGCCGTAAGCCACCGGGCAAGCTCTTACCATCCGCCCATGCTGTAGACCGCGAATATAAAGTTATTACAGCCCTTGGGACCGTTGGCTATCCAGTGCCNAAGACCTATGCCATGTGTGAAGACGAAAGCATTCTCGGTACCATGTTCTATGTGATGGATATGGTCGAAGGTCGCATCCTGTGGGAGCCATTGCTTCCGGGTTATACGCCAGAACGCCGCCATGCGATTTACAAAGCCAAAAACAAAGCGATCGCCCAATTACACATGGTCGATTATGAAGCGATTGGTCTTGGTGACTTTGGCAAGCCGGGAAATTATTTTGCCCGCCAGATTTCTCGCTGGTCGAAGCAATATGTAGCGTCTGAGACAGAGTCCATTCCGGAAATGGACAAGCTCATGGATTGGCTGCCAAACAATATTCCAGATGATGATGCCACAAGCATTGTTCACGGTGACTACCGCATGGACAATATGGTGCTTCATCCAACGGAAGACCGCGTGCTGGCGGTGCTTGATTGGGAACTATCGACACTCGGGCACCCATTGGGCGACTTCACCTACCACATGATGCAGTGGGTGTTGCCAAGTGGTGGCAATACGGCTGGGACGAGTTCGCTCGCGGAGGCAAACTTGGCCGAGTTAGGCATTCCTTCTCTGGAAGAATATGTCGCTATGTATTGCGAGCAGACGGGCCGAAAAGGCATCGACAA
>JGI24723J26617_10000261_pt1 | contig 53126 bp, 41 predicted proteins | sample Cruoilmetagenom6_FD_26617 | JGI IMG/M metagenome (IMG submission 26617) | reverse complement strand
AGATGCTACTTTTTAAAAAGACCTATTGCCTAAACATAAAAAAGCCTCCACATGGGAGGCTCTTATTTTATTAAGGTATTCGCTTAGAACTCTTCCTCTCCTTCTCGAATTGGAACAATCTGTGGTGTGAAATCTTGTCCACCCCATAAATCACCGTTTTCATCAGTTTTACTGTAATCATATGGCCATCTGTGCACTGCTGGAATTTCTCCAGGCCAGTTTCCGTGGATGTGTTCTACTGGTGTAGTCCACTCCAATGAGTTTGCCTTCCATGGATTCTGTGGCGCTTTCTTTCCTTTATAAATACTAAAGAAGAAGTTTGATAAAAATATGATTTGTGCTAATCCACCAATAATTGCGAAGATGGTCATCACTTCATTGATTTGTAATAAATCATCAAAGATTGGAAAAGCTGTATTGTTGTAATATCGTCTTGGTAGTCCTGCTAACCCAACAAAGTGCATGGGGAAAAATACGCCATAGGCTGCAATGATGGTGACCCAGAAGTGTAAAAATCCTAAATCTTTATTCATCATCTTACCATACATTTTTGGGAACCAGTGATAGACTCCGGCAAACATTCCAAAGATGGCAGAAATACCCATTACTAAGTGGAAGTGAGCTACCACAAAATACGTATCGTGTACATTGATATCTAAGGCACTATCTCCAAGTACAATACCTGTTAAACCACCCGTAACAAAAGTAGAAACAAATCCAATAGAAAACAGGGTTGCTGGACTCATTTGTATATTTCCACGCCAAATGGTGGTGACCCAGTTAAAGGCTTTTACGGCGGATGGAATTGCAATCAATAAGGTTGTAAAGGTAAATACAGAACCTAAGAATGGATTCATCCCGGTAACGAACATATGGTGCCCCCAAACAATGGTAGATAAAAATGCAATGGCGATGATTGACATAATCATGGCACGATAACCAAATATAGGTTTCCTTGAATTTGTTGCTAAAATTTCAGAAACAATCCCCATCGCTGGTAAAATAACAATATATACTTCTGGGTGTCCTAAGAACCAGAATAAGTGTTCAAATAGTATTGGTGATCCACCTTTATAATGTAAAACTTCTCCAGCTACATAGATGTCAGAAAGGTAAAACGAAGTACCAAAACTACGGTCAAATATTAACAGAAGTGCCGCTGACAATAATACAGGGAATGAAACAACACCAATAATGGCGGTTACAAAAAATGCCCAAATGGTCAAGGGTAAACGCGTCATCTTCATTCCGATGGTTCGTAAATTTAATACGGTAACAATATAGTTTAAGGCTCCTAGTAAAGAAGAAGCAATAAAGATAGCCATAGAGACTAACCATAACGTCATTCCTAGTCCAGAACCTGGAATTAATTCTGGTAAAGCACTTAATGGAGGATAGATGGTCCATCCTGCAGCAGCTGGTCCTGTTTCAACAAATAATGAAATCACCATGATAATACTAGAAATAAAGAATAACCAGTATGACACCATGTTTAGAAATCCAGAGGCCATATCACGAGCTCCAATTTGCAATGGAATGAGTAAGTTACTAAACGTTCCACTTAAACCGGCGGTTAAAACAAAGAATACCATAATGGTACCGTGAATGGTAACTAATGACAAGTACATGTCAGGAGTCATTACTCCACCTTCACCAGATCGTCCTAAAAACGCTTCTATGATGCCAAATGATTTCTCAGGAAATCCAATTTGTAAACGAAACAACATAGACATAAACACCCCTATAATCCCCATAATAATACCGGTGATTAGGTATTGTTTGGAAATCATTTTATGATCTTGACTAAAGATATACTTTGTTACAAAAGTTTCTTTATGATGATGATCTGACATATCGTAAACTATTTTATTTTAGGTTTATAAATTAGATTCTGCAAAAGTTTTTTGCGTAGCGAGCCATTTATTAAAATCAGCTTCTTCGTCAACAACAATTTTTAGTTGCATATTGTAATGCCCACTACCACAAACTTTATTACATAAAAGGAGATAATCAAACTCTACAGCTTCTTCTCCCTTAGCTTCACGGATTTTATTAATCCCTGCGTATTTTTTTATAATGTCATCATTTTGACGCATTTCTGCTGTAGTAACCGATGGTGTAAATGCCATTTGAGTTACCATGCCTGGAACACAGTTAATTTGTGCTCTAAAGTGTGGCATGTATGCAGAGTGCAATGATTCTTGTGCACGTAATTTAAAGATTACTTTACGGCCTTTAGGCAAATGAAGTTCTTTTACAAAGGATACGGGATCTGCTGTTAAAGGTATATCATCTGCTGAGTTTTTATCTGACATATCCACACCCATGGTATTTGCTCCTTCAATAAAACGAACGTTACCATTTCCAAGGGTACCATCTTCACCGGCATACCTAGCTTCCCATTGGTATTGTTTCGCATATAGTTCAATCACCAACGGGTTTTCTGCATCTGATGAATCCATAACTTGATTCCAAGTCCATAGTCCATAACCAATAATAACAAACAAAACAATGGCAGGTATAACGGTCCACCAAATCTCTAATTTATGACTATCTGCAAAGAAAAATGCTCGCTTTTTAGTGTTTCCCCGGAATTTAAAACTAAACCAGAAAATTAAAAATTGCATGATAAACTGAACAATTAAGATCAAGGTCATCGTAATTTTAAACAAGATGTCTATATGATATCCTTCTTCTGAAGCGGATAATTGAGGTAATAATACTTCACGTGTGCCATAAAGACTCCAAATCATCAAGCCATAAATAAAGGCCATAAGCCCTAATAATAACCAACCGTTGATGTTATTTTCTTTATCTGTTGTGGTTTGATCATCTTTTTTGGTTAATCCTAATAGTTTGACAAATTGCCAACATGCAACCATTAGTACTACAAAAATGATAATATAAAATAATGCTTTCATCTCTTCTAGTTGATAATTTTAATAATGGAAAATTTCACTTTCTTTCATAAACGGATTCTTTTTGGCATGTAATGGTGCTTTTGTTAAAGCATTAAACGTAACAAAGATAAATAAGCCAATAAAGAATAGTAACGCTCCAATTTCTGGAATTCCAAAATGCCAGTTACTACCCACTGTACCTGGAGAAACTAACACGAATATATCGATGTAGTGCCCCGTTAAAATTACTAGTCCAGCAATCACTAAGAACCACGGCACTTTTTTATAATCACTATTCATTAAAATTAAAATAGGAAAGGCAAAGTTCATAATTAGCATCCCAATAAATAGACCTTGATACTCTCCTAAGAGTCGTGGAACTAAATAGGCTGTTTCTTCAGGTATATTAGCATACCATTGTAGCATAAATTGTGCAAACCATAAGTAGGTCCAAAAAATACTAAATGCAAACATATATTTTCCTAAATCGTGAATATGACTATCGGTTACATTAGGTAAAAATCCTTTCGCTCTAAGGTATATAGTTACAAAAGCGATCACGGTAATTGCTGAAACAAACATACTGGCAAATACATAGAATGAATACAATTGACTAAACCAGTGATGATCAATAGACATTAGCCAATCAAAGGCTAAGAATAATTCAAAAACTAAGAATACCACAAGAAATACAATTGATTGGGTAAAATTCTTTTTATAAGGTTTTAAGTCTGTTGCGGTATCTTGAGCTCGTGATGTTTTTACGATAATATGTCTAAATCCAATCCAAAGCACAACATATATAACTGCTCTAGTTAAAAAGAATGGAACGTTTAACCACCAATCTTTGGTTTCCATGGCAAAATCGTAGTTATCAGCATTGGGATCAATACTAGTATACATCCAAGCAAATAGGTGATTCCCGTGCATTGAAGAAATTACGAGTAACGCGAGTACAATTAATGAACCAGGAACAATATAGGCAGTTACCCCCTCCATAACTCTAAAGAGCACAGGTGACCATCCGGCTGTTGCTGCACGTTGAATAGCGTAATAAACTAAAGCACATAAACTTATAAAGAAGAAGAACAAAGCAGGAATATACAAGGCAGTCCATGGTCTATTTTGCGCTTGGGTTAATAAATGTTCATCGTGTTTTGCATGATCATCTGCAGTAGCATGCGAATCTTGTGTAGCGTGTTCATCAACGGTTGATGAATGTTCTTCGGTGCTTGCAGCATGGTCATCTGCAGTAGCGTGCGTATCGGCATGCATTGCTTTGTATTCTTCAACAGTTTGTGGCGTGGTGAAAAATCCTATAGCAACGCCAATAACACCTAATATCATCAGTGCAAATGCAAACGTCTTTAATCTACTTGAAAATGTGTACATATCTTTTATAATCTACTAAATCAGTATTATTTTTTCAATTTGTTTCTCAATTCTTCCACATAGTGAACTACTTGCCAGCGTTCTCTTGGAGTTAGCTGTGAGGCATGTGATCCCATTAAGTTTCTACCGTGCATGATAACGTGGTAAATACTCCCTTCCGTAATATCTCTAGTTTCATAACTAGGTATACCTAAGAATTTTTCTCGTTTTACTAACTCACCTTGTCCGTCACCAGTTGTGCCATGACAAGAAATACAATAAATATCATACATTTTTTTTCCNTTATCCATATCTGCTTTTGAGATACTAAAAACAGAATCACTTGGGTTTTTAATCCATAACGGAGAACGCAATGAGTCTTTTGCAGCTTGATATCCGACCTCGCTATGTGGGTATTCATAAGGTACTTGACCTCTTGCGATGCTTCCTACAGCAGGATGTTGTGCAGACATACTGTCTTTAAAGCGTGCATCTGCACTATAGGTATCATAGGGTACAGAAATATACATGTCGGTATCTCCCATGTACTGAACTTGTCGTTGTGAATGATCAACACAGGAAGTCAATAAGATTGCCGCTGCGAATACACAAACTATGTTAGCAATACTCTTCATATTTTTAGTGACTTTTATCAATTACATTAATTTCTATTGCTCCAGTTTTTTCTAATAAGGCTTGTAAAGCTGTTGAATCTCCGTCTACTGGAATTTCCATTAAAAATTTATCATCGGTGGTTCGAGGATCTGGGTTCTCTGCTTTTTTAAATGGCCATATTTTGCTGCGCATATAAAAGGTTATTACCATTAAGTGAGCTGCGAAAAATACAGTCATTTCAAATAAAATAGGGACAAATGCGGGCATATTCTCAGCAAAACTAAAACTTGGTTTACCCCCTATATTTTGTGGCCAATCTTGAATCATAATTAGATTTAGGAACCAAGTGGCAAATGCTAAACCTGTGAGTCCAAATAAAAATGCGGTAACCCCCATTCTTGTGCGTTCTAATCCCATAGCACTATCTAGTCCGTGTACAGGAAATGGTGTAAATACTTCTTCAATGTGGTGATGAGCGGCTTTTACCTCCTTAACGGCGCTTAATAAAACGTCGTCGTCATCATATAATGCGTGTATAACTTTTGAACTCATAACTTATGAAATCATTTTTTTAGCTTGACCTGCCCAATCATCGCGTTCTGCCCTTCCTGGGAAAGACTCTGTGATAGAATCTAGCAAGTCGTATTCAGTTTTAGTCATTTTACTCACCTGTTCAAAGGTGTATAATCCAATTTGATTTAAGGTCTTTTCTAAGACAGGACCAACACCGCTGATCTTCTTTAAATCATCTGCTTTTTGTGTACTAGGGTCAAATTTGCCCAAGCGGTCTAACAGTGCAGAAGTTTTTGAGCTTTTATCCTCAATTATTGGAGCAGTCTCTGTTTTTGGTGCAACTACATCTACAGGTTTAGTCACAGGTGCAACGGGTGTAGGCGTAGGTATGTTCCCCGCTCTAGCAGCTTTAAAATTATTTCCTGATGATTTTAGGATGGTTTTCACCTCTGCTTGCGCAATTACAGGGAAGGTTCGTGCATACAATAGGAAAAGTACAAAGAAGAATCCTATGGTTCCAACAAATATTCCTATATCTACAAAAGTAGGAGAGAACTGTGTCCAAGAAGAAGGTAGATGTCCTCTACTTAAGTTAATTACGATAATATCAAAACGCTCGAACCACATTCCAATATTAATAAAAATTGAAATGACGAAAGTCCAAATATAGTTACGTCTAATTTTCTTAAACCAGAAGAGTTGAGGAATAATAGAGTTACAGATAATTAGAGACCAGAATGCCCACCAATATGGTCCTGTAGCAGCACCAACTGATAAATAAACAAAGTCTTCGTAACTACTTCCAGTATACCATCCTACAAAGAATTCAGAGAGGTAAGCAACGGTTACAATTCCACCCGTTACTAATATTACCTTATTCATGTTTTCGATATGTACGCGCGTGATATAATCTTCTAGGTTACATACTTTACGCATAATTAACAACAGGGATTGTACCATTGCAAATCCGGAGAATACCGCACCCGCCACAAAATAGGGAGGGTAAACTGTACTGTGCCATCCTGGAATCACAGACGTGGCAAAATCAAAAGATACAATAGTGTGTACAGAAAGTACTAATGGTGTGGCTAATCCTGCAAGGACTAAAGAAACCTCTTCAAAACGTTGCCAGTCTTTTGCTCGTCCGCTCCAACCAAAACTAACTAAACTGTAAATTTTCTTTTGGAAAGGCTTAGTTGCTCTATCTCGAATCATGGCGAAGTCAGGTAAAAGACCCGTCCACCAAAATACTAAAGAAACCGATAAGTAGGTTGAGATTGCAAATACATCCCATAATAATGGTGAATTAAAGTTCACCCATAAGTTTCCGTATTGATTTGGAATTGGTAAGGTGTAAAATCCGTCCCAAATACGTCCCATGTGAATTAATGGAAACATCCCCGCTTGCACCACGGCAAAGATAGTCATGGCTTCAGCAGAACGGTTAATTCCCATTCTCCATTTTTGACGGAATAATAATAGAACGGCAGAAATTAAGGTTCCGGCATGACCGATCCCTACCCACCAAACGAAGTTGGTAATATCCCAAGCCCAGTTTATTCTATTGTTTAATCCCCAAACGCCGATACCTGTTCCAATGGTATAGGCAATACTACCAAATCCCCATAACATGGCGACTAAGGCAATTGAAAAGACTATCCACCAGCTTTTATTCGCTTTTCCTTCAATCGGAGCGGCTACATCAACTGAAATGTCGTGATAGCTTTTGTCTCCTGTGATGATGGCTTCCCTAATAGGTGCTTCGTAATGACCCATAATGTATATGCTCTGCTTAAATTAGTATTATGCTTCGTTATTATTTCCTGTATTTCTAATATCTACTTGATAGAAAACGTTGGGTTGTGTTCCAACAAAATCTAATAAGTGGAAAGTTCGTTCATCGGCTTTTTCCTTTGAAACCTTACTTTCTTTGTTATTAACATCACCAAAGGTCAATGCACCTGTACTACATGCATTAACACATGCAGTTGAGAATTCACCATCTTCAACAGGTCTTCCTTCTTTTTTGGCTTTTAAGATAGTTGCTTGTGTCATTTGAATACACATAGAACATTTCTCCATAACCCCTCGTGAACGTACAACAACATCTGGATTCAACACCATTCGGCCTAAATCATTATTCATATTAAAGTCAAATTCGTTGTTGTCAAAGTATTTAAACCAGTTAAATCGACGTACTTTATACGGACAGTTGTTCGCACAATACCGCGTACCGATACAGCGGTTATACGCCATTTGATTTTGTCCTTGACGACCATGTGAAGTTGCCGCTACTGGACAAACAGTTTCACAAGGTGCGTGATTACAGTGTTGACACATAACCGGTTGAAAAGATACTTGTGGGGCATCAGACGGATGGGTTTGTGCATTAAAGAATGAGCCCGTACCAAAGATACCCTCTTCTTTTCCTTTTTCTACAGTCATGTCAGAAGAGTAATAGCGATCAATACGCAACCAATGCATATCTCTACTCACTCTAATTTCATGTTTGCCTACTACGGGTACGTTGTTTTCAGCGTGACATGAAATAACACACGCAGCACAACCTGTACACTTCGCTAAATCGATCCCTAAGTTGAATTTAGATCCAACACTATCGTCAAACTTTTCCCATAAATCAGCATTTTCAATTCCGACCATTTGATGATCCATTGAAACGTGTGCTGATGGATTCCATTTTTCTTTTGGAAGACTGGTGTACTCGGCTAAGGTCGTCTCTCTAATAATCTCATCGCGACCCATTAAGGTGTGTTGTAACTGAACACAAGCGAACTCATGAACACCTTCTACCTTTTCAATGCCAACTTTTTGATGATCAGTAAAGTTGTGGTATAATGGATAGGCATTAACTCCTACTTGCATTTCTTTTTGAATGGCAGAAGATCGTCGTCCATATCCCAAGGCTAAGCCCACAGATCCTGGAGCTTGACCGGGTTGAATATACACTGGTACATTTTTAATGGTTACGCCATTGGCCGTTACGTTTACTAAATCACCATTTAAAGCTCCATTAGAAACAGTCCAGTTTTTTAGTCCTGCTTTTTCTGCATCTACGCGAGATACGAGCAAGTAATTATCCCATGAAGTTCGGGTAATAGGATCTGGTAACTCTTGCAACCACGGGTTGTTGGCCATTTGACCATCACCCATACCTGTTTTAGTATATAGTACAAGGTCTAAATCAGAGCCCGTTGCACTTGCTAAAGCCTTACTAGCTTCCGTATAGTTAATAACGTGATCTGCATCTGCAGCCAAGTCAATGCCTTCAGCAGCCGTAGTTTCAATTGGTGCGGTGCTTGAAGTTGTTACAATTCCATCATGAACTGCTTGGTTCCAAGAACGGCCTCCAAGAATATTGGCTTTCCAATACGCTTTTAGGTAATCGTAATACGTTTGTGAACTTCCCATAAATTTTAATAAGCTATCTTGGAATTGACGCGTATTAAATAACGGTTGTATTGTGGGTTGCGTTAGGCTGTAATTTACCTTATCTGTAGTAACATCTCCCCAAGATTCAAGGTAATGTGGTACCACTGCAACATAGTTCAATTCTGCAGCAGTTTCATCCATACTTTGGGTGAAGGCTACGCTAAGGGATACATTTTTTAAGCCTTCAATAAAGTCGGCTGCATTAGGTAAGGTATAGACTGGATTAGTCATATACGTTAATAATGCACCAATTTTTCCGGCTTTCATGTCGGTAATTAATTGTGTGATTTGCACATCAGAACCCGTTTTAATAAACCGAGGACGTGTAGCGTCAAATGCTTTACTTCCTAAAAGCTGGTTTATGGCTAGGGTAATAAGTTGGGCATTTTTATCTTGAATGCCTGTAACTACTAGGGCGTTACTGCCTGCTTTTTTAATCTCTTCTACGAGTGGAGCAACAGCGGCATCAACGGCACCATTACCTGCAAGTGCATTGTAAATTGCTGCAAGGATATGTTTTTGTTCAACCGGCCGAACCATATGCCGTTGATCGGCATTTCCACCGGTTAAGGTCATATTTGATTCAATTTGAATATGTCTTGACATTTTACCATGATCAGGTACACGTCCTTTGGCATAGCTTACTTCATGGCCACCACCTTGCCAATCTCCTAAGAAATCTGCAGCGACAGAGACAATGAGTTCAGCTTTTCCAAAATCGTATGAGGCAAAAGCACGCTGACCATATACGGCTTCAAAAGCATCTAACGCAGCAGATTCAGAAATAGCATCGTAATTTACCTGAACTACATTTTCATACGTGGCACTGAAGTCACTGATGAGTTGCTGGGTAGATGGACTAGCCGTAGAACCTGTTAAGACTGCAATTGTTTTACCACTGGCTTTCACCTTATTTAATCCAGCAATTACCTCGCTGTCTAAGGTATTCCAATCAATATCGTTTCCATTTTCTTTTGGCCCTTGCAAACGATTGTTATCATATAAAGATAAAACCGAAGCTTGAACTCTTGCGTTGGTAGCGCCTTGCGCACCTGCCAATTTATTAGGTTCAATTTTAATCGGACGACCTTCACGCACCTTAACTAAAACATTAGCAATATCACTGCCATTTGCCATAGCTGTTGCGTAATAATCTGCTACTCCTGGAATTACATCGTCTGGTTTAACGATGTACGGAATAGAATTAACTACGGGACCTTGACAAGCTGCAAGTGATGCTGCGGCAGTAGAAAATCCTACATATTTAAGAAAGTCTCTACGTGTGGTTGAGGATTGCTCCAAGGTGTCTTGATCACCAAGAAACTTATCCGTTGGGATATCCGCCACAAATTCGTTTTGTCTCAGCTTTTCAACAATAGGGCTATCTTCGTTTAGCTCTTCAACACTTTTCCAGTATTTCTTGTTAGTTGCCATTCTTTATTATCAAATTATTGGTTTGGTTGAGTATAAATCAACCCTTAATTTTTTATTCTAGTTTCGGACTAGTAGTGGCATTTACCACATTCTTGTCCTCCTAATTGTGCTACAGTCACTTTTTCAATTCCGTACTTTTTAGATAATTCTTCATGAATTTTCTCGTAGTATGGATTGTTGACTACATCCACTTCTGTCTCTTTATGACAGTTAATACACCAACCCATAGTTAAGGGAGCGAATTGCTTCATCACTTCATAAGTCTCTACAGGGCCGTGACATTCTTGACAGGCAATTTTTCCTGCGGTAACGTGTTGGGAGTGATTAAAATAGGCGAAGTCAGGGAGGTTGTGAATACGTACCCATTTAATTGGTTTTGTCTCATACCCTTCAATATAACTAAGCTCTTCTGAATCCCAACCAACAGCATCGTAAAGTCGTTGAATTTCACCGTCGTAAAACGCCTTGTCGTATTCGGCTGTTGCAGTAGTTTCAGCAACTTCTGAAATATTTTTGTGACAGTTCATACATACATTAGTAGATGGAATGCCCGAGGTTTTACTGTGTTTTGCAGATGAATGACAGTATTGACAATCTATTTTATTATCTCCGGCATGAATTTTATGCGAGAAGTGTATGGGTTGAATTGGTTCGTAATCTTGATCAATACCAATACTCATCATTCCATAGTACATGTAGTATGCACCTATTAATAACAAGGCGATCGTTGTAACCAATTTTAAGAATTCATTCTTACTTCTAAAATACACCCACAAGGCTAAAATTAATAACACTGCAATGACTACATAAGACATCCATGCTGTAGAAGGTTTCTCACCAACAACCTCTTCCACAGCTCCTCCTGGAGCAACAACTTTTAATAGGTCTGAATTTGACGTATATAAAAGAATTGCATCAATATCTTCGTCAGATAATTGAGGAAATGGAGTCATTGGAGAACCATTGTACTCGTTAAATATGGCAATTGCGTCAGCATCGCCAGAGGCACGCAACGCAACGTTGTCTTTAATCCATGCGTGAAGCCACTCATTGGTGCGACGATCTTCAATATCTCTCAATCCGGGGCCAACCAGTTTGCCGTCCATTTTGTGACAAGAGGCACAATTTGCATTAAATATTTTTTTACCTTTTACAACGGTTAAGGAATCTACCTCTTGGGCAGATAGTTGGGTTGTTGAAAGAAGAATAATAGTAAGACTTGAAAGTAATAATCTCAGGATTTTACTGTGTTGATGCACAATTTTCATAGGTTAATTATATTATCGGTCTTTTGGTACGATTTTTTCTATAGTCTTGGTATGAATTAAACATAATTACCCCAAAAATAGATTTGACAAAAATACTATTTAAATCATCAAAGCAAAATCTAAAAATAATGTTAAAGTCAATTTATAATGGTTCTAAATAAGAAAAAATCGAGGCTTGGTAAAAACAAAGTTTTAAATTTGCAGCAAGAACAATATATAATGAATAGAGTCTTAAATAGATACGCCTTAGTCACCTTGTGTTTTGCATGCTTCACAATATCATCTGTACGCGCCCAGAGTGAGGGAGTTTTAACGGTGAAAAGCAGTGAAAAAATAAAACGAGTAGTCCAAAAAAAATTGGCTTATAATAAAGCTGTAGAGCAAGTAAGCGGATTTAGAATTCAGTTATTTTATGGAAGTGAAGCGGGGGCTAAAAAGATAGGAGAGGAGTATTTAACCTTGTTTCCAGAAGGTCAGACTAAATTGAAATTCGATAGTCCTGATTGGAAAGTCATGGTTGGTAACTATAAAACTCAACTCGAAGCTGATCGTGCCTTAATTGAGGTTAAAGAAGCGTTTGTTACGGCTATTATTGTACCCGATATGGTCGATATAGCACCCAAGGAAGAATAAGTTTAGCTCCCCTGCGTAGGGTACTTTAGTGAAGATAAGTACCGCGTACCAAAGTGATATGGAATGGCTAAATGTGGGGTTTACATGTATTTTGTATTTAATTATGATTCTTTTAAACCGCTTGATTTGCTGTACGGTGTCGCGATACATTTGTTATGTAAGGTTTTAAATTTAATACTTTTTTTCTCCTATTATTTAGCTTACTTTAGCCTATATGAACGATGCAATAAATCCAAGTAATGATCATTTCACACCTGAAGAAATTGATCTTGAAAAACAGTTAAGACCATTAATCTTTGACGATTTTACTGGGCAGGAGCAGATTCTTGAAAACCTTAAGATTTTTGTTGAAGCTGCCAACTTAAGAAATGAGGCTTTAGACCACACCTTATTGCATGGGCCACCGGGTTTGGGAAAAACAACCCTAGCCCATATTCTCGCTAATGAACTGAATGCTAATGTAAAAGTAACCTCCGGACCAGTGTTAGATAAACCGGGTGATTTAGCTGGTTTATTGACTAATTTAGGAGAGCGGGATGTGCTTTTTATTGACGAAATTCATCGCTTGAGTCCAATTGTAGAGGAATACCTCTACTCCGCCATGGAAGATTATAAAATTGACATTATGATTGAGTCAGGACCCAATGCCCGTACGGTGCAGCTTAATTTAGAGCCCTTTACTTTGGTGGGCGCTACAACGCGATCAGGACTCCTTACAGCACCGATGCGTGCACGGTTTGGAATCAATAGCCGGCTTGAATACTACAAAACAGATTTGTTGACTACCATCGTGCAACGAAGTGCACAGATTTTGAATGTAGGAATTGGAATGGAGGCTGCCATAGAAATTGCCGGACGAAGTAGGGGAACGCCTCGAATTGCCAATGCCTTACTTAGAAGAGTGCGTGATTTTGCTCAGATAAAAGGGAATGGTCATATTGATATTGAAATTGCCAAATTTGCCCTCAACGCACTTAATGTAGATACCCACGGCTTAGATGAAATGGATAATAAAATTTTACATACCATTATTGAAAAGTTTAAAGGTGGACCAGTTGGGATTACCACCTTAGCTACTGCCGTGAGTGAAAGTGCAGAAACAATAGAAGAGGTTTATGAGCCCTTTTTAATTCAACAAGGATTTATTATGCGAACGCCAAGAGGTAGAGAGGTAACGGATTTAGCCTATAAACACTTGGGTAAAATTAAAGGCGGTATACAAGGGGGTCTTTTTTAATCTTCAGCTGTATGGTGTGCAGTTTGCTGTCAGGTGATTGCTAGGTTAAGTCGATTTGTTGTTTAACAAGGGTGAAAATCCTGAGCAATGAAATGTTAGTATTTTTTCAATTTAAATTTAAAAAGATGTATAAAAAAATTACCTTTTGTATAGTTGGATTCTTGTTCTTTGGAACGGTGAGCGCCCAAACCTTATATCAACCAAAAGATATTGAAAAGGCGTATCAAAATGAAACCCGTTCATTAACCGGAGCCCCGGGAAAAGCCTATTGGCAAAATTCAGCTAATTACAACATAAAATTAGCTATAAACCCTCCTAGTAGACGTGTTAAGGGGGAAGAAACTATTGTGTATCGTAATAATAGTCCGCACACCCTAACCAGCCTAAACTTTAAATTAGTATTAAATCACCATAAACCTGGAGCCGCTAGACTTGCGCCCGCACCAAATGCCTATATAACCGATGGTATCCAAATTGATCATTATGAAGAAAATGGTAAAGTAAAGGCTTGGGATGACACAAATGATGGAACCAATAAGAGCATGCCTCTTGAAGATCCGCTTTTACCTAATCAGGAGGTGACCTTAACAATTCATTGGAGCTTTGATCTTTCAGTGCAAAGTGGTCGAGAGGGAGTTATTGATGAAACGACCTTTTTCTTGGCGTATTTTTATCCAAGAGTATCTGTGTATGATGACTATCAAGGGTGGGATACAACTACCTTTTATGGAGCCCAGGAATTTTATAATGACTTTAATGATTATGAAGTTGAAGTTACCGTTCCTAAAAATTACATTGTTTGGGCTACTGGAGATCTTCTTAATCCAACCGAAGTTCTTCAAGCTCCCTATGCTAAAAAATTGGCTGAAAGTATGCAAAGCGATCAGGTAATTCAGATTGCCGGACTAGAAGATTTGGCAAAAAAACAAGTCACTAAACAAGGTGAAACCAACACGTGGAAGTGGAAAGCTACAAGTATTCCTGATTTTGCCATTGGACTGAGCGATCATTATATATGGGATGCGGGAAGTGTTGTTGTGGATTTAAAGACAAAGCGTAGAGCCAGCGTACAGGCGGCCTATGATGAACCATCGGAAGATTTTAAGCAGATGGTTGATTTTGGAAAGAATGCATTGCATTGGTTTTCTACAAATGTTCCTGGAGTTCCGTATCCATATTCTAAATCGACGATTATTCGTGGGTTTGCCGATATGGAGTATCCAATGATGGTCAATGATAATTCGCAAGAAAATCCGGATTTTTCAAGATTGGTTGCTGCACATGAAATTGCACATACTTATTTTCCTTTTTATATGGGGACCAACGAAGCGCGATTTGGTTTTATGGATGAAGGCTGGGCAACGGCCTTAGAATATCTTATTGGAATTAATGATTTTGGGGAAGAAAAAGCGGCACAAACATTTAAACTATTTAGGGTAAATAGCTGGGTAAATAACCATGACATGGAAGTTAATATTCCGGTTATTACTCCTACCAATGCGTTAAACGGGCCTGTACTGCGCATCAATCAATACAGTAAACCCGCCTTAGCTTATCTTGCACTTAGAACGCTTCTAGGGGAAGAGGAATTTATTCGAGTAATTCAAGCGTACATGCATGATTGGAATGGAAAGCATCCTACTCCATGGGATTTCTTTTATTCGGTCAATACGCATGCAGAGAAAAATTTAAATTGGTTTTGGAAACCTTGGTTTTTTAGCCAAGGAACTATGGATGTTGGTATTGAAAAAGTAGACCTGAGTAGTTCAAAAACAACGGTTAAGGTAAGGAATCACGGTGGAATGCCTGTGCCCTTTACCATTAAGGTTACCGATGCCGAAGGCAGGGTGACCAGCTATCCTCAAAGTCCGGCAATTTGGGAGCAGAGCCTACAGGCGGTAACCATTGAATTGAACGGTGTTGTGAAAACCGATATCATTCAACTTGAAGGTGGAATTTTTATGGATGCTGACCTAACAAATAATGAATGGAAGCGTAACTAACTTCCGTAAGGATAAGCCCCTAAGGCATACCTTTGGTACTAGCATGAAGGTCTGCGCAATTGATACGTATCTCTAAACCAATATTGTTTTCCTGTGAATTTAAAACAAAACTACACAGATCTCATAAAAGCCGAAGCAACACGCCTCGGTTTTTTGTCCTGTGGAATCAGTCAGGCTGGTTTTTTAGAAGAAGAAGCACCACGGTTAGAGCGCTGGTTAAAAAGTAATGCGCATGGTGAGATGGCTTATATGGAAAATCACTTTGATAAACGCTTAGATCCAACCCTATTGGTGCCCGGAGCGAAGTCAGTCATCTCTCTGCTGTTAAACTATTACCCATCAGATACACAACAGGATGAAGCAGCACCAAAGCTTTCTAAATATGCGTATGGTACGGATTATCATTTTGTAATAAAAGATAAGTTGAAAACGCTTTTGGCCTTGATCCGGAAAAAAATTGGCGCGGTAGATGGACGTGCTTTTGTAGATTCGGCACCAGTGCTCGATAAGGCATGGGCGGCTAAAAGTGGATTGGGATGGATTGGCAAGCACAGTAATTTATTAACCCAGCAAGTTGGTTCGTTTTACTTTATTGCAGAATTAATTGTAGATCTTGAATTAGTGTATGACCACCCCGTTACCGATCATTGTGGCACCTGTACAGCATGTATTGATGCCTGTCCCACACAAGCAATTGTTGCACCTTATGAGGTAGATGGCAGTAAATGTATTTCGTATTTTACCATTGAGTTAAAAAATGAAATCCCTACTTCGGTTAAAGGAAAATTTGAACAATGGATGTTTGGGTGTGATATTTGCCAAGATGTGTGTCCGTGGAATAGATTTTCTAAGCCGCATCAAGAGCCGCTTTTTGACCCACATCCTGAATTATTGAGTATGAGCCGTCAAGATTGGGAAGAAATCACGGAAGACACGTTTCGCAAGATATTTAAAAAATCGGCCGTCAAACGCACGAAGTACAATGGACTTAAAAGAAATATTCAATTTCTGAAAGATTAAAGTTGTCAATAAGAGAATCATCTTATCTTTGTGTTTAACCTAATTAAATTATATGAGTATCTCTAAGTCAGACCAAGAAGCATTACACTATCACGCTCACCCCAAACCGGGAAAAATTGAAGTGGTGCCCATAAAGAAATACGCCACACAACGAGATTTGTCGCTAGCGTATTCTCCAGGAGTGGCTGTGCCGTGTATGGCAATTCACAAGGATAAAAAAGAGGTTTATAAATATACGTCTAAAGGGAACTTAGTGGCGGTAATCTCTAATGGTACAGCAGTGTTAGGTCTTGGTAATATTGGTCCTGAAGCATCTAAACCGGTCATGGAAGGAAAGGGATTACTCTTTAAGATCTTTGCAGATATTGATGTTTTTGATATTGAAGTTGATGCTGCAGATGTTGATACCTTTGTCAATACCGTAAAAGCAATTGCTCCTACCTTTGGGGGTATAAATTTAGAAGATATTAAATCGCCCGAAGCCTTTGAAATTGAACGAAGATTAAAAGCGGAACTCAATATTCCGGTTATGCACGACGATCAACATGGAACCGCTATTATTTCAGGAGCCGCCTTGATTAATGCTGTAGAGTTGGCTAAAAAGAAAATATCTTCGGTGCAAATTGTGGTGAGTGGAGCAGGAGCCGCTGCTATTTCTTGTGCGCGATTGTATATAGAATTAGGCGCTAAAAAAGAAAACTTAGTGATGACAGATAGCCAAGGGGTGATCCGTAAAGATCGAGCAGAATTAGGCGATTTAAAGGCAGAATTTGCGACTCCTAAGGATATACATACCCTTGCAGAAGCTATACAAGATGCAGATGTTTTTATAGGCTTGTCTCAAGGAAATATTGTGAGTGCTGCAATGGTCAAATCGATGGCTAAAAATCCAATTGTCTTTGCTATGGCAAATCCTGATCCAGAAATTGACTATAAAACGGCCATTAATGCACGAAAGGATATTATCATGGCAACGGGTCGTTCTGATCATCCAAATCAGGTAAATAATGTGCTGGGATTTCCCTTTATCTTTAGAGGTGCCCTAGATGTACGTGCTACGGCCATTAATGAAGAAATGAAGCTTGCGGCTGTACGTGCTATTGCTGACTTAGCTAAAACTGCAGTGCCTGAGCAAGTTAATATTGTTTATGATGAGGTGAGTTTGAGTTTTGGGAAAGAGTATATTATACCAAAACCTTTTGATCCACGATTAATTTATGAAATTCCTCCAGCGGTTGCTAAAGCAGCGATGGACTCGGGAGTGGCAACTGAACCAATTACTGACTGGGCTAAATATCGCGATGAATTAATGGAGCGTTTAGGTACTGGTAATAAAATGATTCGGATGCTTCACAATCGTGCAAAATCTGATCCTAAGCGAATTATTTTTGCTGAAGCTGATCAATTAGACGTGCTAAAAGCGGCCCAAATAGTCCACGATGAGGGGATTGGAATTCCAGTGTTGTTAGGGAATAAAGCGACCATAAAGAATTTAAAAGAAGAAATAGGTTTTGAGGCTGAACTCACAATAATTGATCCAAAAGAGTCGGAAGAAGATCTAAGAAGAAATAAATACGGACATGTGTACTGGAAAAGACATCAACGCAATGGTATTAAATTGAATGATGCGCAAAAAGCGATGCGAGGTCGAAATTATTTTGGTGCGATGATGCTTAATGAAGGGGAGGCCGATGCCCTAATTACTGGATATACGCGAAATTATGCCACAGTAATAAAACCGATGTTAGAATTAATTGGTCCTGCAGAAGGAGTTACCCGTGTAGCTGCTTCTAATTTAATGTTGACTAAAAAAGGACCTATGTTCTTGGCAGATACGACCATTAATATAAATCCGAGCGCAGAACATTTAGCTAAAATATCACAACTTACAGCCGCGCTAGCCAAGCGTTTTGGGATTAAACCGGTCATTGCCATGTTGTCTTTTTCAAATTTTGGCGCATCGAATTCAGAGAATTCGGTTAAAATTTCAAAAGCCATAAATTATATTCATAAAGAATATCCAAACGTTATTGTGGATGGGGAATTACAGGCTGATTTCGCTTTAAATTCGGATTTGCTACGCAAGGAGTTCCCATTTTCAAAATTGGTTGATCAAAAAGTAAATGTGCTCATTTTCCCAAATTTAGATGCGGCTAATATTACCTATAAATTGATGAAGGAGCTCTATGAAGCAGATTCAATTGGCCCAATTATGTTAGGGATGAAAAAACCCGTGCATATTTTACAACTGGGTTCTAGTGTCGATGAAATGGTAAATATGGCTGCAATTGCCGTTATAGATGCACAGACTAAGGTGAAATAATCCCTCGAAACTTTGAACAACATTTTCTAACAGCATGTATCGATGAGATACATCTGGGTTGTGGTGTCCTTATTCGTTTAGATATTTTGACGTAAATGACGATATTTTTATTGCAAGCACGGAAGAAATCCTTTCCCTGAAAAGGAAATGTGGAATAGGCTATTTCAATATTTAAAACTACATTTACCAACGAAAAGTCGGACAACGGAAAGGTAGGATAACATCGTTTATCATCGGGTCGATTGTATATTTAACCTATATATCCTAGCGAGTTGCTAGCTATTGACCCCATTTATAGTACCCACGGCGTCTTGACGTATTTTACTTAACTCTAAAGCTTTTACGTATTCATGATTACTCATATCCAAGGGAAATTAGTTGAAAAAAATCCAACCTACGCTATTATTGATTGCCAAGGAGTAGGATATTATTTACACATTTCTGTTACTACTTTTGGAAAAATTCCAGATTCAGAAGCAATAAAATTATATTGTTATTTATCTATAAAAGAAGATTCACATACCCTATATGGTTTTGCTGATAAGCTTGAGCGTGAAGTGTTTAAATTATTGATTTCGGTAAGTGGTGTGGGGCCGAGTATAGCTAGAACTATGCTGTCCTCTATGGTGCCTGAACAAATTCAACAAGCCATTGCTTCTGATGACGTTGCTGCCATACAATCTGTAAAAGGAATTGGGTCTAAAACAGCACAACGTGTTATTTTGGATTTAAAGGATAAAATACTAAAAACGTATCAAATTTCAGAAGATTCTCTCTATAGTGACAATACTATTAAAGAAGAAGCGTTATCAGCATTAGAAGTTCTTGGTTTTTCAAGAAAACAAATCGAGAAATTGGTTCAGAAAATTATTCAAGAAGCCCCTAACACAACTCTTGAAAATATAATAAAGCAGGCACTAAAAAACTTGTAAAAAGTTGAAATTTAAAACGTTAACATCGTTTAGTATAACTTTAGTTATGCTGTTTTTTGTTGCATCCCTAAGTGCGCAAACTCCTCCCCCAGTTACTGTGAAAGACAGTGTGAAGACCACGACCCCGATGGTTGAGGCCCAAGCGAAAGACACTACCAAGTTAGATTCTATTGTTAAATTACCTTATCAGTTTAAGCAAGAAGACAGTGGGCGACTCTTTTTAAGTCATTTAAAAAATTTGGAGGTGGTCTATGACCCTACCACAAAAATGTACCGCTTTTTAGAAAAAATTGGCGACTATTATATTACTCATCCTACCTACATGACTGCGGAAGAGTATGAAGAGTATCGATTAAACAAAGATATTTTAGCTTACTTTAGAGATAAATCAACCGCCTACGGGGGCCGTGATAAAGGCGTAGATGCTCAAAAAGATATTCTTCCAAAGTATTATGTGAAATCAGAATTGTTTCAAAATATTTTTGGTGGAAATCAAATTGAGGTTGATCCTAGAGGGTCAGTCTTAATAAAAATGGGAATATTATCCCAAAAAGTAGATAATCCTCAAATTTCAGAACGCAACAGACAAAGTACCACCTTTGATTTTGACCAAGAGATTAGTGCGTCCTTAAATGCGAAGGTTGGCGAGCGACTCAAAGTGGCTATGAACTTTGACACACAAGCTTCGTTCAATTTTAATAATCAAATAAAATTAGAATACACACCAACCGAAGATGACATCATCCAGAAAATTGAAGTTGGAGATGTGAGCATGCCTATACAAAATTCGTTGGTGACGGGTGCACAAAACTTATTTGGACTCAAAACCCAATTACAGTTTGGGCGAACAAGTGTGACTGGAGTGTACGCTCAACAACGTTCTCAAACAAACTCTATTGCCGCACAAGGAGGATCTACCATTACCGAATTTGAAGTAAGCGCTAGTAACTATGACGATAATAGACACTTTTTTCTATCCCAAAAATTTAGGGATGATTACAACAGTGCACTGGCCAACTTACCTTTACTCAATAGTACGAAACAAATCACACAGATTGAGGTGTGGATCACCAATAAAAATAATACAACCGAAGAGGTTAGAAATATTGTAGCGGTTGCCGATTTAGGCGAGGGTGATCCGGCAAATATTCACTCGGGATTGGTTAGCTCTACCGGACAACAAGACCCCTCTAATGGGGCAAACTCATTTAATAGTTTTTTAACGCCCAATGGCGGAATCAGAGAGATTTCTACAGTTACCTCAACGTTGGCAGGATATGCGCAAGGCACTGACTATTCTATCCTTGAGAATGCGAGAAAATTAACCCTAGGAGTTGATTTTACTATGCATCCACAATTGGGATACATTTCATTGCGACGCAAATTAACGGATAGTGAGATCTTGGCTGTGGCATATGAATATACTGATGTTACAGGCAATACCGTTTACCGAGTGGGGGAGCTATCTACCGATGGGGTTACGGCTCCAAAAAATTTAGTGGTAAAATTATTGCGTGGGGAAATTGTTAATACCACTATTCCGGTATGGGATTTAATGATGAAGAACATCTATACATTGCCTCAAGCGTATGCCTTAAATCGTGAGGGATTTAGGTTAGAAGTATTGTATCAAGACGACAAAGAAGGGGTGAATGTTAATATACTTCAAAATGCGGCTACCACAGCGGCACAAAATTCAACCCTCTTAAATTTACTAAATATTGATCGGTTAGATCAATCGCAAAACACCTTGCCTGAAGGCGATGGCTTATTTGATTATGTAGATGGAGTCACCGTAAATTCACAGGATGGAACAATTATTTTTCCAACCGTAGAACCTTTTGGAGATAGCAATACCTCACTAGCTGCAAATCCAGGTGAACTAGGTGCCATTCTAACGGATCCTGCAGATGAACTTTATGTGTTTAACGAGCTGTACGATCGCACAAAGTCACAAGCGCAAAATGATTTTCAACAAAAAGATAAATATATTCTTAAAGGATACTTTAAGTCGGAAGCTGGTTCTACAGGGATTCCGCTAAATGCCATTAATGTTCAACGGGGATCGGTTACAGTTACTTCTGGAGGACGAGAATTGTTAGAAGGGGCTGATTATGTGGTAGATTATATTTCAAGTACAGTACAGATTATTAATCCCAGTCTGGCAAATGCACCAATCAATGTCTCTGTAGAAAACAATAATGGTTTTATTCAGAAGCAGCGGACCTTTATGGGCTTAGATGTGCAACACGTTTTTTCAGATGATTTTGCCATCGGGGGAACCCTGGTAAATTTAAGAGAACGCCCCTTGGGTAAAACGCAGTTTGGAGGAGAATCGGTAAATAACACCATGCTCGGATTGAACCTTAATTATCAAAAAGAGGTGCCTAAACTGACGAAATGGGTGAATAAATTGCCAAATATAGATACAGATGTAGCTTCCATTTTTTCTATTCGAGCAGAAGGCGCCTATATGCTGCCCGGAACTGCAAAAAATAAGAATGGCGGTGTCAATGGCGAAATTGCGTCGTATATTGACGATTTTGAGGGGTCTCAAATCCCCCTAGATATTAGTTCTCCACGTCAATGGTTTTTGGCTAGTACACCACAGCAACAAACGGATCCTGATTTACAGTTCACCGGAAGTCCTGCCGATCCTGATTTGCTTAAATTTGGAAAGAAGCGATCTCAATTGTCGTGGTATACCATTGATAGATTGTTTTATGGTAATTCTTTAAAGCCGCAAAATATTGATGACGATGAACTCTCAAGAGCTGAGGTTAGAGCGGTGACCTATCGAGAGCTTTTTCCTGAGTTGCAGTTAGATATAACGCAGTCAAATATCGTAAATACCCTTGATTTGGCTTATTTTCCACAAGAACGAGGGATGTATAATTTTGATGAAGACAATTTAAATCCCGACGGAACTTTTAATGATCCTGAAAAACGATGGGGTGGAATTATGCGTGCATTAAACACAACAGATTTTCAACAGGCAAACGTTGAATATATTCAATTCTGGCTCATGGACCCCTATGAGAATTATTCTATTCGTCCAGAAGAAGGTGGGCCAACAAGCCTTAATCCGTCTGATTTCACAGGGGAATTGTATTTTAACTTAGGGAATGTTTCTGAAGATATCTTAAAAGATGATCGTAGGATGTTTGAGAATGGGTTGCCTACAGATGAAGAGAAAATCTACAAGCCTAATATTGGAGCAAATGTAGATGCAACCGCTTGGTCAGATATCCCGGTTAACCAATCGTTGATTTATGCATTTTCTGAAGAAGATGCAGACCGACCTAAACAAGATTTAGGATTAGATGGATTGTCTGATGAGGAAGAAATTGCTCGATTTGGAAGTCAATTTGGGCCAGATCCAGCTAACGATAACTATAATTATTTTAGAGGAAGTGATCTTGATGCACAAAATGCTTCCATTTTAACACGGTATAGAAATTATAATAAAACCCAAGGAAATTCGCCAACCATTAATAATTCTACGGAAAGCTATCCAACATCAGCCACTTCTTTTCCTGATGTAGAAGATATTAATAAAGATCAAACCATGAGTGCTGTTGAAAGTTACTTTCAATATAAGGTTTCCTTAAATAGTGCCGATTTACGTGTGGGTGAAAATAATATTGTTGACGAAAAGAATATTGCAGTTACCTTACCTAATGGAAGCACTCAAAATACGACCTGGTATCAGTTTAGAATTCCCATAACAACCCCAGATGAGGTCATTGGAAGTATCTCTGATTTTAACTCGATTCGCTTTATGCGAATGTTTTTAGCTAAGTTTAAAATCCCAGTAGTACTGAGGTTTGGAGAGCTTGAATTGGTGCGAGGAGATTGGAGAAGATATACAAAGACTTTAAATGACAATAACGATCCACAAGAGGAACTCAGTACCGAAGAAAATCAGAATTTTGAAGTAGGAGTTGTAAATATTCAGGAAAATGAATTTAAAACTCCTGTACCGTATACCTTGCCTCCCGGAGTAGAGCGCGAGCGCTTACAAGGAACTACCACCTTACAGCAACAAAACGAACAGTCATTGTTGGTGCGTGTAAACGAACTTGAGCCTGGAGAAACAAGAGCGGTATTTAAAAATATATTATTCGATTTAAGAATGTTTAACCGTCTGAAAATGTTCTTACACGCCGAGAGTATAAAAGGAAGACCGTCAGTCGGAGATGATGAGTTAACGGCAATTATTCGCTTGGGTAGTGATACCAATGACAATTATTATCAACTTGAAATACCTTTAAAAATTACCGCAGAAGGAGCTTCCTTTGCGGAAGAAATTTGGCCGTCTGAGAATGAACTCAACGCCGATTTAAAAGCCTTTGGTCGTTTGAAATTAGAACGGGTTAACAGTGGTGCGCCGTTAAATGAAGTGTACCCGTCGGTAACAGCTAGTCCAGTTGCAGATTTGAGAATTAAAGGAAATCCGAATTTGGGGAATATTAAAACCTTGATGGTAGGCGTTAAAAATATGTCAAATCGCGAACTCAACGCCGAACTTTGGTTCAATGAAATGCGGGTAACTGATATTGATAATGAAGGTGGATGGGCTGCCGTGTTAAATGCTGATTTAAACATTGCCGATTTTGCTAATGTAACGGTTTCTGGAAGGGCCAATTCGCAAGGGTTTGGCTCGGTAAGTCAATCGGTAAACGAACGGAGTCAGGAAGATGTAAAACAATACGATATTATTACCAATGTCAACTTGGGACAATTGCTTCCAAAATCAGCCGGAATTAACCTTCCGTTTAATTTTAGTTTCGCCGAAGAATTTGCGGATCCAAAATGGGATCCAAAATATCAAGATGTATTGTTTGAAAAGGATGATGCTAATGCAGATGCCGCACGAGATTTTACAAAAAGACGAAGTGTAAGTTTGGTTAATGTTGGAAAACAACGGACCAATACGGAGAAAAAACAACGTTTTTATGATGTTGAGAACCTATCCGTGTCCTATATATATAATGATACCTATCATCGTGATTATAATATGGAGCGCTATTTGGATCAAAATGTACGTGCTTCGGCCAATTATAACTATGCCTTTAAACCTTTAGAGATTATCCCGTTTAAAAATTCTGAATTTTTAAACAAAAACAGCCTCTTTAGATTTGTCAAAGAGTTTAATATTAATTTATTACCGTCTTCATTGTCGCTTAATTCTAATATTATACGAAGCTATAATGAGCAGTTGTCTAGACCCTTGGTGGCCGGATTACCACCAATACCAGAATTGCAACAACGTCGTTTCTTATTTGATTACGATTATAAAGTGAGTTATGACTTAACCAAATCCTTACGTTTTTCCCTAGGAGCTTCTAATAATTTTATCTTTGACCAAGACGTAGAAGATGCCACATTATTTACAGACTTTTTCAGGGTTGGAAGACCGGATCATTATCACCAAACCTTAGATGCCAGCTATCGCATTCCGATTAATAAAATTTCTTGGTTCGATTTTGTAAATGCAGATTATAGTTATGTGGCTGATTTTGATTGGCAGTCTGCTGCTAATTCCTATAAGGATCAAATTGGAAATACTATTCAGAATAGCAATCAGCACAATCTTGGTGGGGATTTAGATTTAACGAAATTGTATAAGCGAACTGGGCTAACAGACCTCGCTAAAAAGAAAACAAAAAAACTTCCTAAGCAAGATACATCGACCAAAACGGTTCAGCCCGCTAACGGTAGACGTCCGGTAACGCCTAGAAATACAACTAATACTAAACTGACAAGTACGGGGCAAAAAATTACACAAAGCTTAGTTGATATTGTAACTTCGGTTAAGAAAATTCGCTTTTCATATACAGAGAATAATGGAACAATTTTACCAGGATACCGCCCTGAAATTGGTTTCTTAGGGCGTGATAATTATAATGGATCTACGGCACCTACCTTAGGGTTCGTCTTTGGTAGTCAAAGCGATATTAGAAGTGTAGCAGCCACTAATAATTGGTTGATTTCGCGAACCGCAGGTGAAGACTACTTTAGTAAAAATTACATCAATACACATACCAATAAGCTTGACCTGTCTGCTGATGTGAGACCCTTTAAAGATTTTGATATTGAAGTTTCAGCTACAAAAATATTTACACGCAATAAATCTCAGCAATTAGATGTGATTGGGGGAGTCTTGCAAGAAGACCTTCCGATAAGTGAAATAGGAAACTTTAGTATGAGTTATTTAATGTTAGCTAATTCGTTTGATGGAAATGGAGATGCAACCTTTGAGAAATTCAAAGCAAATAGGGCAATCATTGCTTCTCGTTTAGCTGCTCAAGCGGGCCAAACAGACAATACCGGTTACGGAGAGAATAGTCAACAAGTACTTATTCCAGCATTTTTAGCTGCGTATTCAGGACAAGATGCAGGAAAAGCAAAATTAGGAGCGTTTAGAAATGTTCCACTGCCGAATTGGAAAGTAACCTATAAAGGATTAATGAATTACAAATGGTTTAAAGATAGGTTTAGAAGTTTTAGTGTAGAGCATGCCTATCAATCTACCTATTCTGTGATTGGTTTTAGCAATAACTTACTGTATAATGCTACAAGTCCGGTTACCGATATTAACGGAAACTACCAGCCTGAAAAAATATTTAACGGAGTGCAATTAGAAGAAGCATTTTGGCCTTTAGTCAAAGTAGATATGCGTTTGAAAAATTCATTTTCACTCCTGGCTGAAATGAAACAAGATAAGACTTTAAGTCTCAATGTAAATAATAATACAATTACTGAAGTGCGTGGTAAAGAGTATAAAATAGGTATTGGGTATCGCTTAAAGGATGTGAAGCTCAAGATTAAAACGGGGCCTTCAACAACGCAATTTAAAGGAGATATTAACTTTAAGGCCGATTTTAGTATTCGAAATAATTCAACAACTATCCGCTCCATTGATGTGTTAAATAATCAGGTTACGGGTGGTCAACATCTGTTGTCGTATAAGTTTGTAGCCGATTATGCCTTAAATAAAAACCTTCAAGCATCATTCTACTTTGATCGTAGCGCTTCACGGTTCTTGATCTCAACTACCTTTCCAAGAAAATCTACAAGTGCAGGGATAAGTTTACGATATACTATTGGAAATTAAAATTATATCTGCTAAATTCGCAGCACAAATTTTATAACTATGAATATTCCAGCTGAATTAAAATATACCAAAGAACACGAGTGGATAAAAATTGATGGAGACGTTGCTACCATCGGAATTACTGATTTTGCTCAAGGGGAACTTGGTGACATCGTTTATGTAGATGTAGATACGCTTGATGATACCCTTGAAGTGGATGAGGTATTTGGTTCTGTTGAGGCTGTTAAGACAGTTTCAGACTTGTTTATGCCACTTTCAGGAGAGGTGATTGAGTTTAATGAGGGCTTAGAAGATGCGCCTGAATTGGTAAATACGGATCCTTACGGGGAAGGCTGGATGATAAAAGTGACCATTAGCGATGCTTCGCAAATAGAGAACCTACTAGATGCTGATGCCTATAAAGAAGTGGTTGGAGGATAACATTCTCTATGTATCCATCTTAATTACTTGTGCAGTTGCCTTTTTAAGTTTTGTTTCAGTCAAAGGGTTAAATCCAATTGACATGAAGAATTCAGATAAAATTGGTCATTGGGTGGCTTATTTTACCTTGGGAATAACATGGTTTTTGTATGCTCACTTAAATGGAAAAAAAATATATCTTTTTTTCATTGTATTAGTGGCTTATGGCATAATAATTGAGGTATGTCAGGGGTTGTTTACATCCAATAGGCAATTTGACGTTTTTGATATGGTGGCCAATACCTTGGGCCTAGGTCTAGCTTGGTTTGCTGTAATTTTTACCTATAAAAAGCACTAGTATTTGTAGAAATACTTGGATAACAAAATTTATTTATTAAATTAGCAGAGTAATTAATTCAATAGTAACATGGAAATAAAGAAGAATCCAAAAGCGAACCTTGAAAGCTCTACAAAGTTGTTTATGCAACTGGGCTTGGTTTTAGCTTTGTTGATTATTTATCTCGGTATTGAGTATAAGACTTTTGACCGAGAGATCACCGACTTAGGTGATACAACAATCATGGAGGACTTGGAAGAGGATATTCCTATCACCGAGCGTCCACCAGAGCCACCACCACCACCGCCACCGCCACCACCACCACCAGAAGTGATCGAGGTGATTGATAACGAGGAAGAAATTGAAGAAACTGTTCTTGAATCTACAGAGACCGATGAAACTGAAGAAGTTGTGGTTGAAGAGATTGAAGAGGTGGTTGAGGAAGAATACGTTGAAGAAGATGTACTCTTTGCTATTATTGAAGATGCACCAGTATTTCCTGGTTGTAAAGGAACTAAGGCAGAGAAAAGAAAATGTCTTCAAGACGAAATCAGAAAACACGTTAATAAAAAGTACAACACAAGTTTAGCCGGAGATTTAGGATTAGATCCAGGGAAAAAACGAGTACACGTACAATTTAAAATTGACAAAACTGGAAATATCGTTGATGTGGTTGCCAGAGGCCCACACAAACGTTTAGAAGCGGAAGCGATTAGAGTAGTAAAATTACTACCTAAAATGATTCCTGGAAAACAAAGAGGTCGTGCAGTAGGGGTGAAATATACCTTACCAATTACCTTACAAGTAGAGTAGTCTACACCAGTTTAAATAGCAAAGACCGTCTTCGTTAAGACGGTCTTTTTTTTGCTCATATCCCATCTACTAAACTGAGCATTAGTGGGTTGTGTTAAATTTTTTTTGAATTCATTAAACTACATGTAACGTTTGGCATCTTTATTGAAGTGGTTAATTCATAACTTTTAATCCAAATAATTATGAATTTTTCAAAGAAACCCGCAAAAGATTACAAACCTAAAAATCAACCCCTTTCCGAAAAATTCCAAAACAGCTCCGGATTGTTTATGCAACTTGGACTCGTACTGGCTATGTTTATGGTCTATGTGACCCTAGAATATGCAAGTCCTAAAGACCTTACAATGCACCAAGTGTATGAGACGAACATTGATCCTATATATGAATTTCCCGTCCCAAATGCTTTTGTTGTAGAACAAAAGAAGGCGCCAGTCAAACAAGTTAAGCAAAAGGCAATGCCCATTGATCAAATTGTGGCTGTAGATGACGCACTACCTACCCCAGAGGATATTTTTGAGCCTATCGATAGCGATGAGCCTGTGCCAACTATTGCCGATTTAGTACATGATGATGGTCCCTCAGATCCTGATGAGGATTTGGCACCTGTACCTTTTTTTATTTTAGAAGATGCGCCAATTTTTCCAGGATGCGAAGATCTTGATCGAGAAGCATCAAAAGCATGCTTTTCAAAAGCAATGACTAAGTTCATTAATAAAAACTTTAGGGCTGGCACTGCTGACGGACTTAATTTAGAAGGAAGACAACGTATTGTAACCATGTTTACCATTAATACTGAGGGGCTCGTAGATGATATACAGATCAGAGCACCACATAAACGCCTTGAAAGTGAAGCCCGTAGAGTGGTTGAGAAATTGCCTAAAATGATTCCTGGTATGCAACGTAAAAGGCCAGTGGCCGTTAAATATACCTTACCTATTGTTTTTGATATTCAATAAGCATAGTGTAAATGAAATCCCGCATTCTCGCGGGATTTTTTTTGCGTAAATTTTACTACTTTCGCATTGAGCATTATAGGTGATTATGCAGCTCTTAATTAAAGTAAATTATGAAAGAACAAGATTATTTTGCGCATGAAACGGCAGTAGTTGACGCTAATTGTAGCATAGGAAAAGGGACTAAAATATGGCATTTTAGCCATATTATGTCTGATTGTACTATTGGTGAAGGGTGTAGCTTTGGTCAAAACGTTGTGGTTTCACCACAGGTGGTTCTTGGTAAAAATGTTAAAGTGCAAAATAATGTATCAATCTATACCGGGGTGATTTGTGAAGATGATGTTTTTTTAGGTCCTTCCATGGTCTTTACCAATGTGATTAACCCTCGAAGTGCCGTGATTCGAAGAGATGAATATAAAGAAACCCTTGTGAAAAAAGGGGCAAGTATTGGTGCCAATGCAACCATTGTCTGCGGAAATCAAATTGGTGAATTTGCCCTTATTGGAGCCGGAGCTGTAGTGACCAAAGAAATTCCTGCCTATGCCTTGGTGGTTGGAAATCCTTCTCGTCAAATTGGATGGGTGAGTGAGTATGGTCATCGTTTGAATTTTGATGCGAATGGATTGGCTAGCTGTCCAGAAAGTCATGAGCAATACGAATTAAAAAATAACCAGGTTCGAAAAATATAATTGTACTTTTGTGCTATTCAAAATTAATTTGATGAAAAAAATTATTGGACTCGTCTTTTTGTGTTGTTCCTTGCAAGCTGTAGCACAAGCTGATATTTATCCTAAGTATAAGGGGTGTGAGGAAAACACTTCCATTAGCTTAGAATCTTGTTTTAATAGGGCGGTAACCCAAGATGTGTTGGCCGCGTTTAAGCTTCCGGAAAACGTAAAGAACGATGGCTATCAGGGCCTTATTAATGTCGTTTTTTTAGTGAATACCGAGGGCGTTTTTGAAGTGTTATATGTGCGAAGTGCTTATGAAGAACTTGAGGCTGAGGTGAAACGCGTGTTTGCAAGCCTTCCTAAAGCGCAACCCGCAACCTATAATGGACGTGCCGTGGAAATGCGATTTGGAATGCCCATTCAAATTCCCCTTAATTCGCAAGAGATTCCACCGCACATTACCAAGGAAACTTCAACACCTATGGTTTCAATTAGCCAGACGCAATTAGACTTAATTCCACCAGCCAAAGCCGAAGAAGAGGATCTCGCCACCGCGGTAGCAACTAATTATTTCCCAGAGCATCAGAGTGAATTAAATATTCCCTTTACCCACCGTACCTATGATGAGCTTAGTTTTTATTTTGATCAAAATGACAATAGCCATACCGGATTTAAACCGTATCAATATAGTGAAGCTTCACAATATATCGATTTAGATGCGCAAAAATTAGCACTATTCAAAACTAAAAGTACTAAACTAGGGAAGAAATTATGGAATGAACATTTTTTTAAAGTCGAAAAAAAAGACTATTGGTTTACCATTGATCCCGTAATGGATTTACAAATTGGAAAAGATAATTCAGATAATAGTTATACTTACAATAATACAAGAGCTATACAAATTCAAGGTGGCTTAGGTAAAGGCTTTAATTTTTCGGCCTCTATCTTTGAAAGTCAAGGTAGGTTTGGAGCCTATGTCAATGAATTTGCAATTGCTAATCGTCCTTCAGGAGCCAGTTCATTTGGGCTAGTGCCAGGACGAGGTAAGGCAAAGGACTTTAAAGAAACAGGCTTTGATTATCCTGCGGCAGAAGCTTACCTTTCATATACACCAAGCAAATTTTTTAATGTTCAATTTGGCCATGGAAAGAATTTTGTTGGTGATGGATATCGATCTATGATGCTCTCGGATGTGTCAACACCCTATCCCTACTTAAAAATCAGTACAGACTTTTGGAAAGTAAAATATACCAACTTATGGATGTGGTTAGAAGATGTGAGACCTTCGGTTAGTGATAATGGTCTAAGTGCTCGAAAATATGTAGCCCTACATCATTTAAGTTGGAATGTGAATAAACGATTAAATATTGGTTTATTTGAAGCGGCTATAACAAATAATGAAGGAAATAATGGATTTGATATTAACTACTTTAATCCAATAATTTTCTATCGTGCGGTCGAGTTTTCTCGAGGGTCTGGCGGTGGAAATGCGGTGATTGGTCTTAGCGGAAAGTATAAACTCACTAAGAACATATCGGCATATGCGCAATTTGTTTTAGATGAGCTGACGGTAGGGAAGTTTTTTGATGGAGATGGATATTGGGGGAATAAGTTTGCCGTTCAGCTCGGTGCAAAGTATTATAACGCTTTTAACATTGAAAACTTATTTTTGCAAGGGGAGTTAAATATTGCACGACCATATACCTTTTCTCATAAAGATCCAACGCTGAATTATGCGCATTACAATCAGCCATTAGGGCATTTGTGGGGGAGTAATTTTTCCGAAATAATTGGGATTACACGGTATAAAAAAGACCGATGGTTTGCCAGCGCTAAGCTGGTGATTGGTGCGAAAGGTTTTGATCGCGATGGGATGAATTATGGAGGTAATATTTACTTGTCTAATACCGATAGAATTGGTGATTATGGCAATGAATTACTTCAAGGGAATAAGACAAATATTTTTATTGCAGATTTACAAGCAGGATACGTCGTAAATCCCGCTACAAATCTTCAGTTGTTTGCGGGGTTTAATTATCGAAATATTAATCCTGAAGCTATTTCAACTGGAGCAAATGATAGTAATGCTTGGTTTACTTTTGGATTGAAAACGGACTTATTTAATTGGTATTTTGATTTTTAACGTCTCTAATAAATGCGCGGTAATATGCCTAATGCTAGGAGTTCTTATGGGAGCTAATGGAAACGCACAAACAGGTGGTGCATTTGACACCCTGTCTAGAAAAGCGCTTATTAAAGAAGCTTTAACCCTAGTTGACCCACCGATTGATACAGCTTCTTTTGCTGCAATTAAAGTTATGGCTAGTGCCGATGAAATTTTTGTAAGCTTTGAAAATCCAATAATTTACGTTCCTTATGGAACCGAATACTATTATGAGGTATTGGTTGATTTAACCAATGAAATGGTGTCGTATGACAGTAGGTCTAATCCCGAAGATTATAGCTCCCCCGACGCACTGACCTACTATAAGCCAAGTGAAAAAGATAAGAAGGAAATGCTTTTTGCACTAAATGCAGTAAATAAAGCAGAGGCTAGTTTGGTAGCCTATTACCAAAGTTTACAGGGGACTCGCTATTTGATCTTACCGAGTAAGACAAAGATTAAAGTTTGGATGATCAGTGATTTTCAAGAGGTGGAATACGAAGTGGATAAAGCCTCAGGAGAGGTTACCGAACTACTTAAAGCTCAATTAGAACCTGATTTATTTTTTGGTTCTGACTTTTTTGAGGTTAAAAATTAATCTCGAGTGAGTTATTTGGGTAGGTAGGTTAATCCGGAAACCTTGTGTGTATCTAAAATCGCAGTAGCCCAGTGATGACTGTAAGGTATGGATTTTCCAAAAAAAACACACATTCGACCCCTTCAGGGTCGTTTTTTCGTTAGCTCTCATTTGGTTATATACATGGTATCCCTTCGGGATACGCGCAGTGTTTAGGTTATGTGATTTGATGGTTGTTACATTAATCATATAGTATATATAGGTTATTTGTAGTTTTCCGTCTGAACCCGAAGGGTTCATATATCCATATTTAGCGTATATCATTTGGTTATATTCATGGTATCCCTTCGGGATACGCGCAGTGTTTAGGTCATGTGATTTGATGGTTGTTGCATTAATCATATGGTATATATAGGTATTTGTATTTTTCCGTTTGAACCCGAAGGGTTCATATATCTAAAGCTGGTGTATATCATTTGGTTATATACATGGCATCCCTTCGGGATACGCGCAGTGTTTAGGTCATGTGATTTGATTTGATGGTTGTTGCATTAATCATATAGTATATATAGGTTATTTGTAGTTTTCCGTCTGAACCCGAAGGGTTCATATATGAATAGCATTGATATGATAATTGCAGAGCGACCCTGAAGGGGTCGTATGTGTTAAAAACAGAAAAAATAAAAATAGATTACACAGGATAGTGTGATAGATTTTTGGTCAAATACCAACACATTTAGTTGGTAAAGAAGGGTGTATTATATGTTGGCAATAGCAATTTATTAATTGCTTTGAGCGGCATCCCACAGGGGGCTCGGTGGTGGCGGAGCAATAATCCGCAAATTCTCTTTGCTCACTGGGTGAATAAATTCTATGGATTGGGCGTGAAGACTGATGCCTCCATCAGGATTACTACGATTAAATCCATATTTGAGATCTCCTTTAATGGGAGATTTTATAGCGCTCAGTTGTGCGCGTATTTGATGGTGTCTTCCGGTTTCTAGATCAATACTAAGCAGGGAGTAATTGTCTAAGGATTTTATGATTTTGTAATGAAGTATAGCCTCCTTTGCGCCTTTAGTTTGACGTGGATAGACGGTAGCTTTGTTGTTTTTAGGATTTTTTTTAAGGTAATGCACTAAAGTGCCTTGTTCAGGTGTGGGGGCATTTTTTACCAATGCCCAATACGTTTTTTGTATTTTCTTATCGCGAAACAAGGCATTCATTCGCTCTAAAGCTTTTGATGTTTTTGCAAAAATGACAAGTCCGCTAGTGGGGCGATCTAAACGATGCACTACACCAAGAAACACATTGCCTGGTTTGCTGTACTTTTTTTTGATATAGGTTTTGATGATATCAGGTAAGGCAGGGTCACCCGTTTTATCGCCTTGAACAATATCACCCACGCGCTTATTGACAATAATAAGGTGATTGTCTTCAAAAAGTACCTGCAAATTGTCTGCTGCTGTTTTCACGATTTAAAGTGGTGTAGTTGATCCAATTTACTCTTCTAATTGGTTGTTAATTTGGTCAATATAGCTTAAAACCTCTTCCTGTCCTGTTTTGGCAGTAGCTGAAGTAATGAAGTAGTTTGGCATACTTTCCCATCCAGCTTCAGTTAGTTTTTTTTTATAGGTATTTATATAGCTTCCAATTTTAGTGCTCGCAATTTTGTCTGCTTTGGTGAAAATAATACAAAAAGGAATTTCTCGTTCCCCTAAAAAACGCATAAATTCTAAGTCGATTTTTTGAGGTTCATGGCGAATGTCAACAAGAATAAACGAACACATTAATTGGCGTCGTTTTAAAAAGTATGTGGTAATAAATTCTTGAAAAGAGCGGCGTTTATCTTTTGAAATCTGCGCGTAGCCATAGCCAGGTAAATCGACTAAAAACCATTCTTTGTTAATAATGAAATGGTTGATGAGTTGTGTTTTTCCTGGTTTTCCTGAAGTTTTTGCTAAATTTTTTCGATCAACAAGCATGTTGATTAACGAGGATTTTCCAACGTTAGATCGGCCAATAAAAGCATATTCAGGCAAGGCCTCGGTTGGACATTTACTAACCTCGGTATTGCTGATGACAAATTCCGCCGTTTTTATTTTCATACCCTTATAGTTGCTCTTTTGCCAACCATTCTTCTAGATAGGCATTGAATTGCTCAGGGTGTTCCATCATTGGCGCATGGCCGCATTTATCAATCCAATACAAGGTGGAATTAGGAAGGAGTTCGTTAAATTCAATCGCTACCTCAGGCGGGGTAACGGTATCATTTTTCCCCCAAATTAAACCGGTAGGTTGCATCATATTAGGGAGATCTTTGGCCATATTATGGCGAATGGCACTTTTAGCAATAGATAAGGTTCTGATTAACTTTGTACGATCGTTAACACTCTCGTATACTTCATCTACAATTTCCTTTGTGGCTACAGCCGGATCATAAAACACATCTTCTGCTTTCTTTTTAATATACTCATAATCTCCTCGTTTAGGGTAACTTTCACCCATTGAACTTTCGTATAGCCCAGAACTTCCTGTAAGGACAAGTCCTGCAACATTAGTAGAATAATGCTTAGTATAATAAAGAGCGATGTGCCCACCTAATGAGTTTCCTAAAAGTATATAGTCGCTTAACTTTTTAAAGGCAGTAAATTCTAAAATGAATTTTGCTAAATTTTTGACGTTAGTCTTTAGAAGAGGGAGTTTGTATATTGGAAGTTCAGGCATTAAAATCTTATACCCTTTGGCTGAAAAATGGTCAAAAACACCGTCAAAATTACTTAGGTTTCCCATTAAGCCATGCAAAATGATGATGGGTCTGCCTTCACCAGCCTCTAAGTAATTAAATTTTCCCTCCTTTTTGTAACTGTATCCCATTAATTTATTTTTTGCAAATACAAAAGTAACCAATTTGGTTCAATCTACTAAAATTCTTACGACCCAATCTTGAATTCCTGAGAAAACTATTAGTAAAGAATTTAAATTCCTTAGAATCAAGGCAATAAAATTGGACGTATAAAGTTATTAACAAAGTGGTAAAAAATGGTAAATAGTGGTAAAAATCTGTATATTTGTGCTTAAAATTGTAGCAAAGTGGTAAACTTAATCGGAACATACGAATGTAAGGCTGACGTCAAAGGACGTTTGATGCTGCCATCGCCGCTTAAGAAGCAGTTGAGCACAATTTTGGCGGAGGGCTTTGTGATAAAGCGTTCGGTTTTTCAACCGTGTCTAGAGTTGTATCCAATGAGTGAGTGGAACCTAATGATGGCAAAGGTGAATAAGCTCAATCGATTTGTGAAGAAGAACAATGATTTTATTAGACGATTTACGGCGGGTGTGAAAATGGTAGAGCTCGATAGTTCTGGTCGGTTGTTAATTCCAAAGGACCTGCATTCATTTGCTGGGGTGTCTAAAGAAGTGGTTTTATCGGCTCTTGGGCCAATTGTTGAGGTTTGGAATAAGGATAGTTATGAGAAGGCGATTAATGATGCAACGGTAGATTTTGCCGAGCTGGCGGAAGATGTGATGGGTGGTGAAAATGATGTGATAGATGAGTTATCATAATCCAGTTTTGCTTGTTGAAAGTATTGATGGTTTAGAAATAAAAGAGGATGGGACCTATGTGGATGTTACGTTTGGTGGTGGAGGTCATTCTAGAGAAATATTAAAACGTCTGGGGCCTGAGGGACGCTTATTTGCTTTTGATCAGGATGAGGATGCGTTGGATAATGCAATAGATGATGCACGATTTGTGCTTATCCATGCAAACTTTAAAGCGTTAAAAACTGAATTACTGAGCTATCAAGTGCAGCAGGTTGATGGGATTCTAGCTGATTTGGGTGTTTCTTCACATCAGTTTGATGAAGAAGAACGGGGGTTTTCAACCCGATTTGATGCGGCTTTAGATATGCGAATGAGTAAAAAATTTGAGCGAACTGCCTTTGATGTTGTGAATTTTTACGAGGAAGAGGCGTTGGCGAATGTGTTGTTTTTATATGGGGAATTGCGAAATTCAAGGGTGCTTGCTAAATGCATAGTAACCGCGAGAAAAGAAAAAGAAATTAGTACAAGTTTTGAGTTGAAGCAAGCAATTGCGAAGTATGTGCCAAAAGCTAAAGAACATAAGGTTTTGGCACAGGTGTTTCAAGCAATTCGAATTGAAGTGAATGAAGAGTTAGAGGTGTTGAAATCCTTTTTAACCCAAACCGATCAGGTGTTGAAGCCGGGCGGTAAATTGAGTGTAATTGCTTATCACTCTTTAGAGGATAGGTTGGTAAAGCGCTATATCCGTAGTGGGATGTTTGAAGGAGAGCCTGAGCGAGATGTGTATGGAAATTATTCGGTGCCCTTTAAAAAAGGAAAATTAATTGTTCCAACAGCAAGTGAAATTGCAACGAATAACAGGGCGAGAAGTGCAAAACTAAGATTGGCAACAAAGCTGTAAATGGCAAAGAGAAAAGAAACATTTTATAATGTATTAAAAGGAAAATTCCTTGTAGATGAAGATGCTCCTAAGCATTGGACTATGTTGGTGTTTTTAGCTGTATTAGCGCTGGTGATGATTGGAAGTTCTCATTCTATCGATAAGAAAGTGCAGCGTATAGCAGTGCTTAACACAAAAAAGAGGGAGTTAAGGGCTGAATTTGTGGCTACGCGTTCGGAATTAATGAAGCTGAAGATGGAGTCAACGCTAGTAAGAATATTAGCAGAAAAAGAATTGTATGTGGCCGAAAATCCACCCCAAAAAATAATAGTAAAAAACTGAGAAACCTTGGCAGTAGAAAAAAAGAACATATTAAATAGGCTTTATCTCCTTGCCGGATTGATGTTCTTGTTCGCCATGGGAATTACCTACAAGCTGATTGATATTCAATTTATCAATGGTAAAGAGTATCGGCTTGAGGCTGAAGAGCGGACGGTTCAAGAGTTTGAGATAAAAGCAAATCGTGGAAACGTATATACGGAAGATGGCAGTTTACTGGCAACTTCTGTAGCAAAATATGATATCCGCATGGATGCTGTTACCGTGGCAAAACAGAGTTTTGAAGACTCTATTCGGTTTTTAAGTCAAGATCTGTCTGGGATGTTAGGAAAGTCTGCTAGTCATTATGAGAATCTGATTAGACAAGCGCGTAAATCTAAAAATCGCTACCTCGAAATTGCACGAGGTTTGGATTATAACGAATATCAAAAAATCAAATCATTTCCCATTTTCAATTTAGGTACCTATAAGGGCGGATTTATCGCTGAGCAACGTACGGTGCGAGAGCATCCTATTGGAAAAATGGCAGAACGAGCCGTAGGGTATTCAGATTATCGCGGTAATGTAGGGATCGAAGGTAATTTTTATAAAACCATTCAAGGAAAAAATGGAAAACGCCTCAAACAGCGCATTGCAAAAGGACAGTGGAAGCCAATTAGTGATAATAATGAAGTAGAGCCTGTTGATGGAAAAGATATTATTACCACAATTGATCTTAATATCCAAGATATTGCACATCACGCTTTGTTAGAACAGCTTGAGACTTATGAAGCGGAACACGGATCGGTGGTGGTGATGGATGTAAAATCGGGTGAGGTTAAAGCAATTGCTAACTTAGGTCGAAATAAAGAAGGTAAGTATTACGAACGGTGGAATTATGCGGTTGGTGAGGCACATGAACCAGGTTCAACATTTAAGTTAATGAGTTTGATTGTTGCTTTGGAAGATAAAGTTATTGATACTACAGATGTTGTGGATACAGGAAACGGAGCGTATAAGGTATATAATCGTACCGTACGAGATTCGCATCGCGGTGGGTATGGAGAAATTTCCGTGGCACGAGCGATTGAGGTTTCATCGAATATCGGGATTGTAAAGGTTATTGAAAAGGGCTATAATAATGAGCCGCAAAAATTTATAGATGGGTTGAGAAGAATGGGTGTAGGTGATCAACTAGACCTTCCAATAAAAGGGGAGGGTGTGCCTACTTTGCCTGATCCTTCAGATAAAGAGCACTGGTATGGTACTTCCTTAGCCTGGATGACACATGGGTATGGAGTGCATATAACTGCGTTACAAACCTTGGCGTTTTACAATGCAATTGCTAACAATGGAGAGATGGTGCGTCCGCGATTCATCAAAGAGATTAGAGCGCAAGATCAGGTAATTCAACGATTTGAAAAGGAAGTGATCAATCCTAAGATTTGCTCTCAAGAAACCATTGATAAGGTACGTGAAATTTTAAAAAATGTAGTGAAACGAGGAACGGCTACAACCATCTATAATAAAAATTATGAATTGGCTGGTAAGACCGGAACATGTCAAGCGGAGTATTGGACGGGTAATACACAGTATATATCTTCTTTTGCTGGGTATTTTCCGGCGGATAACCCCCAATATTCATGTATTGTAGTAATACACAAGCCCAATAAAACAATTGGGTATTATGGGGCTGATGTGGCAGGTCCGGTATTTAAAAAGGTAGCGCATAAAATCTATACTGAAACTCCTGTATTAGATGAGTTAAGTATTCAGTCTATCCCAGAAGTAGAAGCAGCATATAATGCCTACAATACACGCTTAAATAACACAAAAAAGAATACAGAGCTTATGCCAGACGTAACCAATATGTCAGGAATGGATGCTGTTGCACTTCTCGAAAATTTAGGTTGGAGTGTTCAATTTAAGGGCTTTGGAAAAGTGATAAAACAATCGGTTAAACCCGGTGTTAAATTAGATAAAAACATACCCGTAATACTCACCTTGTCATGATGTTGTTAAAAGATATATTATATAAGGTCTCCGTAGACAAGGTAGTGGGCAGTACAGAAGTGCAGATTAATGCCTTAGAATTTGATTCGAGGCAGGTGGATGAACATTCGGCTTATTTTGCCTTGATGGGAACTCAGGTGGATGGGCATGATTTTATTGAGGCAGCTATTGCTTTAGGAGCTGAGGCGGTTATTTGTGAACATCTGCCTACAACCATTCATCCATCCATTGCCTACATCGTTGTAAATGACACTAAAGAGGCGTTGGCTATTTGTGCCGATAATTTTTATGGAAACCCCTCTAGTCAATTAACGCTAATTGGGATTACAGGAACTAATGGAAAAACAACGATTGCAACTTTGCTGTACGACTTGTTTGTTAAGGCTGGATACCGGGCAGGCCTTTTGTCTACCGTAAAAATAATGGTTGCAAACGAAGCCTTTCCCACAAGTCATACTACGCCAGATTCAGTTACGATTAATCGCTATTTGCATAAAATGGTCGCGTCTGGTGTGACGCATTGTTTTATGGAGGTTAGTTCACATGGAATTCATCAAAAGCGAACAAAGGGCCTACGTTTTGCAGGAGGAGTCTTTACCAATTTAACGCATGATCACTTAGATTATCATACGAGTTTTGCAGAATATAGAGATGTGAAGAAGTCGTTTTTTGACGACTTAGACGCGTCGGCGTTTGCCTTGGTTAATCTTGATGATAAGAACGGCACGGTTATGATTCAAAATTCAGTAGCAAAACCCTTGGGTTATGCTTTGAAAACAATGGCCGATTATAAAGCGAAGATTCTCGAAAATCGTTTGAATGGATTGTTGCTTACCGTTAATCATAATGAGGTGTGGACTAGACTTATTGGTGCGTTTAATGCCTATAATGTATTGGCTATTTATGCTGTAGCAGATCAATTGGGAATTGATGCTATAGAGAATCTTCGGCTCATTAGTGAGTTGGAAAGCGTTAGCGGTCGTTTTCAGTATTTAGTATCTGAACAAGGGATTACTGCCATTGTAGATTATGCACATACCCCAGATGCATTAAAAAATGTATTGGAAACCATAAATGCCATACGAACCCATAATGAAAAAGTGATTACCGTGGTAGGTTGTGGTGGGGATAGAGATAAATCGAAACGACCAAAAATGGGGCATATTGCTACGGCTTTGTCTAGCCAAGTGATTTTCACCTCTGATAATCCTAGAACTGAAGATCCGCAACGCATTATAGCGGATATTGAGGCGGGAGTTGAACCGCAGAATTTTAAAAAATATGTATCGATTTTAGATCGAAAGCAAGCTATAAAAACCGCCAGTAAACTTGCGGAAGAAGGCGATATTTTACTCATAGCTGGAAAAGGGCATGAGACCTATCAAGAAATTAACGGAGTCCGTTCAGATTTTGACGACTACGCCATTATCAACGAAACCTTAAAGGAATTACAAAAGTAAAGCGCACACATGTTATATTATTTATTTGAATATTTAGAAAAACATCATCAATTCCCTGGGGCTGGACTTTTTCAGTACATCTCATTTAGGTCTGCGTTGGCGTTTGCGCTCTCCTTATTGATTTCAACCATATTTGGACGACGAATTATTGATAAATTAAGACGAATGCAGGTGGGAGAAACCGTACGCGACTTGGGCTTGGAAGGTCAAGTGCAAAAAGCGGGAACACCTACTATGGGTGGGGTAATAATTATCCTAGCAACGCTTTTGCCCGTGCTGTTGTTTGCTGAATTAGGGAATATTTACATCATTATTCTATTGGTGACCACCGTCTGGATGGGCTTGATCGGATTTGTAGACGATTATATTAAGGTGTTTAAAAAGGATAAAGAAGGGTTGAGTGGTAAATTTAAAATATTAGGTCAGGTAGGCTTGGGTATTTTTGTGGGATGTATGCTTTACTACTCGGATAGTGTTGTGGTAAAAGAAAAAGTAGCCGTAGCATCATCCGTGCATGAAGATGCGGCTAATGGACTTCAAACCAATGTGTCTAACCTTTTTGGAAAAGAAAAAAAATCACTTAAGACAACAATCCCTTTTGTAAAAAATAATGAGTTCGATTATACGCGATTGGTAAGTTGGATGGGGGAAGGTGCCGAAAAATACGGGTGGATAGTGTTTGTCTTAATGGTTGTTTTTATTATAACAGCCGTATCAAATGGTGCGAATCTTACGGATGGAATTGATGGACTTGCCGCCGGTTCTTCCGCCATAATTGCTCTGACGCTTGGGGTGTTTGCATGGATTTCGGGAAATATCATTTTTGCTAGTTACCTCAATGTTATGTATATCCCATATTCAGGGGAGATGACCGTGTATATCTCGGCATTTGTAGGAGGGTTAGTTGGTTTCTTATGGTACAATACCTATCCAGCACAAGTTTTTATGGGAGATACCGGAAGTTTAACTATTGGTGGAATCATTGCGGTATTGGCGATATCAGTGCGTAAGGAATTGTTGATTCCCATTTTGGCAGGGATCTTTTTAGCTGAAAATTTATCGGTGGTTTTGCAGGTAAGTTATTTTAAATATACCCGAAGAAAGTATGGAACGGGACGGCGTATTTTTTTAATGTCACCCTTGCATCATCACTTTCAAAAGAAAGGTTATCACGAAAGTAAAATTGTCACGCGGTTTTGGATTGTTGGAATCATGCTGGCGGTATTTTCCATTCTAACCTTAAAGGTGCGCTAATGAAACGAATGGTAGTGCTTGGGGGAGGGGAAAGTGGAATTGGAACCGCGCTGTTGGCAAAAAAAATGAAGTATGACGTCTTTGTCTCTGATCAGGGGCAGCTGAGTCAAAAATATAAAGAAGTTCTTTTACGTAATGAAATTCCCTTTGAAGCCTCGGGCCATACGCCAGCAAAAATTTTAAATGCTGATGTAGTGATGAAAAGTCCGGGAATTCCATCGCATGTGCCATTGGTTCAGGCGATAGAAGAAAAAGGGATTCCGGTAATTTCTGAAATTGAATTTGCCGCGCAATATACCGATGCAACCTTGATAGGTATTACGGGTAGTAATGGAAAGACTACCACCACCATGATGACGCACCACATTCTAGCGCGAGCCGGGTTAAATGTTGGAATGGCGGGTAATATTGGAGATAGTTTTGCTTGGCAAGTGGCTGAGACCAAGCGCGATGTTTATGTCCTTGAATTAAGCAGTTTTCAACTGGATGGGATCGTAAACTTTGCCCCGCATATTGCGGTAGTAACAAATATCACCCCCGATCATTTAGATCGGTATAATTACAAGTTTGAGCAGTATGTCGAGGCTAAAATGCGAATTACTGAAAATCAAACGGCAGCCGACTATCTGATTTATGATGCGGAGGATGAGGCGATTAAAACATGGTTAAAAAAGAATAGGACCAAGGCAACTCTTTTACCCTTTTCAATAACAAGAAAAGTAGAACGAGGGGGCTGGATAAGAAACAACGAATTAAACATACTAACTGATACAAATACATTTACAATGAGTATAGCAGCACTAGCCTTACAAGGCAACCACAACACTAAAAACGCAATGGCTTCGGGAATGATAGCGAAACTATTGAACGTTAGAAGTGAGACCTTGCGTGAATGCTTGGAAGATTTTGAAGGGGTAGAACACCGCTTAGAGTCTGTTCTCAAAATTAACGGTGTAAAGTATATTAACGATTCAAAAGCGACTAATGTCAATGCTACATTTTATGCGTTAGAGAGTTTAAAAACACCAACGGTTTGGATTGTTGGAGGCACCGATAAAGGGAATGATTATACCGATTTAATGCCATTGGTTCGTGAAAAAGTAAAGGCAATTATTTGCCTTGGACTTGATAATCGAAAGATTTTAGAAACCTTTGGAGGGGTAGTTGATTTTATTATTGAAACTGCAGGTGCTGAAGAGGCAGTTAAAGTAGCTTATAAAGTTTCTGAAAAAGGAGATACGGTTATTTTATCTCCAGCCTGTGCAAGTTTTGATCTCTTTGAAAACTATGAAGATCGCGGAAGACAATTTAAAGATGCCGTAAGACAATTGTAAGTAACACATGATTCGAGTATTAAAAAATATTAACGGAGATCGTACCATTTGGGCTATTGTGGCGCTCTTGGCGATTTTCTCCTTTCTCCCAGTGTATAGCGCAAGTACCAATTTGGTGGAGGTCGTTGGTAAAGGCACCACGATTGGGTACTTGCTCAAACACGCTATGCTATTAGTGCTCGGTTTTGTCATTATTTATGCAACCCATAAAATTCCCTATCGTTACTTTAGTGGACTTTCGGTGCTGTTAATACCAGTGGTCTTAGTGCTTTTAGCTTATACCTTATTTCAAGGGAAAACAATCGGAGGGGTCAATGCGAGTAGGTGGATTAATATTCCCTTTGTAGGGGTGGGGTTTCAAACGTCAACCTTGGCAAGCGTTGTGCTAATGATGTATGTGGCAAGGTATCTAGCCAAAAACAAAAACAAACCCATAAAGTTTAAAGAAAGTGTATGGCAATTGTGGTTGCCTGTTGGCGCAGTATTACTACTTATTCTTCCAGCTAACTTTTCAACTACGGCCATCATTTTTATGATGGTAATGCTGTTGACTTTTTTAGGGGGGTATCCTATTAAATACCTTTTGGGAATTTTAGCAGCGGGAATCATCGCGTTCTCGCTATTTATTTTATCTGCAAAAACATTCCCAGAAACGTTTGAAAATAGTCGAGTGGGTACTTGGGTGAGTAGGATTGAAAACTTCACAAACCCAGAGAGTGAAGAAAATTACCAAGCAGATAAAGCAAAGCTGGCTGTGGCTTCTGGTGAAATTTTCGGCAAAGGTCCTGGTAAGGGACGTCAGAAAAACTTTCTACCTCAATCTTCTTCCGATTTTATTTATGCCATTATTGTGGAAGAATTTGGTCTTGTAGGTGCTTTTGCCTTAATGATTTTATACCTAGCCTTACTGTTTAGAATTGTAATTGTTGCGCATAAAATGGAAACTATTTTTGGTGCCTTGCTGGTGCTCGGAGTAGGAATTCCAATTGTATTCCAAGCGTTAATTAATATGGCGGTGGCCGTTGGACTTTTCCCAGTAACGGGGCAGCCACTTCCTTTAATAAGTACAGGAGGAACCTCGATATGGATGACCTGTTTTGCTATTGGAATTGTATTAAGTGTTAGTGTGGCCCGAGAAGAGAAAGTCAACGCGCAAAAGAAAAAAAATGATGATAATCCTTTAAGTGTATTGCATGAAGCCATCGGTTAACATATTGATTAGTGGTGGTGGCACAGGAGGACATATCTATCCAGCCATCGCTATTGCAAACGAGCTCAAAAAAAGGCATGCTCAGGCAAATTTTTTATTTGTTGGGGCAAAAGATCGTATGGAGATGGAAAAAGTACCACAAGCGGGCTATGCTATTAAGGGGTTATGGATTTCCGGTATCCAGCGTAAGCTAACGGCAAAAAACATACTGTTTCCTATAAAACTTGTCAATAGCTTGATACGAGCAAATAGCATAATTAAAAAATTTAAACCCGATGTGGTTATTGGAACAGGAGGTTTTGCCTCAGGTCCAACCCTGCAAATGGCGAATAGAAAAGGGATTCCTACCTTGGTTCAAGAGCAGAATTCGTATCCAGGCGTAACCAATAAAATTTTAGGAAAAAAAGCGAAGAAAATTTGTGTAGCCTACGATGGGTTAGAACGCTTTTTCCCAAAAGAAAAGTTAGTGAAAACGGGAAATCCAGTACGTCAAGATTTATTGAGTATCGCTGAAAAGCGAACGGAAGCCTTGGCGCATTTTGGACTCACGTCTTCTAAGAAAATAGTACTAATTATTGGTGGAAGCCTAGGGGCACGAGCCATTAATCAATTGCTTGAAGCCCAGGTAAGTTGGTTGCAAGCCCAAGGAGTTCAAGTGGTGTGGCAAACGGGAAAATACTATTACGAAACCTACAAATCTTTTGGAGAAATGGACGGGATCATGGTTCGGCAGTTTATTCAACGTATGGATTTGGCCTATGCAGCGGCAGATATAATTATTTCAAGAGCAGGAGCTAGTTCAATTTCTGAACTTTGTCTTGTGGGTAAGCCCGTCATTTTTATTCCATCGCCAAATGTGGCAGAAGATCACCAGACTAAAAATGCTATGGCGGTCGTGGCGAACCAAGGGGCTGTATTGATAAAAGAAAGTGATTTGGCAAAATTTCAAACGGTCTTTGCAGCGCTTTTGCAGGATAAAGAAAAGCAAATTCAGTTAGGAAGTAATATTAAGAAGTTAGCCTTGCCAAAAGCAACCGAACATATTGCAGATGAAGTAGATAAATTATTGGGATTATAAGCATGGATTTAAAGAAAATACGTCAGCTCTATTTTATAGGTATCGGAGGGATCGGAATGAGTGCTCTTGCGAGGTATTTTCACGCCCATGCATATGTGGTGACAGGATATGACAAAACCCCATCTCCAGTAACTGATGCATTGAAGGTGTTGGGAATGACTATTCATTTTGACGATGAGGTTAGCTCCATTCCAGAGGGGATTTTACGGAACCCTACCGATAGTTTAGTTGTTTATACGCCTGCGATTTCAGAAAAAAACAAGGTGTATACGCAGCTCGTTGCCCAAGGTTTTACCGTAATGAAACGAGCGGAAGTGCTGGGATTAATTACCAGAAATTCATATTGCTTTGCGGTCGCAGGCACTCATGGTAAAACAACTACATCTACTTTGTTGGGCCATATTTTAACCGCATCTGGGGTGCATGCTACCTCCTTTTTAGGAGGGATATCTGAAAACTACCAGTCAAATTTGATTTTAGGAGGGGATGAGATCACCGTTGTAGAGGCTGATGAGTTTGATCGATCATTTATGCAATTAGCTCCAAATATGGCATGTATTACTTCTATGGATGCCGATCATTTAGATATTTATGGAGCAGCAGAAAATTTGACACAAACCTTTGTTGATTTTGCAGGTTTGGTAAAGGGAGATTTATTTGTTAAAAAAGGTTTGCCCTTACAAGGAATTAGTTATGGAATAGAAGAGGGAGCTGACTACGATGCTCGAAATCTACGCGTAACTAATGGGGTATATTATTTTGACGTGCATACGCCAACAGGTGAGGTGCAGGCAATTCAATTGCCCTTATCAGGAAGACACAATGTGCTAAATACTGTGGTTGCCTTGGCGATGGCTCATAGCTATGGGGTTGATCTCCATGCTATCGCCGAGGCATTATTATCGTTTAAAGGCGTTCAACGCAGGTTTAGTTATAAGATACATCAGGATGGATTAGTGTTGATTGACGATTATGCGCACCATCCAACAGAAATTAGTGCAGTGGCCAATGCCGTGAGGGAAATGTTTCCAGGGCAAAAAGTTACTGCCGTGTTTCAGCCGCATTTATTTAGTAGAACTAGAGATTTTGTGGAAGAGTTTGCGTTGAGTTTGGCGCAATTTGACAGCTTAATTTTACTCGACATTTACCCAGCAAGAGAAGAGCCAATAATGGGTGTTGATGCTGGATGGTTATTGGGTAAAGTACCATTGAAAGAGAAGAGGATAGCACAAAAAAATGAGGTTTTAGCGGCGGTAAAAGCAGCTAATTCTCAGGTCGTGGTGATGTTAGGAGCGGGTGATATTGGCCTGCTTGTAGAGGAAGTTAAAAACGGATTATTAGCGCTATGAAAAGGTATTTTACATTATTAAAAGGAATACTGCTGTTGGGATTTGTTATCTTTTTATACAGCTTTTCATCACATAGACATGCTAAAAAAGAAATTGTGATTGGGGATATAAAGTTTGAAAATGGAGATAATTTGTACTTGACTTACCCGATGGTTAATAAATTGTTAATACAAAATCATGGGGGACTGAATTCGCAGCCAAAAGAAAATTTATTTTTGAACCAATTGGAAAAAAATTTATTTTCTAATCAAATGATTGAAAACGCTGAAGTTTTTCTGTCTGTTGATGGAAAATTGGGTGCGATCATTAAGCAGAAAACGCCCATTGCAAGAGTAAATCAAGGTGAGTACAGTTACTATATTGACGATAAAGGTAAGCCCATGCCCTTATCTAGTAATTATTCTGCAAGAGTGCCAATCGTAGAAGGTGTTGACAATGAGAACATTACTCCAGAGCTATATGCCTTGGTGAAATTTATTGATAACGACGAGTTTTTAAAGAAACAAATCGTTGGGGTAATTCAAAAAGACATGGGTCGATTTGAATTAAAAACAAGAATAGGAAATCAGGTTGTTGAAATTGGAACCATTGACCAATTGGCCTATAAGACAAATAAATTAAAAGTTTTTTTTCAAAAAGCAATTAAGGATAATACATTAAATAAGTATAGTAAAATAAACCTCGTGTATAGCAATCAAGTGGTGTGCACCAAAAAATAAATTATGGAAAACGATAACATTGCTGTTGGTCTTGATATTGGTACAACCAAAATTGTTGCCATAATTGGAAAAACAAACGAATTTGGTAAGCTGGAGATTTTAGGAATTGGCAAAGCTAAAAGTTTAGGGGTGCATCGAGGGGTTGTAAATAATATTACCCAAACGATCCAGTCAATTCAGCAAGCTGTTGAAGAGGCAGAAGCCATTTCTAATTATAAAATTAAAGAGGTAGTTGTAGGGATTGCCGGTCAACACATTAGAAGTTTGCATCACAGTGATTATATTACTAGACCCAATGCGGAAAAGGTAATTGATGATTTAGATATTGAAAAGTTAGTTAATCAGGTGCATAAATTGGTGATGTTGCCAGGGGAAGAAATCATTCATGTACTTCCTCAAGACTATAAGGTTGATGGTCAGGCCGAAATTAAGGCACCCATTGGAATGTATGGAGGGCGATTAGAGGCTAATTTTCACGTTGTGGTAGGGCAGGTTTCTTCAATTAGAAATGTGGGTCGCTGTATTAAAAGCGCCGGGTTAGAGCTTTCTAATATTACCTTAGAGCCCTTGGCATCGTCAGAGGCAGTATTGAGTCAGGAAGAAAAAGAAGCTGGTGTAGCGTTAATTGATATCGGAGGTGGAACGACCGACTTAGCCATTTTTAAAGATGGAATAATCAGACATACCTCGGTTATTCCTTTTGGAGGTAATGTCATTACTGAAGATATAAAAGAAGGATGCTCTATCATAGAGAAGCAGGCAGAGCTGTTAAAAACCAAATTTGGGTCGGCTTGGCCAGGTGAGAATAAAGAGAATGAAATTGTGTCTATTCCTGGATTACGAGGAAGAGAACCCAAAGAAATCACCTTAAAGAACCTCTCAAAGATTATACATGCACGCGTGGTAGAGATCATTGAGCAGGTGTATTTAGAAATAAAAAATTACGGACACGAAGAGACGAAGAAAAAATTAATTGCCGGAATTGTGTTAACAGGCGGGGGGGCAGAATTAAAGCACATTAAGCAATTGGTTGAATATATTACGGGTATGGATACGCGAATTGGGTATCCAAATGAGCATTTAGCAGGTTCTACAGAGCTAGATTTGTCTAGTCCTTCGTTTGCCACAGGTGTTGGTTTGCTCATGAAAGGCCTAGATCAAAAAAATAAAGCGGCAAAGCCAACACCTCCTACAAGTAAAGAGGATGGAACCAAGCCAAGCAAACCGGTTAATAAAAAAGTAGATCGTAAATCGATCTTTGAAAAGTGGGCTGATAAATTCAAAGAATTTTTAGACAACGCAGAATAATAAAATATATCCCAAAAATAATACAATATGGAATTCGAAAATTTAGATTTTGACTTACCGAAAAACCAATCCAATGTGATTAAAGTTATTGGTGTTGGTGGTGGTGGAAGTAACGCCGTAAACCACATGTTCAAGAAAGGAATCAACGGAGTTGATTTTGTGGTTTGTAATACAGATTCACAGGCGTTAGAAAACAGTCCTGTTGCAACTAAAATTCAGTTAGGGGTCTCCCTAACCGAAGGATTAGGGGCTGGTGCAAATCCGGAAGTTGGAGAGCAGGCTGCCGTTGAGAGTATTGAAGAGATTAAAAAAATGTTGAGTACGCGAGCCAAAATGGTATTTATTACCGTTGGAATGGGTGGTGGTACTGGAACTGGAGCTGCTCCAGTTATTGCAAAAATTGCAAAAGAAATGGATTTGTTGACTGTTGGGATTGTTACCATACCATTTTCTTTTGAAGGAAAAATGAGAAACGATCAGGCTCAGAAAGGGATTGCAAAACTGAGTAAGCATATCGATTCTCTCGTTGTCATCAATAATAATAAACTAAGAGAAGTCTATGGAAATTTAGGATTCAAAGCCGGTTTTTCTAAAGCGGATGAGGTATTGTCTACAGCCGCTATGGGAATTGCTGAAGTGATAACACATCACTATACACAAAACATTGATTTAAAAGATGCCAAAACCGTATTGTCTAATAGTGGAACGGCTATTATGGGATCGGCTATTGCCACAGGACAAAACAGAGCACAAGAGGCAATTACCAAAGCCTTAGATTCACCATTGTTAAATGATAACAAGATTAGAGGTGCTAAAAATGTACTCTTATTAATAGTTTCTGGAACGACAGAAATAACGATTGATGAAATTGGTGAAATCAATGATTATATTCAAAGTGAAGCCAAGAGTAATGTTGATATTATTATGGGAGTAGGTGAAGATGAGGAATTAGGAGAGTCTATTGCGGTAACAATTGTGGCTACGGGATTTAACAAAGACCAACAGGTGGCATTAGCCAATACAGAGACAAAGAAAATTGTACACAGTTTGGATCCGCTAGAAGCGAAGGCACCAATTGCCCCAGCTACTCCGGTTGTTCCAGCAACGCCAGTGGCTCCTAAGTCAGAAGAGAATACAGTTGTTAAGCATACCTTAACTGATGAAGACACTCAAGCGCAAGATGAAAAAGATTTTATCAATAGCCTTGATGTTATTTTTGAAGAGGTTAAAGTAGAGCGAAGTGAAGAGTTTACTGTACACGAAAAAATTAATGAAATTGACGTGGTAGCAGAAGAGGTTAAAGAGGAAGAAAATCAAATTACCTTAAGTTTTGATTTGCCTTTAACACAAAAATCAACCGCTACGGAAGAAACTGAGATTAGACATCAATTAGATGCTACAAATATTAGAGATATTGAAGTGGTTGGCGCTGAAGTTGTAAAGCCAATGGTTTCATCAGATGGGAAAATTACCTATGAATTAGAAGAAGAATCAGCTGCACCTGAAGTGGCTAAGAAACAGCCTGTAGAAGATGAAGAATTAGCCTTAAATGTTCGCGTAAAGCAGCCAGAGGCAAAAGCTAAATTTGAAGAAGTAAAGGATGAATCTCCGCTAAATTTAACAATTGCAGAATTGCAAAATCGTGCGGAAGATAGACGTTCAAAGATGAAAGATTTTAATTATCGATTCATCAATAGACCTTCTAACCTTGATGAATTTGATAAGCAACCTGCCTATAAGCGTATGGGGGTTAATCTTGATGAGGTACAAGGATCTTCAGAAGAAAATGACCATCAATCTAGAATTTCACTAAGTGAAGATGACAATGAAGAAATTCAATTGAGATCAAATAATTCTTTTTTACATGATAATGTAGATTAAGTTATCACCCTAATATTTAGTTTTGTTTGTTAAACCCAACACAGTGTCCTCCACTATGTTGGGTTTTTTTATGTCTAGGGTATTAAAATAAGATGCAGGCTGGTGTTGGTGCTGCTATTTCATCTATATAGTGAAGCATACCAGTGGTTTTGTCTCTACGAAAACTTACTAAATTTTTAGAGCGCTGATTGGCAACGATCAAGTATTTTTCATCCGGACTCAACGCAAAATTGCGTGGCCAATCCCCACGTACAGCTTCAGTAGCTTTTAAGGTAAGTTTACCTGATGTTTGGTCGATGCTAAAAATTGCAATGCTATTATGGCCCCTGTTTGAACTATAAAGAAATTTACCATCAGAAGAGATATGAATGTCAGCCCCATAACTTTGTTCGCGATGGGCCTCGGGTAAGGAAGAAACAGATTCGTTAAGTTCATAGGTGCCTGAGCGTGATTTTGAGATACGGCTAATACTGCTATTAAGTTCATTCACTACATAGATCCACGGTTTTGTAGGATGCGCTGTAATGTGTCTAGGACCAGCCCCTGCAACCATGTCAATGCGCGTTACCATGGTTGAGTCAAAGTTTTGTTGCGAAGGGGTTAAGGAAGATACCCATATCTGATTCGTGCCTAAGTCAGCAGCAAGTACGTGGTTCGTAGTTTGATCATACCAAACCGAGTGGGCATGCGGAATAGAACGAGCTGTGTCACTAGAATTTGCTACGTGCTGTTGCGTTGCCAAGAGTGAGCTCAATTCACCTTGAGGATTTAGGTGAAGAAGACCAATATTTCCTCCGGAATAATTGGCAACAAATACGGTTCCAGTTTTAGTAATACTGACATAGCATGGATGTGCACCTCCAGAAGGTTGTGAGGAGATTTTATGTAGACTATCGCCTCTGATTTTATAAGATTCTACGCGACCGCTATTTTGCAGATCGCTAATTTCATTAACGGCAAGAAGGAATTTCCCATCGGTTGATTTAATTAAAAAGGAGGGGTTTTCACTTGCTGCCGCAAGGCCTTTGATGGCAATTTTCCCAACACTATCTATACTGCAAGCATAAACACCTCGACTTAAACTATCGGTATACGTACCAAGAAAAAAAGGAGTGGTCTGATGTTGAATGGNANATTTTTTTGCGGGTTCAACACAGCTGCAAATGGTGATCAATAAGACGAGTATATAGAGGTGTTTCATTGTGCGAATTAAAAAGTCTAAGGTAAGTAAGAAAATTAAGTGATGAAAATGAATACTAAAATAGTTTATTTAATTCGCGATTTGATTTTACAGATAAGGCTTACTTTAGTATCTTTGCCTTCTTTAAAGAAAAAAGCATGAGTTTACAAACAGAAGTAATGACGAAATTGAAGGAGGCGATGAAGGCAAAAGACACCGTTGCTTTAGCGTCTTTACGAGCGATAAAGTCTGCAATTCTTTTAGCGCAAACTGAAAAGGGAGCAAAAGAGGAATTAAATAAAGAAGCTGAATTGACCTTATTGCAAAAGTTAGTAAAACAACGTAAAGATAGTGCGGCTTTGTATAGAGAGCAGGGACGTGAAGATTTAGCTTCACCCGAATTGGCACAAGTAGCGGTCATAGAACAATTTTTGCCGGCGCAGCTCAGTGAATCAGCATTGACCGAAGCCATACAAGCTATTATCACCCAAACGGGCGCAAGTTCAATGAAAGACATGGGTCAAGTTATGGGAATGGCATCAAAACAATTGGCTGGTAAGGCAGATGGTAAGGCAATTTCAATGATTGTAAAATCACTACTAGCATAACATAAAGAATAATAAGGCCCCGTAGTTCAACTGAATAGAATACTGGATTTCGGCTCCAGCGGTTGCAGGTTTGAATCCTGCCGGGGTCACTACAAGCACAAACCCCTCAATTCGGAGAATTGAGGGGTTTGTTGTTTTTTAGGAAGTGCCAAAGCTCTGCTTTAGGCGCGGTCTAAAAAACAACAAACCAAAAAGGCATTTCGCCTTTTTGTGGTTTGTATTTGCAAAGGGGAGTTCAATCAGGATCACCTT